>WBZO01000052.1_pt1 | contig 302715 bp, 304 predicted proteins | sample 5204261 | NCBI WGS metagenome assembly WBZO01 (sample SAMN12412400, study PRJNA552823) | activated sludge metagenome | isolation source: activated sludge from anammox sidestream of wastewater treatment plant... | place: USA: North Carolina | collected 2017-09 | reverse complement strand
CCTCCGAGCGGGCGGGCCGCATTCATCCTCGAGACTGCCGGTGACTGCCGGCCCGCGCCGGTTCGACAAGACGGACCGCGGGCTCGACCGAGGCCGGGAGCTCCGAGGGCGGGCGGCGGATTAGCCCAGGCGTCCAGCTACTCCTCGACAGTGGAGGTTAGCCATGGACCAGATTGAGTATTCGGTGGCCTACGTGGACACGCGTGGGCGCATCAGCCGTGACGGCGTGGAGTTCATCCGCAAGAGCGGTGAACACCGCACGTCCTTCCTCGCCCGGTACCTCACGGCCCTGGGCAAGGAAGGGTGGGCCATCTCCGGGATCCAGCACCTCGCTCGCCCCGAGACGGCCTACTACATCCTGCAGCGGCCCCTGGCCGCGGGCGCCACGCCCGAGGCCGAGCAGACCCGCGACGACTAGCGTCGTCCTCGCCTAGCGCGGGTACGACGAACGCCTGAGCCAGTCCCGACCGGCGCAGCCGGCACGACCACCACGCGGCAGCGCGGCGCCTGCTAGCCAAGCTGACCGCGGAGGAACGCGTCCATCCTCGCCCGTACGTCCGGCGTGTACGGGGTATCGAAGAGGATTCCGTGCCCGGCGCCGGCGTAGTAATGCGACTCGACGACGCGTCCCAGGGCCAGCAGCCCCTGCTCCAGCTGCTGCGCGTACGCGACGGGCACGACGGAGTCCTCCGCTCCCTGCAGCAGCAGCACCGGCGCGGTGATCTGTGAGGCGAGCAGCGCCCCGCCCGGAGGCGCCCCGCCGATCGCGACGACCGCGTCGACCGAGGTCGGATACAGCGCAGCCGTCAGGACAGCGGTGATCGATCCACGCGAGTTCCCGACGAGCGCGACTCGATCGTCATCGACACCCGGCAGCGTAGCCGCGGCCGCGACCAGGGCCGCGACGTCCTCGGTCGCGTCGGGCGAGGTGGCGGGCTTGAGGGCGGGGCCGTCCGGACACGCGATCCCGCCCGGGTCGGTCACCGTGGTCGGGTTGTCTGCGCTCGACGTCCCGTCGTAGTTGTCGGCGAACCAGCACCCCACGACTACGACGAACCCCGCATCCGCGATGTCCTCCCCGAGTTCGAGGTACTCCACCGTGAAGCCGCTCTGGCTGTGGAGCAGCACAACCGCCGGGAACGGCCCCGGGCCCTCCGGCCGGAACACGCTCGCGAGCATCGTGGTCCCGCCCGGACCGGCCACGCCGATCCACTCGTCGGCGAACGCCGCGACGCCCTCCGGGGCATCGACTGGGGTCCAGCTCCCGACCTCCGGCACGTCCGATGCGGACCCTCCTGGCCTCGCGGGCGCGGGCGAGCGCACGAGCACGACCGCGGTGGCCCCGGCGAAGCCATTGCCGAACGCGCTACGGAAGGCGTCGTTGACGAAGGAGGGGCCGCCGACGGTGTAGGCGACGAACGCGCCGGTCCAGCTCTGCGCCCACGCCGACGCGGCGCCCGCGGCCGAGGCGGCCACGCTCAGGTCGTCGAGACTGCCCCCGGCGAAGACGACGTACGCGATCCCGTCCGCGGAGTACGTCGGCGGGTTCAGGAAGCCCGCCTGCTGCGCCTGAGCGCGGTGCGGCAGCACCGCCAGCACCACGACCATCACGACGACCGCCGACATCCACCCCAACGATGCCCTGGGCACGGACGGCTCCCGATCCCGCTGACTCAACTCGATGGCTGACGCAACTCGGGCGATCGTCCGCCGCCGTCGGCCGGCCGGTAGGGCAGGCAGTCCTCCCTCCCTCGGGACGTTCGATGGGCCGGGCCGGCGTTCACGAGTCGCGGGCTTCACCGTACAGCCGACTTACCCCGGCCTAGACTGCGCATACATGGAGACGATGGCCTCGCGCATTTCTCTGCGCGATATGACCCGCGACGACATCCCCGCGGTGAAGCGGATCGAAAGCGCCGCCTATCAGGACGCGTGGCCGGCCAGGCTCTTCGAGCAGGAGCTGGCGAACGGCTTCGCGCACTACGTCGTCGCCGTCGAGGAGACCGCCGATCCGCCACCCGCCGGCCCCCTCACCGCACTCCGCCGCGCGATCTTCGGTGGAACGCACGAGCGCGTCGTCGGGTTCATGGGCGTCTGGTACATGGTGGACCAGCTCCATCTCGTGACCATCGCGGTGGATCCCGCGCAGCAGCGTCGGGGGATCGGCACGCGGCTCCTGCTGGAGGTCTTCGACCTCGCGATGGAGGCGGAGCTGAACGAGATCGTGCTCGAGGTCCGCGTGTCCAACGACCGCGCCCGGGCGATGTACGAGGCGTTCGGGTTCCGCAAGGCGGGAGAACTGAAGGACTACTACCAGGACAACCACGAGACGGCCATCGTGATGCTCTCCGGCTCGCTCTCGCAGGCGCACGACCGCATCGACGCGATCCGCCAGCAGCTCAACCTCCGCCACCCGGGACTCTTCGCCGGCTAACGCTCGCCCGAGGGCGCCCCAGGGTCAGGCGAGCGCGAAGCTCGCCCGCGTTCCATCAGGCTCTACCGGGGTGAGTTGCGGGACGCGTGCCCGACGCCGGCCTCTGGCCCGTTCGGCGAGCCGGTAGGTATCATCGGGCCACCCGGCGCCCCACCCAGGCGCCCGCGCAGACACGACCGAGGACGGTACCCATGACCACCGAAGCTCCGGAGATGGCCCACCAGACGTCCGTCGAGCTCACGTTCGATGACTTCTACCTCCTCACCGCCGACGACGTGGACGCGTTCGCCGTCGACTGGAACGAACAGCCCGCACCACCGCCGTTTTACGTGGTGGTGGACGGAAAGCGGTTCGCCTACGTCGGGCAGACCTACCTCGTCCGCGGATACGGCGCCGAGCTGCCCGACTGGGTGAAGGCGGAGGACGCAGCCGGTCACCTGGTGCTCTTCGTCGAGCGCGGCACACGCCTCCTTGCCTACTCCTACGACCCGGCCGCCATCGAGGAGGACGAGGAAGCGTCCGAGTAGCGCGTCCGCCGCGAGCGACCGACTCGAATTGTCAGACAGAACGGCCCCGCTGAGCGGGGCCGTTCTCGCGTCCGGAGATCCGTGTCCGCGGATCCGGGGAGGCGCGGGCGTCAGCTCCCCGAGTCCTCCGGGAGTGCCTCGTCGATCGCGGTGCGGTAGACGTCGACGCCCTGGACGCCGGGGATCGCCTGTCCGTTGACCAGGATGGTGGGCGTGGATCCGACGCCTGAGCTGGAGGCCGTCTGGTTCTCCTCGATCACCTGGGCCTCATACGTATCTGCGTCGAAACACGATTCCCAGGCGTCGTAGTCGAAGCCATCGACGCCGTCCGCCACCTCTCGCGCGTAGCTCTTCAGGTTCGAGTCCGAGAACACGCCGGAGTTCTCGCGGCCCTGCCGGAGGTACAGGATGTCGTGGAACGGCCAGAACTGGTTCTGGTCGGCAGCGCACAGGGCCGCCTCGGCTGCCTGCTGGGACTCCGGCCCGATGAACGCGTAGTTGCGGAACTCGAACGTGGCCTTGCCCGTCTCGACGTACTCCTCCAGGAGGGTCGGCTCGACGTTCTGGAAGAAATCCTGACAGAACGGGCACTGGTAGTCGCCGTACTCGATGATGCGCACGGGCGCGTTCGGGTCGCCCATGACGGTGCCGTTGACCGGCGCGTCGTGCTCGCGCGCCACGAACTCCGCGTCCCCGGCGCTCGAGCCCGGGCGGTTGAGGAACACGAGCAGGCCCGCGATCACGATCGCCGCAGCGATCGCGCCAATGACGGTGAAGCCGCCCCAGGAGTCGATGGTCTGCCGCCACGCCGGCCTGGCCTTGCTGCTCAGCGCGCCGCCGGCGCGCGTTCCGCCCGAGGTCGGCGGCGGCGTGGACTCCTGCGCGCCGCGCTCGCGCCGGTTGCGCAGGCGTTCCTGTCTCCGATTACGTCCCACGGGACCTCCGGTGTGGTGCAGCCCCATGACCGGGCAAGGGCCAGCGGGCGGTCGACTGACGATGAGAGGTTCGATTATCCGAAGGCGCATCGGCTCCGGGCAACCGCCAACTGTGAAGCACCGGTGATCCGACCAGGGTCAGAGGCGTCGCAAGGCTGGCATCACGGTCGTTGTGGAGGCCCAATTCCCAACTTGAACGCAAGGTTTCTGACGGAGACCATCCCGCCTCATCCAGAGGGAAGGGACGATCTCGGCACTGGCCGAGCGCCCCAACGGGCCGTGATGGCCCAGGAGGTATGCATTGGACGTTCGAATGTTCCGCTGGGGGCGCGCGGCCCTGATCCCGCTCGCCGTCACGGGCGCGCTGCTCGTCGCCTGTAGCGACGACGAGGGCGACGCGGATTCCGAGGAGGTCACCGCGACCACCGAGGCGACGGCTACCGCCGAAGCCACGGCGACCGAGGCGACCGCCACGGAGACCGCCACGACCGCGGCGACCGAGGCCGCAGCCGAGACGGTCGAGGTCACGGCGATCGACTTCGGGTACGAGGGCCTGCCGGAGACGGTGAAGGCCGGCACGAAGTTCACCCTGGTCAACTCCTCGGAGGCCGAGCTGCACGAGCTCGTCGCGATCCTCCTGCCGGAGGGCGAGACCCGTTCCGCCGAGGAGCTGACGAAGCTCTCCGAGGAGGAGCTGGGCCCGCTGCTCGCGAACGGGCCGGCGGTCGTGATCCTCGCGGCCCCCGCCTCGGGTGCGGACGCCAACATCCTGGCCGTGGGTGACGGCACCCTGGCCGAGCCGGGCCGGTACGTCGTGATCTGCGGGATCCCGACCGGCGCGGACCCGCAGGCGTACCTCGACGCCGCTGCCGCCTCCGGTGGCGAGCAGCCGGAAGTCGAGGGTGGCCCGCCGCACTTCGTCAACGGCATGTACGGCGAGGTGACCGTCGAGTAATCGACGGCGTCGCCGCTGCGAAGCGGATGCGAGAAGGCCCGCCGCCTGGCGGGCCTTCTTCGTGTCCTTCTTCGCGCCATTCTTCGAACCGGCCGGGATCCGGCCCCTCGCGGGGAGCGACGCTACTGGCGACCGATGTGGTAGGTGGGGCGCGACAGGATGTAGCCGGTGCCGACGAGGGCGAGCGTCAGGACCAGTGCCTGTGCCCAGTGCATCGACCATGGGATCGCGATCCCGAGCGACAGCAGTACGAACGGCCACATCACGGCAAGGGCGAGCACCTTCGCGCGGAGAGGCATCCCACCGGTCTCGCGGAACCGCTGGACGTGCGGCCCGAAGACCGGATTCGCAAGGATGCGGTCGTACATGCGCTGCGAGGAGCGCGCGTAGCAGGCCGCCGCGATGATGAGGAAGATCGTCGTCGGCCAGCCGGGCACGACAACGCCGATGAGCCCGAACGCCAGGGATACCGACCCGAGCGTGCCCCACATGAACCGCGCGAGGCGGGTGTCCGACAGTCGGACACCCGACGCTCCCCCGGAATCGCGCCGGGGCGTCGAGGCGGCCTGGTGGTCGAACGCGGGGTTCACAGCACTCTCCGGAACTGAAGGCGAGCGACGTGCAGAGCATCGACCCGGAGACCCCATCGCACCAGCGGCGGAGAATCTGATTCTCCCGTCGCTCAGGTAGATTTGGTGAGAACTCGGGCGGTTGTCAGCACCGGGGCGGGACGATCGTCACGGACCCTTCACTCCCGGCTGTCGTGAAGTGTGCACGCCACGATACCGAGAGGTCAGGGGGACGCTTCCGCGCCGCTCGGGCATACTCGGAGGAAGCTCTCGTTCCGGTCGGAGAGGTCCCCCGCGTGCTGCCATCGTCTACCCGCGCATCCCGCGCACTCGTCTCCGTCGTGGCGCTCGGCGTGCTGTCCGTCGCCCTGCTCACCCTCGGCGCATGCTCGCAGGCGCCGGCGGGAGAGACGTCGTCGTCCGGTGTGACGGTCGCCACGCCTACCCTTCCCGTGACCGAAACCGCAGCGCCGACGGAACCCGCGGCCACCGGCACGCCAACCCAGACGCCCGAGAAGGAACGGCCGCTCTACGACGAGTCGCTCACGCGTGACGACGTGGACTGCACGCTTGAGTTCATCTCGAGCGGCGGTGGCGAGGAGTTCGTGGACGGGTTCACCTCCGGCCACTTCGTGGTGCACGGCGTCCTCGGCCAGGCCTGCATCGGCGACGACGACCGTCTGCTCCGCGCATGGGAGTGGCTGCGCACCATCGCCTCCCCGGAGGACCTCGAGCCGCTCATCCTCCTGGCTGGCTTCGACGCGCCGAGCGACCTGCTCGCGTACGTGGAGGCGCTGAGCACGCCCGATGGCGGCGTGGCGTTCCAGATGACGGTGAACCTGGGCGAGGCGGAACGCGATGACAATGAGCTGGCGCTCACAATGGCCCACGAGTTGACCCACGTCTTCACCGGCATCGAGGAGCAGCTCGACCGCGGCGTCGACGAGAGCAATTGCTTCACCTACTTCGAGGGTGAGGGCTGCTACACCGACGACTCGTACATCGCCCGCTGGATCGACGCCTTCTGGGGCGCCTGGATCGACGACGTCGACCCGCAGCACCACGACGACGACGCGGCGTACGAGCGCTGTCTCGTCGACCCGTCGTTCCTCGGCTCGTACGCCGCGACCAACCCGGAAGAGGACTTCGCGGAGACGTTCTCCGCGTTCGTGTTCTCGGTCCCCGTGGAAGACCCCGGCCTGATCGCCAAGTACGAGTTCATGGACGCGGACCCGTACCTCTCGGCCTTTAAGGCGCGGGTCCAGGAAGCCGGCATCGAGCCGCTCCCCAACCACTTCGAGGGCTGCGGGTTCTGACCCGACTCCCGACGGGCTGTCCGCCCCCGCGGGGTCAGTAACCCGCGGGGAGCCGGGCCGCGCTCATCCGGGAAGCTCGAGGCTTTCGCTGGGAGACATCGCCTCGGCCTGTGCCCTGAGTCCGAAGTCGGACAGCAACGGCGCGGCCACGTCCGCGGGCACCATCACCCGAGGTGAACCGGAAGCCCCCGGCCCGACCTGGTACTCGTCGAACTCGACGACGAGGTCGCCGTCCGAGGTGAAGCCAAGGCTGTGGTAGTTCTCGGCGCTCGGCGCCGTGCCCTCCGCCAGGGCGTCGGGGAGGGTCAAGTCGGGGCGGTCGCGCCTGAGCGCCTCTGCTGTGATCTCGGAAAGCTGCTCCAGGGCGGTGTCCCCGTCCAGGAGCGCCGTCGCAGGTACCGCCTCGCCCGAGGCGAGGTCGAACCAGAGCGTGCGGCTCAGGTTCGCGCCGCCGGCGCCCGGGAACTCGAAGACCTGGAAGCGCACGCCTATCACGTCACCTGACGCGACGAGGAATGAGTGCGTGGTCGTGAACTCCTGGACGATCGGCGAGCCCGCCACCGGCGGGCCGAACTCCTCCTCGAATGCCTCGCGCCATGCAGCCACCTGCGCGCTCGACTCCTCACCGAGCAGAGGGAAGCCCTCGAGCTCGGGCCAGGTCACGGAGTACGAGTAGGACTCGCCCTCCTGGCTGTCCGTCCCGGAGGTGAGCCCCTCGATGCCTTCCGTCGCCGCCTCGGCGTACTCGATGTCGCCCTCGGCGCCCGCGAATGGAGTCGCACCGGGCGTGGCATCCGCGGTCTCCGTGGCCGGTGGGCTCGCGGTTGGCGTCGCGGTCGGGGTCGCTGTAGAGGTCTCAGTGGCGGCAGTGGACGTTGGCGAGGCGTCCTCGGGCTCCTCGTCCGCGCAGGCGCCGAGGAGACCCCCCAGCGCCAGCACGGCCAATCCCAGGAAAAGCGGTCGTCGTCTCATTGGTCCTCGCGTTCCGTCGCGCCCGCTCGGCTGAGGGGTGCTCCGGGCCCGAGGTCTGAGGACGACGCGTGGAGCACAGTTCGAGGATGCCACTCCTCCGGCATCGACGAACACGACCCGGGAGCGCGGGGGCTTGCAGAACCATCGCACTTCCGGATCCGAGCGGCGCCGAGCCGCCTCCAGCACACGCGAGGGTGACGGAACGCACCCCGAAGCCGGACGCGAGGGCACACGTTTGTTACTCCCCTCGGGCGACGATGGAACCATCGAGGCACCCGGACTGGCCTCGAGTGGAAAGGACGGACACGGTGCTTGGGTGGGCTCTGCTCTTCTTCCTGCTGGCCATCGTCGCGGCGCTCCTCGGCTTCGGGGGCATCGCCGGAGCGGCCGCCGGAATTGCCCAGATCCTCTTCGTCGTCTTCCTCGTGCTGCTGGTGGTCGCGGCGGCGGCGCGCGCGTTCCGAGGATCCACGCCGTAACGCTGCGACACCGCACTTCGCGCCCCCCAGGCGGGCGCGTACAGAGAGGGCCGCGTCCGCAAAGGACGCGGCCCCTCTGGTGTCACCAGCCTATGCGCAGCAACTACCAGAACTTCCAGAACGGCTTCTTGCGTCCTGGCTTGTCGTACACCTGGGTCGAGCGGACCGACTTCGGAACCTGCCGGACGATTGACGGAATCAGGTTGAAGAGGCCGCCCACTTCCTCGGGCGTCAGGTCATGCCTCGCGACGGTCTGGACCAGCGTCGATCGCCGCATCGCCATCGCGGCGCCGAGCTTATCGAAGGCGGCGTCGTAACCGCGGGCCAGGGCGGTCGCGCCATCCATGTTGCCTTCGGCGATCTGCAGCCACGCCCGGAGCCGGCTGATCGTGAACGGACGGAGCTGGGCGTCGTCCAGCGCATACTCGCGCTGCACCATCGTCTCGATGGCGCTCGCACGCTCGGCGTCACCGAGTGCAAGCACCTCGTCCAACACCACCCGCATCATCCCCACGCGTTCCCCGTCCGCAGCCGAGGCAAGGGCAGCCCACCGCTCGGCGATCCCCGAGTCCGTACCCATGGTTCCTCCTCGACCAGATGTGGCTGAGGGCGACGTCGCCTGTGACGTCTCGCTCGTGTCCGGTCGCGATGAGTTCAGCGTAGCCATTTCAGAAGTGCCCACGGTAGAAACGAGGATGAGCATCCAGCACGCGGAAGCGGAGCCCACGAGGGCCCCGCTTTGTTCGACCTGCGAGGGGACAGCGTCACCTCGCGGTGATGTCGCTACCAGCGGCCGCGTCCGTAGACGCCACCTCCCAGCGCGAGTACCAGCACCACGGCCAGCAGAATGAAGAACAGCGGACTGACTGCCGCACCCAACCCGCCGAACAGCAGGGCGAGCAGCAGGAGCAGGATCAACAGTCCAGCCATGCAGCACCTCCTCGTGCGCCCCCGCGAGGACTGCATGTCACCGCGCCGTGGATGCTTCGAGGATGAAGACGGAGCGCCCGGCGTTGCAGCCTCATCACGCGGCAACCGGCGCGCCACCTTCGCGGGACGGTTTGCAACGCTCACGCGAGCGCCATCCTTCCCGCCGTGGGTGCGACAAGCACAGAGGGCGCCCGCTCGGGACGCCCTCTGTGGGTTCGACGAGCGTGAGGGCTACTCGACCTTGAGGGTCTTCTCGCCTTCCTTCGTGGCGTTCACGAGGATTGCCATGTTCCCGGCCGGGTGGCGGTTCTCGTGCATCAGCTGGTGAGACTCACCAACACCACCCTCGAACGGGAACACCCGCGAGAGCACCGGGTCGACCTCGCCCGAGGAGACCAGGTCGTTCAGTGCCGCACACTGGGCGGTGTTCGCGAAGTGCGAGCCCTGCAGGCGCTTCTGGCGCATCCAGAGGTAGCGCAGATCCACGTCGGCGTTGTAGCCGGAGGTGCCGGCGCAGATGACGACCATCCCGGCGTTGTCTGCCATGAAGATCGAGGTTGGCACGGTCGACTCGCCCGGGTGCTCGAAGACGATCTTCGGGTTCCGGCGCTCGCCGAGGACCTCCCAGAACTTCGCGCCGAATGCGCGCGCGCCCTTCATCCACTCGCCGAAGGCGGCCTGATCGTCCAGGTCCGGCAGGCGCCCCCAGTGGGTGAACGCGGGATCCTTGCGGTTGATGACGCCCTTCGCGCCGAGCTGATAGCACATCTCGAACTTGGACTCGTCCGAGACCACCGCGATCGGGATGCCGCCCTTGGCCTTCACGATCTGGGTCGCCATGACGCCCAGGCCGCCCGTGGCGCCCCAGATGAGCACCGGGTCGCCCTGGTGGACGACGTTCGGCTCCCAACCCATGAGCATCCGGTAGGCGGTTGCGCCGACGAGCATGTAGGCGCCGGCAGCCTCCCACGTCAGCTGCTTCGGCTTCGGGAAGCACTGGTGATACTGGACCTTGGTGAACTGGGCGAAGGAGCCCCAGTTCTCCTCGTAGCCCCAGATCTTGTTGGAGCTCGAGGTGATCGGGTCGGCGCCCGCCTGGATGTCCGGGGCGTTGTCGTCCCACATGCCACAGGAGAGGACGACCTCGTCGCCAATGTCGACGTTGGTCACCGCGGAGCCCTTGGCCCACACGATGCCGGAGGCATCCGAGCCGCCGATGTGGAAGTCTTCCTTCGCGCCGCCCCGCTGGCGCGCGGCGATCACGTTCACGGGCGTGCCCAGGGCGGCCCAGACGTTGTTGTAGTTCACCCCGGCGGCCATCACCCAGACCAGCACCTCATTGGGGCCGACCTCGGGCACGTCGATGACCTCGGTCTTGAAGGCGTCCTTCGGCTGGCCGAAGCGCTCTTCACGGATGAGCGAGGCGTACATCCGCTTCGGCACGTGGCCGAGCGGCGGCGTCTCGCCGAGTTCGTACAGGTCCTTCTTCTCGGGCATGGTGAATCCCCCGATCGTGGTCTCGATCGCGCGAGGATGCGCGCGTTTCGGGCCGATTTCTGCTCGCGTTCCGGAGCGGCGCAGTCGCCACTGCCCGGCCCCCCGCGAGGCTCCCGGCATCCTATCACCGAGGGCTGCGGCTGACAGGGCAGCCCTCGACAGGCGCGGGCACGAGGGTGGGCGAGGTCGTCAAGCTACACGCACGCGACTACAGCTCCTCGAGCACGGCCTCGACGCGCGCAACGAGGCGGGCGACCTCGTCCGGCTCCTCGACGCGTGAGCCGCTCTCACGGCGGATGTAGAACGCGTCGAAGACCTCGGGGCCGATGGTGTCCACCTTCGCCAGGTGGATGTCGATCCGCAGATCGTGGAGGGCCTTGGTGATCGCGTAGAGGAGCCCGCGTCGGTCGGGCGCGGAAACCTCGAGCACCGAGTACTCCCTCGATGCGTCGTTATCGAGGTGCACCTTCGTCTCGATGTCGGCGCGGCGCGGCGGCTGCGGGTAGGAGCGGCGCACCTCGGCGAGGCGCCCTTCCACGTCGAAGTCACCGGAGGCGGCGCGCGGCAGCGCGTCGAGGATGCGCGCCCAGCGCCGATCGTCGATGCCACCGTTCGCCCCTCGGCTCCCCGGCGCATCGCGGTTGAGGGCGTCGCCCACGTGCCACACCTGGATCGCGGTGCCGTCCGCCCGCGTGTACGCGACGCCCCCGAGCATGCTCGCGTTGAACCCCGCGAAAGTCCCCGCGACGTCCTGGAGAAGCCCCGTCCGGTCCGGCGATACCAGCGTGACGCGGTCGATCTCGCCAAGCGTCTCCCGACGTGCCGCGGAACGTGTCTCCGACCGCGCGGCCTCTTCGATCAGCGCGATCTGATCCCCCACCCGCTCGGGGGGCGTCGAGAGCAGGTACGTCGCATCGAGGCCGGCGAGGTGTGCGCGGACGGCGTCGGCCGGGAACCGCCCGGCCAGCGCCTCCACGACTGCCTCGACGCTGAGCGCGTGCGGCCGCTGCTCGAGCACCGCGCTCACGCGATCGAAGAGCGCGCGCATGAGCTGCGCCTTCCACTGGTTCCAGACGTTCGGGCCACTCGCCCGCGCATCCGCCACCGAGAGCACGTACAGCAGACGGAGCGTGTCGAGGTCGCCGACCGCCTCGGCGGTCTCGCGGATCACCTCGGCGTCCGCGATGTCGCGTCGCGTGGCGACGGCGGGCAGCAGGAGGTGGTGACGCACGGCCGCGACGAGACGCTGCGCAGCCGCCGCGTCGAGGCCGGCGCGCGTGGCGAAACGCTCCGCGATCACCGCCCCCGCCGCGGGGTGCTCGACGCCGGCGTAGCCCTTCCCGATGTCGTGGAGGAGCGCGGCGAGGAGCACCTCTTCCGGCCGGCCGAAGGCGGCCGCGACGGTCGGGGTGCCGGCGTTGAACTCGTCCTCGGCCATCACGTGCCGCGCCTCGAAGACCGTGCGCGCGGCGTGGACGTCGACCGGGTGGATATGGAACGGCGCGATGTGCGGACGGGCGCGCAGCGCCTCCCACTCGGGGAGCAGCGCGCCCAGCCAGGATGGCTCACCGATGGGTTCAAGGAGCCCGCCGGGCTCGAGACGATCGAGGCTGCGTCGCAGCGCCGCGAGCTGGCCGCGGTCATCGGGCTGCACGGCCTCACCGCCGGTGCGCCGCCACCAGCGACGCTTCGGCCGCTCCTCCGTCGCGAGGGCCTCGGCGACCGCGCGGTCAACCACGCGGATGTGCCGGTAGAGCCGCCGGCCCCATTCGAACGCGTCCACGCCGAGCCATGCGCCCACCTCGCCTGCGTACTCCGGTCGGTAGACGTCATTCGGCCGGTCGACCAGCGCGTGGATCGCGTGGCGGGTCAGGGTCAGCGTCTCGTGTGCCTCGAGGAGAGGCGCGTCCAGCGACTCGACCTCGCGCCCGTGGCGGATGCCCTCGGCGGCGGCAAGCCAGTGGAGCACGTGGATCCCGCGCAGCCCGCCGCGGCTGTTCTTCACATCCACCGCGAGGAGCTGCCAGGGCTCGGCTTCGATGCGCCGCTCGCGAAGCGCGACGATCTGGGCACGGAGCCACGAGCTCGTGCTTCGCACGAGGCGGGCGCGTGCGTCGATGAACTCCTCGTACGTCCGGGAGTCACCCGCGACGAGTCGCGCGTCGAGCAGCGACGTGTACGTCTCGACGTTCGCCTTTGCCGCTTCCACGCTCTCGGCCGGCGTGCGGATCGAATGGCCCACCTTGAGCGATGCGTCCCACAACGGATACAGCATCCGGACGGCCCGCTCCTCGGTCTCCTTCGGGGTGCCTTCCGGCACGAGCAGCATGAGGTCCACGTCCGAGTGGCGCGCCAGTTCGCCGCGTCCGTAGCCGCCCACGGCGACCACGGAGACGCCGTCCACACCACGCGCCAGCTCGCTGACTGCTGCGTCCAGGCACTCGGTGAGGTAGGTGCTGATCGCGGCGCCGCGTGCCCCGCCGTGGTGATCGGGCAGCGCGAGGGAGGCGCGCCCGGCCATGGCCGAGCGCGCCTCCAGGAATCGAGCCAGGGACGGGTTCGTGCTCACCTCGTGCAGCTCACCTCGAGCGGCACCTACAGGGCGTCGTTCCCGCGCTCGCCGGTGCGGATGCGGATCACGTCCTCCACGGGGAGGACGGCGATCTTGCCGTCACCGATCGAGCCGGTGCGCGCCGTGCGCTCGATGGTGTCGATCACCGTGGGCGCGAGGGTGTCGTCGACGAGCACCTCGATGCGGACCTTCGGCACCATGTCGACCTCGTACTCCGCGCCGCGATAGGTCTCGGTGTGCCCCGACTGACGGCCGAAGCCCTGCGCATTGATCGCGGTGAGCCCGGAGACCCCGGCGTCCTTGAGGGCGTCCCGGATCTCGTCGAGCCGGAACGGGTTGATGTAGGCAATGACCAGCTTCATCTGCCGCTCCTATTCCGCCATCACGTAGGACTGCTCCTCGTGGAGCGCGAGGTCGAGGCCGCGGCGCTCGTCCGCTTCGTCGGCGCGGATTCCCATGACGGCGTCCAGCACCTTCGCGATGACGAACGTAACGCCAAACGAGTAGACCAGCGCGATCACCACGCTGAGCGCCTGGCGACCGAAGAGGTCGAGTCCACCGGCGTGCCCGCCGTACGCCTCCTCTGCCAGCAGCCCGAGCAGCAGCGAGCCGAGGATGCCGCCCACGAGGTGAACGGCGACGACGTCGAGCGAGTCGTCGAAGTTGAACATGAACTTCAGGCGCAGCGCCCCGAAGCAGATCAGGCCGGCGGCGAGCCCGATGAGCATCGCGCCGAGCGGCCCCACGAAGCCCGCCGCCGGGGTGATCGCCACGAGGCCGGCCACGGCGCCCGAGACGAACCCGAGCGTCGTCGGCTTCCCGTGCATGAAGCCCTCGGCGACGATCCACGCCGTCGCGGCCGTGGCCGCGGCGACCTGCGTCGTGAGGAACGCGTTGCCCGCCGCCGCATCCGCGGCAAACGCCGACCCACCGTTGAACCCGAACCAGCCAAACCAGAGCATCCCGGCGCCGAGCACGGTCAGCGGCAGCGAGTGCGGCCGGATGATGTCGCGGCGGAAGCCGATGCGCGGCCCGAGGACGAGCAGCAGCGCGAGGGCCGCGGCGCCGGCGTTGATGTGGACGACCAGCCCGCCCGCGAAGTCGAGCGCCTCGATGTCGGCGCCGATGAATCCGCCGCCCCACACCCAGTGGGCGACCGGCACATAGACCAGGAGTGACCAGATCGCGACGAAGACCGCCCACGCCGTGAACTTCATGCGCTCCGCGATTGCGCCGGAGATGAGGGCCGGCGTGATGATCGCGAAGGTGAGCTGGAACATCATCTGGACGTTGTCCGGATAGGGCAGACCGAAGTGCTCGTTCGTCAGCCCGAGATCACGGAGGCCCCACAGGTCGAAGTTCCCGATGACGCTGTAGTCGCCCAGCATGGTGTTGCCGCTGAACGTCAGCGATGCTCCGACGAGCACCCACAGGATCGTGACGACGCCCATGGCAACGTAGTTCTTCATGAGCATCGCCAGCGCGTTCTTCGCACGAACCATCCCGCCATAGAAGAACGCGAGGCCGGGCGTCATGAACAGCACCAGTGCCGAGGCCATCAGAAGCCACGCGGTGTGTCCGCTATCCATCCGAACTCCTCCCAGCGGACCACCACCCAAGACGCGCGCGAAGTCCGCCGCGTTACGTCCGCGTCGCGAGAATGTCTGTCCCGCATGTCGCGAGAGTGTCCGGCCTGTTACATCCTTGTTTCGTGAGGCCAGGTGACGCCGGGCGCGCCTCGGCGTCACCTAGCGGTTCGCGGTGAACGATCGCGACCGGTAGAATCCGAGGACTCCCCGACCAGCCCGGCACGGACCTCGGAGCGCGCCACCATCGCTGCCCGACACGCGACCGCACACGCCGACGGCGACCTCCCTCGCGAGGACCTCGAGACCGGCGAGCCGACGGCCCAGCCCGCGGGGGGTGAGGCCGCTGCGGCGCGGCCGTTCCTGAAGTGGGCCGGCGGCAAGACCCAGCTCCTCGAACCGCTGATCGGGCGCGCGCCCCGCGAAATCGACACGTACTACGAGGCGTTCCTCGGCGGCGGCGCGATGTTCTTCGGGCTCCTCGCGAACCCCGAGCTGGCGCCGAAGCGCGCCGTACTCAACGACCTCAACCGCCACCTGATCACCGTGTACGAGGTCGTCCGTGACGAGGTGGAGCCCCTCGTCGAGGCGCTCGGAACGCTCTCCGAGCGCTACCTCGAGGCCGGCGATGATGAGCGCTCGGAGTTCTTCTACGAGCAGCGCAGCCGCCACCCGGCCGGCCGCATCGACCTCGCGGCGAGGTTCATCTTCCTCAACAAGACGTGCTTCAACGGCCTCTACCGGGTGAACCGTCGCGGCGAGTTCAACGTCCCGCACGGCAAGTACCGCTCACCGCGCATCCTCGATTCCCATGGGCTGCGCGATGCGTCGCAGGCGCTGAGGAATGTCGAGCTGACGAGCGCCGACTTCGGCGAGGCGCTCAAGGCGCCGCAGGCCGGCGACTTCGTCTACCTCGACCCGCCGTTCGAGCCACTCTCGAAGACCTCGTCCTTCACGAACTACACACAGGGAGCGTTCGACCGCTCCGAGCAGCAGCGCCTGAAGTGGGTGATCGACGACCTGACCGAGCGGGGCGTGCGCGTCATGCTCTCGAACTCCGCGCAGGACTACATCCTCGGCCTCTACTCGGCGGACCGAGGACCGTTCGGGCACCCGGGCATGCGCTACCGCCTCGAGACGACGCTCGCGCGCCGCGCCATCAACTCGCGCGGAGACCGCCGCGGCGCGATCGACGAGCTCATCATGCTGAACTACGCGCAGGACGAAGAACGTCGGGCGCTCGAGTCGGCACGGCCTCGGGGCTCATAGACACGCGGCGTAGCATCGCCTCGTGACCGGTGTGCTCGATGAGCTATTCGCCCAGCACGAGTGGGCCAACCTCCGCCTGATCGAGGCGTGCCGAAGACTCTCGGACGATCAGCTCGATGCGACGGCGGACGGCGTGTACGGCTCGATCCGCCAGACGCTCGTCCACCTCGTTGCTGCGGAGCCGAGCTACGTGACACGCATCGGCGGGACGTACGACGGCCCCACGTTCGCGCGAGGTACCGCGCCGGGCTTCGACCTCCTCGAGGCGATGGTGCGCGCGTCCGCCCGCGGCCTGGCCGAACGCGCACGTGCGGTCGACTCGGCTCCGTTCACGTTCCGCTCGCCCGAGGACGAGGAGATCGACGCGTCGGTCGTCATCGCCCAGGCGCTGAACCACGGCGCCGACCATCGCAGTCAGCTCTGCACCATCCTCACGACCCTCGGCATCGAACCACCCGCCCTCGACGCATGGGCCTGGGCCGAGGCAACCGGGCGGGCCGCGCGAGCTAGCCCTCGTCCTCGCCGAACGTCGAGCGGCGTACCGGGATCACGAAGTAGAGCCTGAGCCACGTCTCGAGCTCGCTTAGCTCGACGGCCTTGCCGGAGGCGCTGAGGAATGAGCGCATGTGGCCACTGAACCCGGGGCCGTGGAAGACCACGATGCCGGGGATCGGCCATGCGGCGATGTCGTCGATCGTGCTCGGGATCTTCTCCTCCGCCGATCCCCGCGAGGACTGGTACTTCACCTCGATGCCGAGCGAGCGCCGCTCGCCGAGGTCCGTGACGACGAGGTCGATGCGACGTCGAGCGCCCCAGATGCGACGGCCGACGTAGACCTCGGTCTCCACGTCGAGGCCGAGGTCGAGTGCCGTCTGCGCGCACGCCGACACCATCTCCTGCCACGTCGTGGGCTCGAAGAAGTTGCCCTGCTCCTGCGCGGATGGTCGTGCCATGGCCGAACGATAGCCGAGCATTCCCGGTTGCGCGTCGGAACGCCGGGCAGGACGTCGGTCTAGGACTGCGCGGGGGCGTTCGGGTTCGGACGGACGAGCGCGGTGAGGGTGCCGCGCACGGAGGGCGCGTCGGCGCCCTCCGGCCGGATGTCGCCCTCGACGAAGCACAGCGTGCGACCGCGGTTCACGATCCAGCCCTCGCCGACCAGCGTGCCCATGGCCGCGCCCCGCATGAACGACAGTGAGAGGTCGACCGTCACCGCGACGCTCGATGCGTCCAGCGCGGCGTTGGCCGCCCCCACGAGCGTGGTCTCGAGCATCGCCGCGAGGAAGCCCCCGTGTACCGCCCCCATCGAGTTCGCGAACTCCGGGCGAGGCGCGAACGCGAATCGGATGATGCCTGCAGCGTCATCCCAGTCGAGAAAGGACGCGCCGAGAGTGGTGGCCGCCGGACCGTAAGCCGGGCCGGGGACGCCGCTGACCATGATCGACCTCCCTGGACGAGCAGCGGAACGAGAGCGGCAGTCTATCCCGCGCATATCTGCACGCAATACGCGCCCGGTATCCTGCACGCATGCCCACCATCCTCGTCCCTGCCGACATCGCCGCCCGGCTCCGCGACCGGCTCGCCGCCTTCGACGGACTTGAGGTCGTCGCCGCGCCCGAGGGCGAAGTCGCCGCCCTCCCGCCCGAAGTGATGGAGCGGATCGAGGCGGCGTTCTTCAACGTTGCCTCGGGCCCACTCGCCTCTCGACGCATCCTCGGCGCGGCGCGCCGGGCGCCGAATCTGCGCTGGCTGCACCTGGGGCATTCCGGCGCCGACGACCCGATCTTCCAGGAGCTCATGGACCGCGGCGTCACCGTCACGAACTCCGCCGGCCTCGCGGCCGAGCCGATCGCCCAGACCGCGATGGCCGGGCTACTCGCCCTCAACCGGGGCATCCCGACGTGGCTGGAGGCGCAGCGGCGGCACGCCTGGGAGCAGACGCCGCGCGAGCTGCCGCCCGGGCAGCAGCCGCCCGTCCTGGCCGAGCAGACGATGGTGATCCTCGGCCTCGGCGCGATCGGAGGCTTCGTCGCGCGCTACGCGCGCGCCTTCGGCATCCACGTCATCGGCGTGCGCCGCTCGCCCGCGGGCGCCGAGGACGGCGTGGACGAGTGGATCCCGCCCGACCGTCTCGCCGAGGCGCTGCCGCGCGCGAACATCCTCGTCAGCACGATCCCGCTGACGGCGGAGACCCGGGGCATGCTCGATGCCACCGCCCTCGACCTGCTGCCGCAGCGCGCGGTCTTCATCAACGTCTCGCGCGGCGAGATCGTCGAACAGGACGCGCTCATCGATCGCCTCGCCTCCGGCCGGCTCGCGGGCGCCTACCTCGACGTGACCGATCCCGAGCCACTCCCTGCCGACTCGCCGCTCTGGGACCTGCCGAACGTGATCCTCAGCCCGCACGACTCGGCGCGATCGGCGGGAGCCTGGGCGCGGATCGATGCGATCTTCCTCGAGGAGGTCGCGCGCTGGATGCGCGGCGAGCCGTCCGAGCGCGTGGTGCGCGACCGCTGAGCGGAACCGCCACCCAAACGCACACGCCGTTGCGGTCGTTCCGCCTACAGGGGAGGAACCGCATGACCATGCCCACGAGCCGGCGACGGCTCGCGTTGTTTGTGTCGCTGCTCGCGCTGGGGGTTGCCCTCGTGGCGTGTGGGGGTGACGACTCCGAGGACACGACCGCGACGCCTGACGGCGAGACCGCAACCGCGACCGCCGAGGCGCGGAACCCGATCGAATCGCTGCCCGAGGAAGCCCGGCTGTTCGTCTACGCGGCCGGTGCGCGTCCGTTCAACGGCGACGCGGCGCAATTCCTGGCCGTCCTGGCATTCGACCCGGTGCTGCCTGAGGTGGTGCCCGGTGGCCGCGAGCTGGCGTCCGCCACGATCGTCCCGTCGCCGCGCGGCCGCGGGAAGAACGACGAGGGCGCGACGCTGATCCTCGAGTACCGGGGCGCAGGCGACGAGGACACGATCCAGCTCACCGAGCAGATGGTGCCGATGGCGGACCTGAGCGCGCTGGACCTCGAGACGGTCGACGTCGGCGACGGCGGCGAGGCGCTCGTCATGCCGTTCGCGGACAGCGACGCCATCCAGATCCAGTGGCACGCCTGTGACATCACGTTCGCGATCTCCTCGTCGGTCATCGACGCGGCGACCGCCGGTGAGATGGGCGCGTCCATGCACCCGGTGTGCGACGACGACGGCACGACCCCGTCGCCGACGGCGACCGAAGACGACGAGGGCTAGCTCCAGCCCATCTCCGTCGCGGCCGTACCGGTCTCCTCGGCGGCGGCGTTGAGCTGGCGCCACGTCTCGTCGTCGAGCTCGATGCCCTGCGCGAGGCGCTGGGCCATGCGGCGGCGCTCGGGCTCGCCCGCGACAAGGATCTCGCCGAAGCCGGGTGCGAGCGGAGGCTCTTTCGCGAATGCGATGAGGTCATCGAGGCCGGCGGTGAACGCCTCCAGCGGGAGGAAGCCCGACGGGTCGAGGGCCATGAACCACACGCCGTTCGTGCCGCGCACGCCCTCGATCGAGGTACCGGCGCCGGAAAGCACGCCCGAGAGGGTCTCGACCGCGAGGTTCAGGCCGAAGCCCTTGTAGCCACCGTCCGGGCCGCCGACCGGGAGCAGCGTCCCCTGTCGCTCGTTGCCGCCGGTGCCGTAGAAGTCGCGCGCGTCGTTCGAGGGGTTCCCGTCGCCGTCGAGGATCCAGCCGTCCGGGACGGGCTTCTGCGCGTTCACCGCGACCTTGAGCTTCCCCTCCGCGACGACGGAGGTAGCCATGTCGAGGATGAACGGCTCATCGGGGTTGCTCGTGGGCATCGCAATCATCAGCGGACTCGTCCCGGTGCGGCGGTGCGATCCGCCGAACGCCGCGACGAGGCGTCCCCCGGGCGAGTTCACGCCGCCCATCGCGATCAGGCCCTCGCGCTGCGCCTGGTCGCCATACGCGCCCACGCGGCCGATATGGCCCACCTCGTGCATCGAGACGAAGGCGATCCCGGTCTCCTTCGCCTTCCGGATTGCGAGGTCCATTGCCTGGATCGCGACGGGCATGCCGAGGTTCCAGCCACCGCTCACGAGCGCGGTCGAGACGCTCTCACGCTCGATGGTCATCGGGGCGCCGGGTTTGAGCACGCCGTTCCGTACCTGCTGCACGTAACCGAAGGTACGGATTACCCCGTGCGAGTCGTGTCCGCGCAGGTTGGAGCCGACGAGGTGCTCGGCGATCTGCGCCGCCTCGGAGGGCGGACTGCCGACGTCCTCGAAGATCCGCTGGACGAACGCCGTCAGCTCCGCCGCGGGGACGGTGATCGACATCGCCGGCTACGCCTCCGGCTCGACCTTCGGGGTGCCGGTGTCGCCGCGGGCGGCGGCGAGGTCAGCCGCGGCCTTCGCGCGCATGAAGCCGACCTCGGAGCCGAGCGTGACCATCTGGAAGCCAGCCTCCAGCCACAGCTTGGTGTATTCGAGCGAACCGGTGTGCATGCCCGGCGCCACGTTGTGGCGCTTGCATGCCTCCATGATGTCGAGGCAGACCTGCCGGTGCTTCGGGTCGGCGTTGTCACCTGTCGGCGTCATGCCGAGCGCGTACGCCAGGTCGGACGGCCCGACGTAGGCGGCGTCGACGCCGGGGACCGAGAGGATCTCGTCCAGGTTGGCGATGCCCTCGGGCGTCTCGATCATGACGACCACGGCGATCTCGTCGTTCGCGTGTGCCTGGTAGTCGGAGCCCGCGTACAGCGTCGCGCGCGCGGGGCCGGAGGAGCGTCCTCCGGCGGGCGGGTACTTCGCGGCCCAGACCGCGCGCTCGGCCTCCTCCTTGTTGTTCACGAGCGGCACGACGACCCCGTACGCGCCGGCGTCCAGCACCTTCATGATGATCCACGGCTCGTTCCACGGGACGCGGACAAAGGGGATGGTGTCCGTCGTCGAGATCGCGCGGAGCATGTCGAAGGCGTCCGAGTCGGCGATCAGCCCGTGCTGCATGTCCACGCACAGCCAGTCGAAGCCGGCGTGCGCCATGACCTCGGTGGTGTGGGCGCTGGGCGCGCTCAGCCATGCGCCAATCGTCTTCTGCCCGGCCCGCCAGGCCCGCAGCGTGGTGTTCGGTCGCATGGAGGTGATCCCTTCGCGCTGATGCCGCGCCGACCGGCGAGGCGAGCTGTCTCGGACGGCCCGGCAACCGCGTGCCGGGAGCGTGTGGATCGGGCTAGGAGAGCGGCCGCTTCGGCGTGACCTCGTGGCGGTTCGGGACGGTCGCCGATGCCGGCCACCTCCCGTTCATGAACTCGACGATGGTCTGGCCGATGCGTTCCTTGATATGGCGGTTCGAGTACTCGGAGTAGAACGCCGAGTGCGGCGTCAGGGCGACGTTGTCGAACTCGTACAGGGGATGCGTCGCCGGCATCGGCTCGTGCTCGAACACGTCGAGGCCGGCGCCCGCGATCTCGCGATCGCGCAGCGCCTGCACGAGGTCGTCGAGCTTCACGATCGGCCCGCGTGCGGTGTTCACGAAGATCGCGCTGGGCTTCATCGCACGGAACTGCTCGATCCCGAACATGCCGTGCGTCTCCGGCGTGAGCGGCGCGTGGACGGAGATGTGGTCCGCCTCCGCCAGCAGCTGATCGAGCGACGACGCTCGACGCGCCCCGGCTGCCGCGAGGACGGCGTCGTCGACGAAGGGGTCGTACGCGAGGATCTGCATGTCGAGCGCCCTCGCGCGCTTCGCCATCTGCTGCCCGATGTTGCCCATCGCGACGATCCCGAGCGTCTCGTTCGTGAGCGGCGGGGAGAAGGGCAGCGGCACGCTCCGGTAGGCGCCGGAGCGGATGGCGCCGTCGTGAGGGACGAGCTTCCTCGCGACGGCGAGGAGCAGCATGAGCGCGTGGTTCGCGACCTCGGGCTGGCAGAAGTCCGGGTAGTGCGCAACGACGACGCCGTGCTTCGTCGCCTCCGGGATGTCGAGCGAGTCGAGGCCGACGCCGTAGCGAATGATCAGCTCGAGCTTCGGGAGGCGGTCGAGCAAGGGACCGTCGATCTTCGCGCCACCCACGAGGACGCACTGGGCGTCCTTCAACAGCTCGGCGCGCTCGTCCTGGTTCCCCGCCCGCTGCACCATCACCCGCCCGCCGGCGGACTCCACGATCGAGCGCTCGATCTCGAACCAGGCTGGGTCGGCCGACTCGGTCTGTACGGCGAGAAACGGAGTAGTCGTCATGGCGCGGCGAGCATACACCGGCCGCGCCAGACCTCAGACGGCGGGACGGAGGCGGCCGGCGCTCCTAGCGCACCATGTAGCCGACACCGCGGACGGTGCCGATGACGCCGTCGGCGCCGACGTCCGCGAGCTTGCCACGCAGCCGGGAGACGTGGGCCTCGACGTAGTTCCTGGACCCGAAGGTCTCGTAGCCCCAGATCTCCACCGACAGGTCATCCGGGGCGATCACCTCACCCCGGCGGGAGAGGAGGACGCGCAGGACCTCGAACTCCTTCGGCGTGAGGTGGATCAACTGCTCGCCGACGTACGCCTCGTGGGCGCGGAGGAGCAGGCGAATGTTGCCGGGCCCGTGCAGGACATCGTCGGGCCTCGGGCCGGTGGTGCGCCGGAGGATCGCGCGGACGCGCCGTTCGAGCTCGGCGATTTCGAACGGCTTCACGACGTAGTCGTCCGCACCCAGGTCAAACCCGATGACGCGGTCGTCGAGGCCGCCGGAGGCGGTCATCACCAGCACAGGAACCTCGCTGCGGGCACGCAGCTGCCGGAGGACATCGATCCCGGGAACGCCGGGCAGGCCGAGGTCGAGGACGACGAGGTCGAACGAGGCTCGGGCGAAGGCTACGAGTGCGTCCTCGCCAGTCGCGACCCCCTCGGTGTCCCAGCCGAGCTGGGACAGGGCAGCGGAAACGGCTTCCCGGACGTCCTGATCGTCCTCGACGAGCAGGATCCGCGCCCGCCCCCAGGGGTTGGAGTAGTGGGTCGTTCCGTTCATGTCGTCGCGGCTCGCACGTACGAGCCGCGGTCCTCCGTGTCCCGACCCTTCGAGCCGCCAGGCCCACCGCCCGAGCGATGAGCTGCCGTCAAGGCACCTGGCGGAAGCTGGGTCGTGTACCAGCCGCCCGTGTCCTCCCCGGCGGGGAGGCACTGGTAACGTCAGGAGAATAACAATCCGATGTCAGGCCTCAGAGAATCGTTTCTGACGGAATCCTGACGTCAGAGAGAACACTCGGTAGAAAAACGGTCGACAGACGAAACGCGCCGGCTCGGAGGGGGTGACCGCGGCCTCGCGCCCTAGCGCGTCTCGCGCTCGACGAGGGCCTCGTACGCTCCCGCCACGGTCGCCATGACGCCAGCGCCCCCCGCGTCCGACGGTGACCACTGGTGACGCCGCCCGTCCACCTCCCACGCGACGGAGGTCATCGGTGCGACGCCTGCGATGCTGCTCGTCAGGAACCCGGCGGTCGCCCGCGCCAGGTCGTCGAGCGTGAGGTCAGCCTCCCATACCGGCTGTCCGCGCGCGGCGGCAACCTCGATGACGCACGCGCGGGTCACCCCGGGGAGCGCGCCCGCGTCCAGCGACGGTGTCACGAGCCCGCCGTCGATGACAAAGAACACGTTCGCCGTCGATGCTTCCGCTATGCGGCCGGCATGGTCGAGCAGCAGGGCATCCTCGAAGCCCTCGTCCTCCGCCTCCGCGCGCGCGAGGAGGTAGGGCGCGAACTGCGCGACCTTCGCGCCGCGCCACGGACGGGCCGCGTCGATCCGCACGCGGGTCACCCAGAGCCGCCCGCGCGGCTGTCCCGCCGGGACCGGGTCGGCGGTGACGGTGACCGTCGGCGGGCCGGCGGCTGGCAGCGCCGGCCGCATCCCGCGGCCCGGCGTCACCGAGAGCCGCACGGACGCTTCCGTCAGCCCGTTGGCGTGGAGGGTCTCCTCAACGGCGCTCACCAGCTCGTCGCGCGGCGGAGGCGCGGCACGGAAGAGGCGCAGCGCCGCGTCCAGGCGGTCGAGGTGCTGGCCAAGCCGGAACACGCGGCCGTGGCGGGCGAGCATCGTCTCGAAGCACGCGAGGCCGTAGCGGTACCCGAAGTCATCGATCGAGACACGCGCCTCGTCCCGGGGAACGAGTCCGCCGTCCACCCACGCGAGGCTCGGGCTCACGACCCGGCGACCTCGTCCGGCAACGTCACGCCGAGGGCGCGCGCCATGCCGCGCGCCTTGTGCAGCGTCTCCGTGTACTCCTGCTCCGGGTCGGAATCGTGCACGATCGCACCGCCGACGTGCAGGTGCGCGATCCCGTCCGCGAGCGTGATCGTGCGAATGGCGATGTTGAAGTCCATCCGCCCGTGCGCCGAGACATACCCGATCGAGCCCGTGTAGACGCCGCGCACGGTCGGCTCGAGCTCGTCGATGATCTCCAGCGCCCGAACCTTCGGTGCGCCGGTGATCGATCCGCCGGGGAAAGTCGCGCGGAGGATCTCCTCGAGGGTGACGCCGGCGCGCCGGCGCGCGCGGACCGTCGACGTCAGGTGGTGCACCTGCCGGAACGACTCGAGCGCGGCGAACTCCGGCACGTGGACGGTCCCGGTGGCGGCGACCCGCCCGAGGTCATTCCGCTCGAGGTCCACGATCATCACGTGCTCCGCCAGGTCCTTCGTGCTCGCGCACAATTCGGCGGCGAGCGCGGCGTCCTCCGCGGGCGTCGCGCCGCGGGGGCGGGTGCCCTTGATCGGCCGCGTCTCAAGGAGCTCCCCATCGAGGAGCAGGAAACGCTCCGGGGACGACGACAGCACCTCAATACCGCCGGAGGAACCCCGCGTATCGAGGTAGGCGGCGAACGGGGACGGACTGGCCGCGCGGAGCTGGAGGTAGGCGTCGAGACCGCTGCCGGCAAGCGACGCGGAGAAGCGCTGGGCGAGGTTCACCTGGTAGATGTCGCCGGCCCGGACGTACTCCTGCGCCCGCCGGACCGCCGCGAGGTACGCCTCTCGGGTCATGTTCGGGCGAAGCGCGCTCGCGCGTGCGCGGCCGGCCTCCGGCGGGACCGCATCGAGCCGGGCGCGGAGCGCGGCGACGGATTCCGGCTGTCCAACGAGCCATCCCAGTCCGTCGAGCTCATCGAAGACGAGCGCCGCGTCGTACCAGCCGACCGCGAGGTCGGGCGCACCGACGTCGTCGAGCGTGGTGGCCGGCAGGCGCTCGACCTCGCGGCCGAGCTCAAATCCGAGGTAGCCGATGGCGCCCCCGACGAACGGGAGATCAGCGAGGTCGCCTTCTGGCGCCGGCTCGGCCTCCACGGCCCGGGCGAAGGCGCGCAGCGCGCCGGGGCGCAACCGCCGAGGACCGCACGGGCCGTCGTACAGCACGTCGGAGCCGTAGGAGGTCAGCGTCCAGCGAGGGTCGGATGCCACGATCGACCAGCGGCCGAGGCGTTCACCCGGCAGCGCCGAGTCGAGCCAGGCGAGGCCCGGGCGGCCTCGGAGCGCCGCGACCGCCGCCGCGGGACCGGCGCCGTACCACGGCTCGACGGCCGGCGACCAGCGTCGAGCGAGCGGGCGAGGGGCGGCGGCGACGGGCATTGGGGAGCCATTGTACGGGCGCGATCGCGGATGACGGCAGCACCGCGGACGCCAAGCCGGTAGGTCAGCGAGCGGGTACCCTCGATCGATGCAAGCCGGGTTCGTCCGCAAGCTGGGCCAGGCCGTCACGGCGCTGAGCGCGGTCGTGATCGTCTACGCCACGCTGCGCCCGAACCTGAGCACCGACCTGGCGGATGACACCTACCTGCACTTCCTCCTCTTCCTGCCACTCGGCATGGGTGGCGCGTTGTGGATGGCTCAGCTGCCGCCGCCCCTGCAGAAGAAGGCCCGCCTCGGGATCCTCCTGGTCGTGCTGTTCTTCGCCGCGATCACGGAGATCGCCCAGGGGCCGATCGACGGGCGATCGCCATCGCTCAACGACTTTTTCGCGGATGCCGCCGGCGCGGGCGTCGGCGTCCTCGCCGGGAGCTGGGTGGCCTCGCAGGCCCGGCGAGGGAACTAGCGCTTCCTCGGGTCGCATACGGCGCTCTAGGTCGACGATGTTCGGCGTCGGCCCTCCTGTTCGCGAGGCCTCGATTGTGCGAAATTGCACACACGGGGCCAGCAACTATCATCGGACGCAGAACCTCCCCGCACCGACGCTCACCGCTCAACCTCGGGACGTTGCCCTTGCCCATCGAGATCCCAGAAGTCGTGATCGACCGGCTGCCGCTGTATTACCGGCTGCTGTCGCGGCTTGAGGGCGAGGGCCAGTCCGTCGTCTCGTCGCAGGAGCTGGGCGCCGAGCTGGGCGTCACGCCCGCTCAGATCCGCAAGGACCTCTCGTACTTCGGGCGCTTCGGCAAGCAGGGGCGCGGGTACTCGGTGCATCGCCTCGCGGCGGAGCTCCGGCAGATCCTCGGCCTCGACCAGCGCTGGCGCGTGGCCGTCATCGGCATCGGGCGGCTCGGCCGTGCGATCGCGTCCTACCCTGGCTTCGAGGGACAGGGTTTCGACATCATCGCGCTCTACGACGCGAGCCCTGCGCTGATCGGCTCGGAGATCGAGGGCCGGCCCGTGCGCGACGTCTCGCAGCTCGAGGCGGACCTGCGTGACCATCCGGTGGACATCGGCATCGTCGCCGTGCCCGGCGAGGTGGCGCAGGACGTGGTGGACACGCTCGTCCACGCGCACGTGGGCGCCATCCTGAACTACACGCCGAACCGCGTGCAGGCGCCGCCCGAGGTGGAGCTGCGCCACATCAACCCCGTGCTCTTCATGCAGAGCATGACGTATCACCTGAAGCGCATCCGCGAGGGATAGCGCACGCGAAGGCGCCGCTAGCGCGCCGCCTCGCTGATCATCGTCTCCTCCTCCGTCGGCAGCGATCGCGCGATGACCTCGATGTAGTCGAGGGCCATTCCGGCGCCGCGCGCGACGCAACGGAGCGGGTCTTCGGCGATGTGCACAGGGACGCCGGTCTCGTGGAGGATCAGCTCGTCGATCCCGCGGAGCAGCGCGCCGCCGCCCGTCAGCACGATGCCGTGGTCGATCACGTCCGAGGCCAGCTCGGGTGGCGTCCGCTCCAGCACCCGCCGCGCCGTCTGTACGATCGTCACGAGGTGGTCCTGGATCGCCTGCGTGATCTCCGAAGAGCGGATGGTCACGGTGCGCGGGAGGCCGGTGATCTGATCGCGGCCGCGGACGCCGGCCGTGAGCTCTTCCGTCAGCGGGATCGCAGACCCGATGGCCCGCTTGACCTCCTCGGCGGCGCGTTCGCCCACGACCAGGTTGTGCCGCCGCCTGATGTACCCGGCGATGGCGTCGTCCAGGCGGTCTCCCGCGATGCGCACCGACTCGCTGGCGACGATCCCGAACATCGAGATCACCGCCGCCTCCGACCGCCCGCCGCCGATGTCGATGACCATGTGCCCGCGCGCCGAGCCGACCGGGATCTCCGCGCCGATCGCGGCCGCGAGCGGCTCGGGGATCAGGTGCGCCGGGCGTCGCGCACCCGCTGCTTCCGCGGCATCCCGCACCGCGCGCTGCTCGACGCCCGTCACGCCGACCGGCACGGAGATCATCACCTCGGGGCGCACGATGTTGAACCGGCCGACGACGCTGGCGATGAAGTACCTGAGCATCGCCTCGGTGATCAGGTAGTCCGCGATCACACCGTCGCGCATCGGACGGATGACCTGGATCGCGCCGGGATGGCGGCCGATCATCGCGCGCGCCTCGGAGCCCACGGCGACGACGGTGTTGTCGCGCTCAGCGATGGCGACAACCGATGGCTCGTCGAGGACGATGCCGCGGTCGTGATCGTAGACGACGACGTTCGCCGTCCCCAGGTCGATGCCGATGCGCTTACTGAGCGAGAGCATGCGAGACGCCGCGCCGCGAACCGCGGCGCGCCTCCGTGGTCGTCTGTGGATAAGTCGGGAGCGTCGGTCGCACGGCCGAGGTTAGCGCGCGGCGGAAGATCCCGCACTGACATTCCACACGTGCCACGGCTCCCCCGCCTTCGGCGACCGTGGCCGCTAGTGTGCGATCGAAGGAGGTGAATCGTGACAGACGAGGTTCGCGAGAAGCAGGCGATCCTGCAGCGCATCCGCACGGATGCCGCACGGATGCAGAGGGCGCTGGACTCGCTCGACGATGCACGGCTCCTCGCGCCGAATGCCGTCGGCGAATGGTCGCTCCGGGACGTGCTCTCACATCTCGCGAACCTGTGGCTTCCCGAGCAGCTGCAGTCCTACCTCGAGGGGCGCGCTCCCGACCCGATGACCGCGACCGGGACCACGGAGCCGCCCGGGCCGCAGTTCGACCTCACCACCACCGACGGGCGCAATGCGTGGCGGCAGGCGGTCCGCGCCGGCGAATCGCTCAACGACGTCCGAGCGCGGTATGCACGCTTCGTCCAGTGGAGCCAGGAGGTCATCGCGGCGCTTCCGGACGACGACCTCGAGCGTTCGTTCGCCATCCGCTTCGAAGACTTCGTCGGGCTGGTGCGGCCGGCGAAGGAGGGCGAGCCCGGGTTCCCGCTGTGGCGCTGGATCCAGGGCGACACCTGGCACCACCTCGAGGAGCACCTGGGCGCGTTCGAGGACGCGGCGCGCTCCGCGGCGGGCTGACGGGGACTCCCGGGGGCTTACCGCCGCTCGACCATCGCCCCCAGTGCCGTGAGGCGCTCGCGCAGGTCGGCGTAGCCGCGGTCGAGGTGGTGGATGTCGAGGATCGTCGTCTCGCCCTCGGCGGCGAGGGCAGCGACGACGACGGCCGCGCCCGCCCGGATGTCCAGCGCGCGCACCGTCGAGCCACCGAGCACCGTGGGGCCTTCGATGAGCACCGTGTCGCCGGCGGTCGTGATGCGCGCCCCGAGCTTGCGCAGCTCGTTCACGTACAGCGTGCGGTTGTCGTAGACGCGCTCGTGGATCAGGGAGACCCCCTTCGCCTGCGTCAGGGCCGCCGCCATCGGGGGGTGGAGGTCCGTGGCGAAGCCGGGGTACGGCACCGCCTGCACCTGCACGCCTCGCAGTTCGCCCGGGCCGCTGGCCCGCACGCTGCAACCGTCCACCTCGACGCGCGCGTTCATGTCACAGAGCTTCGCGAGCAGGCTGTCGATGTGCAGTGGGTCGGCGTTGGTGACACGGACGTCGCCGTGCGTGGCGACCGCACCGAGGAGGTACGTGCCGACCTCCAGGCGGTCCGGGATGACGGTGAAGTCCGTGCCATGCAGCGCCGTGACGCCCTCAATTGCCAGGATCGGCGTCCCCTGCCCGCTGATCCGAGCGCCCATGCTCACGAGCATGTCGGCGAGCATCTCGACCTCGGGCTCAGCGGCGGCGTTGACGATCGTCGTCGTGCCCTGAGCGGTCACGGCCGCGAACAGCACGTTCACGGTGCCGAGGACGCTCGGGTAGTCGAAGAAGATCCGCGCGCCGGTGAGCCTCGCCGCGCTGGCGCGCCAGGATGAGCCATGCCGCTCGACGTTCGCGCCCAGGGCGCGGAAGCCGATGAAATGCACGTCGAGCGGGCGTGAACCGATGACGTCTCCACCCGGCGGCGGGCACTCCGCCTCGCCGCTGCGGCCGAGGAGGGCGCCCATGAGCAGGAACGACGCCCGCAGCCTCGCGACGAGTTCCGTCGGCGGGGCGACCGAGGTGACCCTGGGCGTCACCATTCGGACGACCTCGCCCTCGATCTCCACGGTGGAGCCGACGGACTCGCAGATCTCCGCCATCTCCCGGATATCGGCGATGCGTGGGACATTCCGGATCGTGACCGGGTCGGAGGTCAGGAGCGCCGCCGGCAGGGTGTAGAGGGCGGCGTTCTTCGATCCGGAGACGGTGACCTCACCCCGAAGGGGATGCCCGCCCTGGATGACGTAGTGCGCGCTCATCGGGCCACAGCATATCGGCTGCTGCTGCCCCGAGCGACCGCCGCGCCCATGCCGCCCGGCGCAGCCACGGCCAGAGCGAGAGGCCACGGACAGGCGTCTGGTACCGTCCACGCGCTACGCGCGGCAGAGGAAGGAACGACCTTGCACCGCATGACCGTCGGCGACGTGGAGATCGTGTCGCTGTTCGACGTCGACTTCGCGTTCGACCCGCATCGCGTCTGGCCGAGCGCCGGCGCGGACCTCGATGCGTACCAGGATCGGCTTGAGACGGACGGCCGGGTCCTGATGAACTGCCTGTGTTTCCTGTTGCGCGCCGACGACCGCACCATCCTCGTCGACACGGGGATGGGGCCGGAGTCGAACGGGAAGCTCATGGAGGAGCTCCACGGGATTGGCGTCGAGCCTCGCGACGTGGACCAGGTGGTATTCACGCACCTCCATGGCGACCACACGGGGTGGAACATCGACCGCGCGACCGGCGAGCCACTGTTCCCGCGAGCGACCTACCTGGTGCCGCGAGGCGACTGGGACGAGCAGACCGCGAAATCGCAGCCGGCGGCGTCATTCGTGCGAGACATCGCGCCGCTCCGTACCCTGGGACGCATGGAACTCATCGAGGATGGATACGTCCTTGGCCCGTCGCTGACGGCGATCCACACGCCGGGCCACACGCTCGGTCACACAAGCATCGCCGTGAGGTCCGCCGGGGAACAGGCGCTCGTCCTCGGCGACGTCTTCCTCACGTCGATCGACGTTGAAGTGCCCGACTGGTCGGGCCCGTTCGACAGCGACCAGAACCTGGCGCGCCGCACGCGCCACGCCGTCCTCGACCGCCTGGAAGCAAGCGGGGAACTCGTGGCCCCGGCTCACGTCCCCGGGCCGGGATTCGGGCGGATCGTGCGCGAGGAGGGCCGTCGCGTCTGGCGACCGGCCCTCTAGCTCGCGGCCTGCCCCGCGCGGGCGGCGTCGCGGCTAGAGGCGCGAGCCACGGGCGCCCGGGACCAACTCCGCAAGGCAATGGCCCGAAGCGCCGAGCGCGATCGGTACGATGCCGATGGCGGCGACGATCCAGACGGCGGCGCCCTCCAGCGTGGCAAACGCCGTGAGGATGATCGCGATGCCCAGGGCGACGCGCAGCAGCCGTCCCACGGGGCTGTTCATGAAGCTCACAAGTGCGCTCATACGGACACCTCCGAATGCGTGGTGCATCGAGGATCCTCCGCGCAGCCCCAGCAGCGACCGGCGAACGTCCCGCTCGAGGGACGCAGATGGTCCCGAGATTGCCCGCACGGCGGCCGAGACTGACGGCAACGAGAGGGCCCGGCTGGTGCCGGGCCCTCTCGTGTCGGTGCCGTAGTGAGTAGTCGGCTTGCTGCTCTGACAGCGCCTAGCGCATCGAGGGCTGGCCGGTGCGGTGGCGCCGGCCCACACGGACGCGCACCATCGCCCGCTGCAGGGCGAGCTGAGCGCGGAGCACGTCCACCCCGCTCCGCGGGATCTCCGTGTCGAGTCCTGCCAGGCGGCGCTGGGCCCGGTCGCGTGCGGCCTCGGCACGGGCGACGTCGATCTCCTCGGCGTGCTCGGCGGCGTCCGCCAGGACCGAGACCTGGTCGTGCAGCACCTGGATGAAGCCACCGTGGACCACGTACGGCTCGATCGTGTTGCCGCGGAAGACCAGCATCTCGCCAATGCCGAGCGCTGAGAGCAGCGCGGCGTGCTTCGGGAGGATCGTGATCTGCCCCTCGGCAGCCGGGACGACAAGCTTGGTCACGTCGTCCCGCTCGAGCACGGAGCGCTGGGCCGTCACGATGTTCAGGCTCAGGGGCATATCGTTCTCCTACCGTCGCTCGCGTGGCTCGGAGGAGCGCTCATGCGGCGCCCTCCGCACTCCTCGGCTCTGCGGGACTCCGCCTACGCCGCGTCCTCGGCGGCCATGCGCTCGGCCTTCTCCACGGCCATCTCGATGGTGCCGACCATGTAGAAGGCCTGCTCGGGCAGCGAGTCGTGCTTGCCCTCGAGGATCTCCTTGAAGCCGCGCACCGTCTCGCCGACCGGGACGTACTGGCCCGGGGTGCCGGTGAACTGCTCCGCCACGAACATCGGCTGCGACAGGAAGCGGTCGATGCGGCGGGCGCGCGCGACGACGCGCTTGTCGTCGTCCGACAGCTCCTCGATGCCGAGGATGGCGATGATGTCCTGGAGGTCCTTGTAGCGCTGGAGCGTCTGGACGACACCGCGGGCGACGTCGTAGTGCTCCTGGCCGACCACCAGCGGGTCGAGGATGCGGGAGTTCGAGGTCAGCGGGGAGATGGCCGGGAAGAGGCCCTGCTCCACGCGGCCGCGGTCCAGCGTGACCGTCGCGTCGAGGTGGCCGAACGTCGTCGCCACGCCCGGGTCGGTGTAGTCGTCGGCCGGGACGTAGATGGCCTGGAAGGACGTGATGGAGCCCTTCTTCGTCGAGGTGATGCGCTCCTCGAGGATGCCGATCTCGGACGCCAGCGTCGGCTGGTAGCCCACGGCGGATGGCATGCGGCCGAGGAGGGCGGACACCTCCATGCCGGCGAGGGTGTAGCGGTAGATGTTGTCCACAAAGAAGAGGACGTCGAGGCCCTCCTCGTCACGGAAGTACTCGGCCATGGTGAGGCCGGTGAGGGCGATGCGGAGGCGCACTCCGGGCGGCTCGTTCATCTGGCCGTAGACCAGGGCGGTCTTGTCGAGCACCCCGTTCTCTTCCATCTCGTGCCAGAGGTCGTTGCCCTCGCGGGAGCGCTCGCCCACGCCGGCGAACACGGACAGACCACCGTGCTCGGTGGCGAGGTTACGGATGAGCTCGGTGTTGGTGACCGTCTTGCCGGTGCCGGCGCCGCCGAACAGGCCGACCTTACCGCCGCGGGCGAGGGGGGCGACCAGGTCCACGACCTTGATGCCGGTCTCGAGCATCTGCGCGGTGGTCTCCTGCTCCGAGTAGTCCGGAGCGGGGCGGTGGATCGGCCAGCGGACGACGTCGTCCGCGACCGGGGCGCCCGGGTCGATCGGGGTGCCGGTCACGTTGAAGATCCGGCCCAGCGTCGAGCGGCCCACCGGCACCCGGATCGGCGCGCCGGTGTCTTCCGCCTTCGCGCCGCGGGCGAGGCCGTCGGTCGAGTCCAGCGTCAGGGCGCGCACCCAGTTGTTGCCCAGGTGCTGCTGCACCTCGGCGACGAGGGGCGTGCCCGCGAGGTCGATGTTCAGAGCGTTGTAGATGTCGGGGAGGTCACCCGAGGGGAACTCCACGTCCACGACGGTACCGATGACCTGTCGAACGTACCCAGTCGCCATGTTCAGCCTCCCGCCTCGCGGCGTGTCTTCCAGTGTCTCGTCTAACTCGCCGACTCGAGGGCCGCCACGCCACCGACGAGGTCAAGGAGCTCGGCGGTGATGCTTTCCTGGCGGGCCTTGTTGTAGGCGAGGGTGAGGTCCGCGGCCATTTCGTTCGCCGCGTCCGTCGCCTGGCGCATCGCGACCATGCGGGCGGACTGCTCGGAGGCGCGCGCCTCCAGGACTGCGGCGTAGACCTGCATCTCGACGAAGCGAGGAAGCAGGGTGTTCAGCAATGCTCCGGGGGACGGCTCGATGATGAACTCGACGTTCTTCATCGACTCGTCCGGCTCCGCGGCGGCCGGCGGCTCGATCGGCAGGATCTGCAGCGTCGTCGGTCGCTGGACGGCGGCGTTGACGAAGCGCTGGTAGCCGATGATGACCTTGTCGACCTTCCCGGAGAGGAAGTCGTCCATGATGATGCGAGCGACCGGGCGGACGTCCTCGAAGTTCGGGAAGTCACCCAGCTCGGAGAAGTCCGCGACGATCTCCATGCCGGACCGGCGGAAGAAGTCGCGGCCCTTGCGCCCCACGGGAAGCACGGCGACACGCTCCACGTCCGGCTGGTACTGCAGCAGCAGCGAGGCGCCGGCGCGGTTCATGTTGCCGTTGAGACCGCCGGCCAGGCCGCGGTCTGCCGTGATGTGGACGTAGAGGACGGACTTCACCTCGCGGTTCTCGAGCAGCGGGTGCGCGGCGCCGCCCTCGCCCGACCCCATGCCGGCCGCGAGGCGCGACAGGACGCCGACCATCTGCTGCGCGTACGGACGCGCTCGCAGGGCGTTGTCCTGCGCGCGGCGCATCTTGGAGGCCGCGACGAGCTCCATCGCCCGCGTGACCTTGGCTGTGCTCCGGACCGACCGAATGCGGTCGCGGATGGCTCGTACGCTGCCGCCGCCCGCCATGTCGTGTCTCTTCCTCTAACCGGTCGCTCGGTTGCCTGGTCGCGTCTGCGCCTAGTAGGCGACCGAACCCTTGAAGTCCGCCACCGCCGAGCGGATGGCCTGCTCGTCCTCGTCGGTCAGGTTGCCCGAGGTGGTGATGCGGTTCACCAGGTCCTGGTTACCGGCCGCCATGTACTCGTGGAAGGCCTTCTCGAAGTCCTGGACCTTGTTCACCGGCACGTCGTCCAGCAGGCCGTTGACGCCCGCGTAGAGGATCGTGACCTGCTGGCCGAGCGACAGCGGCTGGAACTGCGGCTGCTTCAGCAGCTCGGTCAGCCGCGCGCCACGGTTCAGCTGGCGGCGGGTCGCCGCGTCCAGGTCCTCAGTACCGAACTGGGCGAACGCCTGCAGCTCGCGGTACTGCGAGAGGTCGATGCGGAGCGTGCCCGCGACCTTCTTCATCGCCTTGGTCTGCGCCTTGCCGCCCACGCGGGACACCGAGATGCCCGGGTTGGTGGCGGGGCGGATGCCCTGGTTGAACAGGTCCAGCTCCAGGAAGATCTGGCCGTCCGTGATGGAGATGACGTTCGTCGGGATGTAGGCGGACACGTCGCCGGCCTGCGTCTCGATGATCGGGAGCGCCGTCACCGAGCCGCCACCCAGCTCCGAGGTCACGCGCGCGGCGCGCTCCAGGAGGCGGGAGTGGAGGTAGAAGACGTCGCCCGGGTACGCCTCGCGTCCCGGAGGGCGGCGGAGCAGCAGCGAGACCTCGCGGTACGCCCAGGCGTGCTTGGTCAGGTCGTCGTAGACGATGAGGACGTCGCGGCCGTTCGCCATGAAGTACTCGGACATGGCGGCGCCGGCGTACGGGGCGAGGTACTGGAGCGCGGCGGACTCGGACGCGGAGGCGGACACCACGATGGTGTGCTCCATGGCGCCGAACTGCTCGAGGACGCCCACGTTCTGGGCGACCTTCGCTTCCTTCTGGCCCACAGCGACGTAGATACAGACCACGCCGCTGCCCTTCTGGTTGATGATGGCGTCGATGCCGATCGCGGTCTTACCGATCGAGCGGTCGCCGATGATCAGCTCTCGCTGGCCGCGGCCGAGCGGGATCATGGCGTCGATGGCCTTGATGCCGGTCTGCAGCGGCTGGTTCACCTCGACGCGGTCCACCACGCCGGGAGCGATGCGCTCCACCGGGTAGGTGGCGGCGGCTGCGATCGGGCCCTTGCCGTCGATCGGGTCGCCGAGGGCGTTGACCACGCGGCCGAGCAGCGCGTCGCCGACGGGCACCGAGGCGACCTGGCCGGTGGTGCGGACCTCCACGCCTTCCTTGATGGCCGTGGGGTCACCCATGACGATGGCGCCGACGGTCTCTTCCTCCAGGTTCAGGGCCAGGCCACGGATGGGGCGGCCCTGCTCATCGGTCACGTTGAACTCGATGAGCTCGGAGGTGAGGCACTCGCCGAGACCGTGGATACGGGCAATGCCGTCACCGGTCTCGATCACCGTGCCCACGTTGGTCGCGGTCGCGGTGGTGTCGAAGTTCTCGATCTGCTCGCGGAGGATCGAGGCGATCTCTTCTGCTCGTACGGCCATCGGTCACCCTCGTTCCCGTCGCCCGCCCTCGGTCTCGAGGGTCGGGACGGCGTGTGTGTTTCGTTGCTTCCAGTATGCCCTGCCCGCGGGGGAGCGTCGGGCGCTAGGAAGCCGCTCGCTCCAGCGACGAGCGCAGCTCCTGGAGCCGCGTCCGCGTGGAGCCGTCCAGCATCTGGTCGCCGATGCGGATCACCATCCCACCAAGGATGGAGGGGTCCACGCGGGCTTCCAGCTCAACCTGCGCGCGGCCCGTCGTCTGGACGATCCGCTGCCGCACGGCCTCCATCCGCTGCGGGTCCAGCTCCACGGCCGTGGTGACCACGGCGCGGAGCACACCGCGCTCCTCGTCCGCGAGCTCGCGGAGGTAGGAGGCGATGGACGGCCCGAGCGAGAGGCGTGCCTTCCGCCGCAGGAGACGGAAGACGTTCAACTGCTTTTCGGTCGCGCTCGGCAGGACGCGCCGCACGATCGCGACGAGCTTGTCGTCGGTCATGCCGTCGCCCTGCAACGCGTCCACGAACCGCGCCTCCGCCGTGAGCGACTCCAGGGCGTCGGCGACCTCGAGCCAGGTGTCGAGGTTCCCCTCCGTCCGGGCGATGTCCATGATCGCCAGGGCGTAGCGGCGGCCGGCGACGTCACGCGGGGCGGGCATCTAGTTGTTCCCGTCCCGGCCGAACGACGAGTTCACGAGGACCTCGTCGATCAGGCGCTGGTGCGCGTCTCGGTCAAGCGACTGGCCCACGACGCGCTCGGCGGCGCGGACCGTCAGGTCGGCAAACTCGGCGCGGAGGGCCTGGATGGCGCGCTGGCTCTCCAGCTCCATCTCCGCCCGGGCCCGCTCCACGATCTGATTGGCGTCACGGCGGGCCTGCGCCTCCAGCTCCTCGCGGAGCCGGGCGGAGGTCTCCTGAGCGCGCTGAATCAGTTCGCGCCCCTCGGCACGCGCTTCTTCGAGCGCGCGGCGGGACTCTTCCTGGCTCTGCTCGGCGGCGTGGGCCGCCTGCTCGGAGGCCTGCAGGCCTTCCTCGATGCGGCGCTTCCGCTCATCCACCACCTTCATGATGGGCTTGAACAGGAACAGCCGCAGGACGATCAGGAGGATCGTGAAGTTGACCAGCTGGGCGATCAGGCCGGGCAGGTTGAGGCCCAGCGCCGCGATGCCACCGGCCTCCTCGGCCGCGTGCGCGGACGCGGGAACCACCGCCATCAGGGCGCCGACGCCCAGGGCGGCTGCCCACCTTCGGCTCATCTGCAGCGTCTTCACTGGCTCGCTCCTCGCCGGGATGGTTCCGGCGCCACCGGCGGTGCCTGTCTGAGCAGGCGGCCCGCCGGTGGCCGGACAGTCATCCGCGATGTGCCCAGTCGTCTGACTGGATGGTTCCGTCTACTTAGAAGACGAAGCCGATGAGGATGGCGACGACCAGGGCGTAGATGCCGACGGCCTCGGCGAACGCGACGGTCAGGATCATCGGGGTCTGGATCGAGCCGGCAGCCTCCGGGTTGCGCCCGATGGCCTCCATGGCCTTGCTACCGATCCAGCCGATGCCGAGCGCCGGGCCGAGCGCGCCCAGGCCGATGGCCAGCGCGGCCGCGACGTACTTCCACTGCGCGGAAGCTGCCTCGACCGTGAACTCGTTGGCCGCGGCCTCCTGGGCGCTGGCGACGCCGGACAGGAGCAGGAACAGCGCCCCGCCCAGACCAGCGGCCACCATCGCGCGACGTGCGATCTTCATTCTGCGTTTCCTCCCTGGGTGCCATCCCCGTTTCCCGCGGAGAGTGGCTCACGGATGACTCACTACTTGACGAACCCTGGCGTGTTAGTGCGCGGGTGCGTGCCCTGCATGCGACGGGTCTTCCCCGTGCTCGTCGTGATCGCCGCCATGGTGCGACACCGCCGTGACCGCGAAGACCGTGGTCAGCATGGCGAACACGAACGCCTGGATGAGGCCGACGAACAGTTCCAGGCCGTAGAACACGTCCACGAGGAGGAACGGCACCAGGAACGTCATCATCAGCAGCAGCACTTCGCCGGCGAAGATGTTGCCGAAGAGACGGAACGTGAACGACACGATCCGGCTGAACTCCGACACCAGCTCGAGGATGCCGACAAAGATGTCGATGATCCCGAGCGGGCCCCTCTTGATCGCGCCGAAGGCGAAGAACTTGCCGAGGTAGCCGAGGCCCAGCGTCTGCAGGCCCCAGAACTCCACGAAGATGAAGGAGAAGATCGCGATCGCGAGCGGCGCGGTGATGTCCGTCATCACGGAGCGGAAGTACGGCGCGAGGATGCCGGAGAAGCGTCCGTCCGTGGTCCGCTCGAATTCCTCAGCCTCCGCCGCGGCAGCTACGCCCGACTCCGTGCCGGCCGGGGCCGCCGAGACCAGCGACTCGCTCCGGGCGCCGATGGCGGCGCCGTGGCTCTCGGACGTACCGGTCGCCTCGCCCTCTGAGTGCTCGCCCTCGGCGCCGTGCTCGAGCTCGACGCCCTCCGGGAGGAGCGGGAGGTCGCCGGCGGCGATGTCGACGGTATCGACCTGCAGCGGCAGGTACGCGAGGTCGATGCCGGCGATCGTCGTCTGCTCGAAGATGGCCTGCGAGTCACCGTGGTTCGGCTCCGGGACGCCGATCACGGCGTTCATCGGAAGGAGGCCGAAGTAGTTGGAGACCAGGATGTAGAAGAAGATCGTGCCGACCAGCGGGAAGAAGCGCCGCCCGTTCTCCGGGCCGGCCACCTGCTCCACGATGTTGTAGAGCGCCATCACCGCGGCCTCGACGTACCCGTAGAAGCCCGACGGCACGATGTTGGCCTTCGGGCCCACGAGGACGGCCGTGATCACCAGGATCGCCACGACCACCCAGGACGTGAACATGGTGTTGGTGATGTCCAGGCTGCCGGCGTGGAACACCGCCTCCGGCGCCACGATGATCACCGGCGGCGGCAGCTTCAGGAAGACAAAACCCACGCCCAAGAGCGCGATGACTCCGGCAGCGATGAGCAGTGTCTTCATCGGCCAGCCTTCCGACTTGTCCGCTCGATGACCTCGCGAAGCCTCCGATAGGCGTCGTAGAAGCCGATGAGCATCCCGAGCACGAGCAACGCCAGCGTGAGCACTGGCGTCGTGTCGAACTTACCGTCCAGCCAGTTACCCAGAATCGCTCCCCCCACAATCCAGAAGGCGAGGGAGAACCCGATTCCGATCAGACTGAGTGCCGGTGACCTGAGCATGGCCCCACCTCACCGAGCCCGCCCGGTTCGAGGCCGAGCGGAACCCTATCAGACCGGGATCAGTGGATCAACTGACTTGTGAGTGATTGCACGAAACAGGGAATTCCCGGGCACATTGCGGCGTTGGGGGACACGTCCGGCTCGTTCAGGGAAGTGCCCCCGCTTGAAGCGTCCTACTCGGACTTCCCAAGGTCGTCCAGGTCCAGCCCGGCGACGAAGTCACGGAACACGGCGAGCTTCTCCAGCTCCTCCTGCGTTGGCGGCGTGGGCTGCTCGCTGCCCTCGGACAGATCCTCGTCTTCGACCTCGTCCAGGATGATGCCGGCGCGGTCCAGGACGTCCTCGCTCGCGTAGATCGGGACACCGGCGCGGACCGCCAGCGCGATCGCGTCCGAGGGGCGGGAGTCGACCTCGATCTCCCGGCCGTCCACCTGGATGTGCAGCGTGGCGAAGAAAGTGTCGTCACGCAGGTCGTTCACGCTGACCTTCGTCAGCTCGCCGCCCAGCTCGTTGACCAGCGTCAGCATGAGGTCGTGCGACTGCGGGCGCGGGACGGTCACGTCCTGCAGCTTCACCGCGATCGCGTCGGCGACGTCGGAGCCGATCCAGATGGTGATGTACCGATCGGCGTCCTTCTCCTTCAGCACCACGACGCGGCGATAGTGGCGAAGGCCGACCCGGATCGAATCGATGATGAGTTCGCGCAACGAGAACCCCCGTCAGTCCTCCAGCCGCTCACGCCCCTGCCGCAGTGCAGCAGCCGTGGACCGCGAGGCGAGGACCGTCCTCCGAGTGTAGGAATCGCCGGAACGCCCGGTCAACGAAACGCGACGACGGCGGCGTGTCGCTCTCGTTACGTTTGCGCGCCTTGAGGATCGTCGTCGCCGTACAGCGCCCGCTCGACCTCGGGCGAGAGCGCCTCGCCGCGTGAGACGAACTGCTTCATCCGCCGTCGCAGCACCGGCCGCTCGAGGATCACGCGGCGGTCGCAGGTCAGGCAGCGCAGCCCCACGTCGCCGCCGAGCCGCACGATCTCCCAGTCCGTCCCGCCACACGGGTGCTGCTTGCGGAGACGCACGACGTCGCCCATCCGCAGGTCCATGGGATCGGCGAGCGAGGCGGGCATCGGCGGATTCGCTACCGGGCGCGGGCGGCGTTGATCTGGTCGCGCAGCGACTCCGCGGCGCGGCGCGAAGCGTCCGCCCAGCGGCCGTCCTCCGCCGGCGCGTACATCACCCCGCGCGACGCGTTCACGAGGATGCCGGCGCCGTCCGCGTCGACGGCCGCCTGCACGGCTGCGGCAACCTCGCCCGCCTGCGCGCCCACGCCGGGCATCAGGAACGGCAGGGTCGGGCAGATCTCGCGGATCCGATGCGCCTCCGTCGGGTAGGTCGCCCCGACGACGAGGCCGACGTTGCCCAGCTCGTTCCACTGGTTCGCGAGGAAGGCGACACGCTCGTACAGCGGGTGCCCCTCTACCTCGAGGTCCTGGAGGTCACCGGCGCCGGCGTTCGATGTCCGGCACAGCAGGAACGACGTCCGGTCGGGGCGGCGCAGAAACGGCTCGATGCTGTCGCGTCCGAGGTAGGGGTTCAGCGTCACAGCGTCGGCGCCAAGCGTGTCGAAGACGGCCCGCGCGTACGCCTCGGCGGTGTTCCCGATGTCGCCGCGCTTGGCATCCAGGAGCACCGGGACGTCGTGCCGCTGGATGTAGGCGATGAGGTCGCGCAGGAGCCGCATCCCCTCGTCGAGGTCTGGTTCGTAGAAGGCGATGTTGGGCTTGAACGCACAGACCGTGTCGTGCGTGGCGTCCACGAGGCCAAAGAGGAAGTCGCGCGTGGAGACGCCCGCGGGGATCTTCGCCGGATCCGGGTCGAGGCCGACGCAGAGAAGGGACTGGTGGCGCCGCGCGGCGTCGGTGAACTTCTGCGTGAAGGTGGCGTCAGTGGTCGTCATGTCTCCCTCAGGCGGTCTCGAGCGCTGGTCGTCCAACCCTGAGCGCGGGGAGCTGCGCTCCACCCCGGCGCAGGCCCTCGATCGTGGCCTCGAGCGCGTCGGGATCGCCCGTAGCGTAACAGAGCACCTCGCGGACCTCGCCCGCAGCGTCCGGATCGAACCCCAGCTCGGCGAGCACCGCGCGCGTGCGACGGGCCACCGGCTCGGCCGCGTCGATGACGCGCACCTGCTCCGGCAGCAGCCGCGAGAGCACCGGGCGCAGGAAGCCGTAGTGCGTGCACCCGAGGGCGACGGCGTCCAGGCCGGCGGCGAGCGGCCCGGCAAGCGCGTCGCGGATCATCGCCTCGACCCGGTCGCCCTCCACCTCCCCCTCCTCCACGAGGTCGGCGAGCCCGGGCATCGGCAGGACGTGCACCTGCTTCTCGGAGCCGAAGCGCTCGTGCAGGCGCGCCATGCGCTGGCCGGCGGCGGTACCCGGGGTGGCGAGGACGGCGACGACGCCGCTGCGGCTCGCCTCCACCGCGGGCTTCAGCGGCGGCTCCATCCCGACGATGGGCAGGTCGAACTCCTCGCGGAGCAGCTCGAGCGCCGCCGACGAGGCGGTGTTGCAGGCGACGACCAGCACGTCGATGTCGCGCGCGACGAGCATGCGCGTGAGGTACCGCGCGCGCTCGGCGACCTCGTGCGGGTCGCGGCCGCCGTACGGGAAGAACGCCGTGTCGGCGACGTAGATGATCTCGAGGGACGGCTGATGGCGGTGAAGGGCGGCGGCAACGGAGAGGCCTCCGACGCCAGAGTCGAAGATGCCGACGCGGGCTGCCATGTGCTGCGCCTCCGCGGGAACCCCGCCCCGAGTTGGCCCGTTCCGGTGGGGAACGCTCTCTCAGGCTACGTCGCGCGCCCCTCGGCCGCCACTGCGCCACGGGCCGCTGGGGGCCTCGCCCGGTCATTCGCCACGGAGGACTCCCTCGTCCGTGGCGCTGAGGCCGCGCTTCGCCATCGACAGTTTCAGGCGGATGCTGTCCACCTCGCTGATCGGGCGGTGCCCGTGGATGCGGGCGCGGAGCTCCTCCGTGGGCGGATTCGACTCGTCCCACTGGTCGAGGGCCCGGGCGGCGTTGCGCAGGGCCTCGTCGGCGGGCTCGTGCCGTCCGAACCGCGCTCGCTCGAACATGCGCGCCACGTCCGCGACGGGCGGCGAACCCAGGTGGACGATCGCGGACCTCGCGAACTCATCCGGGGTCTCGGACGGCAGCATGGTGAGCCCTCGGTCGCTCGAAACGGCGAGCGCGCGGCCGAACAACCGGTACACCGGATTGGCGTTCATCCAGCGATCCGGGTCGGGCCTCCGCCCGAAGCTCACGAGGTCGGCGAGCAGCTGCCCGATGCCGACGCCGCCGGTGCGCCTCACGCGCTGCTCGACGACCGGCTCGGGCCCGCGCGACCGCGAGGTGAGGATGCGGCGGCCGACCCAGTACATGGCGTAGATGACGCCGACGAAGGCGAGGAACTTGACGCCGTCCGCCACCCAGCCGGGCAGGCCGGCGCCCTCCTCCTCGGCGAGCCCCACGTCCTCCGGGCGCAGCGGCTCGCGCAGGATGTCCGGGAGCTCCTCCGGCGTGCCAAACAGGAACGCGAGGAGCCCGAGCGCGCCGACGATGACGTGCGAGACGATCCAGTAGACCGGCGTCACCACGATGATGATGACGAACTCGATCACCACGAGCAGGACGTCGCCCGCGGCCGACAGCAGATCACCGAACTGCAGGTAGGCGAGCACGCCGATCAGGCCGGCCGCGCCAAGCAGAAGGCCCAGCGTCCCGCCCACGGACGTCAGCCACGGTGTCGCGCGCTCCTCGGCATCCGCGACCGGCACCGCCCGCTCGTGGTTCGCGGTCGCGAGCCCGAGCAGCCCGAGGACGAACTGCGGCACGGCCCACGCCCCGGCCACGTCGACGCCGGCGATCCGCCCCACGACGAGGGCGGCAAGCACCGCGATGAACGACGTGGTGAACGAGAGCGCGATCCGGTCCATGCCGATGCTCGCGCGCGCCGCGAGCATGAACCTGAACCACACGATGGCGAGCCCGAGGAACGTCACGCTCAGCGCCCCGGCATGCGGCCCTTCCAGGTCGGGGTCGGCGACGAATGCCGGGACGTCGACGGCGCTCGCAATCTGCGCCTCCGGATCGTCGATCATCGCGATCAGCCGCGAGGCATCCCAGACGCGCAGGTCGCCCATCGACAGGTGGAGCAGGAGGTTGATCGCCACGATCGTGGCGGCGACCAGGACCGCCGAGCTGATCCCGGGGCCGAGGTCGAGCCGCGGCACGAAGCGCATCAGCGTGAAGCCGCCTGCCGCGCCCAGGATCACGACGAGCGCCGGCGGTCCCGACACGGTCTCCTCGGCCGCCACCCTCACCTGTGCGAGCACCACCTCCGCCGTCCCCGGGTCGCCGAGGTCGCCCACGCCGAGGCCGAGCTCGATGCGCTCCGCAAGCGTCTGGAAGAACGATCGCTCGATGATCGTGGCGAGCACCGCGAGCACGACGAACCACGCGAGCGCCTCGGCCACGATGTAGATCGCCTCGAGGATGGTGCGGCGGTAGCGGAGCAGCGTCACAGGATCGGCTCCAGCGGGTCGGCGGTCAGGCCGGCCTCGATCGCGGCGGCCTCGAGGGGCTCCATGACGTCCGCCATGTGGCGGACGGGGATCGACCCGAGGTCCCGCCCCCAGTCTCTTCGATCCGTCTTGAGGATGTGCACCGCGTGGCCGGCGGCGCGGATCCGCCGCAGGGCGGCCTCCGTGCTCTCGGTCACCATCGCGGTGATCAGCACGACCGTCGCGCCGGAGGGGAGGGGGTGGCGCGGGTCCTCCAGCGCGGCCGCCATGTCGATCGTCGTGAACGCCGAGACCACCGCGAGCGCCTCGAGGATCGCGTTCAGCTGGTCGGGACGGTTCCCCGCGCCGATCCGGATCGTGCGCGGCGCGTCCGGGAACGATCCCGTGGCGACGAGCCCGACGGCGAAATGGTTCTCGGTCGCCCAGCGCGCGATCGACGCCGCCAGCGAGACGCCGCGCTCGAGGAGCGCCGGCTCAGGGCCGCGCCAGACCTCCGGCTCCGTCGGGATGTTGAGCGCGATGACCAGCGCCTGCGACCGGCTCGGCTCGTAGATCCGTGACTGCAGGCGCCCGAGGCGCGCCGTCGCATACCAGTCGACGCGCCGAAGCGTGTCGCCGGGCGCGTAGTCGCGCACGCCCACCACGCGGGTCGGGTCCTCGTAGATCCGGTTGCCACCGCGGAGGTCACCGAACGGCCGGCTCGAGTCGAACCCCAGCTGCCCGAGGTCGTACGTGTGCGGGTAGACGACGATGCCGTCGGTCGGGCGCCCCGTGTGCTCCTCTCGGTCGAAGAAACCGAAGAGGTCACCCGAGCGCAGCCGCGTGGGGCCGACGCGGTAGTACCCGCGCCGCACCGCCTTCAGGTGCACCGGCCACGTGAGGTGGTCGTTGCCGGCCATCGACGTCGAGCGCGTCAGGTACTGCGTCCCGGCCGCGCCACCGATCGAGGTCTTCACGTCGGCGGGCATTCCGCGCGGCAGCGTCTCGCGCACCTCGAGCCAGGGGACCGGGACGACCTTATCGTTCGTTACCTCGATCTCGAGGTCGACCCCCTCGCCGACGAAGACGCGGTGCTCGGAGAGCCGCCGCGCGAAGGTGACGCGGTCGAGGGAAAGGCGCGCCCACAGCCGGGCGAGCCCGCCGGCGCCGAAGACCATCGCCGCGATGAGGATGAGCGCGGTCGAGCCGGTGGCGAACCCGAGCCAGCCGAGCACGACGGCGGCGACGATCCAGGCTTCGCTGATGATGGCGCGCACGGCACCTCCGGCCCCACCGAGCGGGGACGCGCGCTAGGCGGGATCCGCGATCGGCACCTCGACGGAGGCGAGGATCTCGTCGAGCACCTCGTCCGCGTCGCGACCGCGCAGACGCGACGCGCTGTTGAGCTGGAGGCGGTGCGCGAGCACCGGATGTGCGAGCGCCTTCACGTCGTCGGGCCGGACGTAGTCGCGGCCCTGGATGGCGGCATGCGCTCGCGCCGCCCGGAAGAGCGCCAGCGTCGCGCGCGGAGACGCGCCCAGCTCGAACGCGCCGTGGTGGCGCGTGGCCTGCACGATCGCCACGGCGTAGTCGACGACGGCGTCCTCGACGTGGATATCGCCAATGCGGCCCGCCAGCTCCACCAGCTCCGGCGCGCTCACGACCGGCTCGAGGGCGTCGAGTGGCGAGGCGCGTTCGAACCGCCGAACGATCTCGGCCTCGCGTTCGGGCGTCGGATAGCCCACCCGGAGCCGCAGCAGGAAGCGGTCGAGCTGCGCCTCGGGCAGCGGGAACGTGCCCTCCAGCTCGATCGGGTTCTGGGTGGCGAGCACGACGAACGGGCGCGGGAGCGCCCGGGTCTCCCCGTCCACCGAGGCCGTGCGTTCCTCCATCGCCTCGAGGAGCGCGGACTGCGTGCGCGGCGTGGCGCGGTTGATCTCGTCGGCGAGGACGACGTTCGCGTGGATCGGCCCGGGGCGGAACTCGAACTCGCCGGTGCGCTGCGAGTAGTAGTTGAGGCCGAGGACGTCGGTCGGCATCAGGTCTGGCGTGAACTGGATGCGCCGGAACTCGCCGCCGATGGACTTCGCGAAGGCGCGCGCCATCGTGGTCTTGCCGGTGCCGGGGACGTCCTCAAGCAGCACATGCCCGCCGGCGAGGAGGGCGACCAGCACGAGGTCCACGGGCTCCTCGGCGCCCACGATGACGCGTCCCACGTTGGCTCGGATGCGCGCGGCCACGTCGTGGATCGCCCGAGCGGCGTCCGTCCCCGGTCGCTCCTGCACTGTGTCCTCCGCCCACCTGGGATCAGAAGTCGGGTCTGGTCTGGATCCGGGTTCGGATCCTGGGTCTGGTCCGGGCCGGCGAACGATATCAGACATGGCCCGCGCCTCGGATGAGCCAAGGGGGGCAGGGCGCCGGGCTTCAGAACGTGAGGGAGACCAGCGGATCTGTCGTGGGCGCGGGGCTCCCGCCGTCCGGCTCGGCGGTGACCGTGAAGGTCCACCCGGGGCCGAAGTCCCCTTCGACGGCAGCGACCGCGTGGCCGTCCTCGATGGTCAGCAGGAGGCCCGCGGGCGTCGGGTCGACGTCGGGACCGATCGCCCAGAGCTGATAGACGCTCCCGGCCGGTGGTCCCTCGAGGCCATCGAAGCGCAGCACGGCGACGCGCTCGTCAGCGATGAAGGACGCGCGCGCGGCGACGCCGCCGGCGGAGGCGGACGTGGTGAGGGACGCCGCCGGCTCATCGCCACCGGCAAGGAAGACGGCCGTCCATGCCGCGAAGATCACGGCGATCGTGGCGAAGGCAGCCGCGAGGGCGTACGGGAGTCGCGCCCGCGGGACGCCGGTGGCCTGCGCGGTGGGCTCCTCCACGGCTGCCGGCAGCACCTCGACGGGCACCGGCGCCTCCTCGACGGGCGCGACCTCGGGCGGGGCGGCAGGTTCGGCGGGCGCGGAGGTAATCGCCATGACCCGGTCACGCAGGTCGGCGGGCGGCGTCATCGCGGGGACGAGGTCCGCGAGGCGCAGGGCGACGTCGCCCCAGGCCGCGGCGTCCTCGTGCCGGTCGCAGCTCGCGAGGTGCACCTCCACGCGCGCGCGGCCAGAGTCGTCGAGCGCGTGGACCGCATACGCGGGGAGCATCTCGTCGATCTCGGCGCAGTCGCGGTGCTCAAGCGCCATCAGCGGCCCCATCTCCCGGCGCTGCCGCTTCGGGCGCGCCGAGCTCGTACCGGAGGCGCTGCATCGCGAGCCGCAGCCGGCTCTTCACGGTCCCCAGAGGCACGTCGATCCTCTCGGCAATCTCCTGCTGGGAACGGCCCCCGAAGTAGGCGAGCGTCACCACCTGCCGCTGCGCCTCCGGCAGCACCTGGAGCGCGGCCCGCACCTGCCGGGCGTGCTCCGCCGCCTCGCCATCCGCGACCACGGGCTCCAGCGGCGTCGGATCGGCTTCTGCCGGCTCGACCTCGGGCGGCGCGGAGCGCTCGCGCTGACGCTGGCGGGCGCGCGCGTGGTCCACGGCGCGGCGGTGCACGACGGTGAGCAGGAGACCCTCGATCCCGCCGCGGCCGGCATCGAGACGGTCCGCCTGCTCCCAGAGAGAGGCGAAGGCCTCTTGCACCACGTCCTCGGCGGCGGCGCCATCGCGCAGCACGCGGCAGGCGAGCCCGTACGCCCGTCCGCTCGTACGGTCGTACAGCTCGGCCAGCGCGCCCTCCTCGCGGGCGCGGAACCGCTCCAGCAGGCTGCCGGATTCGATGTCAGTCATTCGATTCCGCACGTGAACTGGATCGCCCAAACCGGGCGATGTCGGCGAGGGAGGGCCGATCCAGCGTAACGAGGACCCCGGCTGCGTCGAATTGGCCCGAAGCCCACGGGCCGGTTCACCTCTATGATCGTGCTCGGACGGAGCACACGATGAGTGACAACCACGCGACGAACGAGGACGGTCGAACGCTGGCACGGGAGTGGCGGGAAGCGCGCGAGGCGCTCCTCGAACTCGCGGCAAAGCTGCCGGAGACGCGCGCGTACCGGAACACCGATCGCGCGGGGTGGACGCTCAAGCACGAGCTGTCCCACGTCGCCGGGCTCGACGAGGAGCTGCGGCACCTCGTCGAATCCGCCCGTGCCGGGCTCAGTGATCACCAGCTGCCCGGCCTCCGCCGCCGGCGCGGCCAGGCGATGCACGCCGCTCAGGAGATGCGCCTCGCACGCCTGCGGGAGCACCTCGCCGTCGCCGGCGAGGCGACGGCGGCGGCGCTCGAGGAGGCCGGGGACGCCCTCGCGTCCTCGGTCCGCATTGCCGAGGCGGAAGGCGCGTCCGTGGCGCAGCTCGTGCGTCTGCGGCTGGAGCGGGCGCGGGAGAGCATCGCTCTGTTCCAACGCCACCTCGGTTAGCGCTCCTCACCGAGAAGAGACCTCGTCTGCACCTTTCCGACTTTGGACACTCTCGGGTGTCGAAACCACTCTGTTAACCTGCGACTGATTGGGAGGGGCCGCCGCGCTGAGCGCTCCACGGTGCGAATTCCCGGGAATTCCGCGGCGGCCGAATGAATGACCAACGAACAGACCCAGGTCATCCGCGACCGACTGAACATCCCGCGTCAGCCCGTGCCGAAGCAGAAGCCGGGCGAGCGGGTCAAGAACTTCGACGAGACCTACCTGCGCATGGACATGGACGCGGCGCTCGTCGAGGCGGCGCGCTGCATCGACTGTCCGTCCGCGCCGTGCACGCAGGCGTGCCCCGTCCACAATGACATCCCGACGGCCCTCAAGCTGCTGGAGGACGGCGACGTCCTCGGTGCGGCCGGGGTCTTCCGGCAGACCAGCACGCTGCCGGAGATGTGCGGCCGCCTCTGCCCGCAGGAGTCGCTGTGCGAGGGGGCCTGCGTGGTCGGGTTCGCCATCCGCCCGGACGGTTCGAACCACCCGCCCGTGGCCATCGGCCGCCTGGAGTCGTTCATCACCGACTCCGAGCGCCAGGAGATCGGCCGCTTCCCGGTGCGCTTCACGGCGCCCCCCACGGGCCGCACCGTCGCGATCGTCGGATCCGGCCCGGCCGGCATTACCGTCGCCGAGGAGCTCCAGGCCCGCGGCCACGCATGCACCGTCTACGACATGTGGCCGGCACCGGGCGGCGTCCTCCGCTACGGCATCCCGAACTTCAAGATGAGCAAGGAGATCCTCGAAGGGAAGATCCAGGCGCTGCGCGACATGGGCGTGAAGTTCGTGAACAACACCCGCGTCGGCAGGGACGTCTCGCTCACCGATCTGCACGACCGCGACGGCTTCGACGCGATCTTCATCGGCACCGGCGCCGGCGTCGGCAACCAGCTCCGCCTCGAGGGCGAAGACCTCACCAACGTCTACCAGGCGACGGACTTCCTCGTGCGCGGCAACCTCCGCCCCGAGGAGCTCCCCGAGGGCCAGCGCGATAGGCCGTACATCGGCTCGGACGTCGTGGTCGTCGGCGGAGGCGACACCTCGATGGACTGCGTGCGCACGGCGATCCGTCTCGGCGCGGAAAACGTCACCTGCGTCTACCGGCGCACCGAGAAGGAGATGCTGGGCCGCGCCGAGGAGCGCAACCACGCGCGCGAGGAAGGCGTGAACTTCGCCTACCTCACCACGCCGCTGCGCTTCGTCGGTGACTCGGACGGCAACGTCACCGGCGTCGAGATGGTGCAGATGGAGCTCACGGAGCCGGACGAGAGCGGCCGTCGCCGTCCCGTCCCGATCAAGGGCTCCGAGTACACCGTCCCCGCGACGGCGGTCGTCGTGGCCGTGGGCTACGGCGCCGACCCCGAATTCGCGGAGACCGCGCCGGTGACGGCGAACCGCTGGGGCCTCATCTCCGTCGACGAGCGCACGGGCCAGACCAACGTCCCGTACATCTTCGCCGGCGGCGACGTCGTGAACGGCGCCGACCTCGTCGTCACCGCCATCGCGGACGGCAAGCGCGCCTCCACGTGGCTCCACCAGTACCTGACGCAGATGGGCCCGAAGACGGAGTAGCCCTCGAAACCGAGCAACAGCGAGAAGCCCGCCTCACGGCGGGCTTCTTCGTGCGTCCGGTGCGCCAGCACTACTTCGCGAGCGCGCCCTCGATCGCCTTCGTGACGATCGGATCCTCGGGCGTGAGGTCAGTGATGAAGCGGTCGACGACGTTGCCCTCGCGGTCGACGAGGAACTTCTCGAAGTTCCAGCGGACCGCCGTCGGATCCTTGATCTCGCGGCCCCGCTCCGCCCAGCGCTTCATCATCGGCGAGCCGCCCTCGTGCTCGGTGTGGGTGGGGCGTGCGTCGATCAACGCCTGATAGAGCGGGTGGCGGTCCTCGCCGTTCACGGAGATCTTCGAGAACATCGGGAAGGTGACCCCGTAGTTCAGTGTGCAGAACTCCTTGATCTCCTCCTCGGTGCCCGGCTCCTGCTCACCGAAGTTGTTCGCCGGAAAGCCAAGGACTTCGAAGCCGCGCTCGCGGTACCGGTCGTAGATCCGCTGCAGCGCCTCGTACTGCGGCGTGTGTCCGCACTTCGACGCCACGTTCACGACGAGCCGCACCTTGCCCTGGTAGTCCCCCAGCGTCGCCGGTGCGCCATCGATGGTGGTAACGGGGATCTCGTTGATCGCGGGCATGGACGTGCTCCCTCGGACGACAGTTGCTTACTCCGCGTCAGTGTAGCGAGGCAAGCTGTTGCGGCGGCAGCTCCGACGGCCTGCGAGGCGCGGAGCGCCGCGTTGCACGCAGGGCAATAGTTCGTACGATACGAAGTGTCTTGTTACTTTCGTCACAAAGCCTCCCCGCCCCCGCCCTCGCTGAACGACAGGTGAGAACGTGAACTACGTCCTGCGCGCGATCGCCTCCCTCGTCGCCCGGAAGCCCGGGCTCGCCCTCATCGGGATGCTGCTCGTCACCATCGTCCTCGGAGGGCTCGCGGGGGGCCTGACCTCCGAGACCGACCTCACCGCGTTCTCACCTTCGACCGAGCGGGCGGTCGCGCTCGATGACATCGGCGAGGCGTTCGGCGGCCAGGGCGAGGTCGTCCAGATCATCCTCGAGGCACCGGGGGCGAACATCCTGGGCCCCGAGGGCAGCGCGTTCGCGCAGGTGGTGGCGGAGACCGTCCGGACCGCGGCGGGCGAGCACCTCGCGGGCGACGTCAGCTCGTTCGCGGACCGGGCCACCGGCGGCGCCCTGCTGTCCCAGGACTACGATTCGACGGCGGAGCGTGCGACGGCCGGGCTGATCGTCGCGCCGCTCAACCCGGCGCTGGAACCGCTCGATGCGCAGCACGTGGCGGTGGGCATCCGTGACGCCGTCGAAACAATCGAAGCGCCCGCCGGCATCGAGGTCATCCCGTTCAGCCAGGGCATCCTCAACGTCTCCCTGGAGGAGGGGATGAACGAGGACCTCCCGCGCCTGCTCGGCATCTCGCTCGTGCTCGTGCTGCTGATCCTTGCCTACACGTACCGCTCGGTGACGGACCTCGTGCTCGGCTTCGTCGGGCTCATCGTCACGATCCTCTGGACCTACGGCCTGGCCGCGCTCCTCGGCCCGACCTATCTCGGCGTCACCGGACCGCTCTCCCAGATCTCAACGATCGTCCCGGTGCTCCTGGTCGGCATGGGGATCGACTACGGGATCCACCTCACCGGTCGCTACCGCGAGCAGCAGCGACGCGGTGCGTCGGCGCGCGGCGCTGCCTCGACGGCGATCCTGACCGTGGGCGGCGCGCTCGTGCTGGCGACCGCGACGACGGTCCTGGGCTTCCTCACGAACGTCTCTTCGCCGCTCCCGCCGATCACCGACTTCGGCATCTTCACGGCCGTCGGAGTGATCTCGGCCTTCGTCGTCTTCCTCCTCCTCGTCCCATCGGCGCGCCTCGTCCTCGACCGCCGCCGGGAGGACCCCGCCACCGCCGAGCTGCCCGACGAGTCCGAGCGCGAGCTCGGCGGCGGCGACGCCGTCGGCCTCTCACGGCTGATGCAGCGCGCGGCGGGCGTCTCCAAGCACTTCCCGGTGCCGACGATCGGCGTGGCCGTGCTGATCACGGCGGGCGCGATCGGCGCTGCCACCCAGGTCGCGACGACGTTCAGCCAGGAGGACTTCATCCCCGAGGGCTCGCTGGCCGACCGCGCGATCACGGCCCTGGAGGGCCACTTCGGAGGCGACCTGAGCGAGCGCACGTACATCCTCGTGCGCGGCGACGCGTCCGACCCGGCGGTGGCGAACGCCATCCTCGACGCGGAGGAGGCGCTGGCAGCGTCCGACCTCGTGCGCGCCGGGCAGGACGGCGGCGCGGAGATCGCCTCGCCGCCGAGCGTTGCCGTGGGGGTGCTGGGCGAGGACGCGGCCGCCTACGGCTGGGACGGCACCCGCTTCGCCGCGGACGCCGACCTCGACGGGCTCTACGCGGCAGCGGGCGAGGCGGCCCCGGCCGCGATGGCGGGGGTGCTGAAGGACGGCCTCGCGCTGCTCAGCGCCGCGACCACCGCCGGGCAGGACGGGGCGGCAGTCCTCGACCGCGACTTCGGGCCGGTCGCCGACGCGATCGACGAGACCGGCGCCGAGGCGATCACGACCTCGCAGGTGATCCTCATCAAGGAGATCATGGACGCGCTGCAGGCGTCGCAGGTGCAGGGGATCGGGATCACGCTGGTGGCCTCCGCGATCCTCCTCGTCTCCTACTACTGGTACGTCGGCCGCCAGCCCCTGCTGGGGCTGATCACGATGACACCCTCCGCGCTGGTCACCGCGTGGATCATCGGATCCATGTGGGCGCTCGGCCTCTCGTTCAACGTGCTCACGGCGATGGTGGCGTCGCTCGCGATCGGGATCGGGGTGCCCTACGGCATCCACATCACGCACCGCTTCCGCCACGAGTGGGACGGCCAGGCGTCCGGCGGTCGCAGCGTTGACGACGCGCTCGACGAGGTGGTGACGCACACCGGGGGTGCCCTCCTGGGCTCGGCCGCGACGACGGTCGCCGGGTTCGGGACGCTCGCGTTCTCTTCGCTCGCCCCGATCCAGCAGTTCGGCACGATCACGGCGCTCGCGATCGCCTACGCGCTGGTCGCAGCGACGCTTGTCCAGCCGGCCCTGCTCAAGCTCTAGGCGCTGCGACGAGCGCGCTAGCCGGGACGGCTCCGGATTGACGCCCTCGAGCCCCTGGGGCCGGGCCAGAACAGCCAGTCAGCGCCGGGCCAGTACGCTCGGACGGGCCGCGGGCGACTTCGCCGTCGGAGAGATGGGCGCCGGCTAGGACGTGCCGGACTGCTGCTCGACGATCGCCTCTTCGAGCTCGTCGCGGCGCGTCGTGACGCGATCGAGCTTCGCGCGGAGGTCGCCCTGCATCTCCTGCAGCGCCTCCACCTTGTGGTCGACGACCTCGAGCTGCCGCTCGAGTGCTCCGATGATGCGCTTCACGCGGTCGAGTCGCGCCGGGAGCTCCCGGTCCGGGCGGAACGTGGCGATGATCTGCTGGCGGAGGTCCTCCGCCTCGACCATCTCCTTGATCTCCGCGAGCGTGAAGCCGAGGTACTGCTGCAGCCGACGGATGTACTCGATCCGCAGGACATCCTCATCGGAGTAGAGGCGGAAGCCCCCCTCCATCCGCTCGGGCGGACGGAGCAGCCCCTTCTCCTCGTAGAACCTCAGGGTGCGCTGGGTCACGCCGGTGCGCTCGGCGACTTCGCCGATCTGGTAGCGCGCGGCCTTGGCCTGCGCCTGATCCTCGGATGCGGGCGTCGTCATATGGCGATCCTACGGACGACCGTTTGGGGCCGTCAAACCAACTGTGACGTGAACGTTAACGATGCGGGCGGTGGGGAAACGCCGAGCGGCCGCCGGGCGGACGTGAAAAACGCCGTCTAGTCGTCCTCGTCGTCGTGGTCGTGTTCGTGCTCCGGCGCTTCCTGCGCGGGTCCGCCGAGGACCAGCAGACGGCGGTCGCTCGTGCGCCGAGGCGCGGGGACGGCGCGCGCCGCCTCCAGCGTCGCGGACACGTCCGCCGCCGGCACGAGCACGGCGGGGGCGCCAGCGTCCCGCCACGCTTCGAGGATGGCGGCGTCCGGACGCCCGACTGACTTCAGCAGGATCGGCGCGCCGGTCAGCGCCGCGACCCGCCGCAGCTCGATCTGCTCGCGCACGGTGATGAGGTCTGCCTCGGCTTCCACGAGCACCGCGTCGAGCTCGATCGCCGCGACCGCCCGCAGCCGCTGCTCGTCCTGGTCGGCGCCCAGCAGGAGCACGGCGCCGATCTCCTCCACCGTAATCGCGGCGGCATGCGTGCGGCCGTCGTCGAAGAGGAAGAAGTCGGCCCCGGCCTCCCGCGCCGCCTGCACCTCGTCACGCGTCGCCTCCTCGAGCCACACCCCCACGGGGACGCGCGATGGGGCGCCGGGAGGCACGGACCCGGTGAAGATCACGGCGTCCGCGCCGGCCTCGGTCGCCGCCTGTCCCTCCGCGGCGGACGCGGCCTCGGCGACGACGATGACGTGGCGAGGGCGCTCCTGGCGCGCGATCGCGGCGAAGCCCATCCCGCCGGGCGACCGTCCGATGTCGCGGAGGCGCGTGCGGAACTTGCTCATCGTGGACCTCGATCAGTGCGCCGTGCGGCAGGGGCGGATGGGATGGGGGGATGACTGGAGCCGCCGGTGGGATTCGAACCCACGACCTGCTGTTTACGAAACAGCTGCTCTGCCCCTGAGCTACAGCGGCGACTGGGGTAGGCCGACGCTCGTCTACCAGCGTGGGCCTGTCGAGCCAGTATACGGGCACCCGCCGGAGGCTCAATCAGCGAGTCCCCGCGGGTACGATGGGAGACACGATGGGGATCGGGAGGTCCCGTTGAGCACGCACGCCGCCCGCACGTCACCGGACGCGGACCCGCCCGCGGCGTCCAACCTCCCGACGGAGGCGGGCGCTTCCACGGAGGCCGACCTGCCCGGGACGACGCTCCAGCTGAAGGACGCGCTCGGGCGGTTCTTCGCGCTGGTGGAACCGACGCGCGTCGAGCTGTGGAACGAGCGCGGCCTGACGCTGGGCCAGCTGCGGCTGCTCTTCGCGGTCCGCGACGCGGCCGGCGCCTCGACGGGCGAGGTCGGCCAGGCGATCGGCCTCACCGGGTCGTCCCTCACCGGCCTGGTCGACCGCGTTGCCGCGCTCGGCTTCGTGCGACGCGAGCCCGACCAGCAGGACCGGCGCGTGACGCGTCTCTGGCTCACCGACGCCGGCGCGACCCTCGTCGCGGAGTTCGAGTCCGCGCGGGAAGCTGACTTCTCGGCGGTCCTCGCGCAGCTCCCCCCGGCCCACCGGCGCGACCTCGCGCGGCTGTTCACCGAGTTCGTGGACGCTGCCCAGCACCTCATCGAAGCCCAGCGCCTCGGCGAAGATGGTCGCCTCGGCGAGGGCGGGCGGGGCGGTGCATCGACGTCGGACGAGCGCGCCTCCGGTCCCGTGGAGCACGGCGGGGCCGCTACCTCGGCGCCGGCCTAGACTGGACGCATGCGCATCCTCGGCATCGAGACCTCCTGCGACGAGACGGCCGCCTCGGTCGTCTCGCGGTCCACCGATGACGGGCCGCTCCGCCTCGAGAGCAGCGTCGTCGCCAGCCAGGGCGACCTGCACGCTGCGACCGGCGGCGTCGTGCCCGAGGTCGCGGCGCGCGCACACCTCGCCGCCCTCGTGCCGGTCGTACGGCAAGCCCTCGCCGACGCCGGCTGCAGCTGGGATGGCCTCGACGCCGTCGCCGTCACGGCCGGCCCCGGCCTCCCGGGCGCGCTGCTGATCGGCTTCAACGCGGCGCGCGGACTCGCCTTCGCCCGCGGCCTGCCGCTGATCCCCGTCGACCACATCGAAGGCCATGTCGCCGCGAACTGGCTGCCGGCCGAGGTGGGAGCGACCGCGGAGGCGCCGCCGGAGCTGCCGGCGCTCGCCCTCGTCGTCTCCGGCGGCCACACCGAGCTGCTGCTCATGGAGGAGCACGGCCACTTCCAGCGGCTGGGAGGGACGCGCGACGACGCTGCCGGCGAGGCCTTCGACAAGGTCGCGCGCCTGCTCGACCTCCCGTACCCCGGTGGCCCGCCGATCGCGAAGCTCGCGGCGACGGCGACCGTCCGCCGGACGCGCCTGCCGCGCGCCTGGCTGCGCGGCAGCGACGACTTCTCCTTCTCCGGCCTGAAGACGGCCGTCGCCAACCTCGTCGCCTCCCCGGACGCGCCGCCCCCGGCGGAGATCGCGTGGGCATTCGAGGAGTCCGTCTGCGACGTGCTGGCGCGCAAGGCCGCGCGCGCCGCGGAGCGCGAAGGCGTCGCGAGCCTCCTCGTGGCGGGAGGCGTCGCCGCCAACCGCCGTCTACGGGAGCGCATCCGCGAGGAGTCGCCGGTGCCGGTGCACATCCCGCCGCCGTCGCTCTGCACCGACAACGGCGCGATGATCGCCGCGGCGGCCTTCCGCCACCTCGGCGAAGCGATCCCCGCCGAGAGCGCGATCGACATCTTCAGTACGGCAGTGCGGAAGGCGGCGGTGAAGCGGGCCGCCCGCACGGCCTGACGCACGGCCCGACCACCGGAGGAACCCCGTCACGCTCCTCCGGTGCGGTCCCCGAGTCGAGTCATGCGCCCGTGCCGTCCGCCGGTGCGGAGAGCGGGCACGCGCCACAGCCACCCCGCGAGCACCACAGGTCCTGAAGGTGCAGCAACCCCTGGGCGTAGAGCGCCCCGGACGCCGCTCCGTGCGTGCCGTCTCCGCGGAGCGCCGCAGCGAGCGCCCGCGTCCGGCCGTAGGGCCGCGGCGACGGCCACCCCTCCGCTAGCGCCGCCGTCGCCCGCGCGAGGTCGACGTCGTCGTAGGCGGCCGCGAGCGCGGCGACGAGGGGCAGGGCCGCGTTCCACGCCAGCTCCGCCGCCCGCGCGGCCCCGACACCGTCCACGCGCAGGGCTGCCACCAGCGCCGCGCGCGATGCGAGCGCGCGGCGCGCGAGCCCCTCCACCGGGTCCGCTCCCAGCCCGCCGAGCACGGCGGCGACCAGCGCGGCACGACGCGCCTCGGACTCCCGCGCCCGACCGGCGCTGGAGGCGACCGCCCGCTCGAGCAGCATGGCGAACGCCCCGTCGAAGCCGTAGCGGTCGGCGAGCCGCCAGGCCCGCCACGTCCGCTCTGCGAGCCGGCGCCGGCCCTCGGCGCGGACGGGCTCGCGCGCTGCCCCGTTCGCGGCACAGGCCGGCGAGGCGACCGTGAGCTCCGGGCCGAGCGCGACGAGCCGCTCGACCTCCCGTGCCGAGAGCACCGTCGAGAGCGGGACGGTGGGCGCGGCCCCGCCCCCGGGGAGCGGCGTCGGCGCGCCGGCGCCGGGGCGGTCGTCCTCCCAGCAGAGGTGGAGGACCACCCCGGCGTAGGCGGGATCCGCCGCGTGCCCGTGCCGCGCGAAGTCCGAGGCGCGCAGGTGCACCTCCACGTCCCCGGCCAGCGTCGCGCCGGAGGGGGCGAGGAAGGCCGCCTCGCGGACGTCCGGGCCCGGCCCACGGCCGGCGCGACCGGCGCGGAGCAGGGGCATCGGCAGGGCCGCGGCCGGCACGCGCCCCAGCAGCCAGAGCGCGGTCAGGGTCGACTCCGGGAAGGGCGCACCGTCCGGCTCGGCGGGCGCCCCGGTCGGATCGGGCCTGAAGCGGTACGCCTCCGCCCACTCGGCGAGCGCGGTCACCGCGCGTCTCCGTCCGTGTCCGCCTCCACCGTGGCGGACTCGTCCCCGCCCGCGATGCCGGGCTCGTACACCCCCGCCTCCTCCGCGACGAGGCGCAGCAGGCGCTGGGACATCCGGCGCGGCGCGGACGCCCCGGTCTCCCACTCGGAGATCGTCTGCTGTCGCGTGCCGATACGACTCGCGAGCTCGGCCTGCGTCACGCCGAGCTGCTCACGCAGCCGGCGGACGGCCTCGGCGTCCCAGTCTCCCGCCATGCCCCACCTCACCCACGACCTCGCCCGCGCCCGCGCCCACGATCACGACCTCGCGCGCGGGCGTGTCCCGGCATCCGTTCCGGCCTCGGAGCTTACACGCTTTCGTGTACGGCCGCAGCCGTCCCGACCGCGCTGCCCGCCCAGGGTTGCGCACGGACGACCGGGGCGGACGCGTGAAAAACGTCGCCAGCGAGGGCTAGCACTCTCATGTGACGAGTGCTAACATCCCGCCCGGAGGCCGCCGGAAGGCGGTCTCTGCGACGGGGAACGCATCCACCGGTACCGTGGCCGCCCGAGCCGCCCGCACACGCGGGACTCGGGGGCGGGAGCAGTCCCGACGGACGGCAGACGGCGCGACCCGCGCACCGCACATCGATACGGCTGGACGAGCGCGAACGCCCGGAAGCGCGCGAGGGTCCGAGTGTGGCGTCCCCGGACGCTCCGCCCGGACGCCGGGATCCGGGGCCGAACGCTGTAGAAGGAGACTGGTGCCTTGGCCACGAACGTTGTCCCGATGACCGACCACATCGTCCTCACCCCCGTGGAGCAGGAGGAGATCTCCGCGTCGGGCCTGGTGATCCCGGACTCCGCCAAGGAGAAGCCGCAGCACGGGCACGTTGTCGCCGTCGGCCCCGGCAAGCGCAACGACAAGGGTGACCTCGACACGATCGACCTCGCCTCGGGCGACCGCATCCTGTACCAGAAGTACACCGGCCAGGAAGTCACCGTGGACGGCACCGAATACATCATCATCCGCTTCCAGGACGTCCTCGCGAAGCTGGACGAGGGCGCCGCTCCGGCCAAGAAGGCGAAGAAGTAAGCAAGAGCAGGGCTCGCCGTAGCCCCGGGCGAGGCGCCGCCCGCCGACCGTCGCCAGCGATCCACGGCGTGCCGCACCACCCCTCCGGTGCGGCGCGCCGAATCCACCCCGCCCCATCCCGGTGCCCCGCAGCAGATGCCGGCATCACGATGCAGGCGGACCATCCCGAAGGGACTGAGCCATGCCTGCGAAGCGGCTCCGGTTCGATGAAGACGCCCGCCGTGAACTCCGTCACGGCCTGGACATCCTGGCCAACGCCGTCCGCGTGACGCTCGGCCCCCGCGGCCGCAACGTCGTGCTGGACAAGAACTACGGCCCCGCCGTCATCACCAAGGACGGCGTGACCGTCGCGCGTGAGATCGACCTGCGCGACCGCTTCCACAACATGGGCGCGCAGCTCGTCAAGCAGGTCGCGATCCGCACCAACGACGTCGCCGGCGACGGCACGACCACCGCCACGGTGCTCGCGCAGGCCCTCTTCCACGAGGGCATCCGCAACATCGCCGCCGGTGCCAACGCGATGTACCTCCGCCGCGGGATGGAGGCATCCCTCCGCGTCGCCCTCCCGGCACTGCGCCAGATGGCGGTGCCCGTCGAGGACAAGAAGACGATCGCCGCCGTCGCCGCCATCTCCGCGAACGACCGCCGCATCGGCGACCTCATCGCCGACGTGATGGAGCAGGTCGGCAAGGACGGCGTCATCACCATCGAGGACGGCCGCGGGCTCGACGACGAGGTCGAGGTGGTGGACGGCCTGCAGGTGGACAACGGCTGGCTGTCGCCCTACTTCGTCACCAACCCGGACCGCAACGAGGCCGTCCTGGACGACCCGTACATCCTCATCACCGACTACACGATCAACGACATCCACGCGATCCTGCCGCTCCTCGAGAAGGTCCTGCAGGTCTCGAAGAACCTCGTCGTGATCTGCTCGGACCTCACCGGCGAGGCGCTCTCCGCGATGATCGTCAACAAGATGCGCGGCACGATGAACCCGCTGTTCATCAAGGCGCCGTCGTTCGGAGACCGCCGCAAGGCGATCCTCGAGGACCTCGCCGTCCTCACGGGTGGCACGTTCATCACCAACGACATGGGCCGCAAGCTGGAGGACACGCAGCTCGCAGACCTCGGCCATGCCCACCGCGTCGTGTCGGACAAGAACCGCACGACGATCGTCGAAGGCGCCGGCTCGGACGAGGCGATCCAGAACCGCATCCGCCAGCTCCGCGCACAAATCCAGGACACGAGCTCCGACTTCGACCGCGAGAAGCTCCAGGAGCGCCTCGCCAAGCTGGCGGGCGGCGTCGCGGTCATCAAGGCCGGTGGCGCCACCGAGATCGAGGTCCGCGAGAAGAAGTTCCGGCTGGAGGATGCCCTCTCCGCGACCCGCGCGGCCGTGGAGGAAGGCGTGGTGCCCGGCGGTGGCGTCGCATACATCCGCCTTCAAAAGAAGCTGGACGAGTTCATCGAGTCGCTCCCGGTCGGCGACGAGCGCACCGGCGCGATGATCGTCCGCCACGCCCTCGCCTTCCCGCTCCGCCAGATCGTCGACAACGCCGGCCGCGAGCCGTCCGTCATCGTCGAGCAGGTGCGCGACGCGAAGGAGCCGAACATCGGCTACGACGCCGGCGAGGAGCGCATGGGCGACATGTTCGAGCTCGGCATCCTGGACCCGGTGAAGGTCTCCCGCGTGGCGCTGGAGAACGCCGTCTCCGTGGCGGCGCTCATGCTGACCACCGAGGCCGCCGTCGGCGAGATCCCGGAGAAGAAGGCCACCATCCCGCAGGGCGGGATGGACGACATGATGGGCGGCTTCTAGCCGCTCCCCACGGGGACTGACCGGCCCCGCAGCTTCGGACGCATCGAGGGCCACCCTGCCGGGTGGCCCTCGATGCGACCCGGCAGCCCTCGTTCGACGCGGCTCACGCTCGCGTGCTATCAACGGGCAGGCACCCAGTGACACCGCGGACAGACCGCGAGCGAGCGCGGGTGACCAGCACGAGGCCCCACACGGAGCCCAGCACGGAGCACCATGACCGCATCGAACCCGACCGCCGATCCTGCCCGCGCGGACGACCTCCCGCCGCCCGAGGAGATCGTCGCGGAGACCGGCACGCGGGGAGCGCTCTACCGGCTCCGGACGCCGATGACCTCCACGGCGCTGCCCTGGGTCATGCCGTACGCGTTCGTCCCATCCGCCTCGGCGGACGGCGGGATCACGCTGTTCGACGCGGGCTACGGGACGCCCGAGGCGACGGCGGCGCTCACCGCGCAGCTCGCCACGCTCGGACGGCGACCGTCGGACGTGGAGCGACTGGTCGTCTCGCACTTCCACCCCGACCACGTGGGGATGGCCGGCTGGCTGAGGGAGCAGAACCCAGACCTCGAGCTGGTGATGCACCGGGCGGACGCTGCTGTCTACTCCGGGATGGAGCACGGGCACGACCACTGGGAACGCACGATGCGCCAGTGGGGTATCCGCCATGGCTTCGAGCCGGCGGACCTCGACCAGGCGGAGGAGGAGCGGCGCGAGCGGCGTGAACGAGAGCGCGAGCAGCGGCACGGAAAGTCACACGACACGGCGCGCGAGACCGAGAAGCGCCAGTGGGAGATGCGCCGCGTCGAGCCGTCGCGCCTCGCCGAGGACGGCGAGGAGATCTGCTTCGACGGCTGGACGCTGGTGTCGCAATGGACGCCGGGCCACACGCCGGGGCACCTCTGCGTCTACCTCCCGGACGAGCGCCTCACGTTCACCGGCGACCACGTCCTCTCCCGTATCACGCCGAACGTCTCCTTCCACCCGGAGGACGAGGACGCCGAGCGCAACCCGCTCGCAGAGTTCCTCGCGTCGCAGCAGAAGACCGCCGAGCTCGATACGCGCCTCGCGCTCCCTGCGCACGAAACGCTGATCGACGACCTGCCGTCGCGCTGCCGCGAGATCATCCAGCACCACGCCCACCGCGCCGACGAAGTGATCGCCGGCATCGGCGATGCGCGCGACCACGGCGCCACTGCGTACGAGGTCGCGTCGCGAGTGACGTGGAACCGCCCGTGGAACACGTTCTCGGTGTGGAAGCGCCGCTCCGCGATCGGCGAGACGCTCGCGCATCTGCGGCTCGTGGAGACGCAGGGCCGCGTCCGCCGCGTCGAGGACCTCGAGGGCGAACAGCCGGTGGTGCGCTGGATCGCCCTCTAGGGCACGCGCGCACCTGTCAGCCGTCGTCTCGGGCCTGACAACCGAGCCGAGGGCGCGGACACCGCCGAGATCCGGCGCGAGCGAGGCATCGAGACTGACGTCGACCTGCTCAGACCGGCACCGAGTCCGCGAAGACCGAGCAGTCGGTCCAGGCGCACGACCCGGACCAGCGCATCGTGAGCTTCAGCCAGACGGAGGATCACCCGGCACGGCTCGAGCACGACGATCCGGGGCAACGCGACGTCCACCGCCCGCCGGTTCCGGCCCGAGCCGCTCGGACGCCGGGTGGCCGCAGGGCAGCGGTCGCGCCGGCGACGATCCCTACATCGCCTTCAGACGCTCGGCGACGAACTGACGCGCGGCCCGGCGACCCTCCTCGGGCATCTCGGCGTGCGCGCCGAGGTACGAGAGGAGGCGCTTGTCGCGCGTACCGAAGAGGTCGAACAGCGCGAGCGAGCCGTCACGCGTGAAGCGCTCGTCATTCCACTGCATGACGAAGACCACCGGGCAGCGGACGAGCGGGGCGCGGTTCACGAGCAGGCCGCCGACGCTGCCTCGCGACGGGGTGGAGCCCGCCGTCCCGCAGAGTCCGAGGGCGGCGACCTTGATCCGCGGCTCGGAGGCGACGTACGGGACGCCGATCAGGGAACCCATCGACATGCCCGACCAGCCGACGCGCTCCGGGTCGAACCAGCCGGTCTCGAGCAGCGAGGTGAGGACGAGCGACCAGTCCGCGTTCGCGTTGTCCGTCATGACCTCAGCGTCGGCCCACAGCGCGTAGTACTCCGGGGAGCGACCGGCGACGCCGCCGCGTTCGCCGTGTCCCGGCGCATCGATGGCGACCGCGGGGATGCCGTGTTCGATGACGAAGCCGCGTCCGGTGGGCGCGATGCTCGGGGCCTTCTTGTGGCCGCCTCCGCCGTGTCCGATGAGCACGAGCGGGGAGTTCGAGGGGATCCCGGCCTCGGGCGACCACATCACGCCGGTGATCGTGTCGCGCTCACCGGGGACCTCGAACTCGCGCTCGCGGACGCCGTCCGCGGTGGTTCCGTCGCCCCGCCAGTTGATCGCTGCCATCGCCGGCTCCTCTCGCCGCTGCCGTGCCTGCGCCGCGAGAGGGTCTCGGACCACCGGGAGGGTGTCGATCAGTCGAGAAGCGCGACGCCGTCGCGGAAGATAGCGCGTTCGAGGTCCGTCGCAAGCGCCGCCTCGGCCTCGGCGGCCGGCAGCGCCACGTGTCCGGCGAACAGCGGATCCACCGCGGGTGCGCCGCTGACCTCGACGGCGACGGCGCGGAGGAGGCCCATCGCCGGCCCGCCCGTGTAGGGGTGAGCCATGCGCGCCGGACGGCGGGACTCGGAGACGCGCGGCACACCCTCCAGCCGCACCGCGAGGTGCGTCCGCAGGAGCGAGGCGAGGCCGGCCGCCAGCCCTTCGTCTGCGTGGGGCGGCCAGGTCGAGAGCATCGTCGGAGGGGCGCCCTCGCGCTGCACCAGCAGGAATGCCCCGTCCTCGCGGCGACGCACGACGAGCAGGTACCACTCGGGCGGCCTGAGGAGCGCCGCATCGTCGCGTGCCGCGCCCGGCGCGAGGGGCGCCGGTACGAAGGCTTCGTCGGCCGTCTGCTCCGGCGTCGCGTCGTCGAGCATCGTCACAGCGGGGTCGTCCGCGCTCACGCCAGACACCCCAGGGCGCGCTCGAGGTCGCCGCCATCGACGGGTCCGACGGCGGCGAGGTGCCACGCGTCGGGGACGATGACGCGCCGCGCGACCTCGGTGACCTCGTCGAGCGAGACGGCCGCGGAACGCGCGAGCGCCTCCTCGGGCGTCCGGATCGGCAGGCCGAGGATCAGCTGCGAGCCATAGAGGGCGGACACCGCGCGGGTGTCCTCCAGGCGGAGCTGGGTCCGAGAGCGGGCAACGGCCTTGGCGCGCTCGAGCTCGTCCGCGCCGATCGGCGCCTGCGCGCGGCGGAGCTCACGTCCCATCTCGGCCACGGCCTGGAGGATCCGCTCGGGGTCGACGCCGGAGTAGATGCCGAACATCCCCGTGTCTGTGAGCGTGGCCATGTAGGAGTGGATGTCGTAGCAGAGCCCGAGGTCCTCGCGGAGCCGCGAGAAGAGCCGCGAGGACATGCCCTCGCCGAGCACGATCGAGAGCAGGTCGAGCGCGTAGCGGGCGTCGTCGTGCATCGAGACGGCACGCATGCCGATCGAGACGTGAACCTGCTCGAGGTCCTTCTCGATGGTGCGGACCAGCGGGCCGCGCGGCTCGTCGTGGTGGGGGATGAGCGACAGCGGGACGCCCGGCTCCCAGTCACCGAAATGACGCTCGACCAGATCGAGCGCTTCGTCGACGCCGATCGCCCCGGCAAGCGAGACGACCGTCGCATTCGGGACGTACTGGCGGTGGTAGTAGTCACGGATGCGGTCGTTCGGCATGTCGGTGACCGACGCCTCGGTGCCGGCGATGTCGCGTCCGTGGGGCTGGCCGGGCCACAGCATCTCGTCCAGCAACACGCCGACCTGCTCGCTCGGGGAGTCGTCGACCGCGGCCAGCTCCTCGAGGATCACGCCGCGCTCGCGCTCGATCTCCTCGTCGACGAGGACGGAGTTGCGCAGGAGGTCGGCCAGCAGGTCGATCGCCTGCCGCACGTACTCGGGCGTGACCTTCGCGTAGTAGACGGTCAGCTCGCGGTTGGTGGCGGCGTTCATGTTGCCGCCGATCGCGTCGATCTCCATCGAGATCTGGAGCGGCTTCGGGCGGCGCTCGGTGCCCTTGAAGCAGAGGTGCTCGAGGAAGTGCGAGAGCCCCGCCTCCTCCGTCGTCGCCTCGTAGCGAGAGCCGGCGCCGACGTAGATCGAGATGGAGACGGAACGCGCGTACGGCATCGGCGTGACGGCCACCCGGAGCCCGTTGTCGAGCGTGTGGACCGTGGGCGCGGAGAGCGCGTCTACCTGCATACCTGTCCGAGTCCGTGGACCCTCGGGAGAGGGGGAAGCCCCTCGGGTCGCCGCCGCCTGACGGTTCGGGTTGCGCCGCGAAACCCCTCGGGCGCGTTCCGAATATCGTACCCCACCACCCCGGCGCGACATACGGGCCGCACGGGTACCCTCGTCTCATGCCGGCGCCCCGAACGTCCCGCCCCGTCGATTTGCCCCCGGCGCGTGCGAGGGCGCTCCAGCGCCGGCTCCTCGCCTGGTACGACGAGCACCAGCAGCCGTTCCCCTGGCGCACCGCTTCCGACCCCTACGCCGCGATGGTCGCCGCCGTCGCGGCGCAGCAGACCCAGATGTCGCGCGTCCTCGAGATCTATGACCGGTGGATGGCTGCCTTCCCCACCGTGGAGCACCTCGCCGCCGCCGAGCGGGCCGAGGTACTCCGCGTGTGGGGCCGGGCCGGCTACCCGCGACGCGCCGCCTACCTCCACGAGGCGGCCCGCGTCTGCGTGGAGCAGCACGGCGGCACGCTCCCGCGCGAGCGCGATGCGATCCTCGCGCTGCCCGGAGTTGGGCCATTCACCGTTGCGATCATCCAGACCTTCGGCTTCGGCGACGACGCCGCCGCCGTCGACACCAACATCGTCCGGGTCCTGGGACGCCTGGTGGCAGGCGACCTCCAGCCCGCGAAGGAGACGGCGCCGGCGCGGATCGCGGTGCTGGCGGAACGCCTGTTCCCGGCCGGCGAGGGCGCGCGCTGGAACCCTGCCCTCATGGACTACGGCGCCCGCGTGTGCCTTCCCCGCCCCCGCTGCGAGGAGTGCGTCGTCGCCGGCCTCTGCGCTGCCCGTCCGCGCTTCGCCGCAGGCGAGACCGCCGAGCCGGTCCGAGCGCAGGGCGCCTGGCACGGCTCCGACCGCATGTGGCGCGGCCGCATCATGCAGGTGCTGCGCGACCTTCCCGCCGACTCAGACCCCGGACGGGGCCACTCAACGACGATCGCCGCGCTCATGCGGCGGGTGCGGCCCGGCGAGGAACGCGAGCGCGTCAGGGCCCTCCTCGACGGCCTGGCGCGGGAGGGACTCGCATGGGTGGAAGGCGCCCGCTGCGGCCTGGGGTCGTCGCCGGAGCGCTCGCGCTAGGCTGGATCGCAGTAGGAGAGGAACCGCCCGCATGCCCGAGATCGCGTACCAGGACCAGGACGTCATCGTGGAGGCCTACCTCGGCCTTGGGCGGATGGGAAACAACTGCTACGTCCTCCGCCCGACCTCGACCGGCCCCGTCACCGTCATCGACGCGCCCGAGGGGATCGAGGCGGTCATCCAAGGACTCAACGGCGCCCCGATCGAGCGCACCGTCGTCACACACTCCCATTTCGACCACTGGCTCGGCTTCGAGGTCCTCGGCACCGTCACGGACGCCCCGGTCTACGTCGGCGATCAGGAGACGAACCTCGAACCGGCGTGGAACGCGCGCCCGCTCGCCGACGGCGAGACGTTCAACGTCGGCGACGCGCAGGTGCAGGTGATCGCCACGCCCGGCCACACGCCCGGATCGATCTGTCTGCTCGTCGGCAAAGCCGTCCTCACCGGCGATACGCTCTTCCCCGGCGGCCCGGGACGGACGAGGACGCACGAGAACCTCGAGACGGAGATCGAGTCGATCGTGACGCGCCTGCACACGCTCGACGCGGAGACGGTCGTCCTCCCCGGCCACGGACCGGGCACGACGATCGGGGCGTCGCGCGCGGAGTACGAGGTGTTCGCCGCGAAGGAGCACGACCCCGACCTGCACGGCGATGTCCTCTGGGCGGAGTCGTAGCCGCAGCACCCGAGGCGCAGCGCGCACCTCCCCGCGAGCACTCCCGCCCCGGCACGGCCGACCTCGCGCTACCATCCCTCGACCTGCCCGACGCACGAGAGCACCCCAGGAGGGCGCGATGGCGAAGAAGTCGGACGCGCGCAAGGCCGTCACGAGCGCTTCGAAGAAGGCCACCGAGAAGGCGAGCAAGGCTGCCTCGAAGGCCGCGGCGACGGTCGTGAAGACCACGAAGGGTCGAGGCAGGGGCAAGGGAAAGGGCACGCAGACGGACGACAGCCAGCCGAAGGTCGAGACGTTCGCCCGGCCTGTCAACGACAACCTGCTCCAGCACGTCGTGACGGTGCGCCAGTTCTCGCGCACGTTCCCGACCTCCAACGTGTGGCTGCTGCACGACGGCAACGAGGCGGCGCTCATCGACTCCGGCTTCGGCGACGACCTCTCGATCGACGCACGTCGGAAGTTCTTCGAGGGCGACGGTTCGAACTTCAAGGTCGGCACGATCGCCTTCACCCACCACCACTTCGATCACACCTCGGGCGGCCGGCGCCTGCGCGAGTTGCTTCGCGCCAACACCGCGATCAACCCGATCGATGAGGCGCTCCTCCACACGCCAGTGGATCCCCGCCAGACCGGGAACGACGACCTGCCGGACGACAAGGAGCTGCAGGAGCGCGCCGCCGTGTGGCGCGAGGAGGCGCTGAACACGCCGATCGACGTCCCGCTCGCCGATGGTGAGACGTTCAAGGTGGGCGGCCTCACCGTGCGCGCCGTCCACACCCCCGGCCACACCGCCGGTCACAACTGCTACTTCGTCGAGGAGACCCTCACGCTCTTCACCGGCGACAACGTCCTCGGCGTCGGCACGAGCGCCATCGGCCCGCCGCCCAGCGGCGACATGCAGGCGTATCTCGACTCGCTACTGCGGATGCGGGAGCTGCAGTCGAAGCTGTTCGCGCCCGGCCACGGCCCCGTGGTGTCGGCTACCGACGCGAAGATCCAGGAGCTGATCGACCACCGCGCGACGCGCGACCGGCAGATCATCGACCTCATCGACCACGGCTACACGACTGACCGCCAGATCCGGCGCGCGCTCTACCCGGAGATCCAGAAGGGCCTCCGCCGCGCCGCCGCCGGCCAGGTCCGCGCACACCTCGCCCGCATGGTGGGCCAGGGCATCGTCCGCGTGGACGAGGCCGAGGAGGGCAAGACCTGGAACGTGGTCCTCACGAAGTAGCCCCGGAACCCCGGCGTAACGACACGAGGCGCCCCTCTGGGGCGCCTCGTTCGATCGGAGGATCTCCGGGGGGCGGCGACCTAGTGGAACGGCCCCTTGAGCGGGATCCCGGCCCTGTTCAGCAGGTCCTTGTCGTACGCGGAGATGCCCGTGTACGCGCTGGCCGGCTGCTCACAGATCCAGACGGCCGCCTGGCCCATGTCGTCGGCGGTCTCGAAGTTCGTGTCCGGGTTGTCCCGGTCGTTCGAAGCGAACATGTTGCCGGCGGTGGCGACGCGGCCCTCGGGCGAGAGGATGTTCACGGAGATCCCCTCGTCCTGGTACATCGCCGCCATTCGCTGCGAGAAGTGCTCCAGCATCGCCTTCTCGCCACCGTAGAAGATGTCGCCTCCGCGCCTCTTCTGCTCGTCGTTGTAGGGGCCGGGGCCCAGCGGGACCGCACCGCGCGACGAGATGTTGATGATGTGGCCGCCGCCGGCCTTCCGCATGTGCGGGACCACCTCGCGCATCGTGAGGATGTACGAGCGCACATTGACCTCCAGCGAGAGGTCGATGTGGTTCTCCCTCACCGTCTCGAGGTTGCCCGGGACGAAGATCGCGGCGTTGTTCACCAGGATGTCGAGCTTGCCGAAGTGATCGACGACCTTCGCGACGGCGTCCTTGATGCTCTGCGGGTCGCGCATGTTGAGCACGACCGCGATGGCGTCCCCGCCCTCGTCCTTGATCTCCTGGGTGACCGAGTGGATCGTCCCCGGCAGGCGCGGGTCCTTCACCTCCTCGGTACGCGCGCAGACGGCGACCTTCGCGCCGGCCCGCGCGAGGTACTTCGCGATGTCGGCGCCGATGCCCCGGCTGGCGCCGGCGACGAGCGCCACCTTTCCGTCGAGTGCCATGTCTCTCCCCCTCGCCACTCCCGCGCGCGGACGCTGCGCGGCAACTTCCCGCGCGGATGGTAGTGCGCCCTGCCAACCCCGGGGCGGGCAGGGATACGACATCGACACTCCGTGACGGGCGCCCAGCGTTGACCCGCCGGAGGCGCCTACGTACAATCGTGGCAGCGGTTAGCAGTCTCGGGCTGAGAGTGCTAATGGAGGTTCGAGAGGTGCTCACCGAACGTCAGGCGGCGATCCTGAGCATGGTCGTCGACGAGTACGTCCAGACCGCGGAACCCGTCAGTTCCAAGGCGCTGGTCGACCGGCGACGCCTCGAGGTGTCTACTGCCACGATCCGGAACGAACTCGCCCGGCTCGAGGCGGAGGGGTACGTCACCCACCCGTACACCTCGGCCGGCCGCGTGCCGTCCGACCGCGGGTACCGCTTCTACGTCGAAGCGCTCATGGCCGAAGAACCCGTCGGCATCGAGGAACGCCGGACCGTGGAGCACCAGCTCCACCAGATCGCGGGCGACCTCGACGACTGGCTGAGCCTGACGGCGACGATCCTCTCGACCCTCGTCGGCAACGTGGCCGTGGTCACGCGGCCGCGCACGACGAGCGCGCACCTGCGGAACGCCCAGCTCGTGGAGCTGAGCCGCGAGGCTGCCCTCCTCGTCGCCGTGATGGACGACGGGCGCGTGCGGCAGCGGATCGTGCCGATGGCGGAGCCAGCGACGCAGGAGCAACTGAACGACCGCGCCCGGCGGCTGAACCAGATGCTGGGCGGGAAGGACGCGCAGGGGATCGCCGGGACGACCGCGGACCTGATCGACGCCGACGACATCGCCGTCGCCGACGTGCTCACGGACATCCTGCGCGAACAGCGCATCGCTGAAGAGACATTCGTGGAGGGCCTGAGCAAAGCCCTCCGGCAGCCAGAGTTCGCGGACGTCGACCGCCTCCTCGAGGCCGTCGGCCAGCTACAGGCCTACCGCCTGCGCGCGCTGCTCGAACCAGCCGTGGAGGGCCACGTGGACTCCGTGCAGCTGGGCTCGATGCGCGTGGTGATCGGTGCCGAGAACGCGGACACCGGCATGCAGGACTGGAGCATGATCGTCGCTCGCTACGGCGAGACCGACGCGAGCGGCGCGGTGGCGGTGATCGGCCCCACGCGCATGGCGTACCAGCGGACGATTCCGCGCGTGCGGTACGTCGCCTCGCTGATGAGCCAGCTCCTCCACGAGGTGCGTCAGGACCGCTGACGCGCACGAACCGAGGACGCGGCGCCCTGCCTGCCGGCTCGACCGCCGGCGGAGCGCTGCCCCAACCGAAAGCTGGACGAATGACCGACGCGACGAATCATCCGACCGACGAGGTCACTCCCGAGGCGGATGAGGCCGGCGCCGAGAACGAGAGCCTGGACTCGCTGCGCGAGCAGCTCGAGGAGGCGCAGGCCTCCTACGCCCGCGCGCGCGCAGACTACGCGAACCTCGAACGCCGGTCGCAGGAGCAACGGCTCGAGGTGGGCCGTGCCGCCCTCACGGACGCCGTCCGCGGCTTTCTCCCGGTCCTGGACGACCTCCTGCGCGCCATCGAGGCCGCAGAAGGCGGCGCCGACGAGGGCGAGGCCGCGTGGCTGGAGGGCGTGCGCCTCGTCGCGCACAAGTTCAAGACCGTCCTGGAACAGCACGGGGTCACAGAGATCCACGCGCTGGGCCAGCCGTTCGACCCGACGAAGCACGAGGCGGTGGGCGCGGCCCCCGGGCCGGAGGGGATGGTGGTCCACCTCCTCCAGCGCGGCTACACGCTGCGCGACCGCGTGATCCGGCCGGCCATGGTGATGGTCGGCAACGGCGATGGGGCGGCGCCGGAGTCCGCTCCTCAGGACTAGCCCTCGAGAGGTCTCGAGGGCCGGGCACAGCAGCAGACGAACCAACAGCCGCGGCGGCGACGGAGCCGGGGCGGCGAGGAAGAGAGCAAGCCATGGGCAAGGTCATCGGCATCGACCTGGGGACCACGAACTCCTGCGTCGCCGTCATGGAAGGCGGCGAGCCACGCGTGGTCCCGAACGCCGAGGGCAACCGCACGACGCCCTCGATGGTCGCGATCGCGAAGAACGGCGAGCGCCTCGTCGGCACCGTCGCCAAGCGGCAGGCCGTCACGAACCCGGAGAACACGATCTACTCGGCGAAGCGCCTGATGGGGCGCCGCTTCGAGGAGGAAGAGGTCCAGCGCCTCGCGAGGGTCGCGGGCTTCGAGGTGGTGAAGCGTGCCAATGGCGACGCTGGTGTGAAGATGGGCGGCAAGGACTACTCGCCGCCCGAGATCTCCGCGATGGTGCTCCAGAAGCTGAAGGCCGACGCCGAGGCCTACCTGGGCGAGTCCGTGACCGAGGCGGTCATCACCGTCCCGGCGTACTTCAACGATGCCCAGCGCCAGGCCACCCGTGACGCCGGCCGCATCGCCGGCCTCGAGGTGCTCCGCATCATCAACGAGCCGACGGCCGCGTCGCTCGCCTATGGCCTCGACAAGAAGGAGGAGGAGGTCATCGCCGTCTACGACCTCGGCGGTGGCACCTTCGACATCTCCATCCTCGAGCTGGGCGACGGCACCTTCCAGGTGAAGGCGACCAACGGCGACACCTTCCTCGGTGGCGACGACTTCGACGACACGATCATCAACCACCTGGTGGACGAGTTCCGTCGCGAGAACGGCATCGACCTCGCGCAGGACCGCACCGCCCTCCAGCGCCTGAAGGAGGCGGCGGAGAAGGCGAAGATCGAGCTGTCCTCCGCCCAGCAGACGGAGATCAACCTCCCGTTCATCACCGCCGACGCCAGCGGCCCGAAGCACCTGGTCCGCAGCATGACCCGCGCCCAGCTCGAGCAGCTGGTGGGCAGCCTGGTGGATCGGACGCTCGAGCCGGTGCGCAAGGCGCTGGCCGACGCGGGCATGAAGGCCTCCGACATCGACGAAGTGGTGCTCGTCGGCGGCATGACGCGCATGCCGCTCGTGCAGCAGAAGGTGCAGGAGTTCTTCGGCAAGGAGCCGCACAAGGGCGTGAACCCGGACGAGGTCGTCGCGATCGGCGCGGCGATCCAGGCGGGCGTGCTCAAGGGCGACGTGAAGGACGTCCTGCTGCTGGACGTCACCCCGCTGACGCTGGGCATCGAGACGCTCGGCGGCGTGATGACGGCGCTCATCGAACGCAATACCACGATCCCGACCAGCGCATCCCAGACCTTCTCGACCGCCTCGGACAACCAGCCGTCGGTGGAGATCCACGTCCTCCAGGGCGAACGCCCGATGGCCGGCGACAACAAGTCGCTTGCACGCTTCATCCTGGACGGCATCCTGCCGGCACCGCGAGGCGTCCCGCAGATCGAGGTGACGTTCGACATCGACGCGAACGGCATGGTGAAGGTCTCCGCGTCCGACAAGGCGACCGGCAAGCAGCAGCACATCACGATCCAGCCGTCCTCCGGCCTGAGCGACGAGGAAGTGCAGCGGCTGCAACGCGAGGCGGAGGAACACGCCGCTGAGGACGCCGCCAAGCGCGACGCCGTCGAAGCCCGCAACACCGGCGACTCACTCGCGTACTCGGCCGAGAAGATGCTCCGCGAGAACGCGGAGGTCGTGACCGGCGAGATGAAGGAGAAGGTGGAGGCTGCCATCAAGGACCTCCGCGAGTCCCTGCCGGGCGGCGACGCCGCCGCGATCAAGTCGAAGACGGAGGCGCTGTCCGCCGCGATGCAGGAGGTCGGCGCGGCCATCTACGGCGCGCAGCAGGCCGCCAACGCCCCCGGTGGCGGCGGCCAGTCCGGTTCCGCGGGTGGCCAGAACGGCAGCGCGGGTTCCGGCGAGGGTGAGCCGGACACCGTCGAAGGTGAGTTCCGCGAGGTCTAGCGGGACGGCAGCAATTCGATCCGACGCCCCGGCGCTCACCGGGGCGTCGGTACGTCCTCCGAGGAGGGGCCATGGCGGTCGTCGATGACTTCGAGCGGCGCCATGTGCCCTTCGCGCAGTGCTGGAACTTCCGCGACATCGGCGGCTACCCGAGCCGCACCGGGGCGCCGACGGCGTGGCAGCGCTACTACCGGTCCGGGGCGCTCGAGGACATGGATGCCGCCGATCGTGAGCGGCTCCGCAACCTGGGCGTACGGACGATCATCGACCTGCGCCGCCCGGAGGAGACCAGGTACTCGTTCACCGGACCGCACCCGGCGACCGAGATCGGCGCGCAGTACCTCCACCTCCCGCCCCTGCCGGACGGCGCGAGCCAGGAGCTCGACCAGCGCTTCGGGCGGGCCATCTCCGGCCAGCGCTACCTGGGCTACCTGGACTACGCGGGACCCATGCTGCGCGAGATCTTCCTGGTCCTCGCCGACCCGGCGTCCTACCCCTTGGTCGTGCATTGCACGGCCGGGAAGGACCGCACGGGGGTCACCACGGCGATGGCGCTCCACCTCGCAGGGGTCGAACGCGCGGTGATCGAGGCGGACTTCGAGCTGACGAACCGCGACACGGACCGCTGGCTCGCCTGGTTCGTCGCGAACGGTCGCATCGCCTCCGACAACCCTGACGAGCAACGCCGCCGCCTCGGCGTACCGGCTGAAGCCATCGGCATCTTCCTGGACGGGCTGGAGGAACGGTTCGGCAGGGTCGAGGGCTACCTCGGATCGCTCGGCCTCACTGCGACCGACTTCGACGCCATCCGCGACAACCTTCTCGAGGCACGCTCGACTCCGGGCCAATCCTGAGCACGTCGTGAACGGCGGCCGTTGTACGATGGGTGTTCCATGACCACTGACAGCGCCGACCTCTACTCCGTCCTGGGCGTCGAGCGGAACGCGTCACCCGACGAGGTGAAACGCGCGTTCCGCAAGCTCGCGATGGAGTACCACCCTGACCGGAACAAGGCCCCGGACGCCGAGGCGAAGTTCAAGCAGGTCAACGCCGCCTACGAGGTGCTCTCCGACCCGGAGAAGCGCGCTCGCTACGACCGCTATGGGGCGGCCGGCGTCGGGCAGGGCGGAGCGCAGGGCTTCGCCGGCCACGAGGGCTTCGGCGGATTCGGCGACATCTTCGATGCGTTCTTCCGCGGCACGGCCGGCCGCCGTGCCGGTCCGCAGCCGGGCGCCGATCTCCATGCCACCGTGCAGATCGACCTCGAGGACGCCGTCCGCGGGCTCGAGCACGAGATCACCTACGAGCGCGTCGAGCGCTGTCAGGAGTGTCGCGCGACCGGCCAGGAGGGCGCGGCGCCAAAGCCAACGTGCCCCGAATGCGAGGGGCGTGGCGAGCTACGTCGTGTGCAGCAGTCGCTCTTCGGCCAGTTCGTGAACGTCACCACCTGCCCGCGCTGCCGCGGCGAGGGCTCGATCGTCGACAGCCCGTGCAAGAACTGCCGCGGCCAGGGCCAGACCCGGGTGAAGGTGACGCGCGTCGTGAAGATTCCGCCGGGAGTCGATACCGGCTCCCAGCTCCGTCTGACCGGCGAGGGCGACCACGGGCCGCGCGGTGGCCCGCCCGGCAACCTGTACGTCGAGCTGCAGGTGCGCCCGCACCCGGTCTTCAAGCGGGTCGACAGCGAGCTGGTCTACGACCTGCCGCTAAATATCGCGCAGGCCGCGCTCGGCGTTGAGACGAAGGTGCCGACGATCGACGGTGACGAGGTCGACCTCAAGCTCAAGCCGGGCACCCAGAGCGGCGAGGTGCACGTCATCCGCAACAAGGGCGTGCCGCACCTCCGCGGCAACGGCCGCGGCGACCTGCTCATCCGGACGCACGTGGTCACGCCGACGAAGCTCACGAAGGCGCAGAAGGAACTCCTCGGCAAGCTCGCCGAGACGCTCGGCACGCCCGAGGTGCCGGACAGCGATCCGTCGGTGTTCGACCGCATCCGCAACGCCTTCTCCTAGTCCGCGCTCTCGGCGCCCTCGAGGTCCCCATGCCGACACCCGACGACCGCTGGTACGAGGCGGTCGCGCGGGTGGACGCACGTGACGCGGACCTGGTGGCGGACATCCTGAGCGATGCCGGCGCGATCGGGATCAGCATCGAACCGGCGATCCGGGTGCAGGACAACGCCGACTTCGCCTACGAAGAGCTGACCGACGAGCCATGGACGGTGCGCGCGACGTTCGTCGAGCCGTTTGACAGCGAGGAGCAGGCTGCCGTCCGCGCGGCCGTCGAGGGCCTGGACCTCGCCGGGACGCTCACCTCGTTCACGATCGCGGAGGCGGAGCCCGTCGACTGGGCCGAGGAGTGGAAGAAGTTCTACCGCCGCCAGCGCATCGGCGAGCGCCTCGTCATCGTGCCGTCGTGGGAGGAGTACCAGCCCGCCGAGGGCGAGGTGACCGTGCTGCTCGACCCGGGCGCGGCCTTCGGCACCGGTGAGCACGAGACCACGCGCCTCTGCCTCGCCGCGCTCGAGGCGCGCGTGGCGGAGGGCCAGCGCGTCCTCGACGTCGGCGCCGGCTCGGGCATCCTCGCGATCGCGGCGCGTCTGCTCGGCGCGGGCGAGGTGCACGCTGTGGACATCGATCCGGACACCGTCCGGGTCGCCGAGGAGAACGCGGCGACGAACGGCGTGGCGGACGACATCGAGTTCGCCGCCGGCTCGGTGGGCGACCTCTGGCCGTGGCCCGACCGCGCACCCGAGGGTTACGACATCGTCTTGGCGAACATCTCATCGACGGTCGTCGGGCGACTCGCCGCCGACCTCGCACGCGCCGTCGCGCCGGGTGGCATGCTCGTCGCCAGCGGCTTCATCCTCCGGGATGCGGACGAGGTGCGATCGGCTCTTGCCGGGGCCGGCCTGACAGAGGTGAACTACCGGACCGAAGGCAACTGGGGCTGCCTCGTCGCGACGCGGTAGCCGGAGGCGCGAGCGGGAGCGTAATGCGCGGACGCTGTCTCTCGGACTGGATCCTCATCGCGATCGCCATCGAGAAGGCGATCCAGCACGCGTTCGTCACCTACTGGTTCGCGTCCGACCGCTTCGAGCTGCGCGAGCAGGTGGTACCGCCGTGGGAGATCCTCCTGGTCCTCGGAGGGATCGTCGCGGTGCTGTTCGTGGTCGCGCTCGTGGGGCTGCTGCGCTGGGAGCCCTGGGCACCGAGGCTGCTCGTGGGACTCGCCGTGTTCGACATCGTCGGGGAGTTCGTCGGCCAGGGGACGCTGATGATCGACCTCGTCGTCTCGTTCGTGGTCGCGATCGCGCTGCTGATCCTCGCTCTGCGCGCGCTGCCCCGGTACGCACGAGGCGAGGCGACGGGCGGAATCACTCCGGGCTGAACGCCCGCTTCGTCCAGGTCATTGGGTCCACGTTGACGCCGTAGATCGTCATCTCCCAGTGGAGGTGCGGGCCGGTGGAGAAGCCCGTGGAGCCCATCTTCGCGATCACGTCGCCGGGCTCCACCACCTGGCCGGCGCTCACCGCGAACTCCTGGAGGTGGTGATAGCCGGTGACCACACCCGCGCCGTGGTCGATGAGCACCGAGTTCCCCCGGATCGGCATCGCGCCAACCCACGCCACGCGGCCACCGGCAGCCGCATGGATCGGTGTGCCGGCGTCGGCGGCGAGGTCCACTCCGGAGTGCTGACCGCCGACGGGCCCGCCGTTGATCGAGCGGCCCTGCCCGAACGCCGTCGTCTGGATGTACCGGTCGACCGGGACGCGAAGGGGCCCGATCCAGCGCGGCCGCGCCTGGAACAGGTTGAACTGCTCGGACGCCCTGAGGGCGGCCTCGATCTCGGCTGCCTCGGGCGTCAGGACCGCGGTCACCTCGGGACTGGCTGTGAGGTAGTCCACCGGCCGCTCCACCATGGTCACCTCGAACGGCAGGTCGACCACGGAGAGCGTCCGGCCGGCGGCGTCGCGCGTCTCGATCATCGCGGTCGCGGGGCCCAGGGGCTCGAGCAACCCCGCACCCACGACGCACCACAGGAGTCCATCGGCGGTCGCGAACAGCGGGACGCGCTGTCCGAGGAGGCGCACACTGCCGGAGGCGGCGCCCGGCTGCTTCACGCGCAGGATCGCCGTCTCACCCTGCCCGATCGCGGGCGGGTCGAGCGTGACCTCGGGTGGCGTCAGCGGTGGGGCCTCTCCGGCGGGGGAGGTGCCCGGCGAAGCCGTCGGCACTGGCGTCTCCGGCGTCGGGCTCGGGCTCGGCGTCGCGGTGCCGAGGACGCTCAGGCCGCCGTCGGTCGGGTCGTCCGCAAGCATCCCGCAGGCTGCGAGCGGTGCCGACAACGCGGCGAGAGCGGACGCGTGGAGCGCGCGCCGAAGCACGGTCCGGCGGGAGATCCGAGGACGCGGCGCGTGATCCATGCGGGCCTGTCTGCGCTGGTGGTCGGAGCCCTCATGGTACCGCCGGCGCTGGTGTGGGCCTTGCATTCGGCGGTTGTTGCGGAGCGCAAACCGTCAGGTGGTGGGTTCGGAAATTGCTATACTCGACAAGAAGTAGGGGTGCGGCGGAAACCCCGGTCAGTCTCCCACCTCTTCGGCACGAACCGGGGATAGGCGGCTCCCTCCGGGGGCGGTCTGGCTGTCAGTCTCCGGAGACCCCATGGAAGATCCTCGAGTCGTCGCCGAACGGGTGCTCGCCAACGTCGAGCGCGTGATCATCGGGAAGAACAACGAGGCGCGGATCGCGCTCGTCACGCTCCTCTGCCGCGGCCACCTGCTCATCGAGGACGTCCCCGGCGTGGGCAAGACAATGCTCGCGCGGGCGATCGCCGTCTCGACGGGATGCCGCTTCTCGCGCATTCAGTTCACGCCGGACCTGCTCCCCACGGACGTCACCGGCGTCTCGATCTACCGGCAGAACACGGGCGAGTTCAGCTTCCGCCCCGGCCCGATCATGGCCGAGATCGTCCTGGCAGACGAGGTGAACCGCGCCACCCCCAAGACGCAGTCGGCACTCCTCGAGGCGATGGAGGAGCACCAGGTCACCGTCGATGGCGTCACGCACCAGTTGCCTCAGCCGCACATGGTGATGGCGACGCAGAACCCGATCGAGTACGAGGGCACGTTCCCGCTCCCGGAGGCGCAGCTGGACCGCTTCCTGATGCGGATCCACCTCGGCTACCCGTCCCCGACGGACGAGGTGCTCATTATGGACGCGCAGCAGGAGCGCCATCCGATCGAGACGCTCCAGCAGGTGATCACGCCGGCCGAGGTGACCGAGCTGCAGGCCGAGGTCGGCAAGATCTACGTCGACCCGCTGATCAAGCAGTACATCGTGAGCCTGGCGAACGCGACGCGTGACCATGACGCCGCCTACCTGGGGGCGTCCCCCCGCGGATCGATCGGCCTGATGCGCGCGGCGCAGGCATTCGCGATGCTCGACGGACGCGACTTCGTCCAGCCAGACGACGTGAAGCTGCTGGCCTACCCGGTCCTCGGACACCGCGTGATCGTCAGCCCCAGCGCGCGCGTCCGCGACATCGACAGCCTCCAGATCGTGGAAGAGGTCCTGCAGCGGGTCGCCGTCCCCGGCGTCCGCGCCCGGGGCGGGGCCTGACCCAGGCCCGAGGAGCCGCGAGCATGGCGGACGACCGAAGCCTCGTCGACCGAGTCCGGCGCCACGCGAACGTGACGGTGACGGCGCTCGTCGCTGTCCTCTGCATCGTCGTGGGCTTCGCCACCGGCTTCTGGCTGCTCTTCCGGCTCGCCTACGTGATCCTCATCGCCATGCCGCTCGCGTGGTTCTGGACCCGCGAGATGGCGAAGGGCCTCGAGGTGGAGGTCAAGCGCACCGACCAGCGGGTGACGCAGGGACATCCGATCGAGGGCCGTGTCTGGATCCGCTCCCGGTCGTTGCTGCCGAAGGTCTGGCTGGAGATCGAGGATCCGTCCACGCTGCCGGGCCACGCCGCGCGCCGCGTGCTCACGCTGCCCGTCCGCGGGGCCGCGTCCTGGGCGTACCGCACGCGTACGCGGATCCGCGGCGTCTACCAGGTGGGGCCGGTGACCGTCACCGCCCGTGACCCGTTCGGCTTCTTCCGCGTCACGAGGACGTTCGGGGACGCCTCGACGATCCTCGTCTACCCGTCGGCGCCGGAGCTCCCGAACTTCTATGTCCCGCCCGCCAACCTCCCCGGCGAGGGCCGCATCCGGCGCCGCACCCACAACGTCACGCCAAACGTCGCCGGGTTGCGCCAGTACGCCCCCGGCGACTCTTACAACCGTATCCACTGGCCCTCCACGGCGCGCATGGGCCAGCCGATCGTGAAGCAGTTCGAGCTCGACCCGGCCTCCGACATCTGGCTCGTCGTCGACCTGCAGCGCACCGCGCACGTCGGCGAGGGCGAAGAGTCCACCGAGGAGATGGCGGTCTCCGTCGCCGCCTCGGTTTCGCGCTACTTCATCCAGCAGAACCGTTCCGTCGGGATGATCACCTTCGGGGACCGGCTGCGGGTGGATGAGCCGGACCGCGGACAGAACCACTACACGCGGATGCTCGAATCGCTCGCCCTGGCGCGCGCCGTCGGCGACGCGCCGCTCTCGAGCCTGCTGTTCGAGGAGTCGCGCCGGTTCGGCCGTCACACCACCGTGCTCGTGATCACGCCGTCCACCTCCGAGGACTGGCCGCTCACGCTGATCTCGCTCGCGGGACGCGGCGTCAAGGTCGCCGCGATCCTCATCGAGGCGAACACGTTCGGCGACGCGCCGAGCCCGCTCGACGTCTACAGCACGCTCGCCTCCGGCGGCATCCACACGCTCACGGTGAAACGGCGGGACGACCTCGGCCGCGTGCTCAGCGCCGGAGCGGAGAGCGAAGTCACGTCGATCCGCCCCGCGGGAGGTCGCTGATGGCCGCCTCCGCTCCGACGTTCGAGCAGCTCCTCGCGCGCACACCCCAGAACGAGGTCGCCCCGGAAGTCCGCACCTCGGCGTGGCGCTCGTGGGAGTCGTGGATCACGTTTGGGCTCGTGGTCTTCGTGCAGCTCCCCGTCGTCGGCTCACTCCAGTCCTCCGAGTGGGTGCGCGAGATGCCGAACCTGATGGTCCCGGCGATGGCGGGCCTGGTGCTCGCCTGGACGGTCGGGCACAGCCGCCTGGGCGGGATCGCCTCCGCGGCGCTCGCCGCCCTCATGGGCGCCGTGCTCGTGGTCGGCATGGTCATGCACACCATGATCCTGACGCTGCCGACGTCGGCCGGGCTCAGCGGGCGCTGGTACGAGCTTCGGCTGCGGCTGCTCGAGTGGGGCAGGGCGCTCACCGGCGAGGGGATCTCGGCCGACCCGCTGCCCTTCGTCGTGATGCTCGTCTCGGCAGTGTTCCTCGTGGGCTTCATCTCGGCATGGGCCGTCGTCCGCTGGCGGAACCCCTGGGCCGCGCTCATCCCCGGCGGGTTCGTTCTGCTGACCAACATCTCCTACCTCCCGGGCCAGCCGTCCTTCTCCTTCGTGGTCTTCCTCGTCGCCGCCATCCTGCTCGTCGCGCGGCTCACGTTCCTCCAGTCCGCCTCGGTGTGGCGGAGCCAGGGCGTGGCGCCGCGCGAGGGCATGTCACTGGAGGTGCTCTTCGTCGGCGCGGTCGTTGCCTCCGGTCTGATCGTCGCGGCGTGGTTGATCCCGACCGCGAACAACTTCGGCCCCGCGGCGGACCTCTGGGGACGGGCGTTCTCGCCGGTCGCGGACCGCGTCGACGTCCTCGGACGCCTGTTCATCGGCGTCGGTTCGAAGAAGCCGCTCCCCGTCCACGCGATGGATGCCGTGCTGCCGCTCCAGGGCCGCATCGGCCTCGACGAAGCGGTGCTCTACGAGGTCGTCGCGCCCGAGGGGATCAACCTCCGCGGCGCCGTCTACGACGAGTACACCGGGACGGGCTGGCGCGTGTCGCGCGCCTCCGCCGTGCCGCTCGTCGGGACGACCGTCGAGGCGGCGCAGCTCGGTACGCCCTCCAGCCGGGCGCAGGTCCGCGAGGCGGTCCGCATCGACATCACGGTCGTCGACGACTCGGCGCCCGGGAACGTCCTGCTGAGCGCCGGCGATCCGATCGCAAGCGACCAGGACGCGGACCTCATCGTCGATAACCTGGGCGGGCCTCTTCAGCTTCGCCCCGACGCCGGCATGAGCGAGGGCGACACCTACTCCACCGTCGGGACGCGCTCGGCGGCCGCGGAGGACACGCTCACCTCCGCCGGGAGGGTGTACCCGGCGGACATCCTCGAGCGTTACCTGTCGCTCCCGGGCGACGTGCCGCCCGCGGTCGGCGACCTTGCCCGTTCGATCGCCGGCAACGCGGCGAACCCGTACGAGGCGGCTCGCCTCGTCGAGAGCTACCTGCGCCAGAACTACACGTTCACCTACGACATCCCGACTCCCCCGGCCGGACGTGATGCCGTCGCGCACTTTCTGTTCGAGTCGAAGACCGGGTACTTCGACATCTACGCCTCGTCGATGGCGGTGCTCCTGCGCGAGCTCGGCATCCCGACGCGCGTGGCCGTCGGGTTCGCGCTGGACGACTCGACGTACGACCCGTCGACGAAGGCCTTCAGCGTGACCGAGGAGCAGGCGTGGACCTGGCCGGAGGTGTACTTCCCCGGGCTCGGCTGGGTGGAGTTCAACCCGACGCCCAGTCGTGACCTGCTCGTGCGTCCCGGCGACGACAGCGAGGCACGCGCGGCTGCTGCCAGCGAGTTCGAGGACTTCCCGTTCACCGACGATGAGCTCTTCGCCGAGGTGCCCTCTGACGGCGTCCCCGCGGAACTCGACTTCAGCGCCGCCTCCGAGGAGGAGTCCGCGCTCGTCGGCCTGATCGCCCGGGTCATCGGCTGGATGCTCGTCGCGGCCACCGGGCTCCTCGTCGTCGTGGTCGTCGCCCGGCTGCTCTGGAACCGGCTGTTCCGCCACCTGGACGCGCCCGCCCGCCGCTGGGCGAAGGTCCAGACGCTGGCAGCGCTCGCGGGACTCCGCCCGGCGCCGGACCGCACGCCGGCCGAGGAAGCCGACGACCTCGCGGCGCGCGTCGGCCAGCCGGACGCACTCCGCGCGCTCGCCGGCGCGTTCACGCGATCCCGGTACGGCGGCCCAGACGCGATCGTCGAGACGGATGAAGACACCGCCGTGCTCGACGCGCACTACCGGGCGGTGCGAGGCGTCCTCTGGCGCCGGGTGCTCGGGCGCGTACGCCGGCTCGGACGCATCGAGGGCGGGCCGCTAGCGCGGCGGGGTGCTGCCGCCGGGGTCACGCGGTAGCGGGTCCAGCTCGTTCGCGCGCTGCGACAGCTCGAGGATCCGGATCGCCTCCTCGAGCGAGACCTCTGGGCCGAGTTCGCCCAGCGCCTGCTCCAGCGCACTCTGGACTTCCTCGAGCGTCGTCAGGCTCGACCCTCCAGACGCATCCTGCGCCGTCCCCGGCCCGCTGCCGGGCTGGGCCGGCTGCTGCGTGTCGCCGTCGCCGGCCGGCTGGCCACCCGGGTCCCCGGGCTGTCCGTCGCTCGGCTCGCCCTCGCCGGGGGTGCCGGGCTCTTCACCCGCGCCGGGCGGCTGGTCTCCGCTGCCGCCCTCGTCCGGCTCCGTCTCGCCCGAACCAGGCGGCGGCGGCTCGTCCTCCGCGCTGGGCGGCGGCGCGAGGAGCTGCATCACCAGCTCCAGGTTCGCCTTTGCATCCACGTCCGATGGGTCGATGCGGAGGGCAGCGCGGTAGGCATCCCGGGCCGCCTCGAGGTGCGACTGCCGGAAGTAGGTGTTCCCGAGCGTGTAGAGCGCGAGCCGCGCGGCCTCGCCGTCGCCGCCCTCCTGCGCGAGGACGCGCGCCTGCTCGGCGGACGCGAGCGACTCGTCGAGGCGGTCCAGGCGATGGAGGGCGATCGCGATGTCGTAGTTGATGGCGGCGTCCTCGGGCTGCGCGTCCGCCGCCCGGCGGTACTCGTCCAGCGCCTCCTCGAAGCGACCGGACTCGTACGCGTCGTTGCCTGCGCGAACGTGCTGCCACGCCGCCGTCCCGCACCCTGCGAGCAACATCGCGGCGATCGCACCGAGCAGAGCCGTGACCACGCCTCCCCGCAGCTGCGGGCGGCGCGTCCCCCTGCCCTCGCCGAGCGTCGTGACGAGCAGCAGCATGGCGGCCGCTGCGCCGGCGAACCACGCGAAGCGGTCGATCGGCTCGCTCCGCGTGCCCTCGGCGAACTGCGTCTGCTGGAGCCGGCGGAACTCCACCGCCAGCCCGGGGATGCGCTCGCTCGTCCGGAACGATGCCCCGGTCTGTTCGGCGATCGCCTGCAGCACTTCGGGCTGCGCGACGCTCACGTCGGTCCCGCCGCTCGCCTCGGGCAGCGCGGTTGGGTTCGAGGTGCCGGCGAACACGGTGTAGATGCGGATCCCGCGCCGCTCCGCGAAGTCGACCGCGTCCTGGTAGTCGCTGCTCAGATCCTCGCCATCGGAGACGAGGAGGACCGCCTGTTCCCGGGCGGCATCGTCGACGTTGAGGAGGCGGAACGCCTCCGCCAGCGCCTCGCGGAAGCTCGTCCCCGGGCGCACCAGCGGCGCCTCCGCCTGGGCGCGCGCGATCAGCGACGTCACCACCGGGAGGTCGACCGTGAGTGGCGCCCGCGCGAACGCGTCCCCCGCGAACACGACGAGGCCGACGCGGTTCCCGGTCATGTGCGTCAGCATCTCCGCCAGCCCGGCGGAGGCTGCGTGCGCGCGGTCCGGCGAGACGTCCTCCGCCTCCATCGACCGGGAGACGTCGAGCGCGATGATGACGTCGATGCCCTGTTGCGCGAGCGCCTCGTCGTCCTCGCCCCACTGCGGCCGTGCCCCCGCGAGGACCGCGAGCGCGATCGCGGCGACGACCGCAACCCCGAGGGCTACGCGTAGCCTTCCGCCCGACCCGCCCCGGAGCGCGGGGGCGCCAGCGAGTGTCCGGGCCACCGCACGCCGCCTGCTCGCGGCGAAGAGGACCGCCGCGAGCGCGAGGGCCGGCATCACGAGCCCGGCGAGGAGCCACGGCTGACCAAAGCCGGCGCCGGCGAAGAGCCCGTTCATGGGTGCCTCCGCAGCCAGGTGGAGCGCAGCACCGTTTCGCCAAGCACGAGCCCGGCGGCGAGGAAGGCCAGCCAGGGCCCATACTCACGCCACGCGACGAACTCGCGCTCACCGATCCGGGAACGCTCGAGGGCGCCGATCTCCGCGTACGCCGCCTCGAGATCCTCGGGTGTCCGGGCGTCGAAGTACGCCCCATCGGTCACCTCCGCCAGCTCCTGCAGTGCCGGAACGTCGACGTCCTGCGAGCCGGGGCCGGTCAGTCCGATGGTGTAGATGCGGATGTCGAGCGCCTCGGCGACGCGTGCCGCTGCGTACGGCTCGATCTCGCCGGCGTTGTTCTCGCCGTCCGTGAGCAGCACGAGTACCCGGCTGCGTGCCTGCGAGTCTTCCAGCAGCGAAACGCCCTCGGTGATCCCGAGGCCGATCGCCGTGCCGTCCTCGATCAGACCAGGTCCGAGGTCCTCGATGCGCCGCTGGATCGCCTCGACGTCGTTCGTCAGCGGCGAGAGGGTGAGTGCGCGCGCCTGGAACGCGACCAGCCCGAGGCGGTCGCCCTGCAGTGTGCCGGCGAACTCGTCCAGCACGCGCCGAGCCGCCTCCAGCCGGGTCTCGTCCTGGCTCGCCTGCTGCGACATCGAGGTGGAGACGTCGACGACCGCAACGATGTCGATGCCTTCCTCGGGGAGGAACGTCACGGCGAGGCCTTCTCGCGGCCGCGCTGCGGCGAGGATCAGCAGCAGGACGGCCACGGCGCGGATCACGTCGGGGAGCCGCCGCAGTCGCGTTCGCGCGGTCGCGCCCGCAGCGGCGGCGAGCGGCCCCGTGTCCGCGACGACCGCCGCCGGTCGCTCCTGCAGGAGCACCGAGGCGAGGATGCCGGCGGCCGGCACAAGCGCCAGCAGGACGAGCGGCGTGGCGAGTTCCACGGCCTGCCAGTTCACGAGGCCACCCGGTCGTCCTCGGCGGCGGCCGGCCGGGGGCGCGACAGCTCGACGATCTCGAACGCCACGGTGAGGTCGTGGTCAGCCGACGCGGGATCCGGGTACTGCCGCGCGTAGACCGCGCGGTCGCAGCGATCGAGCAGACCGCTTACCAGCCGCGCCTGCCAGCGGTCGACACCGTGCGAGGTCATCCGGGCTTCGAGTTCTTGCGAGGTCAGTGCCGTCGCGTTGAATCCGAAGCGCGCGGCGAGGTACTCGCGCACGACCGAGGCGATCGTCCCGTAGAACCGCTGGAACTCCGCCTCGTCCGGGAGGCCGGCGTACTGGAGCGCCGCGAGGCGCTCGCGCGCCGACTGCTCCGGCACGTCGCCGCGCGCCACCTCCAACGGCGGTTCCCGCCGGCGAAGGCGGCGGACGCCGAGGATCGCCAGGCCGGCGACGACCAGCGCAGCGAGCGCCACCGCCGCCGGCAGCAGCCACGCCGGCGGCGCCCCCTCGATCGCGAGGGGCGGCTTCAGCGGACGCAGCGCCTCGTCCCCCGGTGGCCGCACCGAGAGCACGGTGATCTGCGCCCCTGGTATGGAGAACTCGCCGCCGGTGCCGTCCTCCTGGATCCAGCGCACCGGCACCGGCCCCGTCTCGACCGGTCCCAGGCTGAACAGCTGATACAGGAAGGTCGTCTCGGTGACCTGCCGGCCGTCGGGCAGCGTCGAGGTAATCGTCTCCCCGTCGTTCAGCACGTCGGCCTCCGGCACCGCCGGCAGCGGCACCGTGACCACGATGCTGTCCGGATGCTCGACGCGCACGACCAGCGTCGCGCGGTCGCCGATGCTCGCGTTGCTCTCGGCGAACCGCACACTCGCCGTGACGCCCTCGGGCGCCTGCTGGGCCGCCGCCGCGAGGGGGACCAGTGCCAGCAGCGTTGCGAGCGCGAGCACGATCGCGCGGTGCGCCGTCACGACGTCACCTGCGCGCGGCGCCGGAAGAACGACGCCACCGGTTCGACGACGTCGCCGTCGAGGTGGACCGCGATGCGTTCGACGCCTGCCCGGCTCAGACCGAGGTCGCGGGCCGCGGCACGCGCGGCAGCAGCGTCACGGTAGGCGTCACGGACGCGGCGGCTGCCCGAATCGACGACCATCCGCCGTCCCGTCTCGGCGTCGAGGACGTCCAGCAGCCCGACGTCGGGAAGCTCGAGATCGAGCGGATCGATGAGGACCAGGGCGATCACGTCGTGGCGCCGTGCCAGCGTCTGCAGCGACTGCGCGTACCCGGTTGTGAGGAAGTCCGAGATCACGAACACGACCGAGCGCCTTCGCAGCACGCGCGCGAGGTGATCGAGAGCGGGGGTCATCGCGGTGCCCCGTCCCGGGGCAATATCGGCGAGGAGCACATCGCGCACCTGCCGCAGGACGTGCCGCGTCCCCCGTCGCGGCTCGACGTACGCCTCGACACGGTCGCTGAAGGTGAGAAGCCCCGTGCGGTCGTTGTTGTATGCCGCGGAGAACCCGAGCAACGCGACCAGCTCCGCCGCCGCACCGAGGCGGCCTCGCTCGGCGGATCCCGCGAGCATCGAGGGCGACCTGTCCACGACGGAGATCACCGAGAGGTCGCGCTCCTCGACAAACTCCTTCACCCACGGCGTCCCCATGCGCGCGGTGACGTTCCAGTCGATCCGGCGGACGTCGTCTCCCGGGACGTACTCCCGCGCCTCTGCGAACTCGATGCCGGAGCCGCGGAACACGGAGCGGTAGTTGCCGGCCACGCCGGAAGCCGCGAGCTTCCGCGTCCGGATCTCGATCCCGCGCACGCGGTTCATCAGACCGGGCGTGATCAGCCCGGGCGGCAGGTCGGCTGGCCGGGACGAAGAAGGGGACACGGATGACCCTACGGGATGCCCACGCCCTCGAGAAGGCGCGTCACGATCTGGTCGGCGCTCATGCCCTGCGCCTCCGCCTCGTAGGTCAGGACGAGGCGGTGTCGCAGCACGTCCGGCGCGATCGCCTTGACGTCCTCGGGGGTCACGTAGTCCCGGCCGGCGATGAAGGCGTAAGCCTGCGCGGCGCGCGCGAGGAACACGCCGGCACGCGGCGAGCCGCCGAACTCGATGAACGGGACTAGATCGTCCATGCGGTAGCGCGCGGGTTCGCGGCTCGCCTCCACCAGGCGCACGATGTACTCGCGCAGCCGCTCGTTCAGGTCGACGCGCTTCACGGCCTCGCGGAGCCGCTCGATCTCGCCGATTGAGATGACCGCGCGCGGCTCGTCATCGTCACCGTCGAGGGCCTGCGCGAGGATCGCGCGCTCCTCGTCCCGCTCCGGGTAGCGCACGACGATCTTCATCATGAAGCGGTCGAGCTGCGCCTCCGGCAGGGGGTAGGTGCCTTCCTGCTCGATCGGGTTCTGTGTCGCCAGCACCAGGAACGGGCTCGGGAGCGGCAGCGACTCGCCGCCGATCGAGACCGTCCGCTCCTGCATGGCCTCGAGGAGCGCGGACTGCACCTTCGCCGGCGCGCGGTTGATCTCGTCCGCGAGCACGATGTTCGCGAACACCGGCCCGCGCCGGACGCGGAACTGGCCGTCCTGCGGATTGAAGACCAGCGTCCCGGTCACGTCCGCCGGCAGCAGGTCAGGCGTGAACTGGATGCGGGCGAACGAGCACTCGATGGCGCGCGCGAGCGTCGACACAGTGAGCGTCTTCGCCAGCCCGGGGACGCCCTCGATCAGCGCGTGGTTGTTCGTGAGCAGCGCGATCAGCAGCCGGTCCACGAGGGCGCGCTGTCCGACGATCACACGGGCGACCTCGGCGCGGATCGCGTCGACTTCGCGGTGCTGCTGGACCAGCGACGGGGCCTCGAAGGAGTCCGCGGACTCAGCGGCCTGGGCCATGAGCGTCTACCTCGGGTCAGGGTGGGTGCGGCGAGTGTACCGGAGTCACACGGCCGCTGTTGCAACCGCAACGTCGCGGCGCTGGCGTACGCTGCCTCGCGACAGTCGTCAGATGACAGCCCCGCCGCGGACGACCCGCGCATCGAGGAGCACCACGTGGCCATGCCGGACTTCGCGACGCCGGAGGATTACCTCGCCTCGCTGCCGGAGGCGCAGCGAGCGGGGCTCGAGACGCTGCGCACGCGGCTGCGGACGGTGCTGCCGCAGGCGACCGAGCGGATGTGGTACCGCATGCCGACGTTCGTGCAGGGGAAGCCCCTCATCGCGTACGCCGCGAGCAGGGGGCACTCCGCGATCTACGTGATGAGCACGTCCGTGCTCCCGTCCATCGCGAAGGCGCTGGAGGGCCAGGACTTCAGCGGCGGCACGCTCCGCTTCCCGATCGACCGGCCGCCGAGCGTGGCGCTACTCCGCAAGATCGCTAACGCGAAGCTCGCGGAGGTCGGCGCGCTCGCCACGGCGAAGCAGACGAGGCCGACGAGGCCGACGAGGCCAGCGAGGAGGGCGTCTCCTCCAGAGCGAGGCAGCTAGCCGCCGACGGCGGCGAGCTGACCGGAGCGGACCGCCGAGCCGCCCTCGTGGACGCTGCCGAGGACGCCGAGGATCGGTCGCAGGCGCGCGACGATGCGCTCGAGTTCCGCGCCGTTCACCCCACCCCGCGCGAGCGACACCACCTGCCCGCCGCGCGTCTTCACGCGCAACTCCACCGGGAGGTCACCCTCGAACTCGTCGAGGACCGCGCAGATGCGACGCACTCGACGCAGGTCGGCAGCCTCGTCCGTCGTCTCCTCCATCTCGACGACGAGACGGTGGTCGCCGGAGTCCTCGATCGGGACGCGCGACGGTGGCGGGTCGTCCTCGTCCTCGGTGCGCGCGACCACGGACAGGTGCGACGGTCGACCGCCCGGCGCGGTCTGCCTCGACCCGCCGTTGGGGCCACCGGACGGCCCGCCCGAGGGCGGCGTCGGAGAGGAGGGCGTGGGGGGCGTCGGGCGGTACGGGGCCGCAGCCTCCGCCACCGCGCGCTGCTGCCAGCCGCCACGCGAAGCGGTGCGCGCCTGGAACTTGTTCGCGTCGAAGTTGACGAGCCGGTCCGCCTCCTGGTCGTACGCGCAGGCCTCGAGGACCCCCGCGGAGACGCGGTCGCCGCGCATCCGCACGTTCGTCTTCATCAGGAGGATCGTGCCCTCGGCGAGGATGCCGGCCTCCTTGAAGCGCTCATACGCATCCGACCAGATCATCACCTCGACCTGGCCCGAGAGGTCCTCGACGGTGACGGCGGCGAACGTCTTCCCCTGCTTCGTCAGCAGTGGCCTCACGCCGACGACGAGCCCGGCGACGATCGCGTCCTGTCCGGCGAGGTCTGCGCCGACCTCGGCGCAGCTGTGCGAGGTGTACCGGGCGAGCGTGCGCGCGGCGCGGGTGAACGGGTGCTCCGAGATGTACGTCCCGAGCAGCTCCTTCTCCCAGGCCAGGAGCTGAGGCTGCGGGATGCGCACCGCGTCCAGCTCCAGCGCCGGGAGCGGCGTGTTCACCTCATCACCGAACATGTCGAACATGCTCGTCTGGCCGGTCTCGCGGAGCTTCTGCTCCTGCTGGGCCAGCGAAGACAGGCGGTCCACGCCCGAGATGATCGCGCCGCGGTCCCCGAGGCCGTCGAGCGCGCCGGCCTTCGCCAGCGACTCGAGCACGCGCTTGTTCACGTCATGCGGGTTGATGCGGCGCGCGAAATCCTCGATTGACTCGAAGTCGCCCTTCTCGTCGCGCTCCGCGATGAGCCCCTCGATGCCGCCCAGCCCGACGTTCTTGATCTGCGCCAGGCCGTAGCGGATCGCCTCGGACCCATCGGGGCCGAGCTCGATGGTGAAGTTCACGCCGCTGCGGTTCACGTCCGGCTGGAGGACGGCGATGCCGAGGCGGTTGCACTCCGCGATCGCCTGCGCGATCCGCTCGGAGTTCCCGTTCGCCGCCTGGAGCACGGCCGTCATGTACTCGGCCGGATAGTGCGCCTTCAGGTAGGCGGTCTGGTACGCGATCGTGCCATAGCAGACCGCGTGCGCCTTGTTGAACGCGTACCCGGCGAACGGCTCGATGAGGTCGAACAGCTGGTTGCCGAGCCGCTCGTCGTTCCCCTGCGCGCGCACGCCGGCGAGGAAGCGCTCGCGCTCCTCCGCCATGATCGCGGCGACCTTCTTGCCCATCGCCTTGCGCATGACGTCGGCCTGGCCGAGCGAGTAGCCGGCGAAGGCGCGCGCGATGTGGAGCACCTGCTCCTGGTAGGTGATGACGCCGTAGGTTTCTTCGAGGATCGGACGCAGCTTCTCGTGCGGGTAGAACGCCTCCGCCCGTCCGTGCTTCACATCGATGTACTTCGGGATCTGCTCGAGCGGGCCGGGGCGGAACAGCGCGACCATCGCGGAGAGCTCGCGGACGTTCTGCGGCTTCAGCTCCATGACGTAGCGGCGCATGCCCGCCGACTCCATCTGGAACACGCCGAAGGTGTCGCCGTTGCCGAGGATCTCCGCGGTGGCGACGTCACCGTCCGGGATGTCGACCAGGTTCAGCCGTTCGCCGCGACGTTCCTCGATCAGGTTCAGCGCCTTCTCGAGGATCGTGAGGTTCGTCAGGCCGAGGTAGTCGACCTTCAGCAGGCCGATCTTCTCGATGTCGCCCATCGGGTACTGCGTCGTGGGGACCGAGGTTTCCTCGTCGGCATCCTTGCTCGTCGCGCGCTGCAGCGGCACGACGTTCGTGAGCGGCTCCGAGGAGATGACCACGCCCGCGGCGTGGGTCGAGGAGTGCCTGGCGACCCCCTCGAGGGCCTGGGCGGTGTCGACGAGTTCCCGGACGGCCGGCTCGGCTTCGTACGCCGCCTGCAGCTCAGGCGACTGCTTCAGCGCGTCCGCGAGCGTGATGTGCAGCGCATCCGGCACCATGCGCGCGACGCGATCCGCGGCGCCGAAGTCCATGCCAAGCGCACGCCCGGAGTCACGGATCGCGGCCTTCGCGCCCAGCGTCCCGAACGTGCAGATCTGCGCGACACGGTCGCGGCCATACTTCTCGACGGTGTACTGGATGATCTCGCCCCGGCGCTCGTCGGCGAAGTCGAAGTCGACGTCGGGCATCGAGATGCGCTCGGGGTTGAGGAAGCGCTCGAACACGAGGCCGAACGAGAGCGGCTCGATGTCCGTCACGTCGAGCGTGTAGAGGATGATCGAGGAAGCTGCGGAGCCGCGGACACCCATGCGGATCCCGTTGGACTTCGCGAACCTCGCGATGTCCTGGACGATGAGCATGTACTCGTCGAAGCCGGTCTGCGCCACGACGTCCAGCTCGTAGTTGAGCCGCTCGCGGTGCATGTCGGTGACGTCCGGGTAGCGGCGGTAGAGGCCTTCCTCGCACTGCTCTCGGAGCCACTGGCGCGCGGTCTTCCCCTCCGGGATGCCGGGATTCGGCAGCTGCGTGCGCCCGAACTGCAGGTCGATATTGACCCGCTCCGCGATCTCCCAGGTGTGGTCGGCCGCCTCCGGATGCTCGGGGAACAGCGAGCGCATCTCCTCCTCGGACCGGAGGTAGAAGGTGTCGCCGTCGAGCTTGAAGCGGTTCTCGTCGTGGATCGTGCTGTTTGAGCCGATGCAGAGCAGCACCTCGTGCGCGCGCACGTCCTCGGGCCCGGTGTAGTGCGAATCGTTCGTCACGACCGTCGGGAGGCCCATCTTCCGCGCGACGTCGAAGACGCGCGGCATCAGCGGCGTGAACTCCGCGATCCCGTGCTCCATCACCTCGAGGTAGTAGCGGTCCTTGAAGACGTCACGGAACCAGCCGGCGACCTCCATCGCCTTCGCCTCGTCGTCCTCGCGGAGGGCGGACATGAACTCGCCGGACGGGCAGCCTGAGAGCACGATCAGGCCCTCGGAGTGGGCGGCCAGGAGCTCCTTGTCCATCCTCGGGCGGTAGTAGAAGCCCTCGAGGTGGGCGGAGGAGGAGAGCTTGAGGAGGTTCCGGTAGCCGGTCTCGTTCTCGGCCAGCAGCGTCAGGTGGTGGGGGAAGCGCTTCTTCGGATCCTTCTCGAACCGCGAGTCGGGCGCGACGTACCCCTCCATGCCGATGATCGGCTTGATGCCATGCTTCTTCGCCGCCTGGTAGAACTCGATGGCGCCGTAGAGGGCGCCGTGGTCCGTGATGGCGAGCGCCTCCTGGCCGAGGGACTTCGCACGCTTCAACAGTGGGTCGATCTTCGACAATCCGTCGAGGAGCGAGTACTCCGTGTGCGTGTGGAGGTGGGCGAACATCGGACCGCCGGAGCGCTGAGCAAACCGCGAATTCGTATAGGCCACTGCGCGAACGGGCGTTCGTGACCCGGGAGGCCAACGCTACCACTCCCGCCAACCCCCTGCCACCCCGAACCGGCCCTCCGCCGACTGCCATCGACCGGCAATGGCCCGGCGAGCATCCGGGACCGAGGATCGCTTCGGTTGGCCCTCGGACAGTTTCGGACTCGGCGGTTGGCCCCCCTGGCACTCAGGCGCGGAGAGCGTATCGTCCGTCACTTCCCCTCGATGCGAGGGGCCGCAGCGCGAGGCCGGCATGAAGCCGATCCACTTCGCCGTCCTGTTCATCATCGCCTCGATCTGGGGCGCGTCGTTCATGCTCATCAAGGTGATGGCGGACGAGCTGAGTCCCCTCGCCATCGTCTGGGTGCGCCTCGGCGGGGGCGGGGTCGTGATCACCGCCGTGCTCCTCGCGCTCAAGGTCCGAGCCCCCCGGCGCGGCGGCTACTGGGCGCACGCCGTGGCCGTCGCCGCGCTCGGCACGGCGCTCCCGTACGCCCTGATCGCGTGGGGCACCGGACAGATCCCGTCGAACCTCGCCGCCGTCCTCAACGGCGCGACGCCGTTCTGGACCGCCATCCTCTCGACGGCATTCCTGCCGGCCGAGCGGCTCACGACCAACAAGACCGTGGGTGTGTCCCTCGGGTTCGTCGGGATCGCGCTGATCATCGGACCGGACGCGCTCGACCTCCGCGCGGGGAGCACGCAGGGCCAGTTCGCGATCATCCTCGCCTCGCTCTCGTATGCCGCCGGGGCCGTCTACCTGCGGAAGTTCCTGCTCGGCACGAGTCCATGGTTCCTCGCCGGGGCGCAGAACTGGATCGCGTTCCTCATGGTGACGCCGCTGGTCCTCGGGGCGGGGGACATGCCCGACTTCTCGTCCCTCTCGGGCGACACGCTCCTCGCGGCGGCGGCGGCCGCCATCCTCGCCCAGGGCGCCGCCATCCCGCTCTACTACTGGCTCGTCTCGAACGTCGAGGCGACACAGGCCTCGTTCGTCACCTACCTCGCGCCCGTCACCGCGCAGTTCTGGGGCTGGCTCGTGCTCTCCGAGGTCCCCGGCGCGGCGCTGATCCCGGGCATGGTGCTGATCATCGGCGGCATGCTCTTCCTCAACCGGCGGCCAAGGGTTCGGCACGCGGCTCCCGTGATTTCACAGACGGATCACTAGCTGTGTTGTTCGCTGGGCGGGACCGCCCGATCCTGTGAGGAACCCCACGATCCTCGGAGGCCCCGTGACCCGTCGATTCCTACGGCAATTCGCCACACTCGTGCTCCTCGGCGTCGGCGCCCCAGCGCTCCTCGCGTGCAGCAGCGGCAGCGACGAGCTCACATGGGATGCGCAGAGCGTCCACGAGTCGACTGACGGGGCACCGTTCGTCCCGACCATCCTTCCGACGAGCGTCGGCGTGGGCGACAGCCGCCTGCTCTTCGCCCTCATCGACCGCGACACCGAGACGCTTGTCGCGGACGCCACGATCACGGCGCACTACTACCGCCTCGCCCAGGACCCTGAGGTGGACCCGAAGACCGCCGAGGAGAGCGCGACACTCGACCTCGTGAAGCGCGTCCTCGACCTGCGCGGCGTCTCGGGCGGCGACACGCCCGCGAAGGACTCCGACCTCACGACCGTCTACTCCTCGACACCCTCGTTCGACACGCCGGGCTACTGGGGCGTGGTGCTGGACGTCGAGTACGAAGGGAAGACCTACCACCCGCGCATCAAGTTCTGGGTGCTGGAGCAGACGCCGGAAGTCGGCCTCGGCCAGCCGGCACCTGCCTCGAAGCAGCTCACGCTCGCGGACGTGGACGACCCGTCCATCATCAGCAGCGTGGCGGATCCGAACGAAGACATGCTCGACGAGACGGTGGCGGATGCGCTGAAGACCGGTAATCCCATCGTCGTGGCGTTCGTGACGCCGACCTTCTGCCAGACCCGCTACTGCGGGCCGGTGATGGAGGCCGTCGTGCAGCCGGCGTGGGAGAAGTACGGCGACCGGGTCGAGTTCATCCACATCGAGCCGTACGACCTGCCGAAGGCGCGGTCGGAGGCGGTCCTGGAGCCGGTGCCGACGGTGCTCGAGTGGGGCATCCGCCAGGAGCCGTTCATCTTCGTCATCGACCGCGAGGGGATCGTGCGCGCGAAGCTCGAGGGCGTCACGGACATCAACGAGCTCTCCGAAGCGATCGAAGGCGTCCTCGCGGAGTAGGTGACGGGGCCTTTCCGGCCGACACCGCGGCCGCGGCGGGCTGCCGGGGAGCGCGGCCGGCGGTTCGTCCGAGCTAGTCCGCCGCCGTCGCGCGGCGAGCGAGCCCGGCCGCCAGCAGGTCGACCCCGCTGTGCTGTCCCTCGACCACCGCTTCAACGTCGAACAGCGCGTGCGTCGGTAGCTTCCCCGTGATCTCGACGACGGGGCTCTGGGGCAGGTGGTCGACGACCGCCAGCGCCTGCTCCCGCGTCTCGAACAGGTAGAGGGCGCCCCATCGTCGGGACTCCGGGCTGGAGATCCAGGTCTTCTGCCGCAGCCCCGGCATCTGCTCGAACCGCGCGATGGAGCGCTCCACGAGATAGTCGCGAAGTTCCTCGAAGGTGGCGGGAGAGTCGGTCAGATCCCAGAGGACAAGGAGTGCGTGCATGCCGCGATCCTACCGTGGACCGAAAGGCGTCGGACCTCGCGCTAGCAGGCACCCAGGGAGTACTGGACGAGGACGCCGCAGTAGCTCGTCAGGAATGGCGCGTAGAAGACGTCGAGCTGCACGTAGCTAGCCTGCACGGCGCTCCACGGCTGCTGGAGCAGGGCGTATTGCGAGAGCATCCCGAAGTGGTTGGCCTGAGCATTCCAGAACTGAATCGCCCGCGAGTGGAGCTGGCTCACGGCCGGCTCTGACATGGCGGCGTGGGAGCGCATCTCCTCCAACGTCGCGACCATCGACAGCGACGCCAGCTTCTGCAGCGTCGCCAGTTCGCTGAGCTCAGTCGACGGGAGCGAGGAAGTGTCGATCGTGTCGATCCAGATGTCCGTGTACTGGTCGAGCAGGTCGCTGGTGCTGTACCACTCGCCCAGGAGCTGCGAAATGTAGGCGTTGACCGCGGCTGCGCCGCTCACCGTGACCTGGCGCGAGAACGTGCCAATCGTGCGGCTGCCGCTGGTCACCGTGATGGCGTACGTCCCGCTCCGCATGCTTGGCGGGCGGCAGGTGAAGAGCAGGTCGCCGTCGCGGAACTCCTCGGTGACCACGGCCGTCCGCTCGCAGATCACCGTGCCGTCCTGCTTCCACTCGAGGTCGATCGTGACCCCGGCGAGGGCTGCCGGGTACGACGCCTCGAGGCAGAGCCCGACGATGCCGGGGTAGTTGTCGGGCGAGCTGCCCTCCGGACCGCACCACCGGCCGTCATCGTCGTCATAGAGCGCGACGAAGCCCATCCCGGCGAGGGTTGCTCCGGCAGGCGCGAACTTCTCGCCCGTGTCCTTCACCCCGCCGATGACCGCCGCGACCACCGTGGTGTGGTCCGCCAGACTCACCGCGAGGTTCAGGCCGCTCTGGGTCTGGCCGGTCCATGGGTTCACCAGGCCTGACCGGACCACGCCGACCACTCGACCGGTCTCGGTGACCAGTGGCCCACCGCTGTTGCCGGGGTGCACGTCCACGTTCGTCTGGATGAACGTGACACCGTCGCGGGCCTGGTACTGGGAAATGATGCCGTCGGTGAGCGTCGGCTGGACGCTGGTCCCGAAGCTGGCCACGGTGCTCCCCGGGTAGCCCCAGGCCCACACGTCGGTCCGCAGGGGCTCGCGCTTCGAGTTGTTCCACTCCAGCCGCTTCGCCCGGGACGGCGTATCGGCGCGGATCGCCGCGAGGTCATGGATCACGTCGAAGCCCATCACGGAGCCCTTGGACTCCGTCCCGTCCGGGAACACGACGATGATCGAGACCGCCCCGTCGATGACGTGGTGGTTCGTGATCAGCGTGTCCTCATCAACGACAAAGGCGGAACCGGATCCGGTGAGGCCAAACTGGTCCTCGACCAGGACCAGCGCCATCGCGTTCTCGGCATCGTCGACACTGGTCGCAGCCGCGATGCGCTTCGCGACCGAGACACGGCGCTCGCTGAACTGGAGGATGGACCCGTTAGTCCGGATGTTGACGGTGAAGTGCAGGTGCGTGGCGGTCGAAGGTACCTGGATGGTGTCCGAGAACGTCTGGAGGTTCTGCCTGCCCGTGAAGTGCCGGGTGGCGTTACGGGGAGCGCCAGCGCTCTTCGCGCGTGTGTCCCACGCGACCCACGTCTCGACGCCCTGTACGTCGCGCATCCGCCACGAGATGGTGAGTGGCGTGCCCTGTGTCGCCTTCGGTGCGTTGAATGAAACGAGCTTCGGCGTAGCCGCTTCCGCGACATCGAGCATGGCGAGCCCGATACCGAGTCCGAAGACAGCCGCAATCAGCGGCAACAGCCGTCGAAGAACCCCGCCCACGAACCGACCCTACACGAAGTGGGATATTCGCGCACACCGTGACAGGTAAACGATCGGGAGAGATCAGACTTCTGTGCGCAGGTAAGCCGTTGAGAGGGCGTCCGCGTACTCGTTCCAGAGCGAGCCATCGTGCGCCTTGATCCAGCGCAGACGCACCTTCGGACGCTCGAGATAGAGCTCGTAGGCAAGGCGCACCAGGTCGAGGTTCTTCACCTCGCCGTCGCGTCGCTTCCAGCCGTTCCGCTTCCAGCCCGCCGCCCACTGCGTGAGCGTGTTCACGACGAGCTGAGAGTCCGTGTAGACGTCCATTTCCTCGGCCGGCCCCAGCATCTCCAGCCCTCGGATCATGGCCGTGAACTCCATCCGGTTGTTCGTGGTCGCCGGATCCTCCCCGTGGTCCGAGGCAAGGATGCGGCCGTCCATGACGTAGACCACGCCCCACCCGCCGGGACCCGGGTTGCCGGAACAGGAACCGTCCGTGAACACCCCGGTCTGCGGGCCGTCCGAGTAGCGCTCGAGGACCTGCGCGACCGTGAGCGGCGACGCGGGGCGTGTCGAGCCTCCGGACGGCCGTCGGTATGACGACCGGACTGGCGACGGGCGGCGCGAGGGGTCGCCTCGCCCGCCGCTACTCCAGCGAGACACCGTTGTAGAGCATGACGGGGTCGCCGTTGAACACGTCGCTCTCGAGGTTGGCGACGACGACGACCGGGCGGTCGGAGACGACCACGGCGCTCCCGACCCAGCCGTCGGGCAGGGAGCGGTTCTCCCACTGGCGGAAGGTCAGCTGACCCACCACGGTCTGAGGGGCGGGCGGGAACAGGCCGTCCGGGAACTGCTTCGAGTAGTAGATGACGTAGACGCGCGCGGTGGAGCCGTCGAAGGTCAGCACGCGGAACCAGGAGTTCCAGCCCTTGCTCCCTCCGAAGGGGCCGTAGTTCTTGTTCACCACCGGCAGTACGACCTGCGTCGAGGCCTCCTCCGCCGTGAACCCTCGGTAGTCCGCGAGGGATCCATCGTTCGAGACGCGCTGCGCCACGACGGCGACCGGCTCGACCGACTGCATGCGCACCGTCCCGGAGAATCGGTCGGGGAGCGACACGCCGTCCGGGAGACAGGCTGTGCTCCCGCTCGACCGCTGGTCGCATGTCCGGTTGCCGAACACCGTGACGGTGTGCTCGACCTCGAACTCCTCGCCGCTGTCGGTGACGCCGGAGAACAGCAGCGTGACGTCGTTGGCGATCGCCGGGTTCGCGCTCATGATGCGGAAGCGGGTGCTGAACGACGACTGTCCCTCGGAGTGGTTGCGGTCCACCAGCGGGAGGAGCACCACCCGGCTCGTCTCGTCGTCCGCGAACGACCGGTAGGTCGAGAGGCCTGCCTCCGTGCGGTCACGTGTGTCGACGACGACCTGGACGCTGCCGCTGCTCGGTCCGCCGGCGACGGGCCGCGTGGTCACGAGCGCGCTTCCGTCGAACCCGAGTCGCAGGGGCGTCGACGTCTCGTCCCGCACCCAGGAGGCGTTCGGCGCGAGGTAGTAGCCACCGCCGGTGCATTGTTGCGAAGGCGTGAGGGGGTCGACCAGCGTCGGCTGGGTCTGGCCCTGGTCGTAGTAGACGATCTGCACACAGGTCGCGCTATCCGGGTTCGTGTTCTGCACGACGATCCGCGAGGAGTAACCGACGGAGTTCACGACCCACGGGACCACGTGCGATGCGGCGCCGGGTCCGAGCCGGAGCGCATCCCCGGCGATCTGGAACTCACCGTCGCTGCGGAGCACGTCGCGAGCGAGCAGGGCGACGAACGGCTGATCGGCCGTGATGTAGGCGGAGCCGCGGTAGTCGGCGGGCAGCTCGGCCAGGGTCTGCTGGAAGAATGATCGACCGAAGCCTGGCTCGAGCGGGCCGCACGCGGACGGCTTCGGACAGGTGTCCGTGGCGACGCGCGCGCCGGCGTTGTCGTAGAAGTCGATCTCGATCGCCGATGGCTGCGTGCCGACGTTCTGGACGCGGATCCAGGAGTTCTCGTCACCAAGGCGAAGGGCCTGGGAGGCCGCGGGATCGCCGTCGACCGCGAACACCGCGAGCGCGAACAACGTGAGGAGCCCCGCGGCGAGGCTTCGGCGGGAGCGGCGCAGCGCGAGGAGACGCGGCGAGATACGCGGCACCGCCACAAGCCTCTCTTCCCGCCGCGTTCGAGGATAGGCACGTCCTCCGAACTGTGCGAGCGTCGCCGTCGCCTCCCTCGATCGTGTCCCCACGCGGTGCTACGCTCCGTTGCCCGGCCCGCTCGCGAACCGCGAACGCCGCCCGGATGCCTCGGGGTGTAGCTCAGCTTGGCAGAGCGCTTCGTTCGGGACGAAGAGGTCCCCAGTTCAAATCTGGGCACCCCGACCACCTACTCCCTCATTCCCGTGCCATCATTGTCGCCTCGTGCGCTCGGTCGTGGACGCCGGAACTGTCACACGCCTGCGACCGGCGGTGGCCGGGCGTGACGCTTCCCGTATGCGACGGATGTCAGGCTGCCCGGACTGCTCGCCTCGCACCGGGAGGTTCACCCATGGCTGGGTTGCTCTGGCTGGTCCTGCTCGCCGTCGTCGCCGTGTGGCTCGTCGGGCTGCTGCTCGACATCGCCGGTGGGTTCATCCATCTCTTGCTCGTCGTGGCGCTCGTGCTGCTCGTCTGGAACCTGCTCGCGGGGCGACGAAGCAGCGTCTGACCGAGCGAGCGCACTCGCCCTCAACGGCTGCTCCCCTTGGTGCCAGTCTCGATTCGTACGATCGCCGCGCTCGCTGAACGGGCCGAGGAGGGGTCGGCGGATCGAGGTGCGACATGGCGAACGAGGCTCAGGCCGGAGCCGGAGGCGTGGAAGGGATCGGAAGGGCCGTCCAGGCCCTCGGGATCGGGGAGAAGCTGGCGGTGCTGGGCACCGCGGGAGTCCTCGCCACCTGGCTGGTCTTCGACCTGCTCATGGCGGAGTACGGCGTCGGACACCTGCCGTTCGCCCTCTCAGCGCTAACCGTCTTCGTCGCGTACCGGTTCCACATCCAGCACTCGGGCGACTGGCCGGTGCGTTACCAGACGCTCGTCATCGTGCTGGCCGGGCTCGTCGGACTCATCGGCGTGCAGGAGTTCGTCATCGACCTGCGCTACGAGATCTTCGACCGTGACAACTCGACGATCTTCGGTGCGGTCGCGTTCTGGGCGGCGGCGATCGTCGCCGGCGTCGGCGCGGTGAGGATGGCGAACCGCTGAGGGCCGGACGACCGGACGGCGCGCCGCGGGCGCGGCTAGACCGGCTCGAATGGGATCACATCGACGCCCCCGGGCGCTCCCACGACCATCACCCGGGGCTGTGAGGTCGACGCGATGCGCTCGATGAGGGCGTCGAGTCCATCGCCGTCGAGCGTGACCGGATCCCGGTCCGGGCGCCGCCACTCTCGGACACGCGCGCCGGCGCCCTCCAGGCTTCGGCGCAACCGGCCGTCGTCAGCGAGGCCGACGAGGATGACCTCGCGAAGGACCGCAGCCGGCCGTTCGGCCTCGACGCGGGCGGTGACCTCCTGGTGCTCGCGGAGCACGAGCCAGTAGTAGACGGCGATCGTGCCGGCGGTCAGGAGCATCGCGATGCTCCATCGGGCGTCCCGCAGGACCTCGGCGGAGAAGTCGTCGGCGAGCACCGAGTCGAAGACCTGGTAGAGCAGGATGACGAGGTTCACGAGGGCGACGAGGATCGCGACGCCGAACACGCCGAACAGGAACACGCGCCGCGACGGCGAGTCCAGCTCGTCCGCGCTGCCCCCCTCGAGGGCGCGTTGCGCCGCGAACCAGTAGCGCACCCAGAGCGGCGCCCCCACCACCACGAACGTGATCGCCGTCACCAGCTCATTCCGCCACCACTCGGACTCGCGGAACGCGCCCGCGCTGTCCGGCGTGAGCACGTCGACCGCGAGGGCGAACAGTGTCGTCAGCCCGATCGCGAGCGTGACCAGGCCGGCCGCCGCGACCAGGTAGCGGTAGATGCGCTCCGGCTCCGTCCTCGGCAGGACGCCGCGTGCCTCGCGCTCCTCGTCGAGCACGAGCCGGTGGTAGGACCACGAGGCGGCACCGATGAGCAGGAACCCGGCAGCGGGGATCGTGTCGCGGAAATGCGCCGATGCCGTCGTCGCGCCGGGGTCGCCGATCGCCCACTGGAGCGCGAGGTAGAGGATCGTCCCGGCCGCGGCCGCACTCGTGGCGACGCCGGCGAGGATGCCGAACAGGAAGACGTAGGTATCCCACATCGTCGACGGGGCGTCGCGCCGGACGCCCGCGAGCCAGTGCCACGCCCACGCCAGGCCGCCGACAAGCCCGACTGAGAGGGCCTCACCGACCTGCCAGCCACCGCGAACCATCAGCGGATCGGCGGCGATGGCGTCGTACGCACGGAGCGCGGGCAGCGTCAGCGTCCCGACGAGGCCCGTGCCGAACATGAAGAGCCCCACGATGGCCGCGAAGTAGCGGTAGAGCCGGTCGAAGTACCGCGAGCCGTAGGTGGTGGGGGGTGCGGATCGGACGATGAACTCGTGGAGCGCCCAGATCGCCAACCAGGTCAGCGCCCACCCCCATGAGCTCCCGTCGAAGTCGCCGGTTCCGAAGACCGCCGGGAGCGCCGTCGCGGCCTGCGCCATTGCGATGCTGATCGCCACGCCGCGCGCGAACCCGAGGTAGAGCCAGCGGAGCTGCGCCAGGGCCTCCGATGGGTGGCGCCCCACCGCGCGCTGCGCCAGGGCGGCGAAGATCACCCAGGCGGGGACGCCGACGACGGTGAAGGACAGCGCGATCGCGAGATCGGCATCGCTGTCCGCGATCACGCGCTCCCCGGCCAGCGCCTCGAGGATCCCGCCCAGCAGCATCGAGACGCCGACACCCGCGAAGATGAGCGACACGAAGGCGATGCCGTAGATGAAGACGCGACGGACGGTGCCGATGCCCTCGTCGTCCTCCGCCTCGTCCCCGGCGCGGAGACGGCGGACCAGCAGCACGATCCCGACGACCACTGCGATCGGGATCGCGAGGCTGATCAGAGGGCCGATGATGATCACCTCGGGCGCTCCATGTCCGCGATCACTTCAGCGGCTCCGCCGGGCAGTAGACCGGCCAGGGATCGTCGACGAACCGCCAGGCGCCGTCCTCCTCGGTCAGCGAGAACACCTGGCTGAACGTCGAGTCATTCCCCAGGAGGTCGCCCTCGTAGCGCTGCGAGATGTCGACGAACACGTCGACCGTCCCGTCGCGCTGGATGACCTCGCTGAGTTGTGCACGGAAGTCGCCCGGCCCGTATTGCAGCGCGTCGCGGACGTGCGACACGGCGCACCGCTGCTGGAGCTCCGAGGAGAACCAGGCGTGTGCCGCCTCGGCGTCGCGGTCGGCGATCGCGCGCAGGTACTCCTGCACCGCGCCCTCGGGCGTGTCGGGATCGAGCTCGTCCTCGCCCGTGGTGGTGGCGATCAGCACCGCGACCACGGTGAGGGCTGCGACCACGGCGATGACGGCGAGCAGCCAGCGGGTCGAACGGGTCACGGGCGTACTCCTGCTGTGACAGGCGGTGCGACGTTACCGCTGCCGGCCGACGGTCAGGTAGGCGATGGGGCCGACGAAGTTCACGAACAGGGCGGGCAGCCAGAAGATCTTGCGGCCGCGGATCTCATCGTCCGGACGGCGGAACCAGTCACGGAGGGCGAACAGGAGCAATCCGATCTGGATCGCACCACCGACGCCGATCCCCCGCTTTTGTCGGTCGGTCAGGGCCTGCCAACCACGTCGTTTCATCGCCGACTCCTTCATCACACGAACGTCCGCGCCCTCACCCCGGTTCCCCCTCGTCTTGACTGTACGCCGTAACCGCGACGGTACGATCCTGTTATGCCCGACAACATGCCCGGAGAATTCCGGCCCATCGTCCTGATCACTCGGGCGGAACAGGTGGCCGGCGAAGACTGGGATGACTACGCACGCTGCATCGAACGGGCCGGGGGCGAACCGGTGCCGCTCGACTGTTCCGCGTTTCAAGGCATCGACGCCCTCCCCCGGCACGACGGGATCCTCGTGACCGCCGGGGTCGACGTCGACCCGTCCCGCTACGGGCAGCGGCGGAGCGACCGCGTCACGACGGTGGATCCCGAGCGCGACGCGGTGGAGGGCATCCTCATCGAGCACGCGCTCTCGGGAGGCCGGCCCCTGTTCTGCATCTGTCGTGGCTTCCAGCTACTGAACGTGACGCGGGGCGGCTCCCTGCTCCAGCACATCGAGGAACGCGAACCGCACCGCGCGCGCCGCGGGGCGGACGGCACCGGCATCGACTCCGGGTGGCACGAGGTGCTCGTGCGCCAGAACTCGCTGCTCGCCGCGATCACGGGGGCGGACCAGATCCGCGTGAACTCCCGTCACCACCAGGCGGTCCTCGCGTCCGGCCTCGGCCCCGACGTCCTCGCGACCGGCATCGCGCCCGACGGGGTCGTCGAAGCGATCGAGGTGCCCGGACACCCCTGGGCGCTCGGCGTACAGTGGCACCCCGAGCGGATGGAGATGAGCGACGTGCCCGAGCTGCAGCCCGCGTCGTCCGCCCTGTTCGAGAGCTTCGTCGCGGCCTGCCGCGAGCACGCGGGGGCGCTGCATGCTTGAGGACACCCCCGAGGAGCCGGAGCGGACCGTGCCCGACTATCCGCCACCGCAGGATCCCGCCGGGCCATTCCTCTACTTCGCCTACGGCTCGAACCTCGACGAGACGCGCGTCCGCATGCATGCGCCCTCAGCGCAGCTGGTCACCATCGCTCGGCTCGAGGGCTACCGGCTGGCGTTCAGCATCGAGTCGAAGCGCTCGTGGCTCGGTGGTGTCGGGGACATCGTGGCGGAGCCGCGGGCGGACGTGTGGGGCGCCCTCTGGGTCATCAACCCGGAGCACTCGCGTCCGCTCGACGAGCAGGAGGGCGTGTTCCGTGACCCGCCGGCCTACCGCCGGATCACCGTCGAGGTAACCACCCCGGCCGGCGACCGCGTCCGCTGCCGCTCCTACCAGGTCGTCGCCCCCGATCCCGAGGGCTTCCTCCCCTCGCCTGCCTACCGCGAGACGATCCTCCGAGGCGCCCGCGCACTCGGGCTGCCCGAGCCTTACATCCAGCGCCTCGAGGCCGTCCGTGACAACGGCCGGGAGGGCGGCGGCGCCCACTAGCCCGCCCTCCTCCCGACCAGTCAACCGCTCTGCGCGGAACCGCAGGACGATGGGCGGCGTCTAACCCAACGAGGCGGCCGCCCGTGCGACCGCCCGCAATGCTGTGAGGCCTGCCCATGCTCCGACGAATCCTGATGCTCGCCTCGGCGGCCGCGCTCCTCGCCATGGGCGCCGCCTGCACCGGTGACGACGACGCTACCCCGGAACCCACCGAGTCGCCCGAGGCCACCGGGACCGTTGCGTCGACGGTTCAGCCCGTCACCGACACCGTTCTCCAAAATGTCACCATCCCCACCGACCTGCTCCCGGCCGGGAGCGTCACCCTCCAGAACGGCGAGCACGCCGAGGCGGCGGCGCCCGGCTCCGCCTCGATGGTCGAGCTCGCCGTCAAGATGACGGTGGTCGACGACTTCAACGAGGACGGCATCGACGACGGCGCGATGATCGTCCGCTCCTCGGGCGGCGGCTCCGGCACCTTCTACGATCTGTACGTCTTCGTCGCGTCCGAGGGCGGTCCAGAGCTGCTGGCCTCGCAGTTCCTCGGCGACCGGATCGAGGTCCAGGGCATCGAGTCCGGCCCGGGCGGCGTCACCGTCGTCTACCTCGACCGCGACGCCGAGGCGCCGATGACGGAGCCGCCCACCATCGAGACGACGGTCTCCGTGAAGGTGCATCCTGACGGCAGCGTGAGCGTCGAAGGCAGCGCCTCCGCCGAGGCGACCGCGTCGGCGACCGCCGCTCCGAGCGAGACCGCGTCGACCGCCGACGCGTGCGCCGACCTCCCCGCCGAAGCGGAGGAGGCCGCGTTCACCTTCGTGAGCAACGTCGCGTCCGGTGACATCCTCGAGAGCGGCGCCACCGTCGAGGGCTGCTCGCGGACGTTCGAGTCGAACGTGCCGTGGCGGCTCGAAGATCGCGAGGGCAACGTCATCGCGCAGTCGAACGCGATGGGCGGCGGCGTGGATGGCCCAGCCGCATACGAGTTCACCGTCGAGTACACCGTGAGCGAACCGCAGGTCGGGCACCTCTTCGTCGGCGGCGAGGACCCCTCGGACGGGGAAGGGTTTCCGCCGGTCCTCAACCAGATCCCGGTCGTCCTCCTGCCGTAACGCCGCGACGAAGCCAGGCGGATGGCTCGAAGGCCGCCCTGCTCCACCGGTCATGGTGTCGCGGGGCGGCCTTCGAGTTGGACGGCGGAAACGAACCTCTACGGCCAGCTCATGAGAGTCACGGTCGACGGGGGCCCGGCGTACCTGCGGCTCGCGGATCTGATCCTCCCAGCTTCACGCCCGCCCTCAGGCGCGAGGCACCACCGGGCAGTTCACCACCAGCGGCGTCTGCACAACCTCGAACCCACCATCCGCGACCGCCTGCGCCGAGGTGATGGAGTTCGCCTCGTACGCCCCGTCCACCATCACCAGCCGGACGTGCCAGAAGTCGGAGTAGCCCTCGTCGCCGGGGATGGCGTCGATGATGTTGTGCTGGCCCTCGACGAGGATGGGATTGCCGCTCGCATCCATCCCGGTCGCGAACACCCAGATCGGGATCGAGACGGCCGGGTTCATGCCGAAGTCCGGGTAGTAGACGCGCTCGCCGCGGTACCAGCCCTGCGTGAGCGGGAAGCCAGTCTCGAACGTCGAGCCCGCCGGCACGATCGGACAGTTCACGAGCACGCCTGGCTGGATGGTCTCGTAGTTCATCGCCTGCAGGTCAGCCGCCGAGGTGATCGAGTCCGGCTCGTAGTCCTCGGGGACCACCACGAAGTTCACCAGCCACAGGTCGGAGTACCCGTCGTCTCCGGGCGCGACGTCCACGATGTTGTGCTGGCCCTCGACGAACATCGGGTTGCCGTCGGCGTCCGTGCCGTGGATGAGGGCCCAGATCGGCGATGGCACGACCGCGGGCGGGTTCACCGCCGAGTTCATCCCGAAGTCGTAATAGGTGACGTCCTCACCGCGGTACCAGCCGTGGATGAGCGCGAACTCCTTCGCCTCGCCCAGGTCATGGTCGTGGACGTCCATCATGTCGCCGGATATCGCCGTGCCGGTGGGCGTCATCGAGCCGTCGGCCATCGCCTCACCCGTGGGCGTGGCGGTCATCGACTCCGCCATCATGGCGTCCCCGTCGCCGTCGTCGTCATCGGAACAGCCGAGGATGGCCGCGGCAGCGATCCCTGCCCCACCCAGCGCGAACGCGCGTAGTACGCCGCGCCGACCCATTCGTCGTTCCGTCAGTTCCTCAAGCCGCATCGCGTCACCTCCGTCGTCACGACCCTCTGAGGTGGGGCACGCTAGGAGGGGAACCTTCCAGCACCGTGACGCTTCTTACGGATGTGACGAGTGAGGCAGGGATGCGCGCATCAGCGGAGCTTGAGGCTCAATCGAGCTCTTGCATCAAAGCCGCCGGGGTCTGATCCTTATGGTGACGCGCCTGTGTTTCCAACTTTCGGGACCTCCGGCACGTCGGGAGAACCAGGGTCGGCCTTGTTTAGCCGGATGCCCGCGATGCTTCCCTTGCACGAAGTCCCGAGGAATGTCGCCTCGGGCATCGTGGTAGGCCTGATCGCGTTCCCGCTTGCCATCGCGCTCGCCGTCGCAGCGGGCGTCCCGCCAATCACCGGACTCTACACGGCTGTGTTCGCCGGCAGCGTCGCCGCGGCGTTCGGCGGATCGCGCTTCAACATCACCGGACCCACCGCAGCCCTCGTCCCGCTGCTCCTGCACCTCGCCGTGACCGAGGGCATCGAGGCGCTGGCGCTGGCCGGGATGCTAGCGGGCTTCATCCTCGTCGGGATGGGACTGCTGCGCTTCGGGCGTGCCGTCCGCTACATGCCGCAGCTCGTGATCGTGGGGTTCACGGCCGGCATCGCCGCCTCGATCGCGGTAGGCCAGCTCAACAACCTGCTTGGCCTCAGCGGTACCGACCCGCGCCTGGAGCACTTCCACGAACGCGTCGCTGACACGGCCCGCCACCTGAGCACGATCGAGCCCGCGTCGCTCGCGATCGGGCTCGCATCGATCGGGTTCCTGACGGTCTACCAGGCAACGCCCCGACGCATCCCCGGGGCGCTCCTCGTCGTCATCGGCGCCACCGCGGCCGTGCAGATTTTCGGCCTCGACGCCGTCACCGTATCGCAGCGCTACGGCGACCTCCCGCGGTCGCTGCCGACACCCACGCTGGGCTTCATCGACCTGGGCCGGGCGATCGACCTGCTCCCGCAGGCCGCGGCCATCGCGGTCCTCGGCGGGGTCGAGTCGCTGCTCTCGGCCGTCGTCGCGGACGGCATGGCCGGCGACGGGCACCGGCACGACCCCGACCGCGAGCTGATCGGCCAGGGCCTCGCGAACCTCGTCGCGCCGATCTTCGGCGGGATCGCCGCGACCGCCGCGATCGCCCGCACGGCCGCCGGCATCCGCAGTGGCGCGACTTCGCGGCTGTCGGGCATTGTGCATGCGTTCACGGTGCTGGTGCTCGTCCTCGTGCTGGCGCCGCTCGCCAGCGACATCCCCCTCGCCGCACTGGCCGGCATCCTGATCGTCGTGGCGTGGGGAATCGCGGACGTCCCCGAGCTGATCAAGCTCTTCCGATCGGCGCCCCGCCTGGAGCTGCTGGTCCTCATCGGGACGATCGTCGTGACAATCGCGCTCGACCTGACGTTCGCCATCGCGCTCGGCGTGGTTACTTCCCTGTTCCTGCTCATGCGCGAACTCATCCGCATCCCCGTCGCCGCGGAGGTCCTCCCGGACGATCTCGCCGCCGAGGGCGTCCCGACCGAGGTGGTGTCGCTGGCCCGCGAGCACCCGGAGGCGTTGTTCTTCAACGCCCAGGGCATCATCTCGTTCCACAGCGCCGCCGCCTTCGAGTCGACGCTCCCGCGGCACGACCCGCGGCCGCTCGTCCTCCGCATGCGCGATGTCCGCCACGTCGACTCGTCCGGCCTCTACACGCTGCAGGCCGTGATCGAGCACCGCCGCCGGGCCGGCGGCGACACCATCCTCACGGACGTGCGCCCGGAGGTGGCCTACACCCTCAAGCGCTTCGGGATCGCGAACCTCGTCCTCGATCCCGGGCTGGACCAGACGACCGAGAGCGCCTTCCGGACGCTCGCCGGCCGCCTGACGCCCTCGTCCGATCGTGCGAGCGAGAGCGCCCTGCTGGGCCAAGAGGCCCCGGAGCCGCTAAACTAGAGGCACTCCCCAACCACGGCCCGGGCGCTTCGCTGACACGCCGACCCAGGGCGTCCAGCGTGAGCCGTGCCGCGAGAAGGTCGGATCATGGTTAACGAAGTCACTCCGCCCCGGGAGACCGCGCGCCGCGTCGAAGACGAGATGCGCGCCTCCTACCTCGACTATGCGATGTCCGTCATCGTCTCGAGGGCGCTCCCGGACGCGCGCGACGGACTGAAGCCCGTGCAGCGCCGCATCCTTTTCGGGATGCAGGAGATGGGACTCAACCCCGGATCCGGCTTCAAGAAGTGCGGTCGCGTCGTCGGCGACGTCATGGGCAAGTACCACCCGCACGGTGACTCCGCGATCTATGACGCGCTGGTCCGCATGGCCCAGCCCTTCTCGATGCGGTACCCGCTCGTCGCCAGCCAGGGCAACTTCGGCTCTGTCGACGGTGACCCGCCGGCCGCGATGCGGTACACCGAATGCCGCCTCGCCCCAATTGCCGTCGAACTCCTCGCGGACATCGATCGCAACACGGTCGACTTCACGCCGAACTACGACGACACGATCGAGCAGCCCTCGGTGCTGCCGGCGCGCATCCCGAACCTCCTGCTGAACGGCGCCGCAGGCATCGCCGTCGGCATGGCGACGAACATCCCGCCCCACAACCTGGGCGAGCTCATCGACTGCATCGACGCGATCCTCGACGACCCAGACATCACGGTGGACGAGCTGTTCGAGCGCGGCCTCATCAAGGGCCCCGACTTCCCGACCGCCGCGATGATCTTCAACCGGCAGGAGATCCTGCAGGCATACCGCACCGGCCGCGGCCGCGTGACCATGCAGGCGCGGCTCGAGGTCGAAGAGACCAAGAACGGCCGCTCCCAGATCGTGGTCACGGAACTCCCGTACCAGGTCAACAAGGCCAACCTGATCGAACGCATCGCGGACATGGTCCGCAACAAGCGCATCGAGGGCATCTCCGACCTCCGCGACGAGTCCGACCGCCACGGCATGCGCATCGTCATCGAGCTCGCGCGCAACGCCACGGTGCCGTCCGTCCGCAACCAGCTGTTCAAGCACTCGGCGCTGCGCTCGACGTTCCCCGTGAACATGCTCGCGCTCGTCGACAACCAGCCGCGGACGCTCTCCCTGACCGAATCGTTGCGCGTCTTCATCGATCATCGCCGCGAGGTCATCCGCCGACGGTCCGAGTTCGACCTGGAAAAGGCGCGCGAGCGCGCCCACATCCTCGAGGGTCTGCTCAAGGCGCTCGACCTCCTCGACCAGGTCATCGCCACGATCCGCGCGTCCGAGTCGGCCGATGCCGCGAAGACAGCGCTGCAGGCGGCCCCGTTCGAGCTCTCCGAGCGCCAGGCGCAGGCCGTCCTTGACATGCAGCTGCGCCGCCTCGCGCAGCTGGAGGCCAGCAAGATCCAGCAGGAGTACGAGGAACTGATGAAGTTCATCGACTACCTGGTGGACCTGCTCGGGCATCCCGAGAAGATCGACGCCCTCATCAAGGAGGACGGCGCCGACCTGAAGCAGAAGTACGGCGACGAGCGCCGGACGCAGGTCTTCGACTCGCCCGTGGAGGACATCGCGGAGGAGGACCTCGTCGCGCACGCGAACGTCGTCGTCACCCTCAGCGACCGTGGCTATATCAAGCGCGTCCCGCTGGACGCCTACCGCCTCCAGCGGCGCGGCGGCCGCGGGATCACCGGCCAGACCGTCCGCGAAGAAGACGCCATCCGCCACCTCATCGTCGCGGACACGCACTCCTCGCTCCTGCTGTTCACGGACAACGGCAAGGTCTTCTCGCTCAAGGCGTACGAGGTCCCCGAGGCCTCGAGGCAGGCGCGCGGCATCCCCGTGCCGAACCTCGTCTCGATGGAGCCCGAGGATCGCGTCACCGCCATCGTCGCCATCACGGACTTCAAGCGTGACTCGATGATCCTCTGCACCGAGCTCGGAACCGTTAAGCGCACCCCCCTCTCCGAGTTCGAATCGGTGCGTCGCCCCGGCCTCATCGCCATGCGCCTCGACGATGGCGACCGCCTCATCGAGGCACGCCCCGCCGCCGAGGACAACGACGCGGTCATCGTCACCAGCGATGGCCAGGCGATGCGCTTCACCGTCGGCAGCCTCCGTGTCGCCTCCCGCAGCAGCGGCGGCGTCCGCGGCATCAAGCTGCGGGGGGACGCAAAGGTCATCGCGCTCGCCATCGATGTCGACGGCGAGGACCTTCTCGTGGTCTCCGAGAACGGCGCCGGCAAGCGCACGCCGATCGAGGAGTACCCATCGAAGGGCCGCGGCGGCATGGGCGTGAAGACGTTCAACGTGACCGCCAAGACGGGCCCGTTGGCCGTCGCCCGGGCGGTGAACCCGGACCATGAACTGATCCTCGTGAGCCAGCAAGGCATCGTGATGCGGACCAGCGCCGGCAGCATCTCGCGCCAGGGCCGCTCCACGCAGGGTGTCCAGGTCATGAACGTCGACAGCGGCGACCATGTCGCCTCGGTGGCGCGAGTGGATCAGGCCGAGGGAGACGCGGACGAGGGCGGGGCGGAGTAGGGCAGCGGACCACCTGCCCTGCGGCAGACCACGGCGCTCTGGGCGCGTTCAGACGATCTTCTGATCGCCATTTTCTGATCGCCTGGGTGCCACACCTCTCGCGCTTTCCAGCACAATGCCGGAAGCACGAGGGGAGGACGCCCGTGCCGGATCTGCTCTCAGGAATCCTCCCGGCCTGGCCATGGTCGGTGGTCGGCGTGGTCGCGGTGGCGATCACCGGCGGCTCGGGCCTGGTCGCGTGGGCATCGACTCGCCTCCAGCGTGAGGCGCTGCTTCCGGGGCTGATTCGACCACGCCCCCGCGGCTCGATTCGCGCGATGACCGACGGTGCGGTCGTCATCGAGCAGACCGGCTCGCGAGCAATCCGGCTCGAAGGCACGTGGGGCCTGGCAGGTACAGGCGGTTACCTGCGGGTCAGCGGTGGCCAGCGGGTCGACGATCGCTCGGCGTCGTATGCCATCGACGCCCGTCGGGGCGTCCTCTCCGTCGGTGACGAGGTGGAGTTCGACGCGATCGCCTTCGACCCGGCTGAGTGTGGGTTCGAGCGCGTCACAATCGAGGCGACGGCCGGGCGGTTCGAGGCGCTGCAGTCCGGTGGCCACTCCACCGCCTGGCTGATCGGTGTGCATGGCCAGAGCGGCACCCCCGCGGAGATGCTCCGTGCCGCGAGGGTGGCTCAGTCCGAGGGAATCTCAGTCCTGCTCCCGTCCTACCGGAACGATCCCGGGCAGCCCGCGACCGACGACGGCTTCTATCACTTCGGCCGTTCAGAATGGGACGAGGTCGACGCTGCCCTCGGCTACGCGATCGAACATGGAGCGCAGCACGTCGTCGTGGCCGCGAACAGCATGGGAGCGGCAATCACCGGCTGGGTGCTGCGTCGGTCTCCCCGCGCGGCGGCCATCCGGGGCGTCTTCATGGACTCGCCTCTTCTCGACCTCCCGACCGCGGTCAGGTGGACCGCCAGCCGGACCCGCGTTCCGCCGGGAATCGCCTCGCTGGCCATGCGTTTCCAGCGCGTCCGACGCGGGATCGACTGGCCGGCGTTCGACGTCCGTGCCGACTTCGCAGGGGCGGACATCCCGCTCGCGATCGTGCACGGTGACCGCGACGGCCAGGTGCCGATCGTCCTCAGCGAGCGGCTGGCAGCGACGGCGCCGCACCGCATCGAGCTGCTGCGAGTCTCCGGGGCTGGACACTGCCAGTCATGGAACCGTGACCCCGAGCGATACGAGACGGCCCTGCGCAGCTTCCTCCGGACGACCCTCGCCTTGGATCGGCCGGCAGCACCTCAGCCAGGATTCCCGCAAGGGGACCAGGCCAGGGGAGGCGCGGGGGCGGAGTAGTCACGTCCAGCAGCACCAAGAAACGAGTAACCCCGGGACGTACGTCCCGGGGTTTTGCTAGCCGTGACTCGTCTTACAAAGCAGCACTCCGCAAGGGCCATACGCGAACGGGTGATTACACTCGGCCTGGCACTCCTGACCCGCCACCCTTCATCGCAGACGGAGTCGCTGTGCCCTCTACCGCGGAGTTCCCCGCCACCCTCCTTGATGTGCTGCCGGATGCGCTTGTCGTCACCGACGACGAGCACTGGATCGTGTTCGCGAACCAGGGCGCCGGCGAGCTGTTCGGCTACCCGGCCGAGGATCTCGTCGGGCTCTCGATCCTGACCCTCTTGCCGCAGCCGCTCCCTGAGAACCGCGACGGGATCTCCTGCCGGGCGTGGCGGAGCGATCGCACGGAGCTCGAGGTTCTCGCGACGGTCAGGACGGCCGAGGTCGACGGCGCGAGGCTCCGCCTCGTGTCGCTGCGTCCCGCCGGCTCGCGGACGGACGGTCCGATCGTCGAGGAGGAGGCGGAGCTGTTTCGGCGCGCCCTCCGATCGTCTCCAGTCGTCGTGGGCACGGTCGACCGCGACCTGCGCTACACGTGGGTCTACAACCCGCATCCGCACTTTCCCCTCGAGCAGGCCATCGGAAAGCGCGACGACGAGCTGACCTCCGGCGAGGGCGTCGAAGAGCTGATGGCGTTCAAGCGCGAGGTGCTCGCCACGGGCGAGCATGGCGAGCGGACGATCGAGTTCCACCTCCGCGACGAGATCCGTACCTACGAGATCGTCGCCACGCCCATCACCAACGAACACGGCGAGGTGATCGAGGTAACCACGGTCTCCATCGACACTTCGCATTTGCGGCGCATGATGCGCTTCCAGCGCGAGTTCGTCGGGATGATCGCGCACGACCTCCGTCAGCCCATCACCGCCGTGCAGATCTGGGCAGAGCGGATGCTTCGCCAGCGGGCGTACGACGAATTGGCGCTCGAGGAAATCGTTGCCCAGACACACCGCCTGGGGCGCATGGTCGAGGATCTCCTCGACACGACGGCGATCGAGTCCGGGAACCTCCAGCTGCACCCTGGTCGCTTCGACCTGGTCCCGGTCGTGCGGTATGTCGTGGACTACACGTCCGACCTGTCACGGATGCATCGGATTCAACTCGAGGCTCGCGGCCAGGTGCTCGGGCACTGGGATCAGGGCCGCGTCATCCAGGTGGTCGAGAACATCCTGGTCAACGCCATCAAGTACTCGCCGCCCGACTCGGAGATCCGGGTGCAGGTCACCGCAGATGACGGTGCGGCGACGGTGTCCGTGACCGACCAGGGCATGGGCCTCTCGGCGGAGGACATGACGCTCATCTTCGACTGCTTCGGCCGCACGCCTGCCGCCCGGAAGGGCGGCGTCAACGGGCTCGGACTGGGCCTGTGCATCGCCCGGGGCATCGTCGAGGCGCACGGCGGGCGCCTCACGGCCTCCAGCGAGGGCCCGGGGACGGGCAGCACGTTCTCCTTCACGCTCCCGTTCCAGCCTCCGTCGCGCCTGATCTGAACGCGACGGCGCGCGGGTCCGCGGCGAGCTCGTCCAGCCGGCTCCGGAGGGCGCCGGACCCGTCCGTGCGGATCGAGTTTGCTCGCGGTTGCCTCCGCAAAAGCTCTCTGCTCAAATCGCAACGGTTTCGATAGCAGAACACCAAGCTTCTTATACCTTTGAAGTGTTCTACTTTCTCGGTTTTTACAACTCCTTACGTTCACAGTACGAAGTATGACCGCGTAGGCCGAGATACTCCCGGGCGTCCGGGGAACGTCCGTCCTGCCGGCCCCGGGCTCGGCACATCCCGCGGGACGTTCTGGGGTCACGAATCCGTTGCTAGCAGCCGGGCCTGGTCCGTCTCCCGGGCGGCCGACGTGCGCCTGCGCCCAGGTGCGCCGCCTCGGATTCGTGCGCCCTCTCTAGAGAGCAGTTCGAGTGAACATTCGAACGATCGAGCTCGGGCGCGTCGTCATCGCGTCGCTGCTCGCCCTGGCCCTCCTGGCCACCTTCAGCCATCGCGCCCAGGGCGGCACGGTCTGCGTCGACGGCTCGACAGCCGAGACGGCCGAGAACATCAGCCCGCCCGTCGCCACCAGCCGGGAGGTCATTCGGCATGTCGGATACGAGCCCGGCGTGCCGATCAGCGAAGGTCGCCAGGTGGCGGCGCCGGATGGGCTGGGCACCGTCGCGGTGGCGCGTGCCGGGTCGCGCGCCGGCTACGCCCTCCTCCGCCCGGGCGACGCGCAATACGCGGGCGGCTATCGCGCCGAGTACCACGGCAACGACCACGCCACGGCCGGGCTCGAGCGGTGGCACGGCATCTCGTACTACCTTCCCGCGGACTTCAACCAGGGGACGAACAGCCGAACCGCCAACGACCGCATCATCTTCCAGTTCGCAGACGAGGGCCCGGCGATGTTCAGCCTCCACCTCGACGCGACGAAGCGGGAACTCTTCCTGCGCCACAAGCGGCCCGACGGCAAGTTCCAGTACCTCGGGAGCTTCCCCGTGGAGACCAGGCGCTGGTACGACGTCGCATTCCACGTCATCTGGACGACGGGCAATGACGGGCTCTTCGAGATGTACCTCGACGGGCAGCAGGTCGCGTCGTTCACCGGGCGCACGCTCGTGAAGCGCGACGTGACCTACTCGAAATGGGGCGTCTTCGGGCAACCGACGCGTCTCTTCTTCGACGAGGTCCGCATCGCCGAGGGACCCGGCAGACTCGCCGACGTGAGCCCCGACGGATCCGCGCTGGCGAGGATCTTCAATTCTGCGCCGGCTCCGACCCCGAGTCCGACGCCCGCCGCGTCGCCGAGTCCGACGCCCACCGCAACACCAAGCCCGACGCCCACCGCAACGCCAAGCCCGACGCCCACCGTGACGCCGAGCCCGACACCATCACCGACGCCCGCTTCGAGCGCCTGGCGGCACGCCTCCTACGAGGCTGGCGGGACCATCATCGAGGCCACGCATGTGTCCACCGACTACGGCATCGGGTCCACCTCGCGCGTTGCGCGGTCGGGGTCGAGTGCCGGGTTCGCGCTCCTCAAGCCGGGCGATGCGAAGTGGCAGGGCGGCGGCTACCGCGCGGAGTACCACGGCAACGACTCCACCAGCGGCCCGGGCGACGAGCGCTGGCACGGCATCTCCTACTACTTCCCAGTGGACTACAACCAGGGCTCGAACAGCAGCACCTTCAACGACCGGATCATCTTCCAGTTCGCCGACGAAGGCTCACCAGTGTTCAGCCTCCACCTCGACGCCGCGAAGCAGGAGCTGATCCTCCGCCACAAGCGGCCGGACGGTAAGTTCGAGTACCTCGGCCACTGGCCGTTCGAGACGGAGCGCTGGTACGACGTGGCCTTCCACGTGAAGTGGACGAAGGACTCGAACGGTGTGTTCGAGTTCTACCTGAACGGCGCCCTCGCCGCCGAGTTCCACGGCAGCACGCTCGGCGTCCGTGACACCACCTACAGCAAGTGGGGGGTCTACGGACAGCCTACGCACGTCATCTTCGACGAGATGCGCATCGCCAGCGGGCCCGAGAAGCTCGCCGATGTGAGTCCCGTCAGCCGATAGCCCTCCCCGCGGGGTTGGCGATGAGGGGGCTCGCAGGAGCCCCCTCATCCGCTATCTGCCCATCTCTGAGGCCAGGCGCCGATCTCCGTGCCTCCCAACTTTGTCGCGGTTTTGTTACGGGTTGTGATACGGCGCGACTCACAGCGGCTGCCATACTCGCGCGCGGGCTGGGCCGCAGCCCGTCGCCGGAGGACTTCCTCGCACTCCGGCGTCCCGATCTCCACCACGCGAGGACGTCGGGTCGGCGCTCGTCGTTGCTGTTCGGCCACGCACACCGCTGGCGGGGTGCGTTCGCCCGTGGCTGGCTCACGCCAGCCGCCTCAGCAGCGCGTGTCGGACCGGCGCGCAGCGATGAGCTCCGAGTCTTCCTCGGCGATCAGCCGGGGCGGCCATGCCCGAGCGGACGAGGAGTGAACGCCATGCTACCGACTAGATCCGTGACCGCCGCGAGGACCGTTCTCGCCGCCCTCGTGGTGGCGCTGGTCATCGTGGCCACGGGGAGCGACGCGCGAGGAGCCTCGACCAACCTCCTCCGCTACACCGGCTTTGAGCCGGGAGTGAAGCTGATCGAGAGCAAGCATGTGGCAACGAGCTACGGGATCGGCAGCACCACCACGCGCCGCGCGGGGAGGCAGGCGGCAGTGGCGCTGCTCAAGCCTGGCGATCCTCAGTGGCTGGGCGGTGGCTACCGCGCCGAGTTCCACGCCAACGACACGTTGTCATCTGGTGAGCGGTGGTACGGCATCTCGTTCTACTTCCCCAAGGACTACAACCAGGGCAAGAACGGGGCGTTCAACGACCGGATCATCTACCAGTTCACGGACAACGGAGCGCCCGTCTTCAGCCTCCACGTCGACGCTGCGCGGCAGGAGCTGATGCTTCGCCGCAAGAAGCTCGAGGGGGGCTGGCACTACATGGGCCGCTGGAAGTTCGAGACCGAACGCTGGTACGACATCGCCTTCCACGTGAACTGGACCAAGAGCAGCTCGGGCCTGTTCGAGCTCTACGTCGGTGGGAAACGGATCGCGCGTTACGAGGGCCGCACGCTCGGCTCGCGCGGTTCGACGTACAGCAAGTTCGGCGTCTACGGCCAACCGACGCGCATCTTCATCGACGAGTTCCGCATGGCGAGCGGCCCGGGCAAGCTCAGCGCGGTGAGCCCTTAGGCGCAGGCGCGCCTTCGGCGAGGGGCTCGAACCCTACTCGAGCCCCTCGCGGAAGGCGTCCACCGTGTGGCGCAGCCCTTCGGCCAGCTCGACCCGGGGCGTCCAGCCCCAGACGGCTTCGGCCTTGCGAGCGTCGAGGGCGCTCCGCGGGATGTCACCCGGCCGAGGCGGGCCGATGATGGGCTCCAGCTCGTAGCCGGTCTCGCGCGCCATCGCGCGGAAGAGGTCCATGGTCGAGGTCTCGACGCCGGTGCCGATGACGCACATCTCACCGGTCTCGGCCATCGCGGCGCGCACCATCGCGTCCACTACGTCGCCCACGTAGACGTAGTCGCGCGTGTCGGTGCCGGGGGCGAAGACGGTGACCTCGTCGCCGCGCAGCATCCTTTTCGCGAAGATCGCGATGACTCCGGCCTCGCCGTGCGGATCCTGCCAGGGACCGTAGATGTTGGACGGCCGGACCGATGCCACGCTCATGCCGGTCTGGTCGGCGATGAGCTGGAGGTAGATCTCAGCGGCCACCTTGGAGGCGCCGTAGAACGACTGCGGCTTCGGCGGGCAGCCGTCCGGCGTCGGGACCACATCGGGCTGGCCGAACATCGCGCCGCCGGATGAGGTATTCACGAACCGCCTCGCGCCGGCCGCGGCGGCGTGCCGCGCGAGGTTCACCGTGCCCAGCACGTTCGTCTCGATATCCAGCCTGGGTTCGCGCATCGAGACGGAGACCGAGACCTGCGCCGCGAGGTGGAACACCACCTCGGGCCGCGCGGCCTGCATCGTCCGCTCAACGAACGCCTCGTCGAGGATGTCACCGCGGGCGTCGTGCCAGCCCTCGGTGCCCTCGGGGAGCGGACGACGTGGCGCGGCCCTGTCGAGGCCGGTCACCTCGTGGCCGTGCTGGAGCAGCCACCGGACGAGGTGGCTGCCGACGAACCCGGATGATCCGCTAACGAGTACGCGCATGCACGGAGGATATCGGACAGCCCCACAGCTGGCGACGCCAAACGGGGAGCGCACGTTGAGCGCGGGGCATTTCAGCCCCCCGCGAGAGGCACCATCCGGCTAGCCGCGGATGAGCTTGAGGAACGACCGGGCGACGAGCGCCACCGTCGCGCCGACGAAGGCGATGCCGGCGAGGCGGATCTGGGTGTAGTCCTCGATGGGCAGCACGCGGACGGAGTCCGGCGCCACCTCGATAACCGCTACGGCCCGACTGCGCGCGCCTCCGCCGGCTCCGCCCCCCGAGCCTGCGCTGTCGGCCTTCGCGTCGCGGCCGCCACCCCACCCGAACCCGAGGCCGTACTGCACCTCGGCAACGGGGATGACGGTGCGCTCGCCGACCGAGACGGCGTTGCCGAAGCAGACGGAGGCGCCGGCGAACTCGGGGATCCTGGCGATCCGGTCGAGAGCCGGAGTGACGCCGGCAGTTGGCGCGGTGGCGGTGTCGTTCACGGAAGGTCTCCTTCGTTTCGCCGGCTACGACGCGCCAGGCGCATCACGATCCAGCCGGCCAGCGCCAGCAGCGCCAGCCGGCGCGCCGTCCGCGGCCAGGGGTCGGGCGGCGCGGTGACGGGCACATCGTACGACGCACCGGAGGGCGTCCCGGACACCGTTCGTCCCCTGTCGATCGGGACGATCGCGGGATCGGCGGGCGTAACCTCGACCGCCACGGGACGCCGCCGGCCGAGCGTCAGCCCGTTCGACCCCGGTTGTCCGAAGGCGAGCCGGATCGTCCGGTGCTCCACGCGAGCGCGCAGCCGGCGGCCGCGATGCTCGCCCAGCTCGACGTATTCGGTGTCGGTGTGGAGCAACGCACCGAGGCCCCTCGGCGGTGTCGACCTGTCGACGGCATCCCTGTCCATGCCGCCAGCGTGCCACATCACGCGTTACGGATGCGTGGCGACGGAGCGCGCGGTTCCGAGGTCGCCCCGAGGAGGCCTAGAGGTCCCGCCGACGGAACACCGAGTACGTCGTGAGGATCGCGACGGCGGTCAGGCCGCTGAAGACGAACACCACGCGGAAGGTGTCCCATGCCGCGGTCTCACCTCGGATCGTGGGTGCGAGGTGCGTCAGGACCGCCGTCACGCTCATCCACGACAGACCAAGGAACTCGAGCAACAGCCCCGACGAGAGCACGACCAGCAGCAACACGAGCACGGACACCATGACGTTGGTCATCACGGTGGAGAGCGTGAGGCCCAGCGCCCCGAGGAATGTCAGCAGCAACGCTGCCGTGAAGAGCCCGACCAGCAGGCCGGCGTACGACACATCGGCCTCGGCATACCGCACGATGAGGTAAGAGAACGGGATCATCACGAGCAGGTATACGGCGAGCGTGAACCCCAGCCGCGCGACGATCTTTGCGGAGACGAACTCGGCGCGGGTCACGGACCGGCTGAGGATCCCATCCGCGATGATCTGTGCCTCGCCGGCGATCGCTCCGGCCGTGAGCACGGCGACCGCGAGCGCCGACAGCGGCATCAGGACCGCGACGACGTAGGCGGCAAGGGTTTCGGACGCCAGTTCGTCCTCCGTGGAGGCGACGACCAGCAGGAAGAACGCCGGCACCAGGAGCATCGGCACCCAGATCCGGGAGACCCAGGACTGGGTCAGCTGGGACAGGTCATACCGAAGGATGGCCAGGAATGCCTGCATCCGCCTCTTCCTTCCGCTCGCTGGGTTCGCTGCTGTTGTCGAGCGCGGCCGCCCACGCCGCGGCGCGGAGGAAGCCGCGTGTGCGGTCGTCCTCCAGGCGGCGGAGGAACGCCTCCTCGATCTCGTCTGAGCCGGTGTCGACGTGGAGCAGCTCCACGCCCGTGCGGTCGATGAGTGCGAGCACGCGGTGCAGGTACTCGTTCAGTCCCTGCGTGCCCAGGAAGGTGATGCGGAACTCGGACCCGATCCGCTCGTACCGGATCGACCCGAAGTCGTCGAGGGTGTGTAGCTCCTGCTCGAAGGCGCTCGTGTTGCCCTCGATCTCCACGGCGATGGTGCCCTGCCGCGCGAGACGCCGCATGTCCGCCATGGGACCCGAGTAGATGAGGCGCCCGGCGGAGATGATGCCGACGTCCGTGCAGACGCGCTCCACGTCCGTGAGGATGTGGGTCGCGATGATGATCGTGCGGTCGCGGCCGGAGAGCTCGCGGATCAACTCGATGGTCTGCTTGCGACCGGCCGGGTCGAGGCCGGAGGTGGGCTCGTCCAGGATGAGCAGCTCCGGGTCGTTCATCAGCGCCGCGGCGATGCCGAGGCGAGTGAGCATGCCGGTGGAGAAGCCCTTGATCGGCTGCGACGCCGCCCCCGCGAGGTCGACGGCCTGGAGGAGCCGCGTGAGCTGGATCTTGGCCCGGTCCTTGGGCATCCCGAGCACCGAGCCGACGAACTGCAGGAACGCGATCGGCGTCATGTGCCGGGGGAAGGTCGGGTTCGTCGGCAGGTAGCCGATGCGGCGGCGGAGGTCGGCGCGCTCCGCGCTCATCTCCTCGCCAAACACCTGCAGGTGCCCGGCCGTCGGCTTCTGCAGGCCGAGGAGCAACCGGAACGTGGTGGACTTGCCGGCGCCGTTCGGACCGACCAGCCCGAACACCTGCCCCTTCTCGACGCGCAGGTTCAACGCGTTCAGGGCGATGTAGCGGTTGTCATAGATCTTCGTGAGGTCGGTCGTGTTGACGACGTGCATGGGGGATCCTTGTCGCGCCGCGCGAACTCGGACACCCCGACGCGGCCTCTCGGCCCGTCAGCGCACCCCCGTCGCGCCGAGGGATCGTAGCAGCGATTCCTGACGAGACAAAGACGAGGGCGTCCGGAGACCTCCCTGGCCGCGCCCGGCGGCGCGGACGGTGCTACCGGCGAGCGCCGAAAGTCTCGACGAACCGGTATCCGACGTTGCGGACGGTGTCGATGAACTGCTCGCGCTGCTCGATCTTCGAGCGGATGCGCCGGACGTGGACGTCGACGGTCCGGGAGCCACCGTAGTAGTCGTAGCCCCACACCTGGTTCAGCAGCGCCTCGCGAGTGAACGGCTTACCGGGGTTGGAGGCGAGGAAGCGCAGGAGCTCGTACTCCTTGTAGGTCAGGTCCACCACCTCGCCGTCGACCGTGACCTTGTAGCGATCGAGGTCAATGAGCAGCGTCCCGTGTCGGATGACCGAGCCATCCTCGGCGCCGGTGCGCGCCCAGATGAGCCGGGACATGCGCGTGCGGAGCTCCTCCTCGTTGACCGGCGTGATGGCGAAGTCGTCCACCTGGACGCTCGGTCCGAGGAGGCTGAGCTGCGAGGGCGAAAGCAAGACCATGACTGCGGCGGTGTCCCGGACGGCCTCGTCGCGCAGGATCGCGGATAGGCCACCGCTCGTCATGCCGAGCCCGGCGTCGACGATGACCAGCGCGGGGCGCCACTCCCGCACCGCGATCAGGCAGCGTTCGACGCTACCCTCGGCGCGGACGACTCGCCCGTCGACGCGACCGGCGGATTCCGCTGCACGAGCGGTGGCGGGATCCTGAGTCAAGATCAGGACGCGCTGCATGGGCGGAGTCTATCCCTCGCTGACATGGCGGACGAACTGGCTGCGTACTCCTCACGCCAACGTCGAGCGAAGCGCCGACGCATCCACGGCGTTGAGGGGCACATCATCCTTCGGATGTATTTCAGGCATGCGTCACGCCGACTGCGAGGACACGAATCCGCGTCATGCGGCCAGCCCCGCGCGACGAGGCGCTACGAAGCGCGCAGCACCTCGTGCATCGCGTCGGCGATGACCTCGACGGCGCGAGCGATGACGGCGGGCTCGGCGGCGGTGAAGTTCATCCGGAACGTCGCGAGGGCCTCCGCGGGGAGTGGCGCTCCTTCGTCGGCGGCGTAGAAGTACTTCCCCGGCACGAATGCGACGCCACGGGCGAGCGCTGCATCGTAGAGCTGGTCGGCATTGACCCCGGCCGGCCCCTGCACCCAGATGAACATGCCGCCCTCCGGCTGCGTCCAGCGGACGCCCTCCGGCATCGTGCGGGCAAGCGCCGCCAGCATCGCCTCGCGCCGAGGCCGGTAGAACTCCACGATCCCGGGCAGGCGCGCCTCAAGGTGTCCGGCGGCGAGGTACTCGGCGGCCAGCGCCTGCCCGAGCGTGCCCGTGTGCAGGTCCACGCCCTGGCGAGCGATGACGAGCCACCGCAGCAGCTCCGGAGGCGCGACGCAGACGCCGATCCGGAGGCCGGGAGAGAACGTCTTCGACATCGTCGTGAGGTAGACGACGTGGCCGGGGGCGAGGCTCTGGATCGGCGGGACCCGCTCGCCCACGTAGCGGAGGTCGCTGTACGGATCGTCCTCGATCAGCAGCGCATCGTGGCGCTCGAGGATCGCAGCAACCTCGTGGCGGCGCTGCAGGGAGAGCGTGCGGCCGGTCGGATTCTGGAACGTGGGTACCGCGTAGACGAACTTCACGCCGCCGGCGGCGAGCACGCGTTCCAGCGACGCCGGGACGAGGCCATCGTCATCGGCCTCGACCTGCACGTAGCGCGGCTGGTAGGGGTTGAACGCCTGGAGGGCGCCGAGGTACGTCGGCGCCTCGACGGCGACGAGGTCGCCGGGCGAAAGCAGCGTCTTGCCGATGCCGTCCAGCGCGCCCTGCGACCCGTGTGTGATGAGGATGTCCTCCACGGCCGCGATCACGCCACGCGTCGCAAGGTGAGGGACCAGCGCCTCGCGGAGCGGGCCGAAGCCTTCGCTCGCGTCGTACTGGAGGATGCTGGCGCCGTAGCGACGGATGACCGTCTCCAGCAGCGCCGGGAGGAGGTCCAGGGGGAACGACTCCGCCGCCGGGAGCCCTCCGGCCAGCGAGACGACCTCGGGCTGGGACGCCACCTTGAGGATCTCGCGGATCGCGCTCGCCTCCATCTGTGTCGTGCGCGCGGCGAGGAGGCGTGAGAAGTCCATGGCGCAATCTAGCGCGCCGCCGCGCTGATCGCGAGGTCGGCGACTCCGGCGACGCTAGTCCGCGACGACGGGCGCGAGGCGGTAGCCCACGCGGGTGACGGTGTCGATCACGTCCGCGGCGTCGCCGAGCTTGGAGCGGATCCGCGAGACGATGACGGCGAGGCGCCGCCGGGCGTGCGGGACGGGCTTGCCCCAGAGTGCCTCGGCAAGCGCGTCGTACGTCACCACACGCCCGCTCTGGGCGACGATCGCCCAGAGCGCGTTGAACTCCATGAAGGTCAGCCGCACGGGCTCACCCTGCACGGTCACCAGGTACCGCTCCCGATCGATGACCACATCTCCAGCCTGGATCATCGTTCCTCCTCTCCCAGGGCTCCGTCCGTCTCGGCTTCGGCGCCAGGCGTTCCGTGGCGAGGGAACTTTCGTCCTCAGCGTCCCGGCACCCGCGGTCCTGGCCCTCGCGGTGTTGGCCCGCGGTCCTGGCCCCCGGCGCTCGGGAGGGTGAACGCCGGGGGCCAGTCCTGGGAATGAGACGGGCCTAGAGAGCCTGCTCGTCTTCCTCGCCGGTGCGGATGCGGATCGCGCGGGACACGGGGCTGATGAAGATCTTCCCGTCCCCCACCTCGCCCGTCCGGGCGGCTTCCACGATGCGGCTCACGATCGCGTCGACCTCGTCGTCCTTGACCACCATCTCGATCTTGATCTTGGTCAGGTACTCGACGGCGAACGTGCGCCCTCGCCACTGCTCCGTGACACCGCGCTGGACGCCGTGCCCGCGGACTTCCGAGAGAGTCATACCGGCGTGGGAGAGCTCCTCCAGGGCGGCCTTGACCACCTGGAGCTTGTCCGGCCGGATGATGGCTTCAACCTTCTGCATGTGCGTCTCCTCCTGTGTCCGAGAACGCTAACGCGCCTGCTCGGACAGCGTGGCGAACGGGTCGCGACCGCCGGTGAACTCCGGGTAGGCCTCCATGCCGTGCTCGTAGACGTCCAGTCCGGCCTCTTCCTCGGCTTCGCTCACGCGGAGCCCGATCGTGTACTTGATGCCGAGGAACACGGCGCCCGAGAGCATGACGGCCCAGGCGCCGACGGCCACGATGCCCACGACCTGCGTGATGAACAGGTCGGAGCCGCCGCCCAGCAGGATTCCGTACGTCGAGGACACGCCGTAGGCGTTGTCCATCAACGCCTCGCTGGACAGCAGGCCGACGGCGAGCGTGCCCCAGATACCATTCATGAGGTGCACCGGCACGGCGCCGACCGGGTCGTCGATCTTCAGCGCGTCCAGCAGCATGACGCCGTAGACGATGATCACGCCGGCTACCACGCCCGCGACCACCGCAGCCCACGGTTCGAGCGTGGCGCAGCCGGCCGTGATGGCGACCAGCCCACCGAGGATGCCGTTCAGAGTCAGCGACAGGTCGGACTTCCCGTGCTGCAGCCAGGACAGGAGCATCGCGGTGAACCCACCGGCGACGGCCGCCAGGGTCGTCGTCACCGCGACGCGCGCGGCGATCTCCGCGAGCCCACCGCTCAGGCCGAGCGTGGAGCCCGGGTTGAACCCGTACCAGCCCACCCACAGGATGAAGACGCCGAGCACACCCAGCGGCAGCGAGTGGCCCGGGAATGCCGTGACCTGGCTGTCCGTGAAGCGCCCCTTGCGAGAGCCGACGATGACCGCGCCACAGAGCGCGGCCCAGCCGCCCACCGAGTGCACGACCGTTGAGCCGGCGAAGTCGACCATGCCGACGCCATTCATCGGGTCATCCGTGAACGCCGTCAGCCAGCCGTTCGCATCCCAGATCCAGTGAGACACGATCGGGTAGATGAAGCCGCTGATCGCAGCCGTGTAGACCAGGTAGGCGCCGAACTTGGTGCGCTCCGCCATGGCCCCGGAAACGATCGTCGCTGCCGTCGCCGCGAACGCGAACTGGAAGAACCAGGTCCCATAGTCGCTGAAGTCAGCGAGGAACCAGTTCCCGCTACCGAAGAAGTCACCTCCATCGGCGCCGTATGCCAGGGCGAACCCGAACGCCCAGTAGAGCAAGCCGCCCACGCACGCATCGAGGACGTTCTTCATCAGGATGTTCGTGACGTTCTTCGTCCGGACAAATCCCGCCTCGACGAGCGCGAAGCCGGCCTGCATGAACAGGACGAGCGTCGCGGCGATCAATAGCCAGCCGAGGTCCACCGCCGCTGCCAGATCAGCTATGGGATCGGCTTCCTCCTGGGCTGCGGCGACACCGATCCCGAGGACGAGTGACAGACCCGCCCCCAGCGCCGCCCCTACCGAAAGTGCACGCAACCTTCTCAAGAGAACCTCCTTCTCACTCGCCGGAGTCTGGAGGCGGCTCGTTTCGCGTCGGCGTCACTTCCGTGAAGGTCTCGTGTCTCGGCGGTTTCTTCCATGTTTCCCGAACCTGGGGCGGAGTGAACGCGGCGGAGCGAGATCGGAGCGTGCAGCGCCGTCAGTAACGACATGGCCCTGACTCCGGCCGGCCCCTCGACCCGGGAGCGACCGGCGGAGGCGCGCCGGCACGCGCCCGTGAGCGGTGTGAAACAGTCCAGAAACAGGTGAGCGGATACGATCGGCGCATGTACAACGGAACCGGCGATCCCAGCTCCCGACAGCACGTCCTGCAGGCGTGCCGCGACCACGACGTCAAGTTCATCCGACTTTGGTTCACCGACATCCTCGGCACCCTGAAGTCCGTCGCGATCACGATCGAGGAGCTGGAGCACGCGCTCGAAGACGGCGTCACGTTCGATGGCGGCGCCATCGAGGGGTACGCGCGCCACGGGGAGGCGGACATGATCGCCCTCCCGGACCCGGCGACGTTCCAGCTGCTGCCCTGGCGTCCGCGAACGCAGTCGGTGGCCCGGATGTTCTGCGACGTGCAGCGCCCCAATGGCGAACCCTTCGAGGGCGACCCGCGCCGCGTCCTGAAGGGCGTGCTCGCACAGGCGGCCGCCAACGGCTACACGGCGTACGTCTCTCCCGAGATCGAATACTTCTACTTCAAGGACGCGCAGACGCCGGAGCCGCTGGACAGCGGCGGCTACTTCGACCTGACCGCCGCGGACAGCGGATCGGACCTTCGCCGCGACACCGTCCTCATGCTGGAGGACATGGGCATCGGCGTGGCCCTGAGCCACCACGAGGTGGCCCCGAGCCAGCACGAGATGGACCTGCGCTACACGGACGCGCTGACCATGGCGGACGCCGTCATGACCTTCCGGCTGATCGTGAAGGAAGTGGCGATGCGCAACGGCGTCCACGCCACGTTCATGCCGAAGCCGCTCGCGGGCGAGAATGGCTCCGCGATGCACCTGCAATTCTCGCTGTTCCGCGGCGAGGAGAACGCGTTCTTCGATCCGTCGAAGCCGGGGGAGCTCTCGGAAGACGGGCGCCACTTCATGGCCGGCCTGCTCCGGCATGCGCCCGAGATGATGCTGCTCACGAACCAGTGGGTGAATTCGTACAAGCGGCTGGTGCCGGGCTTCGAGGCGCCGGTCTACACGTCCTGGTCGTACACCAACAACGCGGACCTGGTGCGCGTGCCACAACACAAGCCCGAGATGGGGATGTCCGCGCGCGTCGAGTACCGGGTGCCGGACTCCGCCTGCAACCCGTACCTCGCCTTCGCGGCCGTCCTCGCGGCTGGACTCCGTGGCATCGCCGGGAGCTATGAGCTGCCGATGCCGGCCGAGCGTCCGGCCACGGAGATGAGCGATGCCGAGCGCGCGGCTCGCAACATCGTCCCGTTGCCGAACTCGCTCGGCGAGGCGATCGTCGCGTTCGAGGGCTCCGAGCTCATGCGCGAGACCCTCGGCGACTCGATGTGCGACTCGCTGGTCGCGAACAAGCGTCACGAGTGGCGCGAGTACCGCGCGCAGGTGACGCCGTTCGAGGTCGCCCGCTACCTGCCGTCGCTCTGACGCCTCCTCGAGCCCGACACGACCAAGCCCCTCGGACGAGGGCTTCGTCGCGCGTTCGCGAGCCTCGAGGCTAGCGGTTGGAGCGGACGGGCACCGGGACGCGGATGCCGGGGTCGGACGGCGGCAGGTTCGTCGGGCCGGCGTGCACGGAGCGCGACCGGAGGACGTAGTGCCCGATCGCCGCGACGCCCATGCCGACCAGCAGGTCGAAGACGTAGTGCTCGCCCAGGTAGACCAGCGAGAAGCCCATCGCGAGGTTGTAGCCAAGCACGGGCAGCGTCCAGCGCGGCGCGGTCTCACGCACCCAGAGCAGCACCAGGAACGTGAGCGCCATGTGGATCGAGGGCACGCTCGCGACGGGATTCGGCGCGGCGAGCGTCGAGTAGAGGTCCCGGTAGGCGCCGGAGTCCACGCCGCTGGTCACGAAGTTCATGACACGGTAGGTGGGCCCGAGGGCGCCCTGGCGCGCCGCGAGCCACGGCGGCACGGTGGGCACGATCCAGAAGAGCGCGAGTCCAAGGTAGAGCGTGACCAGCACGGCCGCGCCGTAGGTCGCCGCGAGTGACCGGCGCCTGAACCAGAGGAACCCGAAGACGGCATGCGGCACGACGAAGAACGACCAGTGCATCGCCACGGCCATGAAGTCCAGGAAGCCAATGTCCCACGGCCGGAAGAACGTGGCCTGCAGCTCCACGGACGGGACGTTGCCCAGGAACATGAAACGGTCGATCGCGATGACGTAGTCGGAGCGCACCTCCACACCCGACTCGTCCGCGAAGGCGCGGAGTACGGTGTAGAGGTAGATTCCTCCGATGTAGAAGAAGAGCCACCGCTCGGTGTGCCGGGCCCTCAGGACCGGCCACCACCAGACAAGCGATACCGCCGGCAGGGCGAGGCTGGGGAGCGGATGCGGCTTCCAGTAGCCAGCGAGCAGGACGATCACGAGGACGGCCAGGCTGCCGTACCGGAGGATCGTGCCCCCGCTCAGCGCGTGCGCTGGACGGTCCCCAGTGGGATCCGAACCCTCGCCGCCGTCGTGCTCGCGGCCGCCAGCCTCGTCTGGCTGTGGCGCGCGGCCGAACCCGATGCCGTGTGGCCGTTGTTGGAGCGTGCTCATCCGCTCGCGCTCATCATGGGGATCGTACTCCTGGCCGGTTCGCTCGTCGCGAAGTCGCTCCGATGGAGGGCCATGCTGCCCGAGCCAAGGAAGCTCAGCCGCGTCGAGGCTGTCAGGATCTTCCACGTCTCCATCCTACTGAACAACCTCCTGCCGTTTCGTGTCGGAGATGGCGCTCGCGTGCTGTCGCCATCCGTGCGCCGGGTCGCCACGCTCCAGCAGGCGCTCGTCGTGCTGGTGGCAGAGCGGCTGTTGGACGGGCTCGCGCTCACTGCCGTGGCGCTGGTGGTCCTCCCGATCTACTTCCAGGCGACCGGCCGCCAGGCTGTCGTCGACGGCCTCACCGCGCCCGGCAACGGGGCCGTCATCGTCCTCGTGGGTGGGTTCCTCCTCGGCCTCGTGGCGCTGGCCGTCGTCGCGCGCATCCGCTGGGCGGCGCTGAGGGTGCTCGTTCGCGAGCGCATCAAGTCCCTCCGAGCGGACGCGCTCGCCATCGTCCAGCAACCAGCCCGTCACCTCGCGCTGCTCGGCTGGACCACGGCGTGCGCCTGGGGCGCGACGTTCCTCATGCACTACTTCGTCCTCGAGGCGCTCAACGCGCCGTCCTCGGTAGTGAACCCGATCGTGCTCGGCGTCATCGTGACGCTCTCGACAAACCTGTCGATGCTCGCCCCCGCCACACCCGGCGGGATCGGGCTCTTCCATGCCGCTGCCGCCGCTCCGCTGCTCGTCGCCGGTATGAGCTCCGAGGTCGCCGTCGCCTACGCGCTGCTGGTGCACGTCGTCAACACGGTGCCGCCAATGCTCATCGGGGCACTCGGGCTCGGCGCGCCGGCGGTCGCGTCGCGACTGCGCGACACCTCGGGCACCTAGCGAGGGCGGCGGCGAGCAGAAGCGGACGGTACGTCACGAGGCGGACCCTCCCGTGGGTGGGACGCCCCGCCTCGCCCGGTGGCACCTCGCTGCGGTGCTAGCGGCGGCCGTCCCCGCCGAGGCCGCCCGGCGGCTGCGCTCCGACGTTCTGAGCCGCCACGATCGCGTCGAGGAACTGCTGCTGGATGCTCGCGATCTCCCCCGGCGCATGGTTGGAGAAGATCACGGAGTTGCGCCCGTTGGCCGCCATGTCGCGGAGGGCGTCGAAGTACTGCGTCATGAGGACGACCGACATGATCTCGCGGGCGTCCACGCCGGTCGCCTGCTGCAGCCCGGCGACGGACTCCTGGTAGCCCTGGACGATCGCCTTGCGCTGGTTCGCGATGCCCTCACCGGCGAGACGCTTCGCCTCGGCATCGGCCTCGGCGGCCTTCACCACGATCACGTACTCCGCCTGCGCGCGGTACTCGGCGGCGCGACGGAGGCGCTCCTGCGCCACGATCTCGTTCATCGCCGCCGCGACGTTCTCGGCCGGACGCACGTCGTTCACGAGCGACTGGACGATCGTGTAGCCGTACGCCTGCATCTTCGCGGCCAGCGTGGCCCGCACGTCGTCCGCGATGTCGTCCTTGTTCTCGAAGACCTGGTCCAGCTCCATCGTCGGAACCTTGGCGCGGACGGTGTCGTAGACGAAGGACTCCATCTGCTGCTCGTGGTCGGTCAGCGTGTACCAGGCGTTCCACGCGTCCTCCGCGTTCCGCACCTGGTACTGGACGGCCAGCTCGAGGTCCACGAAGACGTTGTCCTTCGTCTTCGTGTTGATGTGCACGATGAGCTCGCGGACTCGCACGGTGACGCGTGTCACGACCTGATCGACGAGGGGAATGCGCCAGTTCAGGCCCGGCGACGTGATGCTCTTGAACTTCCCGAATCGCTCGACGATCGCGTAGGACTGCTGACCGACCGTGTAAAAGCCGGACAGGAGGAGCAGTAGCAGGAGCGCTGCCACGCCGACCACCACGCCAAGTAGCACGACATCCATCGGGCGAAACCGTAGCACGCCGGTCGCGACCGATGTGACTCGAACAACGTGCCGATCCTGCCGGACGGCCGTGTCACCCCGTGAATGCCGCTGAGCCGCCGAGAGAGCGCGGGATTGCGCCCGCGCGGTATGCTTCCGCGCGGCGACGGGGCCAGAGCGCCAGGCGCCGTGCCTTGCTCCCCGATGATGCCATCGAGGCGTCCCCGGGCCCGCAGGCCGGCACTGCCGGTGCATCGACTCGCCGCGGCACCGCCAACCTCGGGACGGACATGCCCCTCGAGGCTTCGGTGTCCTCTGTCGAACAGCCGCGCTGGCAACAGGCGAGCGCAACGCATGGAGCGAGGGAGGCGCACTTGGCCGACGAAGTGATGGAACTGACCCCAGAGATGAAGGAGGCGATCGGCAAGTCCGGTGAGCCGACGATGTACGAGGTCACCAGCCTTGGCATCCGCACGTTCTGCCGTGCCGTCGGTTACGAGGACCCGATCTACTTCGACGACGAGGAGGCGAAGAAGGCCGGGCACCCGACGATCATCGCCCCGCCGGGCTACCTCGGGATGCCAGTCTGGAACCCGAACGCCCCCGCGCGCCGGCAGGACTTCTTCAAGTCCCCGTTCACGCGCAACCTGAACGGCGGCACCGCCGTCGAGCCACTGGCGCACGTGTACGCGGGCGACCTGCTCGAGGCTGTCACGACGCTGACCAGCCTCGAGATCCTCCCGTCCCGCGCTTACGGCCAGCTCATGGTCCGCAAGAGCGAGACGGTCTACACCCGCAAGTCCGATGGCAAGGTCGTCGCGAAGACCCGCGGCACCGGGCTGTCCTACTAGGTCTGAAGGGAGACAACCAATGGCAGTCGCAGCTCAGACCTACGACGGAGTCTCGGTGGGCCAGGAGTTCACGCTCGAGGAGGCCACCGACTCGCAGCGCCTGGTGATCTGGGCCGCCGCCTCCGGCGACTTCTACCAGATCCACTACGACGACAACTTCGCCAAGAACAACAAGCTGCCGGACATCATTGTCCACGGCGCCCTGAAGGGCATGTGGGTCGGGAAGATCCTCGACCAGATCGCCGGCCGCGACGGGTGGGTGAAGGAGTGGGACGTCTCGTACCGCTCCATGGACATCGCCCGTGAGCCGATCACCGTTTTCGCGAAGGTGACCGGCAAGCGCGAGGAGAACGGCGAGAAGCTCGTCGACTTCGAGGTCGGGACCCGCAAGACCGACGGCACCGTCACGACGCCCGGGACGGGCACGGTCCGCCTCCCGTAGCCTCCGGCTCGGAACCACCGGGAAGCCCGGCCTCACGGCCGGGCTTCTTCGTGCCTCGCCGGCGACCGGTACGCCCCCTGATCGCCACTCCTCCGCCACGCGCCGAGCCGGACGCTCCACTCCCCCGGCGCGCCTCGACCCCCACACTGCGCCCATGCACGCCCTCGATCGCCCCGACGACAGGCTGAACGCCGCCTCCGTGCACGAGCTCGTTTCCCGCGAGCGGCGCCGCTAACGACTACTTCGCGACGACGACCACCCGACGGCCGGCAAACAACGCGACCGCCAGCGTTGCGACGGCGATCGCCATGCCACCGATCAGGATGAGCCACAGGTGGTCGCTCGCCCGCTCACCGAGGAACACGAACAGCAGCGTCTGCGGCATGGACCCGAGCACGGATGCCACGAGGAACCTCGGGTAGCGCATCCCGGTCAGGCCCGCAGCGTACGAAACGCCGTCGAACGCGAAGCCCGGCATCAGCCGCAACACGAAGACGCCGTTCGCGCCGTGACGGGTCAGCCAGCGGTCCAGCGTGTGCAACGCCAGCTTCTCGGCGATCCACTCCACCCGACGCCGCCCGAGCCCTCGCGTCACACCGAAGCAGAGGCTCGCCGCCGTCGCGTAGCCGGCAAGGCTCACCGCCACCCCGCCCACGAAGCCGAACGCCAGCCCGTTCGCGAACACGATCACGAAGCCCGGGATCGGCAGGAACATTGCCTGCACCACCATCACGGTGACCGACGCGAGCGCGGACGCCGAGCCGAAGCTGTCGAGGTAGTCGCGGAGCGCGCCGGCGTCCCCTCGGACGATGTTGCTGCTGACCTGCGCCACTTCCTGCTCGACGGGTGTGGGCGCACCGAGCACGTACCCCACCGCGAGGTACGTCAGCGCGAACAGGACAGCCGCCGTGGTGGGGATCGAGGGGAGCCGGCTCACGTGCCTACGCTATCCGGAGCGCCGGAGACGAAGAAGCCCGGGGGCTCCGGGCTTCTCTGACGTTCGGTCGCGCCGTGCTACCCGGCGATGAACAGGGCCTTCGCGGCCGCGTCCGCGACTTCGTAGAGCGGCGTGCCCCAGAGGCCGAGGACCACCATGGTCACGAACAGCACGCCGGTCACGAGGTAGCCGGTGGGGCTGATGCGCCAGCGGACATCCTCGATCGGCTCGTACAGGTACATCTGCTTGATGACCTGCAGGTAGTAGTAGAGGGATACCGTCGAGGCGACCACGCCCACGATCACGAGCCACAGGTAGCCCGCATCGGCGACCGCCTGGAAGAGGATGAACTTCGTGAAGAAGCCGGCGAGCAGCGGCATCCCGGCGAGGGAGAACAACCCCGCGGTGATCACCACCGCCAGGTAGGGATTCGTCTGCGCCAACCCCTTGAAGTCGCCGATCTCTTCCTTCTTCGTCCGGTTGTAGAAGTGCGTCACCGCGATGAAGACGACGAGGTTCGTGACGAGGTAGCCGCCCAGGTGGACCAGCAGCGCGCCTGCCGTCTGCGAGCCCTTGTCGTCGGACAACGCCGTGACGGCCATCAGCATGTAGCCGACCTGAGAGATCGAGGAGTACGCGAGGAGACGCTTGATGTTGTGCTGCTGCAGCGCGATGAGGTTCCCGAAGATCATCGTGAGGACGGCCATCGTCGCCAGCATCCACGACCAGTCACCGACGACTGGCAGCAGCGGGCCGGAGAACCAGCGCAGGAACAGCGCGAACGTGGCGGCCTTCGAGGTGGCCGCGATGTACGTCGTCACCGGCAACGGCGCGCCCTCGTAGGCGTCCGGCGTCCACATGTGGAACGGGACCGCGGAGGCCTTGAAGCCCAGGCCGCTCACGATGAGCACCAGGCCCAGCAGCAGCACCATCTCCACGTCGCCGGTGCCGCCCGACAGCGCGGCTGCGATGTCGGCGTACTGCGTCGACCCGGCAACGCCGTAGAGCAGGCTGAGGCCGTAGAGCAGCATCGCCGAGGCGACACCGCCGAGGAGGACGTACTTCAGCGCGGCCTCGCCGGAGCGGGCGTCGTGCGCCATCGACACCGCGACGTAGAGGCTGAACGAGAGCACCTCGATCGCAAGGTACGCCGTCAGCAGGTCGCGTGCCGCCGCCATGTAGATGGCGCCGACGGTCGAGAGCAGGAGCAGGCCGAAGAGCTCACCGACGTGCTTCACGTGGTGCTCGATGTACTCCCAGGACCCGATGATGACGACGGCCGTGGTGCCGATGAAGAGCAGGCGGAAGAATGTCGTGAAGTCGTCGAGGGTGATGAGGCGCGAGAAGTCGCCGGCCTCATCGATGAGCGCGATCGTCGCGGCTGCCGCCCCGGCCAGGCCGAGGAGGGAGATCAGCGGCAGGGCGCGGTAGCCGACGTTGAACTCGCGCTTGAAGGCGTCCACGAAGACCACGGCCAGCGCCGTGACGGCGAGGATGATCTCGGGCAGCAGCAGTTCGTACTGCATGTTGAGCGGGTTGCCGAGGATGTCGGTCACTGCGCGCTACTCCCCTACTGCCCTGTCAGCCCTACGCCTGCCCGTGTCCCGGGTGAGCCTAGAGGTGTGCGATCTCAACGATGGACGGACCGATCCGGTCGATCCACGGCGACGGCCAGATGCCGAGCATGAGGATCGACGCCGCGAGCACCGTGGCCCCGGCGCGCTCCATCATGGTGATTTCCTTGAGGTGGTTCCAGCGCGGATGCATCTCGCCGAAGAAGGACTGCGCGAGGGCTCGCATCAGGTACGTGGTGGTGATGGCCGCGGTGAGCACCGCGAGGCCGCCGACGACCGGGTACGCGCGGAAGGCACCGATGAAGATGTGCAGCTCGGCGACGAATCCGCTCAGGCCCGGCAGGCCGAGGGATGCCATCGCGGCGAACACGAAGAAGATCGTCCAGATCGGCATCTGCTTCGCCATGCCGGAGAAGTTCGGCAGCTCGCGGTTGTGCGACTGGTCGTACATCCCGCCGATCAGGAGGAAGAAGAGGGCCGTCATCAGTCCGTGTGCGGTCATCTGCAGGACGGCGCCCGTCCAGCCGATCGAGTTGAACACGCCCAGGCCGACGAAGACGTAGCCCATGTGCGACACCGACGAGAAGCCCATCAGGAGCTTCATGTCGGTCTGGCGCAGCGCGGAGATGGCGCCGTAGAGGGCGGCCGTGATGCCGAGCACCACGAGCGCAGGGCCCCAGAACTCGCCGCCGTCCGGCATCATCTGGAACCCGAGCCGCAGCACACCGAACGCGCCGACCTTCATCAGCACGCCCGCGTGCAGCATCGAGACGGCCGTCGGCGCGGAGGCGTGGCCGTCCGGCGACCAGGAGTGGAACGGGAACATCGCGCCGAGGACGCCACAGCCCACGGCGACCAGCGGGAAGAAGACCTTCTGGAAGTTCTCGCCCTTCTCCGCGTTGAGCAGGACCTCCATGTCGAAGGTGCCCTGCCCGACCTCGGTGTAGAGGGCGAAGATCGCCGTGAAGATGAAGATGGACCCCGCCATCAGCATCATCATCAGCTTCATGCTGCCGTACTCCTTGCGGGTGGAGCCCCACACCACAATGAGCTGGTACATCGGCAGCAGCGCCACCTCGTATGCGAGGAACCAGAAGAAGAGGTCCAGCAGCACGAACACGCCGAACACGCCGGCGGTGACCAGGTACAGCAGGATGAAGAAGTCCTTCATCCGGTGCTGCACCTTCCAGGACACCCACGTGCCGGGCACGACCACGATGCCGGTCAGCAGCACGAGCGACGCGGTGATGCCGTCGATCCCGACCTTGAGCTGGATCCCGTTCTCGCCGAGGAGTCCGACGTTCTCCATCCAGTCGAAGGCGAGCACACCCTCGAACTGGGACCCGTCGTTGAAGGAGTAGGAGACGAACACGTAGAGGGACATCGCCAGCATGGCGAGGCTCGAGAGGCCGGTGAGGCCCATGACCAGCGCACGCTCGCGCGAGGGCACGGCCATCAGCAGGACCGACGTGCCAAGCGGCACGAGGAAGAGTGCGAGCAGGACGTAGCCGTCTGATTCGGTCATCGGTCCCTGTCCCCTACCTTCTCCGTCATTCCCGCGGCCGGCCCGTCAGTGGGCCTTGGACCGCCGGCAGTTATCCGCCGATCGCGATGAGCGTCAGCGCCACGACGCCAACGGCCATGCCGAGGGCGTAGTTCGGGATCTTGCCGGTATGCAGGAACTTCAGCCGGTAGCCGAAGTACCCGACCGTCTGCGCGCCGCCGTCGACGCCGGTCTCGTTCACGATGCGCTTGTCGAACCAGGCGACCGCGCCGGCAAGCCCGAGGATCACCCGGTTGATGATCGCCTGGTACATGTTGTCCATGTACCAGCGGTTCACGAGGAACGCGTGCAGGTCCGGCGCCCACGTGCGCGCGCGCCGCGCGCGCTCGGCGTCGCCATGCCAGTACGCCCAGCCAATCGTCAGGCCGACGACGGCCGTGGCGGTCGCCGTGCCGGCGAACGCCCAGTCGATCGACGTGAACTCGTGCGGGTGCTCGAGGTACACGAGGTAGCCGATGCCACCCGCGAAGCCGAGCGCCTCGCCGACCTGGTCGAACACCAGGAAGCCGGCGACCGTCGCGAGCACCGCGAGGATGACGAGCGGCGCCGCCATGGCGGGGCCGGACTCGTGTGCGTGGTCGAAGGCGTGGTGATCCTTCGGCTCGCCGAAGAACGTCAGCAGGACGAGACGGGTCGTGTAGATCGCGGTCAGCATGGCGGTGCCGGCAAGCGCGACGTACGCGAAGGTCGATTCCTCCGAGACGAAGTGGAGGATCTCGTCCTTCGAGAAGAAGCCCGCGAAGATCGGGATGCCGGACAGCGCGAGGCTCCCGATCATGAACGTCGTGGTCGTGATCGGCATCTTCTTCCGCAGGCCGCCGAGGCCCTCCACCTCCTGGTGGTGGGTGGCGTGGATGACGGAGCCGGAGCCGAGGAAGAGCAGCGCCTTGAAGAAGGCGTGAGTCAGCAGGTGGAACATCGCCGCGCCCACCGCGCCGACGCCCAGCGCCACGAACATGAAGCCGAGCTGTGAGACCGTCGAGTACGCGAGCACGCGCTTGATGTCGTTCGCCACGAGGCCCTGGGTCGCCGCCATGAAGGCGGTGAAGAGCCCGATGTAGAGCACCACGTCGCGTGCGACCAGCACCTCGGCGTACACCGGCGACATGCGGGCGACGAGGTAGACGCCGGCCACGACCATCGTCGCGGCGTGGATGAGGGCGGACACCGGCGTCGGGCCCTCCATGGCGTCCGGGAGCCAGACGTGCAGCGGGAACTGTGCCGACTTACCGATGGCGCCACCGAACAGGAAGATCATCGCGACCGTGAGGTAGGTCTCGCCGATCTGACCGGAGGTGGCCGCCGCGATGATCTGCTGGATGTCGAACGTACCGGTCGCCCGCCAGAGCAGGATGATGCCGATGAGCAGGCCGACATCGCCCACGCGCGTGGTGACGAACGCCTTCTTCGCCGCCTCGGCCGCCGACTGCCGCTCCCAGTAGAAGCCGATCAGCAGGTACGAGGCGAGGCCCACGCCCTCCCACGCGAGGTAGAGCTGGATGAGGTTGCCCGCCAGGACCAGCGTGAGCATCGCGGCCACGAACAGCGAGAGGACGGCAAAGTACCAGCCGTACCTCGGCTCGCCGTGCATGTAGCCCGTCGAGTACACGAGCACCATCAGGGCGACAATCGTGACCACCGGTAGCATGACCATCGTGATCGCGTCGACGTACGTCGAGAACTCGATCACGAAGAAGTCGTTGCCGATGTTGATCCAGTCGAAGTTGTACTCGTTCTCCAGGCCGGGGACGAAGTGGCCGTCCTCGAATGCCTGGACGAAGTCCACCATGATGACGAAGACGAGGGCCACGACGGTGGCCATGCCGAGGATCGCGAGGAAGTCCCCACGCCGAGGCATGAGGCCATTGAACAGGGCGATCAGCACGAAGAGCGTCGCCGGGATCGCCGGCAGCACCCATGCCTGTTCCATGCCCATGCGGGCCCTCCCCTTACGCCCGGGCTGCGCGCGCGGTCATCGCGCGCCCGCCCGGATGGCTACCACTTGAGGCGGTTGGCCTCATCCACGTTGGCGGTGCGGCGCTCGCGGAAGAGCCGGAGCACGACACCCAGCGCCAGGCCGACCTCGGCCGCGGCGACGGTGATCACGAACAGAGCAAACACGAGCCCGCTGAAGGCGTCCGCGTCCAGGTAGGTCGCGAAGGCGATGAAGTTCAACGCCACGCCGGCGAGCATCAGCTCCACGGACATGAGGATGAGGATGGCGCTCCGGCGCGCGAGGACGCCGTAGAAGCCGATGGCGAAGAGGATCGCCGAGAGGATGAGGAAGTTCTCGATCGGGATCACGAGGCGGCCTCCTCACGGTTGAGGGAAGCCTCTTCCGCGCGACGAGCGTTGATGAAGGCACCGGTGAGCGCGATGTCCAGCAGGACGGCGACGACGATCACCGGGACGGAGAAGTCGCGGAAGATGCGGGCTCCGAAGTCCACGAAGGGGATGACGCTCGCGGTCGGGTCGCCCCAGGTGGCGTCCACCATCACGGCGACGAACAGCCCGCCCATGATCGCGGCGACGACGAAGGCGAAGGGCTTCTGAGAGCCGTCAGTGACGATCGGGTCGTCCGCGGCGTTCGTCATCATGAGGGCGAAGAGCAAGAGGATGACCACGCCGCCACCGTAGACCAGCACCTGCACCAGCGCGATGAACTCGGTCAACAGCAGCAGGTACATGCCCGCGACGCCCATGAGCGTCGCGACCAGGCAGAGCGCGGCGTGGACGACGTTGGGCATCAGGACGGAGCCCAGCGCGCCGGCGAGGATGACGACCGCGGCGAGGTAGAACACGAACTCCGGCCCCGAGATAGTGTCGGAGAGCAGGAGGGCGAGCAGCACGACCAGCACCGGCGCCCCCGCCAGCGCGGCGACGGTACCGCCGGCGATAATGACACGGTCGAACTGCGACGGGAGCGGTAGTCGGTCGAACACGCGGATGCCTCTTCAGTCAGCTCAGCGAGGGTCGCCCCTCCTCTGTTCCGTCTGCTCTCCACAACCCCGGGCTGCCCGCCGTGGCGCGCGACCCGCTGCACCGTCCGGGACGCCCTCCGGGCGCCCGGCCTCGTATGTGTTAGCGGGTGTGCGGCTTATGCGCCTCCCGCTGGCTCGAACCGCGTGCCGGCCTCAGGGTGCCTTCGCCGCGGTTGGATCCTCGTTCGCCTGCCCGACGACGGGCACCCATTCGTTGATCTTGCCCGCGCGGGACTGCGACAGGAGCTGCTGCAGGTCCATCACCAGGTCGCGGCGGTCGTAGACCGAGGTCTCGTGGCCGGTCCAGGTGTTGTTCATCGCGATGGCCTCGAAGTTGCAGACCTCGACGCAGACGTTGCAGCGCATGCAGCGCGCGTAGTCGATCCAGAACTTGTCGATGATCTTGCGGCGCGAGGAGTTCCCGCCCAGCGACTTGTGGTTGGGGTTGTCCTTCATCAGGACGGTCATGCACTCCACCGGGCACGCGCGCTCGCAGGCGTGGCAGCCCGTGCAGAAGGGCTCGTCCACGTCCTTGTCCCACAGGAGGAGCGGGAAGGCACGGTCAGTCTTCGGCAGCTGCTTGTGCACCACGGGGTAGTCCCGGGTGACCGGCTTCCGCATGAAGGTAGAGAGGGTCGTGAGCATGCTCCGGGCGATGCCGTTCATATCAGGCAGCCTCTCCCCGCATCACGGGCGCGGTGCGCATGGCCGGCATTCGAGGACGCGCCACCGCGCGGCTGGTGAGCGACACCAACGTGACGCACCCGACCAGGCCGGTCACCAGCAGCACGACCTCGCTCCAGCCGTTCACCAGCACCAGGCCGTTCACCAGGACCTGCGCCAGCGACAGCGGAAGGAGGACCTTCCACGAGTACGCCATGAGCTGGTCGATGCGGAGGCGCGGCACCGAGACGCGGATCCAGACGACGACGAAGAAGAAGAACAGGGCCTTGCCGAGGGTCAGCGCCAGCTGCAGCCACACGCCCACCTCGTCCCCGAACGGCCACACATAGCCCCCGAGGAAGATGGACGAGAAGACGATCGACATCACGAAGATCGCCGCGTACTCCGCGAGCTGGAACATCGACCAGCGAATGCCGGAGTACTCGATGAACGGGCCGCCCGCCACCTCGGACTCACCGACCGGGATGTCGAAGGGGGCTCGGTTCAGCTCCGCCAGCGCGGCGATGAAGAAGATCATCGCCGTCATCGGCTGCCAGACGATGAACGGCACCTTGTCCTGCTGCTCCACGATCAGGCCGAGGTTGTACGTGCCGGCGAACATCGCGAGGGCGATCACGCTCAGCACCAGCGGCAGTTCGTACGAGATGCCCTGGGCCACGGAACGCAGCGCGCCCAGGAGCGCGTATCGGTTGTCCGAGCCCCAGCCGGCCATGATCCAGCCGATGACGCTCAGGCCGGAGACGGACACGAAGTAGATCAGACCCAGGTCCAGGAGCCGGATGTTCCAGTCCGCCATGAACGGAACGATCACGAACCCCAGCAGCACCGGGATGAGCACGAAGTACGGGCCCAGCTCGAACGTCCACGGGTCCGCGCTCTTCGGCCGGAGGTCTTCCTTACCGACGAGCTTCAGCGCGTCCGCGACCGCCTGCAGCAAACCGAACGGGCCGGTCTTCTGCGGACCGATGCGCTGGTTGAACCGCGCGACGATCTTGCGCTCCAGGTACGTGTAGCCCATGACCACCACGGTCATCAGGACCACCACCAGCTGGATCCGGATGAAGGCGTCCAGCCAGACGTTCACCGAACCGCCGAAGAGGTCAACGTTCATTAGCGGTCGACCTCACTCAGCACGATGTCGATCGATCCCAGCACGATGATGGCGTCGGCCAGGTACTGGCCAACGGACATGTCCCGGAGCGCCTGCAGGTTGGACAGGCAGGCGGAGCGCACCTTCAGGCGGTACGGGCGGTTGCCGCCCTCGCTCACCATGTAGATGCCGTACTCGCCGCGCGGCGCCTCGGTCCGGATGTAGACCTCGCCGGGTGGCGTGCGGAGCATGCGCGGCATCTTGTCCGGCATGATCGGCCCGTAGTCGGGCATCTTCTCGAGGCACTGCTCGATGATCTTGACCGACTCCCACATCTCCTCGAGGCGGCACACGTACCGGGCGTACACGTCGCCCTCGGTGCGCGTCGCGACGTTGAAGTCGACCTGGTCGTAGAAGAGGTACGGCTCGTCCTTGCGGACGTCGAGCGAAACCCCCGACGCGCGGATCGACGGGCCGCTCATACCCCATTCGATCGCCTCGGCGGCGGAGATCACGCCGACGCCCTGCGTGCGGGCGAGGAAGATCTCGTTCTTCGTAAGCAGGCCGTCGAAGTCCTTGATGCCGATCTTGACCGACTTCAGGACCTCGCGGACGCGCTGCTTGAAGTTCACGGGCACGTCCCAGGCGAGGCCGCCCGCCCGGAAGTACGCGTACATCATCCGGTCGCCGGAGATCTCCTCGAACAGGTCGAGGATCTGCTCGCGTTCCTTCCAGGCGTAGATGAACGGCGTCGCGAACACGCCGACGTCGATGCCGAACGCGCCCATGAACATGAAGTGGGACGAGAGGCGGTTCAGCTCGCAGAGGATCATGCGGATCCACTGCGCGCGCTCCGGCACCTCGATCTCCGCGAGCGCCTCCACGGCCATCACGTAGGACAGCTCGGCGTTGTGGGCCGCGAGGTACTCCGTGCGGTCCATGAAGCCGATGCCCTGGCGGAAGTCCATCGTCTCGCAGAGCTTCTCGGCGCCGCGGTGGAGGTAGCCGATGTACGGGATGACGTCGCGCACGACCTCACCGTCGACCTGCACCACCATGCGGAACACGCCGTGCGTGGAGGGATGCTGCGGACCGACGTTGAGCAGGAGGTCCTGCGTCTCGAACTCGACCTGGTGGGCGGATTCCGGTGTGGCGACCATTACTCGCCCTCCTCGGGGTAGCCCATGCCCTCGCCCTGGAGGATCTCGATCTCCGCCAGCGGGTGTGCCTTGCGGAGCGGGAACGTGTCCGTCATGTCCTCGGGCATCAGCAGGGTGCGCGGGTCCGGGTGGCCGGTGAAGCGGATGCCGAACATCTCGGCGGTCTCACGCTCCAGCCAGTTCGCGGCCTTCCAGACCGTGGTCGCGGTGTCGACCACGAGCGCGTCGTTCGGCAGCCGCGTCTTCACGGTCAGGTTGTGCTTCTTGTCCGTCGAGTACAGGTGGTAGACGACGTCCATGCCGTCTTCCTCGAGGTCGACGGCGGTCAGGCAGCGGAGGTAATTGAAGTTCAGCGCCTCGTCGGACTTGAGCCGGCGGAGCCCGCCGATGATCTCGTCCGGCGGAATGTGGACGATGAGGTCGAGCACGCCGCGCTCCGGCCGCACGGTGACGCCGGCGAGCGCGCGATCCACCTCGGACCAGATGGTGCCGGAGAGGTCGGCCGGTGCCTGCTCTGCCGGTGCGGCTTCCGAGTGCTCGTTCGTCATGCGCCGGTCGTCTTCCGCTCTTCCATGATGATCTCCTGCAGGGCGATGAAGGAGTCGATGAGCGCCTCCGGCCGCGGCGGGCAGCCGGGCACGTAGACGTCCACCGGGATCACCTTGTCGACGCCCTGCAGGACTCGGTCGTAGCGGGTGTAGGGGCCGCCGTTGGTCGCGCACGCGCCCATGGAGATGACCCACTTGGGGTTCGGCATCTGCTCGTAGAGGAGCTTCACGGCCGGAGCCATCTTCTTGGTCACGGTGCCCGCGACGATCATCACGTCCGACTGGCGCGGAGACGGCCACGGCACGACGCCGAAGCGGTCCAGGTCGTAGTGCGCCATGTAGCTGCCGATCATCTCGATGGCGCAACAGGCGAGGCCGAACGTCATCGGCCACAGCGACGACTTCCGAGAGGCGGCGAGCACGAGGTCCAGCGGGACCTGCATCACCCCCGGCAGCGCCTGCTTGTAGAGCGCCTTGCCCGGGACGAGCTCGATCGGCGTGAGGCGGGGCGCCTCGTTCGGGTGCTCCCCGGGGATCACCGGGATGCTCGGTTCGACCGGCTCGATGCCGGGCTCGACGACCGGTGCGGTCGACGGGATGTCGGGTGCGTCCGTCGTGGCGACGCCGCCAGCGGTGTCGGGAGTTACCGCCATTGCAGGGCTCCCTTCTTCCAGGCGTAGCCGAGGCCCACCGCGAGGATGGCGATGAAGATCACCATCAGCCAGTAGGCGAACTGTCCGATTCCGACGAAGGCCATCGCCCACGGGAAGATGAATACGGCCTCGACATCGAAGACGACGAAGAGGATCGCGTAGAGGTAGAAGCGCATCCCCACGTTAGTGGAGGCGCGGCGGATCGGCAGCATGCCGCATTCGTAGGTTGTGCCCTTTTCTCGCTCTTTCGAGAACGGGGCCAGCAACCTCGACGCGATCAGCGCGGTGAGGACCAACATGAAGCCGGTGATCGTGGCGAGAAGGACCGGAACGTAGTTGACGTAGAGGGCGTCTGCCTGGGGCACCGGGACTCCTCGATCAAGCGCTCTCGAGCGGCCGAGTGCGCGTTGCGGGCACGCGTGTCTGGCCGCCGAGGCAGCCAGATCCCGTCCGGTTTCGGAACCTATCAGCAGGTCTGGACAGCGTCAACGAACGGGCCTCGGGGCGTCCCTGCCTTCGGAGCGTCGGAGGGCGGCGGGGCCGACGGCGACTCTCGCGCCGAAACGCGACAGCCCCTCGTGGGAGGGGCTGTCGGTGATGGCCTACCGGCCTGCGATTGCTACCGATCGGCCACGGTGATCGCCCCCTGGACGTTGACCTCGGACGGATCGAGCGAGTCGAGACACTCCGAGATGATCTGGTCGGCCGGGCAGGCCGACGGGTCAGCCGGAGACACACCCGCGCCGAGGACGGCACGGTCCTCGCCCTTGTCCCACACGCTCATCGTGGCGGTCGGGCCATCGGCCGCGAGGGTGGTGTCCTCGGTCCAGCCGTCCGCCTCGAGGATCCCCCGCAGCGTCTGCTCGATCTCGACGAAGGACGGCAGGTCGGCGGCCGTGCCGAAGACCAGCACGCGACGCCCATCGCCTGCGAAGTCGCCGACCGAGAAGCTGCCGTTGTCTTCGAGGAGCGTGACGTCCGGGAACGCCGCGGTCACCTCCTGCACCAGCGCCGAGTACGCCTCGAGCGTCGCGTCATCGGCCGGGGCCTGCGTCGCGTCGGCGGGAGCGGTGCCCGCGCCGGCACCGGTGGCCTCATCGGTCGCGGCGGAGGTCGCGGTCGAGGTGGTCGTGACCTCGGTGTCGGCGTCGGTGCCGGCGTCGTCGTCGTCACTGCAGGCGACGGCGGAGCCGGCGAGCACGATTGCGCCGATGACGGCGATGGTGCGGAGCGAACGGAGTGGTGTGGACAGCATTTCCTGTGGTTCCCCTGAACTAGTTCAGATACGATGGCGACTGCGTGACCCGGCCCCTGGGCGCGCCTCCGGACCGCGCCCCTGTTCTCGGCCCCTGGACGGCGCGTTCAGGGAACGTCCCGGGAGGTCAAACCGTTCCCGTGCCCCGGTATGCGGAGGAACAGCGTTCGCATCCCATCGGTGAAAAGGGCGATTCGAAGCGATTCGGAGATTACGAGCGCGATATCGGGACTTCTGGCGCCTAGCAGTTCTGCCCGGTATCGATCATGACAAGCTCGCGACCGCCCCCAGCACGGGGGTGGACGAAGGAGGGCCATCGCTTGTCAACGTTCATCCCGCAGCCGCGGCTCCAGCGCACGCGGCCCCTGTTCTCACCCGCGGACACGCCGTATCCGCTCATCAACACGATCGTCGCGCTCATCCTGTCCAGCGGGTTCGTGGCGCTGTCCGCGCAGGCGTACATGGAGCTGCGCGTCGGCCCCGTACCGATCACCGGTCAGACGTTCTCGGTGCTCCTCGTCGGGGCCACGCTCGGGTCCCGCCTGGGTACTGCCGCGCTGCTGCTCTACCTCGCCGAGGGCATTGTTGGGATGCCGGTCTTCTCGGGCGGCAACAGCGGCTGGGCCTACTTCTCGGGTGGCCCAACGGGCGGCTACCTCGCCGGCTTCGTGGCTGGTGCGTTCGTGACGGGCTGGCTCTGCGAGCGCGGCTGGGACCGTCACGTCCTGCTCACCGCGGCCGCGATGGCGCTCGGCAACGTCGCCATCTACGCCTGCGGCGTCGTCCGGCTTGCGGACTTCGTGGGCTGGTCCGAGGTCTGGGCGGCCGGTGTCCAGCCCTTCCTCGCCGGCGCCGCGGCCAAGATCGCGCTGGCCTCCGGCCTGCTGCCGGGCGCCTGGCGCGTGCGTGACTGGATCTACGGCCCTCACGCCGGAGACGGGGACGCGGCGCCGAGGATGTAGTCCGCCCGAGGGCGTCCGCCCCGGTATCCCGGTATCCGAGATCGACAGGGAGGGCTCCCCGATGGGGAGCCCTCCTCATCATCCGCAGGACCTATGCCGGCACGATGTTCTGGTTCAGGTGGAACACGTTCTCCGGGTCGTACCGCCGCTTCACCTCGCGCAGGCGTGCCAGGTTCTGGCCGTACGCCTCGCCGGCCGCGCCGTCCGTCTCGTCGTCGGGCATGTAGTTCACGTACCGGCTCGGCGCGAAGAATGGCCGCATCGCCTCGTACGTCTCGCGGCACCAATCGATGTTCGCGGAGCTCGCCGCCGGATCCGCCCACTGCCCGGCGATCACGAGGTTGTAGCCCTCCGCACGATGGGGGTACGCGGTGGCGGAGACCGGCACCCGCGTCACCGCACCGTGGAAGTGCTCGATCACGAGGCCGCTCATGGGCGACGGACACACCTCGTACCGTCGGACGAGGGTGTCGATAGCATCGTCGCTGAGCTGCTGCAGGAAGCTGGACTTCCAGTAGTTCAGCGCACCCCGGGGGAACCCCTCGTCCAGCATCTGGTTGACCGCCGCGTACGGCATCCGCCCGATCGTGTCGAGCGCGGGCGGGCCGAACGCCTTGATCGGGCGGACCGCCGCTTCGGCCTGGGCCTCGGGGCCGGTGTGGCAGACGATCATCGCCGCGAGGCGTTCCGCGCCATCGGGGCTGTGGATCAGGCCGGCAAACATCGTCTGCTCGTCCGGCAGGTCCGAGCCCAGTTCGCGGTACTTCCGCAGCACGTCCCGTGCGTTCGCGAACGGATGCGCCGCGAGGCCCGCCGTCACCATCGGGCCGACGGGACGCAGGCGGTACTCGAACACCGTCGCGATGCCGAAGTTGCCGCCCCCGCCGCGCAGCGCCCAGAAGAGGTCGGGGTGCTCGGCCTCCGACGCCCGCACTACCTCGCCCGTGGCGAGCACCACCTCGGCCGAGAGCAGGTTGTCGACGGCCATCCCCTGGCTGCCCATGAGCCAGCCGAGGCCGCCCCCGAGCGTCAACCCGGCGACCCCCGTCGTCGAGATCACGCCGCCGGTCACGGCAAGGCCGTGGAGCTGCGTCTCCCGGTTGAGCTCGCCCCACGTCACCCCGCCCTGCACGAGCGCCGTCTGCTTCTGAGCGTCGACGATGATCCCCTTCATCGGCGACAGGTCGATCACCATGCCGTCATCGCACACGGCCCGGCCGGCGACGTTGTGCCCGCCCCCGCGCACCGCGACCTCGAGGCCTGACTCGCGCGCAAGCCGCAGAGCCGAAACCACGTCCGCCGTGCCGCGACACCGCGCGATGATCGCCGGGCGTCGGTCGATGAGGCCGTTGTGCACCGTCCTCGCGACGTCGTACTCCTCGTCGACGGGCAGGAGGACAGCACCACCGAACCCGGACCGAAAGGTCGCAACTCGCTCCGTTTCCAGTGTCATCGTCTACTCCGATCTGCCTCCTCGAAGCGCGAGGGGGCCAAGACGCGCGCACGCTAGTCCCGCGTGGCAAGCCAAAGGTGAAGGCCCCGGTAACAGCTCGTCGGCATAAGGGAGTCGCCGCGGACATCGGAGACGAGTGTCGGGACTGCCTAGCAGCCAAGCTGGCTGGCGAGGTCAACGAGGTCGCGGGCCACGAAGTCGTACTCGGACGTCGGCTTCGAGTCGCGCTCCGCACCATACTCAAAGGGCCGCGCGACGAACGCCGTGCGCATCCCGCACGCCTCGCGCGCCGCGGCGAGGTCGCTGTTGTGTGCGGCGACGAGCATGCACTGCTCCGGCGGCAGCGCGAGGAGGCGGCACGCCTCCGCGTACGACTGCGGACTCGGCTTGTAGTGCCCGGTCACCTCGGCCCCGAGGATCACGTCCCACGGCAGCCCGGCGCGCTTCGCCATGTCCACCATCAGCGCGACGTTGCCGTTGCTCTGCGTCCCGACGATGAACCGTGACTTCAGCCGCGTGATGCCCTCGACACTGTCCGGCCACGGGTCGAGCCGGTGCCAGGCGAGGTTGAGCTCGTCGAGGTCGTTCGCGCTGAAGGCGCTGATCCCGAGGTCGGACAGGACGCCATCGAGGTTCTCGCGATGGAGCACGTCGAGCGGGACGAACGGGCGCCGTCCCGCCCGCACCTCCTCCATCGCCGGCTGGTAGCGCGCCCGCCAGCGGTCGGCGAAGCCGCCACCGTCGACGTTCACGCCGCGCGTCGAAGCGAGCGCCTCCACCTCGCGCGCCACGCCGGAGCGCCAGTCGACGACCGTGCCGAACACGTCGAAGAGCAGCGCACGAATCTCAGGCATCGGGGGCTACGTCCACGGGGTCATCTCGCTCGTAGACGGCACGGACTGCGAGCTGCTCCTCGCCGTCTGGGGTGACGTTGTACATGGCGAGTGTGAAGGCATCGGGCCCATCGACCGCCACATCGATGTGCCAGCCCCATGGCACCCCGTCGGGTGCCGTGTACTCGCCATGGGCGGAGAAGCCCCCGTCAGTCGTGAAGACACCTCGCAACTGCATGATCCGCGAGTCCATGTGGAACGAGTCGCACCACGCGATCTCGACAATCTCGTCGGGTACCGCCTCTTGCGTTGAGGTCATCCACGTGAGGGGCGGTAACTCCACGGGCGGGAGTTGGCCAGGCCGGGTCATGGGTGTGCCACGGTACTCGGTCGATCGTGCCATCGGGTTCACACCGATGAGCAACATGCCGTCCTGCTCACCCTCGTCGTACGCCGGCTCCTCGAGCGACCAGTCGTAGTAGAGCGTGACGAGTTTGCCGTCGGCGATCCCCTCGACCTCCGCGCTCGTGTGCGTCGGGGGATTCGGACGCCCCGGCTCGAGGATCAGCTCGTAGGCCCCTCGCCAGGCGCCGACGAGCGAGAACAGCCCACTGAGTTCCGGGGGCGATGAGTCTGGCGCAACCATGGGCGGACTCTAGTCGTTTCCGCCCGCCGCGGGGCCTTGAATGGAGCTACCCACACCCTCTGCGGCCGCGGAGGATACGCTCGCGCGCGGAGGAAGCCCACGATGCCCGAGAAGGTGACCGGTCCCGCCTCGTACTTTCCGTCGATCGAGAAGAAGTACGGGAAGCCCGTCGACGAGTGGCTCGCGTTGCTCGCAGCCGCGCCCGCGATGAAGCACATGGAGTACGTCGCCCTGCTCAAGTCCGAGCATGCGATGGGCCATGGCCACGCGAACGCCCTCGTCGCGCACTTCCTCGCGGGCAAGGCGTAGCGCGCCCGGGTGCGCCGCGACGCCCCGAGGCGTAACATCGCCTGGTGACTCACATGACCCTCGTAGTAGTACCCCAGCGGCAGGAGGGCGCCCTCTAGCGAGAGGACGACCGACGCCTGCCGCTACGCCCCGACCGACCGGGGCGTTTTTGTTGCCCACCGAATGAGGACATCCCATGACCAGCTCTCGAGACGGCCTCAACCCTGCCGAGATGGCGCCCGCCTACGAGCCCGGCGCCGTCGAGGAGTCCCTCTACGAGTGGTGGGAGTCCAGCGGCTTCTTCAAGCCGTCCGGTGGCCGCACGCCAGACGCGCCGCCCTTCTGCATCATCATGCCGCCGCCGAACCTCACCGGTGAGCTCCACATGGGGCACGCCCTCACCACCGCGATCGAGGACTCCCTCACGCGCTGGCACCGGATGCTGGGGGACGACACGCTCTGGCAGCCGGGCGTGGACCACGCCGCGATCGCCGTGAACGCGATCATCGAGCGCGACCTCGCCCGCGAGGGCATCTCGCGCCACGACATCGGGCGCGAGGAGTTCCTCAACCGCACCTGGGAGTTCGTGCGCAAGAGCCGCAGCCGGATCGCCGTGCAGCACCGGCGGCTCGGCGCCTCAGCGGACTGGTCGCGCGAGGCATTCACGATGGACGCCGAGCGCGAGGTAGCCGTCCGCACGACGTTCAAGCACCTGTACGACGACGGCCTGATCTACCGCGCCGAGCGCCTCATCAACTGGTGTGTCGACTGCGGCTCCGCGATCTCCGACATCGAGGTCGAGTACGACGACGAGCCGGGCGCGTTCTGGCACGTCCGCTACGCGATCGTCGACGCTGACGGGAAGCCGACCGGCGAGGACATCATCATCGCCACCACCCGCCCGGAGACGATCCCGGCGGACACGGCCGTCGCCGTGAACCCCGAGGACGACCGCTACCGGCACCTCATCGGCCTGCGCGCGACGGTGCCGACGAACGGCCGGCTCGTCCCGATCGTGGCGGACGCCGCCGTGCAGATCGAGGGCGGCTCGGGCGCGCTGAAGGTCACTCCCGGGCACGACCCGGTGGACTTCGAGATCGGGGAGCGCCACGGGCTCGAGATCATCTCGATCATGAACCCGGACGGCACGATGAACGAGCTGGCCGGGCAGTACCGAGACCTCGACCGCTTCGAGGCGCGCAAGCGCGTCGTTGCCGACCTGCTCGAGGCCGGCCGCCTCGAGAAGGAGGAGCCCTACACCCACCCTGTCGGCCACTGCCAGCGCTCAGGCACGATCGTCGAGCCGCTGATCTCGATGCAGTGGTGGGTGGACGCGAAGACGCTCGCGAAGCCCTCGATCGAGGTGGTCACGAGCGGCCGCATCAAGTTCGTCCCGGAGCGGTTCGAGCGGGTCTACCTCCACTGGATGGAGAACATCCGCGACTGGTGCATCTCCCGCCAGATCTGGTGGGGCCACCGCATTCCCGTCTGGTACTGCGACGCCTGCGAGCACGTCACGGTCGCCATCGAGACGCCCACGACATGCGAGAGCTGCGGCTCCGCGAGCATCCGCCAGGACGAGGACACCCTCGACACCTGGTTCTCCTCCGGCCTGTGGCCGCACTCGACGCTCGGGTGGCCGGACCAGACCCCGGAGCTCGCGCGGTTCTACCCAACGCAGGTCATGGAGACCGGGTACGACATCATCTTCTTCTGGGTCGCCCGGATGGTGATGCTGTCGCTCTACAACATGGGCGGCGAGGTGCCGTTCGAGACGGTGTACCTCCACGGCCTCGTGCGCGCCCCGGACGGGCAGAAGATGTCCAAGTCCAAGGGCAACGTGGTCGACCCGCTCACGATCTCCGAGAAGTACGGGACCGACGCGCTCCGCTTCGCGCTGCTCTCCGGCACCTCCCCCGGCAACGACCAGCGCATCACGGACGACCGCCTCGAGGCGTCCCGCAACTTCGCCAACAAGCTCTGGAACGCCTCCCGCTTCGTGCTGCAGATGGTGGAGCCCGCGGACGACCTCACCCTGCCCGCTCCCGCCACCGGCGCCATCGAGGACCGCTGGATCCTGAGCCGCCTCCACACGGTGACCGAGGACGTCGACCGCCTCCTCCGCGCGTTCGAGCTGTCCGAGGCGGTGCGCCAGGCGCGCGACTTCTTCTGGGACGAGTTCGCGGACTGGTACATCGAGCTCGCGAAGGTGCGCGTCCGCAACGGCGACCGCACGGCGATCCCGGTGCTGGTCCACACCATCGACACGATCCTGCGGCTGCTGCACCCGTTCATGCCGTTCGTCACCGAGGAGATCTGGCAGCGCCTCAACGCCATGCGCCCGGATCCGGACGGCGCGATCGCCCTCATGGTGGCGGCGTACCCGCAGCCGCCGACGCCGGCTGCGCTGCCCCAGCCGAAGGACACGGCCGGCCGTATGATGGCGACGTCGATCGCGACCGGCACCGCGCGCCGCCAGCCGTCGAGGAAGGACCCCGAGGCGGAGCGCCAGCTCACCGCCGTGCAGGAGTTCGTCCGCGCGATCCGCAACGTGCGCGCCGAGAAGCGCGTCGACGCCGGCCGCTGGGTGGAGTGCTACATCGTCGGCGGCGACGCCGAGGAGACCGCGCGCTCCCTTTCCACCTCGATCGAGACGCTCGCCCGCGTGCGCCCGCTCCACGTCGTCGCCTCCCCGGCGGACGCGCCCTCCGAGGGCGTCGTCACCTCGGTGCTCGCGGTCGGGCAGGTCGTCCTCCCCATGGCCGGCCTCTTCGACCAGGCCGCCGAGCGCGAGCGCCTCGCGAAGCAGATCGCGGACGCCGAGGCCGAGGTCGCCCGCCAGGAGGCCAAGCTCTCCAACGAAGCGTTCACCTCGAAGGCCCCGGAAGCCGTCGTCGCGAAGGAACGCGAGCGGCTGGAGACGGCACAGGGCCGCCTCGAGGGGCTGCGCGCGTCACTGGCGGAACTGGGCTGATGGAAACATGTGAGCATCTCGGGATGCGATTCCGCTACGCTCAGCACGGCCTCAGTACTCGGCAGGTGCGACCTTGACTGATTCGATCGAAGAGCTGCATCTCCGCAACTTCAGGAGCTTCGTCTCAGCTGACCTCCAATTCGGCAGAATGACGGTCCTCGCTGGTTTGAACGGAACGGGTAAGAGCAACCTTCTCGATGCACTTCGCTTCGTTCAGGAGGCTCTCGTGCTCGGGCTTGAGAGCGCCGTGACGAAGCGTGGCGGAATCACAGCTCTCCGTCGCGCACCAGGGCCGCAGGGTCGTCCACCCGATCTTGAATTGGGTGTCCGGCTGAGGATCGGCGAGGACACGATCGACTACCGTTTCGTGATCGAAGCTGTGACGGGAGGGGACTGGAAGGTCAAGTCGGAGAACTTCAGTCGCCACACAGGGGGGGGCCGGCAACCGCCAGTTTCGAACGAGCGAACAACCCTCGCCTCTCTTGGTCTGGCCTCCAGATTGACGAAGCCCGCTATTCCGAGCTCGCTGAGATGTTGGTTGGCGAGAAGTCGCTCTTTCTGCCCTTCATGTCGGGACATCCATTGGTCACTCCCGCCCATCGCTTCCTAACCAGCATGAGCGTGTATTCCATCTACCCTGATGCCTTACGCGTCCCGCAACCGCCACTCGCACCGCACCCGCTGGACGAACACGGCCAGAACCTCGCGTCCGTGTTGAAGTCGCTGCGAGATCGGCGGAGGCCTGCGGCGAGCAGCATCCGGGACGCTCTCGCCGCGGCCGTGCCTCAGGTGCTGAACTACAGAGTGCAAGCCATCGGCGGCTTTCTTTCGATTCAGGTTCAACAGCGGTATCGAGGAACCGAACACTGGTTCGACGCGAACCAGTGTTCCGATGGAACACTGAGGATCCTCGGACTAACGGCGGCACTTCACCAAGAACCTCCGCGGTCTCTGATTGCCATCGAGGAGCCGGAACTCACCGTCCATCCGGGTGCAGCTGGTGTGCTTTGCGACGAACTCCTAGGTGCCGCTGAAACCACCCAAGTGGTGCTCACCACGCATTCGCCAGACATCATCTCCAGAATGCCGATCGAGTCTCTCCGAATCGTGGAGATGACTGACGTTGGCTCCGAGGTGGGCGCAGTCGCTCCAGACCAGGTTCGAGCCGTCCAGGAAAAGCTGTTCTCTCCCGGCGACCTGATTCGTGTCGAGGGCTTGCGGCGCGAGCTGAAGTAGCCGTGGCCTCGATTTCGGTCATTGTCGAGGGCGACGGCGACAAGACGGCGATCCGCGTACTGGTCGAGCGACTACAGAAGCGTCCACCAGGAGCACCTGCACTTCGAGCGCACCATCGAGACAAAGCGCTCGCCAACGGACGCCGCACGCAGCTCGACGCCCCGGTGGAATCCACCGGGGCGTCGAAGACCACCCATCAACCAGGCGACGTCCCAGCTACGAACGCATCGGCGCTCCCTCGTCGAGCCAGATCGAGCGAGCCTGGTCGCTCGAGTAGCAGCCCCACGTGCCGGCCCAGCCGTGGCCACGGTGGTTCAGCACGTAGTTGTGCCACGAGGAGCGCTGGAACCCGACCGGCCACCAGAGCTGGTAGCACATGTCATGGACGTGGTCGGAGATCTGCTGCCACAGCTCCTTCTGCGCCGCCGGGTCGCCCTCGCGGCGCTGCGCCACCAGCAGGTCGTCCAGCGCGGGGTCGTTGATCGACCCGTAGTTCAGGCTCCCGGCCGAGTGGTAGAAGGGGAACAGCCACTGGTCCATCGAGTAGCCCGGCGGCCCCCACAGGAACCCGATCATCTCGTCGAAGTTCCGGTCGGACATCAGCGTCACGTGCGTGGGGTTGTCCACCTCCCGGAAGGTGATGTTCACCTCCGGCAGGTTCTGGTTGATGCCCGGGATCGCCAGCTGCGCGAACTCGGTGCGGTTGTACCAGGAGATGCACTCCGCCGTGAGCGGGTTGTCCGCGGTGTAGCCGGCCGCCTGCATCATCTTGGACGCCTCGGCGGGATCGAACTGGTACCACGGGCCGTTCGCCGCCCTCGTCGGGTAGGTGTCGTACAGCAGCGGCCACGGCAGCGGCGACTGCGAGTAGGCGCCTTCCGGGCTCTGGTTGTCGCCGTTGTACCTCGCGAGGTCGAACTCATCGCGGTCGAACGCCAGCGACACCGCGCGGCGCACGCGGTCGTCCTGGTAGGTCGGGTTCGTCATCTGGAACTGGAAGCCGTTGACGTTCGCGCCGCGCGACACCGGCGTGGTCTGCGCGACCATCGTGTCCTGAGACTGGCTGAACTGGTCCTCCAGGTCCGCCTGGTCGCGTCCTTCCAGGTGGAAGTAGTTGTCCGTGGAGAACCCGGACCGCTGCGCGCTCAGGTCGTCCTGCACGAACGCGATCACGCCGTCCAGGTACGGCAGCTGGTTCCCCGCGCTGTCCTTCTCCCAGTAGTCCGGGTTCGCCTTGAAGACGGACTTTTCCTTCTGGGTCCACTCCTCCTGCGTGAACGGCCCCGTGCCGATCGAGACGGTCTGACGCAGCTCCGAGTCGTCGACGAGCTCCAGGGGGTAGATGAACGACCACGCCGCCACGTTCAGCGGGAAGTCCGTCAGCGGCTGGTCGAGGTTGAAGACGATCGTGTAGTCGTCCGGCGTCTCGATCGAGGCCACCATCGAGAACACGTCCGCCTGCGACCCCTCGGAGTACATCTCGACGGTCTTCTTGACGTCCTCTGACGTGAACTCGCGCCCGCTCACGGGAGCCTTGTTGTGGAACTTCGCCCCCTGGCGCAGCTTGAAGGTGTGCTTCTGGCCTTCGTCCGAGATCTCCCATGACTCGGCGAGGTCCGGCTCGATGTTGATCCGGAAGGGATCCGCGTTCGCGCCGAGCTGCGCGCGCGTGAGCTTGTTCGAGGTGTAGTTGAGCGTGTGGTAGATGGTGCAGGACAGTGTCCGTGCAAGGTCCATCCGCGGCGGGTCGAGGTACCGGCCCAGCAGCGTGCCCCCGCGCTTTGCGTTCACGCCAGGGTTCAGCTCCGCGGGCGTCGGCGGGATCGGCCCGTCGTACAGCCCTGGCGTGATGCGGACCTGGTCCGGCGGTACGGGCGTGTCACCGGCGACGGCGGTCCCCTGCGTGGGCGTCGGTGGCTGGGTCGCTCCGGCGAGTCCGCCAGAATTCGCCGTCGGCGACGCGTCCTCTTCGTCGTCACCACCACCACAGCCGACGAGTGCCGCGGCCGCCAGTCCCGTGAAGCCGAGGCCTGCCCCTCGGATCACACCACGACGGCCGATCCGAGTTCGCGTCCAGTAGGTCCCTTCCATTGGTTCACCTCCGAGCCGGTGCCACCTGGCACCGGGATGCCGGAAGAGCCTACCTAGCCGTCGTTGCGATTACAAACGTTATCACCCTTACGTGAGCGTCACCCCACCGAGCGGACGTCCACGGTGGATCGCGCGACGCGCACATGACCTCCTCGTGCGATCCTCGTCGCGCAGTGGACCGGAGCCCAACGATGAGTGCACCCGACCTTCGCGAGATCTACCACCTGGCACTCGGCGCGGCGGAGGAGGCCGGGCGCATCCACCAGGAACGCCTGCACTTCGAGCGGACCATCGCGACGAAGACTTCGCCCGCGGATGCCGTGACCGAGGTGGACCGGGCGTGCGAGGAGCTCATCGTCTCAAGGATCGTCGCGGCGCGCCCGGACGACTCGATCGTCGGAGAGGAAGGGGCGAACCGCACCGGCACATCCGGGGTAGCGTGGTACCTCGACCCGCTCGATGGCACGGTGAACTACGTCTATCGGCGCCACGACTTCAGCGTCTCGATCGGCGTCGAGGTGGACGGGGTGCCCTCGGTCGGCGTGGTCTACGACTCCAGCGCCGGGGAGATGTTCTCCGCGATCCGCGGCCAGGGCGCGTGGCTGAACGGCGAGCCCATCCGGGCGAGCGGCGTCCGCGAGCTGGGTATGGCCCTCACCGGGACCGGATTCGGCTACGACGCTGCGTACCGGCTCCAGCAGGGCCGGGTGTTCGCGCAGATCATCGGGCGCGTGCGCGATATCCGCCGTGGTGGGTCCGCGGCCCTCGAGCTCTGCGGCGTCGCCTGCGGGCGCCTCGAGGCGTTCTATGAGCAGGGGATCAACAAGTGGGACGCCACTGCCGGCATCGTCATCATCCGCGAAGCCGGCGGGATCGCGGAGCGCATCGAACCGCCGGAGGTGCCGCAGCGCGCCGACGGCAACGGCCACGTGGTGGTGGCCGCCGGCACGCGGGAGGTCTACGACGACCTCCGGGCGCTCGTGATCGGCGCCTCGAACGAGGCGCACGGCTAGGGGCGCGCCCGACGCTGGCCGGAGGCCCGGCCCCAGACCGCACGGCGGTGTACCCTCCGCCGAGTGCCCGCACGCCGGATGCGGCGGCACATCCGGACGGAAGGGCCGACGCATGCTGCAGGCGATGGGACTGAGCTACCCCGCGATCATCGTGCGGAACATGGAGGACTCGATCCGCTTCTACGAGCGGCTCGGCCTGCGGCCTCTCTACGTCGAGCCAAACCGCGACGACCCCGAGTCGATCACCGCGATGCTCTACTGCGGCGGCAACGACACGTTCCTCCAGCTCGTCGGCCCGATGAAGCCCGGCGCGGTCAAGATCGCGGACGCCTCGCCGGGCGTCGGCTCGATGCAGTACCTCTCGTTCACGGTGTCGATGGAGCAGATGCAGCAGATGTGGCACGAGATGTCCTCCGCCGGCGTGCAGGGCTCCGAGCAGATCACGCGCGGCTTCGAGCGGCTCGTGTTCCTCGAAGATCCCAACGGCGTGCTGATCACCCTGACCGCCTGGGCCGTCGAGCCTCCGCCGGGGATGCCGCGCGCACTCGTCCTGCAGCGCGCCGCGATGCTCCGCGACCAGGGCGACTCGCCCTTCATCGAGGACGCGCACATCCAGCAGGCGATCAAGGACGTGGAGGCCGCGCTCCGGCAGGGGTAAAGGGTGCCCGCGCCTGGCGGCGCGCGGCAAGCGCGACCCCGAGCCCCACGAGCGTGACGCCCTCGGCGGCCTGCCCGGCGCGCGCGAGACCCCGCCCGAGCGGATAGTTGGAGGGTCGATGGACGTCTACGACGCTCTGAGGTTCCGGCGCTCGGCGAAGCAGTTCGGGCCCCAGGCTCCCGACCGCGCCACGCTTGGGCGCATCCTGGACGCAGCCACGTGGGCGCCGAACCACCGGCTCACCGAGCCGTGGCGGTTCTTCGTCCTGGAGGGCAACTCTCGCATCGCCTTCGGCGAGGCGCTCGTGCCGGAGCTGGACTCCGAGAAGGCGATCGAGGCGCTCCGCGCGAAGGTCGTCCGCGCCCCCGTGCTCATCGTCGTGGCGCAGCGCGGCACGCCCGACAACCCCGAAGTCGACCTCGAGGACTACGGCGCGACCTGCGCCGCGGTGCAGAACCTCCTCCTCGCGGCGCACGCCGAGGGGCTCGCGGCGAAGTGGAGCACCGGCGAAACCGCGAGCTCGCCGGCCGCGTTCGCCCACCTCGGGCTCGATGAGGGCGACCGGATCGTGGCGCTGGTCTACATCGGGTCCGGCGACGTGGGGGAGGCGGCGCCGCCGAGGCGGAAGACGCCGGTCGTGGAGTGGCGGAGCTAAGGATCGACGCATGACGACGAATCCCCTCAACCCGGACGCAACGGCGCGCGTCGAGATCGAGTACTGCGCACGCTGCGGCTTCCTGCCCCGCGCGACCTGGCTCGCGCAGGAGCTGCTGAACACGTTCAGCCTTGAGCTGCGGGAGCTGGCGCTGGTGCCGGGACAGGGCGGCATCCTCGAGGTCCGCGTCAACGGCGAGGTCATCTACAACCGCCGGGACGACGATGGCTTCGTCGACCCGAAGGTCGTGAAGCAGGCGATCCGCGACCGCATCGCGCCCGGCCGGTCCCTCGGCCACTCGGACCGCTAAACCGCTATCCTCCGCCCTCGACGCGCGCGAGGAGGGGATCGACATGCGGCACAGCGAGGGCAACTTCACGGGGGAGCGCGGACTCAACATCTACTGGCAGTCGTGGCTTCCCGACGACGCGCCTCGCGCGGTGCTGCTGGTCGCGCACGGCTATGCCGAGCACTCCGGGCGATACGGCAACCTCGTGGACTACTTCGTCCCGCGGGGCTACGCGATCTATGCGCTCGATCATCGCGGTCATGGCCGGTCCGAGGGCAACCGCGTCGAGGTCCTCGACTACGACGACTACCTGCGCGACCTGAAGACGTTCTACGACCTCGTCCGCACGAAGCAGCGCGAGCCGTTGTTCCTCGTGGGGCACTCGATGGGCGGCGGCATCGCGACCGCCTATGCGATCAAGCACCAAGACGAGCTCGACGGACTCGTCATCTCCGGCAGCGGCATCCAGCTCCCGGGGCGTCCACCGGTGTTCCGACCGCCGAGCCTGGAGCTGGCCGACACGCTCAGTCGCGACCCCAAAGTCGCGGAAGACTACCGTAACGACCCGCTGGTCTTCCTCGGACAGCGCCCGGAGACCACGGTCGAGGCGATGAAGGGGATCCCCGCTCGCACGGCGGAGGGCGCGAAGACGCTGAGGCTCCCGCTCCTCGTGATGGTGGGCGACGCCTCGCCGCTGGGCGAGGGGCCGCGCGGCCAGGACCTCTACGACACCGTGGCGTCCGAGGTGAAGCGCATCCACCATTACCCGGAGCTCCTGCATGAGATCTTCAACGAGCCGGAACACCGCAAGGTGATGGCGGACATGGAGCGCTGGCTGGACGAACGGCTGGCCGGGTAGCCGCCAGAAACACGACGAACGTCCCTCCGCAACACCCGCGATCGGGACAACAATCACCCTGAGGGACGTGGCGCGCACGGCTGCCGGCACCCTCGGCTTCGAACGCAGCACGCGCACCTCGAGGTTGCCGATGTTCCGTCCCATCACTGCACGCACCCTGGCCGTGACGACGCTGATCCTGGTCGGCGCCGGCGTCACCGGCTGTCTCGACAGCGTGATCACCGAGCACGGGTCCGGCGACCTGGAGACCCGCGACTACGAGGTTGGCGAGTTCAGCGCGATCCAGGCGCACCGCGCGCTCCGCGTGAACGTGACCGTCGACGCGGACGCGGAGCCCTCCGTGACTGTCACCATGGACGACAACCTCTTTGAGTTCCTGGATATCCGCACCGCCGGCGACACGCTCGTGCTCGACGCCACGCGCAACATCGACGCGAGTGACGATGCTGTCGTCGAGGTAGTCACCGGCTCGCTCGGTGACATCGAGACCTCAGGCGCGGTGAGCCTCGAGGTGACCGGCAGCGTGACCGGCGAAGATCTGCTGCTTGAGGCCAGCGGCGCGTCGCGCATCCGCATTGATGAGATTGCGGCGGGAGACGTCACATTCAACGCGTCCGGGGCCTCGCGGATCACCATCGCCGACGGCGCCGCGGCGGATCTCGAGGTGGATGCCTCGGGAGCCTCCTCCCTCGACCTCGCCGGCGTCACCGCGGACGGCGCGGACCTGGACATCTCGGGCGCATCCCATGCGGAAGTACGCGTGACAGGCGACGTGGAGGGCGACGCGAGCGGAGCCTCGTCGGTCGTCGTCCACGGCGACCCCACGTCCGTCGACGTCGGAACGAGCGGCTCGTCAAGCGTGAGCCTCAGGCCCTAGCGCACCCCGGAGACGCCGCTGGGCTAGCGGGCTCCTCGCGCACGCCGGCGTCGCTCCGCTCGCGACAGAGGCGCGGACGGAGGTGCTTCGCCGCCCTCGATCACCGGCTCGCGCTCGCGGAAGCGCCACCAGAGGATGGCCGCTCCGAGCAGACCGATCACGACCGCCGTGAGCTGGGCCTGCTTCAAACCGAACGCCGTGATCGGGTTGTTCCGCCAGAAGAAGATCGCGAACTGCGTGACCGAGTACCCGACGAGGTAGGTCCCGAACGTCACGCCCGAGTACCGGTAGCGCCGCCAGGCAAGGTAGAGGACGCCGAGCAGCAGGACGTTCGCGAGGATCGAGTAGACGGCGGCCGGGTGGTACGGGACGCCGAGCTGCGGCGCGAACGAGTCCGGGTGCGTGTACGCCGTGCCCCACGGCGCGCTGGTCTCCGCGCCGATGACGTCTCCGTTCACGATGTTCCCGACGCGCCCGAAGATCTGGCCGACCACAGCGAACACCGAGACCACGTCGAAGATCGGCCACGGCGAGATGCCGCGGATGCGAGCGAACACGAGGATGGTCGCAACGACGGCGATGATCGCGCCGAAGAACGCCATGCCGCCGTCCCATAGCGCGAGGATGTCGCCGGGGTTCCGGAGGTAGTCGCCAAACCCGTCCTGCACGACGAAGTAGAGCCGGCCGCCGAGCAGCCCGGTGAAGATCGCGATCGGGAAGAGGTCCCACAGCGCGTCGAGGTCGGCGCCCATCCGGCCGGCGATCTTCGTCACGACCCACGCCGCGATCGAGATGCCGACGACGTACATCACGCCGTACCAGTGCACCTCCAGCCCGCCGATCGAGAACGCGACGGGATCCAGGCCAATCGTGATCGACAGCAGGAGGGCGGGCACCCAATCCAGCACCGAGGGGTAATTCAGCGCGGAGGCGAGGTCCAAGGAGCGAGGTCCCTCCGCGCTACCCGCGCGGAAGGCCCAGCCCCTTCTGGGCGATGATGTTGCGCTGGACTTCGGACGTACCGGCGGTGATGGTCGCCGCCGTCGCCTGCAGGTACAGGCGGCTGAAGGCGCCACCCATCTTCGCGTACGGCGACCCGGCGTCGAGCTGGCCGGCCGGGCCAAGGAGCCGCATGCCGGTCCCCGCGATGCGCTGAGTCAGCTCGGAGCCGTAGAGCTTGCTGACGGACGCCTCGTGGTTCGGGACCAGGCCGTCCTGCTGGAGCAACGGCACCCGGTACGCCACGTTGTAGCCCACCTGCATCTCGATCCAGCGGTCCGCCAGCTCGTAGCGCGCGGTCGGGTTCCTCGAGATCAGCGAGCTCTCGTCGCGCGCCGCGGCGACGAGGCGCTCCAGGTTGCGCTTGCCGGCGGCCATCGGCCCGATGCCGGACCGCTCGAGGTTCAGCGTCTCGGCGACCTGGTACCAGCCGCGGTTCTCGGCGCCAACGAGGTTGCGAGCGGGGATGCGGACGTTCTCGAGCGACACCTCGTTGAGGTTGCCCTGTCCTCCCATGTCCTCGAGCGGCCGCACGGTCACGCCCGGCGCGTCCATCGGCAGGACGAACGTGGAAATGCCACGGTGCTTCGGCGCAGCGGGGTCGGTGCGGGCGGCGAGCCACCCCATGTTCGCGTCCTGTGCGCCGGCTGCGAAGATCTTGGTGCCGTTGATGACGTACTCGTCGCCCTGGCGCTCGGCGCGCGTCTGAATGCTCGCAAGGTCAGAGCCGGCGCCGGGCTCGGTGTAGAGCGTGCACCAGGTGTCCTCGCCCTGCGCGATCCGCGGCAGCCACAGCTTCTGCTGATCCTGCGAGCCGAACTGCTGGATCGCCGGCCCGACCCAGGCGACGCCCTGGCCGCCACCACCGGGCATCCGTGCGTAGGTGCTCTCCTCGTTGAAGATCGCCTGCTGGATCTGACCGGCCCCGAGGCCGCCGTGCTCCTCCGCCCACGGGAGGGCGAGCCAGCGGCGGTCGGCCAGACCGCGGTTCACGAACCGAGCAAGCTCGGCGCGCTCATCCCGGTCGACTTCGCCGACGAAGTCGCGGAAGTCCCAGTCCTCGGGCAACTGGGTCGCGAGGAAGGCTTTGAGTTCCTCGCGGAAGCGCTCTTCATCCGGGGAGAAGGTGAAATCCATCGTGTCGTCCTGGCTGCGCGTTCGACATACCGGGGCGCGGCTCGTGCTCGCCTCGCCGCAGTCGCGGGGTGGAGGTCGGGCCGTTTGCGCGCCGGTGATCGCGAGATGAAAGTGTAACAAGCGGTGGTCGCTGAGCGGCTCGGAACCGATCCGCGCCGGGAGGCGTTTCCCTGACATGACCACCGACGCGACACCCCCCATCAGACGACATCTCGTCCGGGCCCTCGCGGCCCCCGCCGCACTGGCGCTTCTGCTCGCCGGCTGCAGCTCAGAGGACGAACCAACCGCGACTGCGACCACCACCCCGACCGCCGAGGCCACCGTCCCGACGGCGACGCCGTTCCCGACCGGCACCGGCGCTCCGAGCGAGACCGGCACCGCGGCGGCCACCCCGACCGCCACGCCCGAAGGCAGCGAGACCACGTCGCCCGGAGACGAGTTCACGGAGCCGACCGCGGAGGACGCCGTTGCCGTCCTCGACCGGTACTTCGCCGCGATCGGCACCGGCGACTACGAGACCGCGTACTCGCTCTGGCGAAACGAGGGCGAGGCAAGCGGGCAGACGTACGAGGAGTTCGTCGAGGGCTTCGCGGAGACGGCCTCGATCTCCTGGGAGATCGGCGAACCGGGCCGCATCGATCCGGGCGCCGGACAGCGCTACATCGAGATCCCCGTGACCATCACTGCCCGCACGACCGACGGCTCGACCCAGCGCTTCGAGGGCAGCTACGTCCTGCACCACACCGCGAACGTTCCCGGCGCGACGCCCGAGCAGCTCCTCTGGCATATCAACTCCGCGGATGTATCCGAGGTCGACTAGCCGCCAGTTGCCGGGTGTGACAATCCGGTGGGAACAACGGAACTCGGTAGAACGAGGGGCGAACGATGCCATACCTTCAAGAGGTCACGGCATCGCTCCCCGTGACGGCGCTCAGGCGGCGGGGTTAGTCCGGCACCGGGACAGACGTCCCGGATCGCCTTGAGAAGGTTGTTGTGGTGCCACAGCCCTTCCCGCGCCCACGCGCGTCCTCATCCCTCCCCGCCGACAGCCAGCTCTCGCGCCACCGTCTGTCGCGCCGCCGGCTGTTGGCCGGAATGGGCGCGCTCGCGGGCGCCACGCTCGTCGCCCCTCGGTCGTTTGCTGCGAGCCTCGGGAGCAAGGGCGCGGCACCGGTCTGGACGAAGGGCCGGCCACGTCCCCTCGCCAGCTCTGCCCCGCGCCACCTCGTCTGGGTGTGGCAGTTCCGCCACGACGGCGACCCGGTGGAGGTCCGCGACCGCCTCGCGGCCTACGGCCTGGGCGTCGTCGTGAAGACGCACGACGGCGCTGACTGGATGTCCGAGTACGACGACTCACCGACTGCGATCTACGGCCCGGCTGCCGTCGCCGACTACGCGCGGTTCTTCGAGGACGGCGGCGTGCCCTTCCACGCCTGGGCGCTGGTGAAGGGCACCAGTCCCGAGGTGGAGGCGCAGATGGCAGCGGACGTGCTCAGCGCGGGTGCGCGGAGCATCTTCCTGGACCTGGAGGCCCACCCCGGCTTCTGGGAGGGCGAGGAGGTCGACGCCGGGATCTACGGCGAAACGCTGCGGATGAAGCAGCCGGCCGCCCGCATCTCGACCTCGATCGACCCACGGCCGTGGGAGATCGATCGCATCCCGCTCGACATCTTCGCGGAGTTCTCGGACGAGATCTCACCGCAGGCATACTGGGGATTCTTCAACAACCACGAGAACGCAAGGAAATACAAGGCGTCGGGATCCTCGGTGCCCGACGGCGGCATCAGCGCATCGTTCGTGGTGAGCACGATGATGGAACGTCTCGCGCCCTACAACCGCCCGGTCCACCCCATCGGGGACGGCACGGTGACGGACATCGACGGCTGGAGAGAGTTCATCGACGGGTCGTACGCGATCGCCGGCGCGGACACCGTCTCGCTCTGGCGCTACGGCGTCGCGACGGACGAGATGCTCGCGCTTCTGCGCGACACTCCGCCCCGGGTCACCTCGTACGTCGTCCAGCCCGGCGACACCCTCGGGACGATCGCGGCGAAGTTCGGTACGACGGTGAGCGCCCTCGCGGCCACCAACGGGATCGCCAACGTCAACGTGATCACCGTCGGACAGCGGCTCGTGCTGCCCTCGGGCGCGAACATCCCCGCTGCCGGGCCGCCCACGAGCCCGCCCACGACGGAGCGTCTGCGGTCGGGTAGCTTCCCGCCCGCGCCGTCATGGCAGCAGAGCACGGCAGGCGGATCGTACGAGGTCCGACAGGGCGACTCGCTCTTCGGCATCGCCCTCCGGCACGGCGTCAGCCTCGAGGCGCTCGCGGCCGCGAACGGGATCGCCGACCCGAACCACATCCGGATCGGACAGGTGCTCGTCATCCCGTAGGCGAGCCCGCTACGCCAGGCAGCGGCCGGATCGCGTTCAGGGAGTCGGAGCGGTCGTCAGCGGCGATGGCCCTCGATCGCCGTCATGAGCTCCGCCTTCGTCATTCGGCTGCGCCCATTGATCCCGAGCAGCGCGGCCTCCTGGTACAGCTGATCGCGCGTCCGCTCCTCCTCGGTTGAGGCACTGGCGGCAGCCCGAGCTGAGCGCGACCCCGTCGACGTGAGCTTGCTCTGCGCCGCACCCGACTCGCGCCTCGACTCGCGCGTGGTCTCCCGCATCGCCTCGGCGCGCTGGTGCTGCCCGGGGCGGCGGTTGCTCGGCCGTGCCTGGTCCTTGCTGGTATCCGTCTTCGGTTGCCTCGGCATGGGCCCTCCTCGACGCGCCGCCCGTCCCGACAGCGTGACGCGAGGCTCGTCGAGGGGGCGTAACCACACAGCGAGGACCGCTTGCAGTTGGGTGTCTGGTCGCAGCTCGGCGACCTCGTCCGGCGGCGGGGTGGGACAGCCAACCGCACGCGACCCCTAGAATCCCGACATGCCCACACCACTCGAGGAACTCGGCGAGTTCTCGCTCATCGACCGCATCGTGCAGCGTCTCGGCGTCGCGGCCGCCCGCAACATCCTCGTCCCGCCGGGCGACGACGCGGCCGCGTGGCGCGTCGAGGACGGCTGCGCGGCCATCGCGACGATCGACATGCTCACCGAGGGGACCCATTGGCGGCTGGACACGATGACGCTGGGCGACGCCGGGTGGCGCGCCGTGGCGGCGAACGTCTCGGACCTCGCGGCCATGGGTGCGACGCCCGACTACCTGCTCGTCGCCATCGGCCTCGGGCCGGACGTCACGCTGGACGAGATCGACGACCTCGCGGAGGGGATGCTCAAGGCGTGCCTCGCGCACCACGTCCGCATCGCCGGAGGCGACATCATCCGCAGCCACACCACGACGATCTCCATCGCGGCATACGGACACTCGCTCCCCCTGGCGGACGTGCGCTCACCATTCCTGCGACGGAGCCGGGCGAAGGCCGGCGACCGCATCGCCGTGTCGGGCACGCTGGGCGCCTCCGCCGCCGGGCTCGCGGTGATCGAGGCGCTCCGCGAGGACGAGCCGGGCGCCGAGGTGCTGACGCGCGCCCACCGGCGGCCGCGCGCGCGCGTCCAGCTCGGACACGACGCCATCCGCGCCGGGATCGCCTGCGGCATGGACATCTCGGACGGGCTCATGCAGGACCTCGGCCACATCGCGAAGGCGTCCGGAGTCGGCATCGAGGTAGACGCGAACACCGTCCCGATTGAGCAGGCTGCCGTGGACATCCTCGGCGCACACGCAGCGCTCGATTTCGCCCTCGGCGGCGGCGAGGACTTCGAGCTGATCCTCACCGGCCCCGGCGACGTGCTGAAGCGGCTGGACCAGGCGGCGACGGGAGGCACGCCCGTCTCCCTGATCGGCCGCGTCGTCGCCGATCACCCGGGCGAGGTGATCGCCCTCGCCGACGACGGCAAGCCGTACGAGCCGGCCAGCCGCGGCTGGGACCAGCTCCGCTAGCCGGCGCGAGGGCCCGATCGTCGTGCGCATCCATCTCGACACGGACATCGGCGGCGACATCGACGACGTCTGCGCGCTGGCCTACCTCGCCCGCGCGGACGGTGTCGAATTGGCCGGCATCACGACCGTCCTCGACGACGGCGGGCGGCGCGCCGGATACGCGGCCGAGCTGCTGCGCCTCGCAGGCATCGAGGGCGTCGCGGTCGCCGAGGGCGCGCGCGAGGATGACCCGCGCTACCACGGCCAGGCGTTCGGCCTGCCGGACGAGGCGAGGTACTGGCCCTCACCGGTCGCTCCGCACCCCGGTGATGCCGGCGCGGCGCTCGACCTGCTCGAAGCGAGCATCGACAGCGGCGCGATGGTCTTCGCGATCGGACCGCTCACGAACCTTGCACGACTGGAGGAACGACGGCCGGGCATCCTCCGCCAGACCAGCCTCGTGGTCATGGGAGGCTTCGTCCGGCCCATCCCCGCAGGCTATCCGGCGTTCAAGTGGACCGACGACTTCAATGTGCAGGCCGACCCCGCGGCCGCGGAGCTCGTCCTCGACGCCGCCGACCCCGGCCGCACGCTGCTCGTGCCGCTCGAGGTCAGCGTACGGACGTTCCTCCGACGGCGTGACCTGCCGCGCCTCGCGGCCGAGGGGCCGCTGGGGGTGCTCCTCGCGAGGCAGGGCGACGCGACGCTCGCCGACCTGGAGTTCGACCGGCTCTTCGGCCGCCGCCACGAGGGGCTGCCCGATGACCTGGTGAACTTCATGCACGACCCGCTCGCCGTCGCGGCCGGCCTCGGATGGGCGGGCGTCCACGTCGAGGAGGTTCCGATCCGCCTCGAACGGACGGGCGACTACCTCCGCACGATGGAGGATCCCTCGGGCCGCCCGTTCCGCGTCGTGACCGGAGCGGACGGCGAGGGGCTGCTCGCACACTGGCTCGACGTCGTCGCCCCCGAGGGCCACTAGTCCAGCGCGCGCAAGGCGTACCACGCGACCAGCGCGTTGAGCGCGGTCGCGAGCAGCAGCCAGCGGTTGAACACGAGCACGATCAGCACCATCGAGAGGCCGGTCGCCGCGAGGGCGACCTGGGGCCACCACCCCTGGTCGGCGATGAGTCCGCCCCCGGCGGCGGCGAACGCGATCGCTGCCACCGTCGCGAGACCGACCGAGACTCCGGTCGCCTCCCCGATCAGCCAGGAGCGACGCAGGTTGCTCGATCCCGGCATCGGCATCCACCATGCGCGGAAGTGCACGAACCCGTGTGCGAGGAGCGCGACGCCGACGACGATCCGTTCCCACATGCCACATCACCCCCCTCCCGGAGGGAGCACCGGGAGCGCCGAGTCACCCTCGACGGTAGCGCCCGGGGCGCGGCGATCCGCGTGACCTGAGTCCCGGTCCGACCGCGACCACCGGCCCGGTGTGAGCGTCTGCGAGCGCCCAGGGATGCGAGGACGGGCGCCCTTGCGGGCGCCCGTCCTCGTCACCTGCGGGGAGTCGAGGCTATCCCTCGAACACCCATGCGTCCGTCGCGCGCTTCCACTCGATCGGGCTCTGGCCCTCGAACCAGATCCCGATCTCGCGGGCGGCGTCGTCGAGGTTCGCCGAGCCGTGGACGAGGTTGCGCCCGATCTCGAGGCCAAAGTCGTGGCGGATGGTGCCGGGCGCGGCGTCGGTCGGCCGCGTGGAGCCCATCGTCTGGCGGGCGGCCGCCACCGCGTCCGTACCCTCGAAGACCGCGGCGATGATCGGCGCGCTCGTGATGTATTCGATGAGGCCGGCGTAGAACGGCTTGCCCACGTGCTCGGCGTAGTGCCTGCTCGCGATCGCCTCGTCGGCCTGCAGCATGCGGACGGCGACCGGCTTCAGGCCGCGCGCCTCCAGCCGCCGCAGCACTTCGAAGGCGAGCCCGCGCTGCATGGCGTCCGGCTTCACGAGGATGAGCGTGCGTTCCATGGGTTCCTCTCGGTGATCCTTGGGGCCTGGCCCCGGGGCTTCGTAATCGGCGGCGGGCGGAGATAGACCGCGTCGATGCCTGCGGGGTCGCCGAACGACCCGCGGACGCGCGCGATCCGGACGATCGCGACGGCGCGCGGCGTCCGGGGTGCGGCCGCCACAGTGTCCCCCGTCCGACCCTCAGCGTCTCGCGCCGCCATCAGCTCCGAGCTGAGCTCGCCCGTCCATACGGCCGGACGGGGCGCCCGCTGCGCCGCCTCCACCGCCGACGTCACGGTCGGTGCGAGGATCTCCCGAGGCGCGTCACCGATGACGACCTCGTACGCAGCCCAGGCCGGACCGGTGCGGGTGTCGTGGACCGCCACGACCGGGATGCCACCCTCTGACCCGACGAGCGCGGCATCCGCCTCCAGGCGCCCGACGCCGGCGAGAGGCGCCTCGAGCGCGAGCGCCATGCCCTGCGCGACCGCGATCCCGGCACGCAGCCCACCGTACTGACCAGGTCCGGTCGTGACCGCGATCCGAGCGACCTCGGAGCGCTCGACCCCGGCCTCCGCAAGAAACGACGCGATCGCGCCGACCAGCTCGCGGCTCATCGTCGTCCCAGGGCGGAACGTGTGGACGGCGAGCGGTCGGTCGTCGCCGAGCGGGAAGAGCGCCAGGGAGGCGTCGTCGCTGGCGGTGTCGATCCCGAGGTCGAACAAGCGGTCAGCCACGCGCGCCCAGGCCGTCCAGGACGCGCCGGTAGCGCTCGCCATTCGCCACGATGGTGATGCGCCGCTCCTTCGGGTTCGACTCGGAGGGTTCCATGACGACCAGCAGATGATCCTCGGGCAGCACGTCGAGGCCGCGCTCCGGCCACTCGACCAGGAGGATGCCATCCGTCGTCTGCGACTGCAGGTCGAGGTCCGCCACCTGCTCGGGATCGGTCAGGCGGTAGAGGTCAGCGTGGTAGAGCGGGAGGCCGGCCGCGCCGCGCTCATGCTTCGCCATGAGGACGAACGTGGGGCTGGCGACGGCCGTCTGGAGCTTCAAGCCCTGACCGATCCCCTGCGCGAGCGCGGTCTTGCCCGCACCGAGCGGCCCCTGCAGGAACACGATGTCGCCCGCCCGCAGCAGCTTCGCCAGGCGCCGCCCTAGCGCCCGCGTCTGCCCGACGCTCGCCGTCGTCACCACTGCTCTGTTCGCCGTATTCACGCGTTCGGGTGTACGAGGGCGAGACACCTAGGCGCAACTCGGAAGCGCCGTACGTCGATCCCGGCGTCTTCACGGGGTAGCCACCGACGATGCCGCTACGAGGCGGCCGATGCGCCCGCTTCGAGCTCGGCCACGCGCTTGCGGAGTGCCCGCATCTCGTTGAACGCCTCGGAGGCGTCCCGCAGCACCGCCACCGCGATGTGCCCGAAGGCGGGGTGCTCGGCCATCTGGAGCGTGAATTCGATGGACACCCGCGAGCCGTCCGACCGGAGCGCGGGGACCTTCAGCAGCTCGCGCCGGCCATAGCGCGACTCGCCGCCGCCCATGACCCGGTGGTACCCCTCCCAGTGCCGGTCGCGGAGATTCTCCGGGATGATCATGTCCATCGACTTGCCGAGCGCCTGGTCGGCTGTCCAGCCGAACAGCTCCTGAGCGCCGCGGTTCCAGTAGCGCACGATGCCCTCGGCGTCCGCCCAGACGACAGCGTCCGGCGCCTCATCCGTGATCGACTTGAACAGGTCCGCTTCGCTCATGCGTGCCCTCCTCGGCCGAGGTGAGGCTACACCCGCCGTCGACTGGCCCACCGCCTGCACCCGTCCCGCGTTGCCCAGTGCGGGCTACTGGATGCGGACGATCTCCTGCGCGCGGTGCCACAGCCCTTCGAGGTCGTAGTAGACGCGCGCCTCGAGGGAGAAGAGGTGCACGAAGACGCCGTCGCCGGCATCGACAAGGATCCAGCCGTCCTCCGGCGCGCCCTCGATCTTCGCCTTGTGGCCGCGCTTCGCCGCCGCCTCGGAGACGGCCTCCTCGATCGCGCGCGCCTGGCGGATGTTGTCCACGGTGGCGATGACGAAGTAGTCCGTGAACGCCGTCAGCTGCGTCAGGTCGAGCAGGACGACATCGGAGGCCTGGCGGTCTACCAGCACGTCCAGCAGCGCCCGCGCGTACTCGAGATCCCCGGGCGGGTTCAGCCGGGCCTCGACGGTGGCCGCGTCGCGAGCGTCGTCTGGAGCCAGTAGGAGCCTCCCGGAACCCGTCCCCCGGTCACTGCGCCGAGGGCTCACACCGGGGGAGTATACGAGGTCGGCACGGGCCTACGAGCGGATCGAGGCGCTCGCGATGGAACTGCGACGAAGCGTCCCGCCGCCGACGACCTCGGTACCTCGGTAGAGCACGATCGCCTGGCCGGGGGCCGGCGCACGCACCGGCTCGTCGAACTCGACGTCGAACCCGGCGGCATCGATCCGAACCACGCGAGCAGAGGCCTCCTGTGCGTGGTAGCGGATGCGCGCAAGCAGCGGCTCGCCGGCCTCCGGCGCGTCGCTCACCCAGTGCGGATCCGCCGCTGAGATTGCCCGCCGGTAGAGGTCGCCCTCGCCGCCGATCACGATGACGTTCCGCTCGGGGATGATCTCGGTCACGAACCGTCGCTCGCCGTCGAAGACGCCGACGCCTCGACGCTGGCCGACGGTGTAGCGCGCGATCCCCGCGTGCTCGCCCACGACGGTGCCGTCCGTGCGCTCGATGGGCCCCGACTCGCTCCGCACGCCCCGCTGCTCCAGCAGCTCGCGGTAGTCGCCACCCGGGACGAAGCAGATGTCCACGCTGTCCGGCTTTTCCGCCAGCGGGAGCCCGGCCGCCCGCGCCACCTCGCGCGTCTGCGCCTTCGTCATGCCGCCGAGGGGGAACAGCGTGCGGCTCAGCGCGTCCTGCCCCAGCGTGTAGAGGACGTACGACTGGTCCTTGTCGTCGTCGACGGACCGGTGCAGCCGGTACACGTCGCCGTCCCGCGCGATCCGGGCATAGTGTCCGGTCGCGAGGCGGTCGACGCCCATCGCGAGCGCGCGCTGGAGCAGCGTGTCGAACTTCACGTACTGGTTGCAGTTCAGGCAGGGGTTCGGCGTCTCGCCTCGGGCGTACGAGCCGACGAAGGCATCGAGGACGTCGCGTTCGAACTCGCGCTCCAGGTTGAGGACGTAGTGGGGGATGCCGATCGCCCGCGCCGCGGCGCGGGCATCGCCGATGTCCTCGATGCCGCAGCACGTGCGGCCGGAGCGGAGTGCCGTCTCGTCCGGCTCCGTGTAGAGGCGCAGCGTCACGCCGATGACGTCGTAGCCCTGCTGGTGCAGCAGGGCCGCCGCCACGGCGGAGTCGACTCCACCGGACATCGCAACGAGGACACGTTCGGCCATGACATTCAGTGTACGGGCGGGGGAGGTTCCCCCTGCGAGGGACCAGTGGCGGAGAGGGTGGGATTCGAACCCACGGATGAGATTGCTCCCATCACCCGCTTTCCAGGCGAGCCTGTTCAACCACTCCAGCACCTCTCCGCGAGGTCGCGTCCGGCGTCGCTCGGATTGCCCTCGAGGCTCACGAGGAGCCGGAGGACGGTCAGCCTCGGTGGTTGAGCGGGGCTAGACGAGGGCGCCGGATCGGGATGGCGGAGAGGGCGGGATTCGAACCCGCGAGACCCTTGCGGGCCTACTCGTTTTCGAGACGAGCGCCTTCAACCGCTCGGCCACCTCTCCGTCGGTGAGTTTAACGGAGCGATGACGCAGGGGACAGCAGATCGAGGTCGGGGAATGCCCTGCTCATCCGTGGGCGGCCGTGGGACGGGCCGCAGAAGCGCGAGACGCCCCGAGGCGACGCTTCGAGGAGGGCGCGCCGGGCTGCGGAGCTACTCCCGGCCGGTCCTCTTCCGGTACTCGGAGATCAGCTCCTGCTCGGCGATCGCGCGCTCCGCGCGGGCGGCTCGGACAGCCTCGCGCGCGCGCTCGCGCCCGCGGAGGAGGCGCTCCCGCGCCGCCCGGGCCGGGCCCTGGGCGCCCTCGGGCAGCCGCTCGATCTGGCTGGGCGCGCGGTCCGAGAGCAGCTGACGCGCCGCGACGTAGCCCGCCCCGGCGGCGATGGTGGTGGTGAGCAGCGCGCGGAATGAGAACACCGGGCGGCTCCGCTACTTCTTCGAACGCAGGTTACGGATGCCGGTGAACACTGCGGTGCCGCGTCGCACGCCGCGCACGACGGCGACCGTACGGATCAGCGGATGGACGGCCGAATCGGAGACGAACTCGGTCGTGCCGCGGAGGTTCTCCGCGGACTTCCGCACCTCCTCCAACGTCGGCTTCACCGGATCGTCCAGGAGCGCCGTGACCTTGCGCGTGAGCGCCCGGACCGCGAACCACATACCGAACGCCGCAATCGCCAGCGCCAGCATCAGGATGACGCCCATCGCTCCGTAGACGATGACGACCACGTCGCGGACCTCGGCGAGTGTCACGAGAAACATCAAGTAGGGAGCTCCTCCCGCACGTGCTCATCCTAGACGCGCGAGAGTGACCGTGGCAAAGCGAGAGCCGTCGAGAATGCATCGCAAGAGAGCGTGCTGGTTGGGACGGCCGCCACGAGGGCGCCCCGGGGAGCCGCCCGTCCGGCCGCTAGTCGATGCGTCGGGCGTGCACGACCACGCGGTCGCTGTATTCGCGGCTGTTGTAGTCGAACTCGCCGCCGCAGGTGTAGAGGGTCACCATGTCCCCGTCGCCGTGGGCCCAGACGGCTCCCCAGTCCCCGCCGTTCGCGTTGAGCTGCAGCGTCGACGTGACCGCGTAGCGGAGCGTCTCCCCGCCGTACTCCACCTCGATGATGTCGCCCTCCACCAGCTTCTCCAGCTGGCTGAAGACACCCTGGCCGCGATAGTGCACGCCCGCGTAGCCCACGGCGTAGTCGTAGTCCACGTGGCCGGAGAACACGGCGTTCCCCCCTCCGCCCGGGACGCCGCCCATGCCCGGCCACAGGCTCATGTCGTACCAGACGACCTCGGCCGGGCCTTCCGGGTTCGGCATCACGCCGTCGCCGCCCACGTACCGGCTCGCCACCTGGGCATCGACGCCGAGCTTCGGGATCCGCAGCTCCGCGAACGTCGCGTCCGCCGGGTAGCCGTAGCCCTCGATGAAGTCGTTCAGCCCGCTGATCGCCTCGATGGCCTCGGCGCTCGCCGTCTGCGACGGACGCGGCGTGGCGGTCGCGCGCGGGGTGCCCGTGGGCGTGGCGGGCGTGGAGGTCGCCTCCGTCGGAGTGGCCGCCTCGGCGGGCGGGCGCTCGTCACCGCCGCACGCGACGAGCGCGACGGCTGCGAGGATGGCAAGGGCCGGGAGCAGGAGCGCGCGCGCGGGTGGCATCAGACGCAGAGCGTACCCCGAGGTCCGCGTCTGGACACGCAACGGTGATGATGAAGTCGTGATCAGACGATGAAGCGGGAGCGCGGCTGACGGAAACGCCCCACGCGGGGCCAGCCGGGACGAGAAACCTCGAGGGCTACTTCGCCCGGATCAGGACCACGTCGCCGTAGCCGACGGTGCGATAGGTCTGGAGGAACGACGGACCGCCCGGGGTGAAGGTCAGGGTGCGGTCGTCCTCTGCGTCGTAGTGGCTCGCGCGGTACACGTCGACGTCGAGGAGCGCGAGGGCGTCCTCGATGGGAGTGCCGTCCGCGCCGACCCAGACGAGGACGGCTTCCGCGCCGCGCCCGCTCGGCAGCTCACCCAGCCAGCCGTCCGCGCCGTGGCTCGGGTTCGGCGTGAGTGACACCACCTGGGTGGTGCCGGGCTGGAAGCTCGCGAGCTGGCTCGTGACGGCGAACGAGCCGTCGTCCACGTTGCCGTAGAGCAGGCGGAAGGCGAAGCCCTGGCCGGGCCGCGGACAGCCCTCGCGGGTGTCGTGGCCCACCACCTCCATGCGGTAGAAGCCCGTCCGGGAGGCGGCCTGCGTGGTGGTCACGCTGGCGGTGCCGCAGACGGTACCGTCCGCGCCAATCGCCCGTACCTTCGTCGCCAGGTTGCCGTCCGCGTTGCGGAAGACGAAGCCGACAAACGTGGAGGGCTCCACGGCTGCCTGCCCCGACGTCTGCGGAGAAGCGGACGTGGCCGGCCCCTCCGCCCCCGCCGAAGCGGGGAAGGAGAGACCGGCCACGAAGAGTGCCGTACCAGCGAGGAGGGTACACAGCGCCCGGTGTCGGAGGACCGAACCGAAGCGCACCGTCATCCTCCCGCTAGCCCCCGGCCCCTAGTGCAACGACTAGGAGCGGCGGGTGGCGGTGCGGCCGCCGGCGACCATGGCCGCAGCGAACACACCAAGGGCCAGGACCAGCGCCATCGAGGTGCCGGTCGAGCCGAGGAGGCCGGCGTTGCCGGTCTCGGCCGGAGCCGGGGTCTCGCCGCCGCCAGCGCCCTCGCCGCCCGCGGTCAGGGTGACCTCGGTCGAAGCGAAGCCGGCGTACGCAACGGTCTCAGCGGCCGCCTCACCGTCGATGGTGAAGGAGACCTCGTCGCCGTCGGTGCCGTTCTGGATGTCGATCACCCAGCCGTCAGCCGTGGCCGTGGCCGTGCCGGCGGACTCGCCGCCGATCAGGGCCTCGATGACCGAACCCTCGACGACGTCGCCGTTGCCGGTCACACCAAACACCTGCATCGGGTTAGCAGGCTGCGCGTTAGCGGTCGCGGCAAAGACCGAGGCCAGCATCAGCGCGGCGATGGCGGACAGGGACATCGCCCCGGCCATCTTGCGAATCAGAGTCATCTGTTAGCTCCTAAAGGAGTTGCCCGCCCGTAGATGGGTTCCCGCCCCGGGCCGAAGCCCGGGGCGGGAGATTTCCAGTCCGAAGACTGGTTACTTGACCACGAACACCGCGACGGTGCCCAGGCCATCCTCGAACTGCGCGATGAACGCGTTGTTCACGAAGGCCGTGGCGCCGGACGCCAGGGTGTTGTAGCGGTACCAGTTGCCGTCCGTGCCCTGGACCCAGACCGAGGTGCCGCCCGCGTCGGTAACCGCCGCGGCCAGCTGGTCGATCGAGCCGCCGTTGAACACGGCCGAACCAACGTTGCCGTCACCGAACGCCGGAGCGCTGGCGAACGTGCCATCGCCCTCGCCCGCGCCGGTCGACGGGCCGGCAACGCCGACACCGATCGCCTTCGAGGCGGTCACCGAGCCGGCCACAGCGGTGAGGTTCACCTGCTGAGCGGTACCCGGCGAGACGTACGTGAAGGACGCAACACCGTTGACCGTCTGGACGGTCGAGGTGGCGACAGCGCCAGCGGAGACCACGAGGGTCACCGAGGTGCCGTCCTGGACCGGGACACCGGCGGACGACTTGACCGCGACCGTGACGGTCTGGGTCGCGACGGTCGCCATGTCCTCAGCCGTGATCTCCAGGGTCGAGGTCGACGCAAGCGCCGAGCCGATCGTGAAGGTCGTGGTCGTGGACTTCGTGCCCGAGGTCGCGGTGACCGTGCAGGACGTGCCGACAGCAGCCGAGCCAGCGGTCAGGACCGTGGTGGCGGCAGCGGTCGAGGTCGAAGCCGTGGTGGCGCCGACCGTGGCGCACGTGCCCGGGCTCACCGTGATCGCCGGCGAGATGCCGGGGACGCGGTTGCCAGCGGTGTCCTTCGGGTCAACCGAGACGCGGACGCCGCCACCAGCACCAAAGGTGGTGGAGCCGGGGTTCGCGGCGGCGACGAAGGTGGTGCCAGCGCCGGCGCCGTCGGCGTCGGCCTGGACCGCAGCGGTAAGGGTGTCAACCGCGCCCGTGATGGTCACGGTCTTGGTGACAGCCACACCGTTGGTCGTGAAGGTGATCGTCGCCGTACCGGCAACGCCACCACCAGTCAGGGTCACGGAGACAACGCCACCGACCGGCAGCGTGCCCGTGCAGGACTGGTTGACACAGGTCAGACCAGCGACGTTCGCGAGAATGCCGAGGGTCGTGTTGACGGTCACGGTGCCGCCCGAGATCGGGGCGTTGCCGTTGGCGTCAACGTAGGTCGCCGAGATCGTCGGCGAGGTGCCCGTGAGGGTCACGTTGGTCGCCGTGGTCGGCGAGACGGAACCCGAGGCCGGAAGGCCCGGAGCCACCTGGGTCGGAGCGGTCAGGGTGATCGTGCCGGCACCGGCGATCTGGGCGTTGCCGCCGCCGACCGGGGTGACGTAGACCGTGACCGAGAACGAACCAGTGGTCGTGGCCGCACGGTAGGTGAGGGTCGTCGCGGTCGTCGCGAGCGCGCCCGTGCCGGTGGTGCCCGTGACAGTCGTCAGCGGAGCGCCAGCGGTCGGAGCGACAGCGAAGGCAGCGACGGCCGTGCCGGCGCCACCAGCGGTGCCGCCGATGAACGAGCCGCCCGTGGCCACGATCGAGATCGTGTCCGCACCGGCGTTCGTGGCGCCAGCCGCGGCGATCGAGATCGTCGACGACGAAACGCCGTCAGCGAAGATCGACGTCGGCGAAGCGGTGACCGTCACGCCCGTGAGCGTGAGGGCGGCCGAGCCGGAGTCGGAAGCGGTGACGACCGAGATCGAGCCCGAGGTCGAGCCGAACTTGATCAGGCCAGCCGCGCCGGTCGAGATCGTGAAACCTTCGGTCGCGGCGATGGTCGACGACGCGTCGAGCGTGAAGACCAGGGCCGTGCCGTTGACCGTCACCGAGGCCGGGGCCTCGGCGCCGTCAGCGCCGGAGTCGTCGATCGACCAGTTACCGGCCGTCGTCGCAGCAGCGCCAAAGGTGGTGCCCGCCGGGAAGGTGACGGTGATGGTGCCGCTGTTGGCGACAGCGCTGTTACCAGCGGCCGCAGCGACATTCACAATCACAGTACCGGTCGGCACCGAGGAGCCGATCAGGTAGTTCTGCGCGGTGACAGTGATGGTCGCCGCCTGCGCCGTCTGCAGCATCATGGCCATGGCCACGAAGAGCGCGACGGCGACAGCGGTGCTGCCCCACGCAAACTTCTTGATTGAAGTCAAACTAGTCCTCCAGGACTGTTCGTTGTGCGCCACAGAGAAGGCGCACGATTTCTTGAGTCATTCCGGTAGCTCTACCCCTCGGCATTTCCTTCCGCGGAGGTCCCGGCAACAGGCCGGATAGGCAGGCGGTTCATACCGCCGCTCGAGCGAGACGCCACCAACCGCCGGCAATCTCACCTGACCAGGACCAATACTCGTAATCAGCGCATCCTAGGTTGGGCACGCACAACGCGCACCCTTCCCGGGGCACGACCCTGAGAACGTGCCCCCACCACCAATGGTTAACGCCGCGTCCACGAAGTTTTCCCTCGCAAACCCATAACAGCGGTCGCCAGACCTGCCGAAATGGCCGCCCGAGGGTGTCCGAGGCCGGCCGTAACCCGACTCCAGGCGTCCGATTGCAGCGTGAGGAGGGTCGTCAGGATGCATCAACTCGTGAAACGAGTGCGAAACGGATGTGTTCCCGATCATCGGCTAACACACTTCGCCTGCTGTACCGCCGGCCGCCCCCCCGGGAACCGATCCGGGCGTCCCGGCGTTCCTCCGTTAACCCGCCGCGCTCCACCGCGTTATCTCCCGTGCAGGCGAGGAGACGCACCTCCGCGTGCATCGGTGTGAGCGCCAGGACGAGCGCGCTCGGGGCGGGTCAGACGTACACTGCACTCGCCTCACGGAGCGGGCCAGACAATGGCGGATCCTCACCCCGGCGCACCGGATCCCAGGCGGCCGCGTAGCGGCCAACCGGGTCGCGAATCCTCGCCGCCGAGCCTGTCGATCGCCGAGGAACGCGCGCTCGTCGAGCGCGCCGGACGCGGCGAACCGACGGCGATCGGGCGGCTCTACGACGCGTACGTCGCACCGCTCTATCGCTTCTGCCTCGCCCGCGTCGGCAACGAGACCGACGCGGAGGACCTGACGGAAGAGATCTTCCTGAAGGTCATGCGGGCGGTCGGCGGGTTCGAGTGGCGGCCGCTCCCGTTGGGAGGGGATGGGGAAGAGCGCAGCCCGTTCCGGGCCTGGATCTTCCGCATCGCTCGCAACCACGTGGTCTCCCACTACCGGCGCACCGCCTCCCGCCCCACGGCGGGCGAGGTGCCCGAATGGATCGAGGACGAACGTCGCGGCCCGGCGGAGATGGCCGAGCTCGCGATGACGGTGGACGAGGTGTTCGCGGCGGTGGAACTGCTGCCGCAGGCACAGCGCGAGGTGATCCTCCTCCGGTTCGGCTCCGGGCTCTCCGTGGCCGAGACGGCGGAATCCCTCGACAAGAACGAGACGAACGTGAAGGTGCTCCAGCACAAGGGCATCAAGCGGCTGAAGGAGATCCTCGTCGAGGCACGACGGCTGCCCGCCGTCCCGACCGAGGGCGACTAGCGAGACGATGAGCGACCACGACCGGCAGTCCGGCAACGGCACCCCCGAGGCTCACCGCGAGGTGAACCTCGACGCCGCGCTCGAGCGCGCGCTGGACCCGGGCGAGGTCGCCGAGATCATGCGCCTGCACCAGGCGCTCGCCGAGCTGGACCGCGGCCGCATGCCGGACCTCGACCCGACGGAGGATCCGGAGCTCTTCTCCCTCGTCTCCGCCGCCAGCCAGGTGGATGCCTCCTTCGAAGCCGTCACCACCACCCGCGCGTTCAACTCCTTCCACCACCGCTCCCGCAACGCCATCCTCCACACGCTCGAGGCCGAGCGCCCGGTCCCGCTCCGCGAACGCATCCGCGTCGTCGTCGCGGCCGCCGCCGGCATCGCCGCCGTCGCGATCTCCGTCGCCACCCTCGGCGGCCCCGTCCTCGACTCGCTCCGTGACGACGACGGCGCACCCGGCGCCCAGGTCACCGTGGCGAACCTCACCCACGTGCAGACCCAGGAGCAGCTCGACCGCCTCAGCGCCGCCGTCGACGGCCTGCGCAACCGCGCGCTCTCCGGCCAGAGCCTGTCCAGCGCCCAGCTCCACGAGTTCACCGAGAACGCCGCCCGCGTCGCGGACTCGATCGAGCGCCAGCCCGACACCGTCAGCCCCGAGGCCGTCCGCGCGTACATGGAGCGCACGCAGGCCGCCCAGGAAGCCCTGACCAACGGCCAGCCGGAGCCGGGCGCGGAGGACGCGGTGGTCGCCGCCCAGCGCGCCGCCGAGGACGGCCTCGTCGTCGCGTCGCGCTACCTCGGCGGCGAGGGCGGCGCCGACGGCGACCCGCTGCCGGGATCGACGGCAACCGCGACCGAAACGCCCGACACCACGGAGCCCACGACGACGGCGGAGCCGACCGAGACCGAGACGGACACACCGACCTCGACGCCCACCGACACGGCGACCCCGGCCGGATCCGCCACCCCGACGCCGACCTCGACGGCGACACCGACCGCCACGGCGACCGGGACGGCGACCGGGACGGCGACCGGCACCGCGACGCCGCGCCCGTCCGCCACGCCCAACACGCCCCCGACCCTCCAGTAGCCCTCCAGTAGCGGCCCTGCAGCGCCCGGTGCTCCCCCTTCCCCTCCAGGGGGAGGCCGGCGCAGGGCGTGAGGGAATGCGGCGCGCTCGGATCGCGCACCCGCGACAGTGCCGTCACCGAGCGGCGCGTTACGCCGCCAGGACGAGAACGGGGCCGCTAGGACAAGAACGGGTCGAAGAAGATGAAGAGCTCCTGGCCGTCCTCGTAGGCGGCCAGCGTGTTCACCCAGGCCGGCCGGCCCGGCGAGAACGCGGTCCAGCGGGCGGTGTCCGGGTCGACGCTGAAGATGGTGCGGATCGCGCGGAAGTCCACCAGCGTGTGCGTGAACCGCGAGGGGAAGCCATCGGGCCCGTCGTACTCGACGAAGGCGATGCCGGACTCCGGGATGGCGCCGATGAGCCGCGCCTCGCCCTCCGGGATGAGCGGGCCGACGCCGAAGAGGCTCCCCATGTCGAGCCGCCGGGCGCCCGAGCCGTCCGCGGTCGAGGAGACGCCCACCGCCCGCGTCTGCAGCAGCGACTCCAGCCGGCTGGAGTCGGAGGCGGGGAACGCCTCCTTCAGCAGCGCCAGCGCGCCCGCGACGTGCGGGGCGGCGGCCGACGTACCGCCGAAGCTGGCCGCCGGCGATGAGTTCCCGGCGCCCGTGGGTGACAGCAGGTTCGGCTTGAGGCGCCCGTCGGTCGTGGGCCCGCGGGAGGAGTAGCCGGCCTCGGTGCGGGTGGTGGAGCTGGTCAGCGCGCCCACGGTGATCACGGACGGATGATCGGCCGGCTCGGAAAGCGATCCCTGCGGGATGAACACGCTCAGCGGGTTCCCACGGTCCGGCGTCCCCACCATCATCACGTCGAGCATCCGCGGCCCGTCGGCCGCGTTCGCCTCGATGATGCGCAGGCCGTACAGACCGGTCTGCGTCGCGAGCACCTGGAGCGACTCCACCGGGTCGTCGTCGCAGTTCTGCACGCCGCGGGCGGCGCGCACCAGCGCGCCGGACGGCCCGAACAGCTCGATGTCGTAGTCGGAGCACGCCTTGCGCCACGGCTCGTCCCAGCGGACGGAGACGGTGATCAGGTCGCCCGCGGAGAACTGGTGCTCGTTCATCTCCACGCCGGCCGCGAACTCGTGGACCGTGTCGCCGTCGTCGTCGTTGAACTCGCCGGCCCAGTGCTGCTGCGCCCAGTTCCCGGAGGCGACCGCCCAGGTCTGGCCGGCGGCGACGGAGCGGCTCACGATCGCGTTCACCGCGCCTGTGCCGTCGCCGGGACCGTTGTGGATGTACCCCAGCGAGAAGGACACGACGTCGACGCCCTCGTCGATCAGGTAGTCCACCGCCGCCGACAGCTCGGTCACGGTGGTGAAGTTCACCAGGTAGAGCTGCGCCCCCGGCGCGACTGAGTGGACGACCTCGGCGGCGCGGCGGCCGTGCTCGGTCCCGCCGTCCACGTCGCCGTCGCGACGGAACGATCGCGTGACCACCCGGTCCGGCAGCGACGTGCCCAGGCGCGTCCGGTAGCCGTCGAAGCCCGCATCGAGGATGGCGACCTTCACGCCGTAGCCGGTGAACCCGGCGGCATTCCAGTCGTCCGAGCCGATGAGCGACGTCGCCGGCACCACCTGGAGCGGGACGAACACGCCCGGCCGGTCGACGCGGACGCTCGCCTCGTGCGCGGGGAGCGCCTCGATCACCTCCAGCGCGGAGGGCGGCAGCAACGCCTGGATCCGTCCGGCGGAGGTCACCTCCACGGTGCCGCCCAGGCTCAGGACGAGGCGCGCGGCGGAGTCGGCGTGGCCATCGCGCGCGACGAGCTCGACGCGCGCATCGGCGGCCTCCACCGCGGGCGAGGGGGAGAGGAACGGCAGGCTCGCGGCAACAAGGAGCACCGCCGCCAGGCTGATGCCGGCAAGGGGGCGCATGGGACTCCCGGTAGCGAGGCGGACCAGTAGACGTCTCGCCTGCCGAGTGTAGCCCGGCTCCGCCGTAGCCTCCTGTCGCCTGCCTGGCGACTGGACTAGTCCGCGACGGCGGCCGCGGACGCCTGCCCGGACACGAACCTCGCGACCTGGTTCCGGCCCAGCGACTTGGCCCGGTACAGCGCCGAGTCGGCGTCCCGGAAGAGCGCGTCCGGCGTCGCGTCCCCATCCGTGATCGCCACCCCGACGGACACCGTGGTGCGCAACTCGACGCCGCCGAACGTCACCGGCGCGGAGATGCGTTCGACGATGCGGCTCGTGATCGCATCGATGGATCTGTCGTCGGCGCCACCGAGGAGCACGACGAACTCATCGCCGCCGATGCGTGCCACCAGGTCCGTCTCGCGGACGGACTCCTGCAACCGGCGCGCGGAGGCCACCAGCAGCGCGTCGCCCGCCGGGTGTCCGTGCGAGTCATTGACCCACTTGAAGCTGTCGAGGTCCACGACGCCCATCGCGACCGGCGCCCCGCGCTCCCGCGCCCGCTCGAGGTAGTCCGTCAGCCGGTCCAGCAGCTGGATGCGGTTCGGCAGCCCCGTGAGTGGATCGTGCAGCGCCTGCTGCCGCAGCGCCTCCTCCAGCGCATCACGGTCGCTGAGCTCGCTGGCGGCGGACGCGAGGACGAGGGCGCTCGACGCCGCGATGGCGAGGTAGCCCTGGAGGAGCGTGACGGTGTAGCCCGTGTCGCTCGTCGCGACGAACGGCTCGGTACCCGTCGCGACGGCGACGTTCGCGACCTGCCCGATCCCCAGGACGGCCCACGAAGCACCTCGGACGCCGGAGTGCAGCGCGACCCAGGTCAGGGGCGGGATGACGAGGTACGGCGTCACGGTGTCCCAGCCACCGGACCACGCGTGCAGCGCGAAGACGGAGACGGCGATCGTGACGACCACCGGGAGGACGTCCGCCCCGGGCGACCGCCGCCCGCGGCCCGCTCGCCAGCTGAGCAGGACGGGTGCGACGACGAGCACGCCGAGCGCGTCGCCGACGAAGAACCGCGGCCACGACTCGAGGAAGTCATCGCCGGCCATCGCCGTGCCGACGGTGCCAAGTGCGCTCCCCACGATGGGCGCCGCGATGACGGCGAAGGCCACGAACTCGAGCAGCCCGCGCACGGGCACGAGCGCACCCCGGTGGCGGGTGAACCTCCGGACGAGCGTCGCGCCGATCAGGGGCTCGGCCGTGTCCGCGATGGTGAGCCAGACCGTCACCGACGTCGGGTGCCCCTTGATGAGATCGCTCGTCACCTCCGCCACCGCGATCGCCGCGAGCGCCCAGCCCCAGCGCCGGGTGGGGAGCAGCAGGAGTGCGCCGACGGTCAGCCCGGCCGCCGGCCAGAAGTTCATGCCGACCTGCGCCGGGTCGTTGGTCCAGAGGACGAACTGGGCGAGCGCGAGATACCCGAGGCCGAGGACCGCTACGAGCAGCAGTCCACCCCGATGTCCGCCGCGCAGGATGGCCTCTCGGGCCTGTCGCAAGGTCGCGACGATCCGAGAGGGGGAGGCGTCCGGCGATGGTGGCGGTTCGGACCGATCCTCGGCGCGCGTGGAAGCGCGCGGCCCCCAGGTGCCGCGTCGGGACTCGCTCAGGTGGGTGTTGGACGTCATCTAACTGCCACGCATCGACGGCACTCGGCGGAGTGCAAGAGAGCTCGCAGCGCCGACGAATCGGGCCATCTGGCATTCCCCGCGCGCATCCTAGCGCATGAAGCCCACCGAATATCGACTCGACCTCAACTGGCGTGAAGTACGCGCGTTCACCTCGACGCTAGAATCCTCGCCCGGGGAGGCTCCACATGACTGCTGCAGTCACCGGCCTGCTGGCGACCGCGCGCGAGCTTGCGCCCGCCGTGCGTGCCGCCGCCGACCGCATCGAGGGCGGGCGCCGGCTGCCGCCTGACATCGTGGAGCTGCTCCGCTCTGCGGGACTCTTCCACCTCGCCGTCCCGGAAGCCTACGGCGGCCTCGAGGCGAACCCGGTCGAGGCCTCCCGTATCGTCGAGGAGATCTCCGCCGCAGACGGATCCACCGGCTGGTGCGTGATGCTATCGATGCAGGCGGGCGTATACGGTGGCTTCCTGCCGCCTGACGTCGCGGCAGAGACGCTGGGCAACGGCGGCATCTTCGCCGGCACCGCCCGACCGATCGGGCGAGCCGTCCCGGCGCGGCTCGAGGGCGTCGAGGGCTACCGCATCTCCGGCCGCTGGCCGTTCGCGTCCGGCTCCTCGCACGCGACGGCCTTCACCGGTGAGGCGCTCCTGTACGAGAATGGCTCCGAGGCTCCCACGAAGAACGAGGACGGCACGGACCACGTCGTCGCGTTCTTCGTGCCTCGGGGCGAGGTCATCGTCCACGACGTCTGGGACACCACGGGCCTGCGCGGCACCGCGAGCAACGACTTCGAGATCGACGACGTGTTCGTCCCCGCGACCCATGTATTCGACTTCTCCCGGCCTCAGCACGACTGGGCGCTCTTCCGCTGCCCGGCGCTCATCTTCATGAACCACGGCGCCCAGGCGCTCGGCCTGGGGCGTGCAGCGGTCGAGGCCGCGCGCGACGTGTTCACCTCGAAGCGCGGCTGGGGCGGCGTCCCGCTCCAGGAGGTCGGTCGCGTGCAGGAGACCTTCGCGGCAGCTACAGCCCGCTACGAAGCCGCCCGCGACTACTACTACGGCACCGGGGAGGCGCTGTGGCAGGACGTCCTCGCCTCCGGCGGCGAGGGCGACCCGGTGCTCCGGGCGAAGGCACGGCTGGCCGCGAACCACGCGGTGACGGAGTCCCTCGGCGTCGTGGACCTCCTCCACCGCGCCTGCGCTACGACGGCGATCCAGCGCTCGAACCCGCTCGACCGCGTCTTCCGAGACATGCACACCGCCGCTGCTCACGTCATGGTGGGGCCGCTGGTGTACGAGGCCTCCGGTCGCGTCCTCCTCGGCCGCCCCGCCGACTTCCCTCTGTTCTGAACGCTCGATACATCGCGGTGGAGTGGATCGGCGTCGCTGCGGCCGGAGGCGACACGCTGCACGGCCATGTACGGCGGAGCGTCGCAACGTCCGTGCGCCAGGTGCCGCTCTTACCGCTCTCGGGCTAGCCTGAGATCCCACCGCGGACAGGACGCCCGAATGAAGTACCGCCTGCTTGCCGCGTTCGCGCTCATGCTCCCCCTCGCCGTTGCGTGTTCCGCCGCGGACGACTCCGGGGATGCCTCGACCTCCGCCATGAAGTCGCCCGAGGAAGGGCGCCAGCAGATCATGACCGCGATAGAGGACGCGACCGGCGCCTCATACGAGTTCGCGGCGACCGTCGAGATGTCCGGGTTCGGCGAGACACCCGCGTTCACGCTGGACGCCGAGGGCGCCGTGGACGCGGCGACGGACCGCGTTCGCGCGAGCGCCGACCTTGCGGGGCTGGTGGCCTCGATGGCGGCCGGACTCGGCGGCGAGGGCGACGCGGGGAACAGCGAGGGCATCAGCGCAATGCTCGGGATGCTGGGAGCCGGCGACCTCGACGTGATCCTGGACGGGACGACGGCATACGTAAGCAACCCGCTGCTCGCGATCCTGGCCCCCCAGTCCGGGGGCACGAAGTGGGTCTCCGTTGACCTCACGCAGGGCCTCGAGGCCCAGGGGATGCCGGGCGGCGAAACGCTGGCGCCGCAGGCGATGCTGCAGTCGCCGAGCAACATCCTCCCGCTCCTCACGCAGGTGACGGACGTGACGCACGCGGGCAGCGAGAGCGTCCGGGGCGTCGACACGACCCGCTGGGACGCGACGCTGAACACCGACGATCTGCAGGAGCTCGTGGACGCTCAGGCCGCCACCGGGACGGTCACGGCCGAGCACCTCGATGCGCTGCGCGCGTACACCCGGAGCCTCTCCGACCGGGTGGGCGACATCCCGGTCACCCTGTGGATCGATGGCGACGACCACCTCCGACGCTTCACACTCGCCGCGACCGGTACCGACGAGGCGACGGGCGATGACGTCACCGCATCGGTCCGCCTCGAGTTCTTCTCCTACGACCGAGACATCGAGGTGACGCCACCGGACGCGGCGGACGTCACGGCGCTCAGCGGGCTCACGCCTCTGCGGTAGTGCCGGAGGCGGGACGCGCGCGACCGTCACGCGTCCACCTCGGCGCGCGCGTACCCTGTGCGTTCAGCCGTCGAGCCAGCGCCCGGAAGGGCCGAGGGAGGCAGCGTGCCCGCCGAACCGCAGATCACGACCCTCAGCAACGGACTTCGCGTCGTCATCACGCCGATGCCGACCGCGCAGGCGGCTGCCGTCTCGTTCTTCGTGGGCGTCGGATCGCGGTTCGAGGACGCCCGAACGAACGGCCTCTCTCACTTCATCGAGCACATGCTGTTCAAGGGCACCGAGCGCCGGCCCACCGCACCGGAAATCTCGGAGGCGATCGAAGGTGCTGGCGGCGGCCTGAACGCCTTCACGACGAAGGAAGTCACCTGCTACTGGAACAACCTGCCCTACGAGCGGGTCGAGACAGGCATCGAGGTGCTGGGCGACATGGTCCAGCGCTCGCTCCTTGACCCCGACGAGCTCGAGCGGGAACGCCCCGTCGTGCAGCAGGAGATCCGCCGCGGGAACGACTCGCCGGGATCGAAGGCCTCGGAGCTGCTCTCGGTGGCGACGTTCGGCGACCAGCCGATCGGCTGGCCGATCGCGGGCACCATCGAGACCGTGCAGGGTGTGACACGGCAGGACTTCCTCGACCACATGGCGCGCTACTACACCACCGCGAACTCGGTGCTCTCGATCGCGGGCAACGTGGACGTCGAGGCGGTGCTCCGCCTCGCGGAGCGCGAGTTCTCGGAACTCGCGACCGGCGTCGCGGCGCCCACCCCGCCGGCGGACCCCTCCCGACCCGCTGCCCCGGAGCAGTACATCTCCATCGAGCTACGGGAGATCGAGCAGACGAACCTGGCCCTTGCCGTGCACGGTCTCGGCCGGCGCGATCCGGACCGGTTCGCGCTGGACATCATGAACACCGCGCTCGGACGCGGTATGTCGAGCCGGCTGTTCAAAGAGGTGCGTGAGCGCCGTGGCCTCGCCTACTCCGTGGGCTCTGGGTCGACCCGTTACCGCGACGTGGGGACGGTCTCTGTCTCGGCGGGCGTGACCCGCGACCACCAGGAGGAGGCCCTCGAGGTGATCGTCGCCGAGCTGCGTCGCCTGGTGGACGAACCGATGGGCGCCGAGGAGCTGAACCGCACGAAGGACTACGCGGCCGGCTCGTTCCGGCTCTCGCTGGAGACGCCGATGTCGTTCGCGCAACGCTGGGGCGCTCAGCTCCTGCACGACGGTGAGCTCGAGTCCGCCGACGCCACGGTCGCCGGCCTCCGAGCCGTCACCGCCGAGGACGTTCAGCGCGTCGCCGCCCGACTCTTCGCCAACCCGAGGTTCTCCCTCGCCGTCGTCGGCCCCTCCGCCCCCCGGGAGCGCCTGGACGAGATCCTCCACGGATAGCGGACGATGAGCGGGCTGGACACGCTGCCCGACGCGCCGGCGGTGGCGCAGATGGTCATCGCCGTCACCGGCGACTCGCCCACGGACCTGCGGATCGTGGGGCAGGGGGTCACCGCCGTCGCGTGGCGGGTCGAGGCCGACCACGGGCCGTACTGCGTCCTCGTGGCGCTGCCACCCCACGGGCCTGAGAGCGAGTGGCCCGGCGCCGGTGGGCAGATCGAGGCGCGCGCCGCAGTCCTCCGGGCGCTGCGTGAGCGCGACTCGCGGACGATGGAGGTGCTCGGCACCGCCACCTCCGAGGGCGTCCCCGCGCGACTCCGGCGCTGGTCCTGGATGGTCACGTCCTGGATGCGCGGTGCCCCGCTCGGCAGCGCCGACGAGATGACGCCCGACGTGGCGCGCGAGATCGGCGAAATCCTCGCGCGGCTCCACGCGATCCCGGCATCCGGCCACGGGCTGCTCGCCGACACTGCGGAGGAGATTCGGGGCGCCTCCGATGTCCCGGGCGCCGGGCTGACCTCGCGGTGGGGCCAGGACCTGTGGCCGTTCGATGGGCGCCCGCTGATCGCCCACCCGCTCGCCCGGATCGCGCCCGCGTTCGTCCTGCAGGTGAGTCCGCTCCGAGAGCAGCTCCTCGCCTACGTCGACCAGGGATCGCGCGCGCTGTGCCACACCGACTTCTCGCCCGGTCACGTCTGGACCGAGGGCGGCCACCTCACCGGGCTCATCGACTTCGGTGACGCGGCCGTCCTGCCACCCGCCATCGACGTCGCGCTGTTCGCATCGATCTACGGCTGGGATCTCACCGAGGCGCTCCTCGATGGGTACGCGTCCAACTCCGTGCTGCGGGACATCCGTCGCGCGGAGGCGTACCAGCTCGGGGTGCTCATCGGCCTGCAGCGGGTGGAGAAGCACGTCCGGTTCCGGCCGGACGAGGCCCGGGCCCGACGGGCAGTCGCCTTCCTCGAAGCCACCCTCCCTCGGGCGGTCCGTCGCATGGACGCGTAGACTCCGCCGGATGCCACACGTCGAACTGCCCTCGGGGATCCGCATCCGGTACGACGAGCGCGGCCCGCACGACGCGCGGCCGCTCGTGCTCGCGCACGGATTCTCGGTGAGCCTCGAGATGTGGTTCCCGCAGATGCACGTCCTGTCCCAGGACTACCGGCTGATCACCTGGGACGCGCGCGGCCATGGCGGTTCGTCCGCGCCCGATGACATCGAGTCCTACACGATGCCGGCGCTTGCGGGCGACCTCCGCGGCCTGCTCCACGAGCTGGATGCGGTGGAAGGCGCGGTGATCGGGGGGATGTCCTTCGGCGGGCAGATCGCGATGCAGTACGCCGTCGACCATCCGGCTGACGTCCACGCCCTGATCCTCAGCGACACAACGACGCGCGGGAATGCACCCACCGATCCGATCCGCTCGCAGGAGTACCCGGAGTGGGCCGGCGATCCGGGCATGGAGGGCTGCCGCCACGCCATGCGCACCCGGCCTGACCTCACGGGCGCGCTCAAGGACCTCCAGGTCCCAACGCTCGTGATCGTCGGCATGCAGGACGGGATGATCCTCCCCGGCCTCAAGCGACTGGACGGCCTGCCACGCCGCCGCCTCATCCGGTTCGACGGTTGCGTCCACGGCACCAGCAGCCAGCGTCCCCGCGACTGGGGCAGCGAGGTGCTTCGCTTCCTCGCGGACGTCGACGCGGGCCACGAGCTGGGCGAAGACGAAGTGGTCTAGGAAAGATCGGCTCATGCTCGCGCTCCGCAGCATCCTCGTGATCGATGCGCTCGACGAGGGCGCCCTGAAGGCGGCCGCATCAAGTTCCGCCGACGCGGTCCTCATCGACCTCGCCCATCCCTCGCTTCATAACCAGCGCTACGAAGCGCGGCGCTCCGCGAAGCGGCACGCGCAGGCGATCGGCCGCACGGGGCGGCCTGTGCTCGTGCGGATCTCGGACGCGCGCTCTGGCGAGATGGCCGCGGACGTCGAGGGCATCGTCGGGCCGTCGCTCCGCGGTGTCGTCGTCTCGGGCGTAGAGGAGCCACAGGACGCCCGCGACGCCGACGTGCTCGTCCGCAAGTTCGAGATGCGCGGCGGACTCACGCCCGGCGAGATCGCGATCGTCCCCGAGCTGGACAGCGCCGAGGGGCTCGTGGCGCTGATGCGCGTCCTCCTCGCGATCGACCGCGTCCGCGCGATCTCGCTCAGCATCGATGGCTTGAGGAACGACCTTCGGCTCGGGCCGGGCGCCGGCGCGCTCTACCAGCACGCGATGGCCGAGGTCGCGATCCACGCCGACGCCGCGCGCATCCCGTGGTTCGTGCACGTCCAGCACCACCGCCCCGGCGTCGAACACATCCCGACGCTGGCCCACGACTTCGGCGCGGCCGGCGTGACCGTCCACCACGAGGGCGAGGCGCGCGGGATGAACTCGCTGTTCTCACCCGTGGCGTCCGAGGTCACGATCGCGCGGGCGATGGTGGCCGAGTGGGAACGCGTCCGGAAGCGGGGCGAGGTCCTCGGTGTCGTCGCCGGCGAGGCCGTGGAGGTGCCGGGCTACGACCGCCTCGTCGACCGGCGGACGGTCCGCCGAGCCCGCGCGGTGCTCGATCTGGTCGAGGCGATCGAGGCCCGCGAGTCGCTGGCATAGCTCGCCTCGCCGGCTCGGACGAAGCCGCACGAAACCTATACTCAGTCCGTGGCCGACGATCCCTTCCAGAACCTCCCGCCGGAGGACTCCGAGCTCCGGCCAAACGCCGAGGCAGGACGCCTGCTCCTCGGCGGCCCCGTCGTCCTACTGACCACGACCTACCGGGGCGTCCCCAACGTGATGCCGCTGTCGTGGTTCATGCCCGTCTCCGCTGACCCTCCGCTCGTGGCGATCTCGGTCGGGCAGGGCCGGCACACCGCGGACATGATCGCCCACTCCCAGGAGTTCGCCCTCAACTTCCCCAAGCGCCCCTACCTCCACCACGTCCAGTACCTCGGGTCGCTGAAGGGCGCCGAGGTCGACAAGTTCGAGGCCACGCAGTGGGAGACGTTCGTGCCGGTCCGGATCACCTCGCCCCTGCTGATGAACTGCGCCGGCTGGATTGAATGCCAGGTCGTCGAGACGCTGCCGTTCGGGGACCACGTCCTCTTCCTCGGCGAGGTCGTCGCCGTGCGCGTCGACCCCGACTCGTACGACGGTGACCGCGGGCGCTGGCGGCTGGACGCGGATAACGAAGACGATCGCGTCCTGCATTTCCTCGGCGGCAACGAGTACTCGTCGCTTTCCCGCGTCTACGAAGCGCGCATGCCACGCGACTTCGAGGCGCCCGAGCGCATCCTCCGCGAGCGCGTGGCCGAGGAGCTCGAGCTAACGCAGGAAGCACGCGAGCGGCGCGCCGAGCGCATCGAGGCCCTGCGGGACGAGGTGCGTCGCGGCAACGTCGTAGACCTCGACGCGATCGATCCGCTGGAGCTCCCCGCCGATCTGAAGGCGCGCATCGAGGAAGGCGAGGAGCTCGACCTCTCGCGCGGGTTCATCCTCGGCGGACCCGACCGGGACGAGCCCGGACGCTGACGCGCTGAGCCGGCTTCCGTGACCTTCGAGGAGTTCCACGACCCACGCCTGGTCACGCTGTCGCTCACGCTCGACGAGGGCCGGGGCGACCTCGCCTTCTACCTCGACCTCGCATCACGCCTCCAGGCGCAGGTGGACCACCCACTCCAGGTCGTCGACCTCGGCTGCGGCACGGGTGAACTCGCGGTCGCCCTCGCGGAACGTGGATGCGCCGTCACCGGCGTCGAACCCGCCCCGGCGATGGTCGCCACCGCCCGGCAACGTCCCGGAACCGGCCGTGTACGGTGGGTCGAGGGTGACGCGAGCGCCCTCGGGCGGGAGATGGGCGGTGCAGACCTCGTCACGATGACAGGGCACGTCGCGCAGGTGATCAGCGATGAGGCTGCCTGGCGCGCGACGCTCGCGAGCGTGAGCCGCATCCTCCACCGCGACGGGCGGCTCGCGTTCGAGAGCCGCAACCCGGCCGCCCGGGCATGGGAGCACTGGACCCCGGAACGCACGCGCGAGCGGGTCTCCGCGACGGCACTGGGCGCCGTCTCCTGGTGGTGGGAGGTCGTCCGGGTCGACGGCGAGCTCGTGACGACGGAGATCCACTACGTCGTACACGCGACCGGCGAGGAGCTCGTCTCGAGGAACCTCCTGCGCTTCCGCCCGTGGGATGCCCTCTCGGGGGCGCTCACCGAGGCCGGTCTCGAAGTCGAGCAGGTCTTCGGGGACTGGTCGCGTGCGCCGTTCGCGGCAGACTCTCCCGAGTTCGTCGTCCTCGCCCGCCCTCGGCAATGAGGTTCCGCCGGGATGGCAGCGTGTGCCGCCTGTTCGCGTGCTGCACGTCGATCCGCGCTAGAGGGGTGCGGCGCGGAACCCGCTGGCCTCCTCGACGGTGAACTCAGAACCACAGCCCTCGCAGTAGTAGCGAGCGATCTTGTCGCTCTTGCCCATGTCCGCGGCGTCGTCCCAGCGCGGGACCAGGGCTCGGTGGGCGCACTCCGGTGCCTCCTCGGGAGCGGTGACCGGTCCGGCCTCGGCGTTGCCGCCCCCGAAGATCTTGCTCAGGATGCTCATATCGCCTCCTTCTGAACGGCTCGCACCCTAGTCGGAGCTCCGCAACGGGCCCATCTCAGCACCGACGGATGCGTTACACACCCGTCGCTCGCGAGGATTGCGAGGCAAGGCTCCGAGGTGGCCCCGGCGCGCTGTCCGCCCTTCCGCTCCCGCGCATCGCTCGTTACGCTCACCGCCGGACGGAGGGCACACCATGGGCCTGAGCGCGATCTTCGGACGCCCCAAGATGACCTACCGCGGCGTGAGGATTCAGCCGCCGGTCAGCGAATGCTGCGTGAACCGCAAGCTGATGCCTCGCTGGCGCGGCCCCCAGGTCATGGAGGACGACCGGCTCGCCATGGGCTACGTCTGCCACGCCTGCGGCCGGGAGTTCCTCCCCGGCGACGTGCGGGACCGCCGCCTCATCCGCGGCGCCCACCCGGCACCCGTCGCGGCCGCGACGGCGCACGCCGAGGAGACCGAGGACCACTCCTAGTCTCGACCGCCCGCGGCGCGACACCGCGACCCGATACCTTCGAAGCCCCGCTCTGCGGGGCTTCGTCGTCTCCGAGCCCGGGGCTGGCCGCAGTCGGGCGGCCTCACGCCCCTCGCGACCGCGACGCGGCTGCTATCATTCGGTTGTTGCCGAATTACCGAACAACCGCCGGCAGGTGACTCACGTGGCCCTCGATGACGTCCTCCGCGCACTGAGCGACCCCACGCGACGCGAGGTGGTGCGCCTCCTCGCGCGCTCGGGACCGATGACCGCGGGCGGACTGGCGGAACGGTTCGACCTCGCGAAGAGCACGATGTCCGGGCACTTCAGCGTCCTGCGACAGGCGGGCCTCATCGTGTCGGAGCGGCAGGGGCAGTGCATCGTCTACTCCGCCAGCCTCTCGGTCCTCGAGGAGGCCATGGCGTCGATCCTCGACGGCTTCGGGATCGGCGGCCGGACAAACACGCGGGTGGACGACCGGACGAACGAGAAGCGCGCCGCCGACCGGCGTGCGGAAAGCGACCACCGACGATGACCAGCGATCACACTCCCGCCGCCGGCGCCGAGCGCGGGCCTGCCGTCTGGTCCTGGCGGCGCGAGGCGCCCCTCCTCGCGATCGTCGCCGCCATGTTCGTCGCCTCGGCCGTCGCGTGGCCGTTCGCGGACGATGAGATCCCGACGCACTGGAACGCCCGCGGCGAGGTCGACGGCTACGGCGGGAAGCTCCAGGGACTCCTGCTGCTCCCTGCCGTCGCCGCGGGCGTCTGGCTGCTGCTCGCCGTCATCCCGCGCTGGGACCCCGGCCGGAAGAACTACGCCTCCTTCGGGACGGCATACCTCCTCACGCGCGCCGGGGTGCTCGCGTTCCTCGCGCTGATCCACGCCGGCGTCATCGCTGTCGCCGTGGGCAGCGGGATCGACATCTACTTCCTGTTCCCGCTCGGCATCGGGGCGCTGCTCTTCGGGCTCGGCAATGTCATGCCCAAGTTCCGTCCCAACTACTTCGCCGGCGTCCGTACACCGTGGACGCTCGCGAGCGCGAAGTCGTGGACGGCGACCCACCGCCTCGGCGGACGGCTCTTCATGCTCGGCGGCGTCCTGTTCGCCTCGATGGCGTTCATCCGCGCCGAGTGGTTCGTCATGGTCCTCGTCGGCGGCATGCTCGCCGGTATCGCGATCCTCTTCATCTACTCTTACCGCGTATGGCGCGACGACCCGGACCGCGTCCCGGTCGGCCTCGTCGCCCCTTCCGAGGAGTAGAGCGCCGAGCCTGGACGGACCACGGCGGTCACGCGCGCCTCGTAACGCATCTCCCGGGCGGCGTGCGTGACGCGCACCCCGCTCACCTCCCATGATGTGCGCGTGCGCGAGGGATCCGACAGGGTGGGCTCGTGGGTGACGCTGTCTCGTCCGAAGTCGCCGTACGACTTGCGATCGCGCTCGGCATCGGGCTGCTCATCGGCGCCGAGCGCGAGCGACGCCTGGTGCGCGAGGGGCGACGTGGCACCGCCGGCCTCCGCACGTTCGGCCTGACCGCACTCCTCGGCGGCATCGCCGAGCAGGTGGGGGGCAGCGGCATCCTCACGGTCGGCTTCGCCTTCGTCGCCGCCGTCGCCGTCGCCAGCTACCTCCGGACGATGGCGGAGCACCCGGGGCTCTCGACCGAGATCGCCCTCCTCGTCACGTTCCTCCTCGGCGCGCTGGCGCAGCGTGAACCGGCCGTGGCCGCCAGCATGGCCGTCGTCATCACGGTGCTCCTCATCACGCGCACCACCATGCATCGCTTCGTCGGCCAGGTGCTCACGGAGCAGGAGGTCCACGACGGGCTGCTCCTGCTCGCGTGCGCCCTCGTCATCCTGCCGCTCGTCCCCGACCGGACCGTGGATCCGCTCGACGTCGTGAACCCGTTCGCCGTCTGGCGGCTGGTGGTCCTGCTCATGTCGATCAGCAGCGTCGGCTACGTCGCCGTCCGCATCCTCGGCCCCCGCTACGGGCTCCCGCTCGCGGGGCTCGCCGGCGGCTTCGTCTCGAGCACCGCCACCGTGGGGGCGATGGGCACGCGGTCGCGCGAGGACGGCGTCGTCCGCGCGGCCGTCGCCGGCGCGCTCGCCTCCACGCTCGCGACGTTCGTCCAGATGGCGGTGGTCCTCGCCGCCGTCAGCCGCGCGACGCTCGAAGAGCTCGTGTGGCCGCTGGCCGCGGGTGGCGCGGGCGCGGCAGCCGTCGCGTTGATCGCCGTGGTCGGGTCCAGCTCGAGGGACGACATGCGCGGGGCGATGCAGGGTCGGGCATTCAGCCTCCGCGCCGCGGTGGTCCTCGCGCTCGTCCTCACGGCCGTCACCTTGGCCGCCGCCGTCGCCTCCGAGGTCGCGGGTGATGCCGCCGTGGTCGTGGCGGCGATCGCCGGCGGCTTCGCGGACGCGCACGCCGCCTCCATTGCCGTCGCCTCCGTCGTGGCTTCGGGCCGCGTCGAGCCCTCGCCCGCGAGCGTGGCGATCCTCGGCGCGATCAGCACGAACGCCCTGAGCAAGATCGTCGTCGCCCAGATGAGCGGAGGCAGCCGATTCTCGGCACCCGTCGCCCTCGGCGTCGGCGCCTCGCTCGCGCTCGCCTGGATCGCCTTCGTCCTCGAGACCCTCTAGCACCGCGGGGGGCGCCGCCGCGGGGTGGGCTAGCCTCTGCCGGCCTCCCAGATCCCGATCACGTTCTGCCCGGGATCGCGGAACCGCGCGAATCGCAGACCCCCGTCGTCCCGCACCGGCTCCACCACTTCGCAGCCGCGCTCCTCGATCTCGCGCAGGACACCCTCGATACCGTCGACGTAGACGTGGATGAGGACGCCGTCCGGCGATGGCCCCAGGCTGGCGACGAACTCGCCGGCGAGCCCGCTCGGCGTGTCGCTGAAGGGCACACGCTCGTTGTCGCGCGGACCCAGCGTCCAGGCGACGCGGTCATCGTCCGGAGCGGTGATGCGCCATCCGAAGACCGCCTCGTAGAACACGGCGGAGGTGATGGGGTCCCGCGCAGGGATCGCGAGGTACGAGACCCGCCCGTGCTGGGCGAGGTGCGACCCAACGCCACTCGACAGGGGATCAGGTTCACCCGGCATGCCGACTCCACTCACGTCGGCCGCGCCCGCGCTCGACGTCGGCGCGGCCAGACCGGCATCGCGTCAGGATCCGCGCTCCGCGAGCGTCAGGAGGAGCGTCGACGCCTCGATCGCTTCGACGGAATGCCGCACCCTCGCATCGAAGGCGATCAACCGGCCACTGGTGACGTCGATCGTCTCGTCCCCCACCTTCATCCGGACGTGACCATCGAGCACCTGCACGGTCGTCGCACCCGGAGCTGAATGCTCCGCCAGGCTCCCACCGGCGCTCAGCCGCGTGAGCACCACGTTGAGCCCTCCCTGCTTGACGAGCGTGACCGCGCGACGGTCGTCGGCGGCAACCGCCAGTCCCTCGAGCTCCGTGACCGCCTCGCCGAGGTCGATCAGCAGGCGCTCCGCGGACAGGTCGTGCGTCCGCAGGTACGTGTGCTTCTCCATGGTGATCCAGTCCCTTCCCGCCGACACCGCCGAGGGCGCGGCCGCCCCGCTGCCTCAGGGTACCGGCCGCGCCAGCCCACGCTCCGTGACTAAAGGAGTGGACACGAGGGCGCCCACCACGGGCCGGCGAGCCCGGCAGGCTCACCCGGCTCGCCCTGAGTGCGCGCTCAGCCGCGCCGGCCGGGTGTCCCGCGCACGTGCCGGGAGACCTCCTCGGCCAGCGCCGCCACCGACCGTCGAGCGCACGTGAACGTCTTCTCCGGGGCCGCCGTCGCGAACGGCTGGCTCACCTTGTGGTCGAGCTGCGTGTTCGCCCAGATCGCCACCACGTCCGCCCGGTCGGCGAGGTCCTTCGCCCGCCGCGCCCCGGTCGGCCGGTCGCCCTCGACGAACTCCACCTCGACGGCGCTTCCGCGCAGCGCGTTCCGCAACGCTGTCCGCGCGTTCGGCGACCCGCCGATCACCAGCAACCGCGTCCGCCGGGCCGCCACCAGGTCCTGCGCCATCTGCTGCACGTTCCGCGCGATGTCGCTGCCGCCGCAGACCTCGCACCCCTCGGACGCCACCTCGACCACCCGACGCCCGCCGGCGTCGAGGGCGTTCCGGCACGCTACCGCCGAGCACACCCGCGCGATGCGTTCCTCGATCGCCGCGACCGCAGCCTCGCGCTTCGAGGCAGCCATGTTTTGCTTCCGGTCGTTGGTGAGCCCCGCCTCGATCAGCGCCAGCCGCGCCACCTGCTTCGACGCCACGCGCACGAACCCCATCTCTTCGAGGAGTCCTTCGATGGGGAACGTCGCTTCGGCGGGCATGAGTTGAGGTTACGACGGACGCGCGCCTAGAGCCGGAGGACGGCTGGCGCTACTCGCTCTTGCCGAGCTCCTGCGCGAGGCCCACGAGGATGCCCTCCGGTCCGCGCATGTGGCAGAGCCGGTAGACATCCTCGTACTCCGCGACCGCGCCGACGAGCTCGGCGTCATGAGCCTGCAGGCGTGCGACGGTCACATCGACATCGTCGACGGCGAACATGGCGCGCGAGAGGCCGCAGGCGTTCACGGGACGCGGGTCCGGCTGCGTCGGGATGAGCTCGGCTTGCTCAGCTCAAGGCGGCCGTGGCCGTCCGGCCCTTGACACGAACGTACGTTCGTAGCCTATCGTTCTCCTCCTGGCGAACGCATGTTCGCACCACCCGGGCGGGGCGTCCGAGGGGGACACGCATGGCGCTGGCCGATGCCATCACCGCGCTCCGAGGCAACCCGCGCCTCGCGCAGTGCTTTACCGACTGGCGGTCCTTCCCGCCCGAGCCGCCGAGGTACGCCGAGTGGCCGGGCAGCGTCGATCCGCGCATCGTCGGGGCGCTGGCGAAGCGGGGGATCGAGCGGCCGTACACCCACCAGGCGCAGGCGATCGCCAATGGCCTGAGGGGAAACGACCAGGTCATCGTCACCCCCACCGCCAGCGGCAAGACGCTCTGCTACACGGTGCCCGTGCTCCAGTCGATCCTCGAGGACGACTCGGCGCGTGCGCTCTACCTCTTCCCGACGAAGGCGCTGGCGGCCGATCAGCTCGATGAGCTGCACGGGCTGGTGACGGACGCCAACCTGCCGGTCAAGACGTTCACCTACGACGGCGATACCAGCCCGAAGGCGCGACGGCTCGTGCGCACCTCCGGGCACGTCGTGATCACGAACCCGGACATGCTGCACACCGGGATCCTGCCGAACCACACGAAGTGGGTACGGTTGTTCGAGAACCTGAAGTACGTCGTGATCGACGAGCTGCACACCTACCGCGGCGTGTTCGGCTCGAACGTCGCGAACCTCCTGCGCCGGCTCCAACGGATCTGCCGCTTCTACGGCGCCAACCCGACGTTCATCTGCTGCTCCGCGACGATCGCGAACCCTGGCGAGCTGGCCGATGCGCTCATCGGACGCCGCGTGGAGGTCGTCGACGACAACGGCGCGCCGAGGGGTGAGCGGGTGGTCGCGCTCTACAACCCACCGGTGGTGAACGAGGAGCTCGGCATCCGCCAGGGGGTCGTGAACGCGACCACCTCGGTGGCGGGCGCGCTCCAGGCGGCGGGCGTGCAGTCGATCGTCTTCGCCGGCTCGCGTACCCGCGTCGAGGTGCTCACCCAGTACCTGCGCGAGATGCGGGGCGGACGCGCGATGAACCCCGGCGGCACGCCGATCGTGCGTGGCTACCGCAGCGGCTACCTCCCGAAGGAGCGCCGCGAGATTGAAGCGTCCCTCCGCGACGGCAGCCTCCGCACCGTCGTCGCGACGAACGCCCTCGAGCTCGGCATCGACATCGGCGGCCTCGATGCCTCGATCGTCGCCGGCTACCCGGGCACGCTCGCGAGCCTGAAGCAGCAGATGGGCCGCGCCGGGCGCAGCCAGCAGCCGTCGCTCTCGGTGCTGATCGCGTCGTCGACCCCGCTGGACCAGTACATCGTCCAGCACCCGGAGTTCGTCTTCGGTGAGACCGTCGAGGCGGCCCGCGTCCACCCGGACAACCCGATCATCGCCGCCGAGCACCTGAAGTGCGCCGTCTTCGAGCTGCCCCTCGACGTCGAGGAGCAGGCAGCGGTCATGGGCGCCCACACGCCCGACCTGCTCATGGCCCTCGAGGAGATCGGCATGGTTCACCGCGCCGAGACCCCGGAGGGCGTCCGCGCCTACTGGAGCAGCGAGGCGTACCCGGCCGAGGAGGTCTCCCTCCGGCTGGGCGCCGAGCAGAACGTCGTGATCATCGACCAGGGCCCGCCTGCCTCGGTCATCGGCGAGATCGACCGCCCCTCCGCCATGACCCTCCTCCACACCGAGGCCATCTACATGCATGACGGCCGCCAGTACCACGTCGACTTCCTCGACTGGGAGGAGCTCAAGGCGTACGTCCGCCCGGTCGACGTCGAGTACTACACGGACGCCCACCTCGCGGTGGACCTCAAGGTCATCGACGAGTGGGAGTCCACCGCCCACCCCGTCGCGCCTCCGACCCCGCGCGCTCGCGCCACCGACGAGTACGACACCCAGCCCGTCCCCGACGTCGGCGACCGCCCACCCTGGGACGACGTCCACCGCGCCTCGATGACCTCGTGGGAACGCACGGACCGGTCCACGGTCGCAACCCCCGGCCCGGCTTCTTCCTCGACCTCCGGCCCTCGCGCGGCCGCGGTCGTCCGAGGCCACGGCGAGGTGTCCGTCACGTACCTCGCCACCATCTTCAAGAAGATCCGCCTCCACACCCACGAGAACATCGGCTGGGGCAAGATCGGCCTCCCGCAGGACGACCTCCACACCGGCGCGTACTGGATCGCGCTCCCCGAGTCGTTCACCTCGGGCCGCAGCAAGGTCGCCGTCGAGGCCGCCCTCCACGGCGTCGGCGCGCTGCTCTCGAACGTCGCCCCGCTCCTCCTGATGTGCGACCCGCGCGACCTGCACCTGAGCACGCAGCAGAAGAGCCCCCACACCCAGCTACCCACGCTGTTCCTCTGGGAATCCGTCCCCGGCGGCGTCGGCTTCGGTGAGCACCTCTATCGGGAGACTCCGCGCCTGCTCCGGATGGCGCTCGGCATGGTCGAGGGCTGTCCCTGCGCCTCGGGCTGTCCGGGCTGCGTCGGCCCCGGCTCGCCCAACGCGAAGACCGGGGCCATCGAGGCGCTCCAGGCGCTCATCGCCGGCGTCGCCACCTCGACCTCCACGGCCGGCGCCGAGGCTGCGGGCTAACGATGGTCCTCGAACGCCCGGCCGCGCCCGAAACGCCGGAGGAGGTCCGAGCCCGGCTGCGTTCGCTGATCCGCCGCCTCGAATCGAAGCCCGTGCGCCCGAGGCCGCACGTCACCGAGTGGCGCCCTCGGGCCTGGACCGTCGAAGAGACGTTCGCCGAGGGCTCCGTCTCGGGCGCCGGCCGCAGCGTGTCCCGCCGCGACACCCCCGCCGGATCGTGCTGGCTGATCGAGGAGCGCTTCCCGCTCGACCACCACACCGGCACACAGCCGCTCCGCGAGGTAGCCCACGTCACCCCGGCGACCTACGCACTCCTCGCCCCGGACGAGGGCGCCGAGGATGCGGCCCTCGACGAGCTGGTCTTCCTCGACATCGAGTCGAGCGGCCTCGGCGGCGCGGGAGCGATGGCATTCCTCGTCGCTGCCGGACGCTTCGAGGGCGACACGCACGACCGGGAGTTCGTCCTGCGCCAGTACCTCGCGACGTCGCCGCCGGAGGAGGCGGGCGTGCTCCGCGCCGTCCTCGACGATTACGAGGTCAGCGGCGGCGACCCGGTGCTGGTGACGTACAACGGCCGCACGTTCGACGGCCCCCTGCTGGACGAGCGCGCGACCATGCACCGTCAGCGGGCCGGCTTCGACGCGCTCCGCCACGTCGACCTGCTCGCGCCGATCCGCACCGGGCTGCGCGGCGCGATGGAGAGCTGCCGCCTGTCGATGGTGGAGACCGAGGTCCTCGGTGCCACCCGCCCGACGACCGAGGTCTCGGGCGTCGACGTCCCCGGCTTCTACTTCCGCTTCCTGCGCTCGAACGACGCGCGGTTGCTCGCGCCGATCGTCGAACACAACGCCCTCGACGTGGTCTCGCTCGCCGCGGTGCTCGCGCGCTTCGGAGCGCTGCTCGCCGGGACGCGGCCCGCGACCCCGCTCGACGCCGTCGCGCTGGGACGGCTGCACGCCGCTCGCGGCCTGCACGACGAAGCGACGAGGCACCTCGAGTCAGCCATCGCGCTCCTGCCGCCGAGCGCCCGCCGCGACGACGTGATGCTGCGCCTCGCCGCCCTGCACCGGAAGGCGGGACGTCGCGACCTCGCCGAGCCGCTCTGGCGCGAGGTCGCCTCGCGCCCGGACGGCGGAATCGCCCCGCTCGTCGAGATCGCCAAGGCCCTCGAGCACGACCGCCGCGACTACGCCGCCGCCCTCGAGGTCGTGGACGAAGCCCTCCGACGCGCCGACCGCCTCGTGCGCCTCGACCGCGCCCAGGCCACCCGCTGGCGCGAACTGCTCGAACACCGCCGCGCCCGCCTCCTCCGCCGCGCCGAGCGCGCCACCTGATGCCCGACGGCAAGCGAAACGCCCAGCGGCGTCCCCCTGCGACAGGTTCAGGGGTGAGCAGCGGGTTCTCGGTGCCGGGGCGAGGTACGTCATTGGCTCCGGGGGACAGCCCCGACGAGTTACCGTGGCTCAGGCTCCGATGCCGATTCCGGCGTCACGAATCCGGAGTCAAACGCAAACACCGCCGCCTGCGTCCGATCCCGCACGTCGAGCTTCGCGAGGATGCGCTTCACGTGCGTCTTCACCGTCCCCTCCGACACTACGAACGCCTCCGCGATCTCCGCGTTCGAGTAGCCCCGAGCGATCAGCAACAGCACCTCACGTTCACGCGGGGTGAGTGCTTCGACCAGCGGGTGCACCTCGCCGGCGCGCGCGAGCGCAGCGCTCGGCGCGTCCGCGTCGAGGAGGGTCGCCGGCGGGGGAGGGATGTCGCGCGCCCGCGTGCCGAGCATGAGCTTCGCCCAGCGGCCGACCAGCCACGCCTCGAGGTTCAGCACGTGCAGCGACACGAACACGCCGACCAACCCAACCGGCACCACGGCCCACGCCTCCTGTGGCGTGTCGACGTGCCACCCGAAGATCTCCATCCACGACCGGTCGTCGCCCCACACGTCGAATAGCTCGTACGTGACCGGTGCGGTCAGCAGAGATAGTGGCAGCGCCACGGCAACCGTCGTGCTCACGAGGGCGGCGATCCCGAGCGGGAAGCCGGAGAAGAGGTAGACCAGCGCGGTCCACGTGGACGGGTCGAGCAGGATCTGCTTCGCCTGCTCCCGCAGCGGGACATCGCGCTCGTACCAGGTCGGAGGCCGGCGGATCTCGACGCCGACGAGGCGACGATGGAGGAACGCCTCCAGGTCCGCCGCCCACCTCGCCGCGAGCACGAGCACGATCAGGATCGCGATCCCGAACCACGTCCAGATCAGGACGCCTCCCGTCACCCCGAGCGTCACGAGGGCAACGAAGTACGCAACGCCGAGCGGGAACGAGAGCAGGAGATACAGGATGCGGGTGTAGGTCCACCGGCTCCCCAGTGGCGCCAGCCAGAGCCAGCGCTCGGGCAGACGCCGTCGAGCGGGATAGATCGGGATCGCAGCCATCGCCTGGCCCTCCTCAGCCATCCCAATCTCCTCTCGCGGGGCTCCAGGGGCGTCCCTCTCAGGGGTGATTTTCGTCCCCGGGTCCCCTCCGGACGCGCTCCGCGCGCGATTCGACGCTCCCAGACGTCGTTATGGGTGCGGTTCGACACGCTGCGCGGCCGACGGTACGATTGAAAAAACCCGGGAGCTCCCCACCACCCCCGAGTACCCTTCCATGGCCAGGTATGTCTTCGTCACCGGCGGTGTCGTTTCCTCAGTAGGAAAAGGCATCGTTACCGCCTCATTGGGCCGCATCCTGAAGGCCCGCGGGCTCACCGTCTCCATCCTCAAGCTGGACCCGTACATCAATGTCGACCCCGGCACGATGTCCCCGTACCAGCACGGGGAGGTCTTCGTCACCGATGACGGCGCCGAGACTGACCTCGACCTCGGCCACTACGAGCGGTTCATCGACACCGACCTAACGAAGATGAACTCCTCCTCCTCCGGGCAGATCTACGAGGAGGTCATCCGCAAGGAGCGCCGCGGCGACTACCTCGGCGGCACCATCCAGGCGATCCCGCACGTTACGAACGAGATCAAGCGCCGCATCCGCGCTGCCGGCACCCAGCTCAAGGCCGACGTCGTCATCGTCGAGGTCGGCGGGACGGTCGGTGACATCGAGGGCCAGGTGTTCCTCGAGGCGATCTCCCAGATGCGCGCCGCCGCGCCGCAGGAGACGCTCTCCATCCACGTCACACTGCTGCCCTACATCGGCAGCACGCACGAGCTGAAGACGAAGCCGACGCAGCACTCCGTGCGGGAGCTCCGCGCCTTCGGCATCCAGCCCGACGTCATCATCGCCCGCTCCGACTACCCCGTGCCGGACGCGCTGCGCGAGAAGGTCGCCCTCTTCTGCTCCGTGCAGAAGGAGTCCGTCATCCCGCTGCAGACCGCGCGCTCGATCTACGAGGTGCCGCTGATCCTCGAAGCCTCCGGCCTCGGCGAGATCGTCACCCGCAAGTTCGAGCTGGCCGGGGCGCGACCTGACCTGGAGGAATGGGCGCAGTTCGTCGAGCGGCTCACCGCCCCGAGGAAGCGCGCGACGATCGCCATCGTCGGTAAGTACGTCGAGCTGCACGACGCCTACCTCTCGATCAAGGAGGCACTGGTGCACGCTGGCGTCCACCACGATGCCGAGCTCGACTTCCGGTGGGTGCACTCCGAGCACATCGAGGCGTCAGACGCCGCCGCTCAGATCGGCGCGCCCGAGGACGTCGACGGCATCCTCCTCTGCCCCGGCTTCGGTGACCGCGGTCTCGAGGGGAAGGTTGCGGCTGTGCGCTACGCGCGAGAGAACCGCATCCCGTACCTCGGCGACTGCCTCGGCATGCAGATGCTCGTCGTCGAGTTCGCCCGCAACGTCGCGAAGATGCCTGACGCCAACACCACGGAAGCGGACCCGAAGTCGCCCTTCCCGGTGATCTCCCTGCTGTCCGAGCAGGAAGAGGTCCACGACCTCGGCGGCACGATGCGCCTCGGCGGCTACGACTGCCGGCTGGTACCGGGGACGAGGGCGCACGCCGCCTACGGAGCGGACGTGGCGCGCGAGCGACACCGCCACCGCTACGAGGTGAACAACAGCCTCCTCCCCCAGCTGGAACAGGCCGGACTCATCGTCGCGGGTCGCGACGTGGACACGAACCTCGTGGAGATCGTGGAGCTGCCGGACCACCCCTTCATGGTGGGTGCGCAGTTCCACCCGGAGTTCACAAGCCGACCGAACCGTCCCAACCCGCTCTTCCGCGACTTCGTCGGCGCCGCCGTCCGGCACGCGGAAGACCGCGGCGCCGCGGCGCCCGAGGTGACGGTTCCCGAAACCAGCGCCCAGCCTGGGACGGTGTCGACCCTCGCGTGACCTTCTGGCGCTTCGTCCACCTCCTCGCGCTCTTCTACTTCATGGCCGGAGTCGGTAACACCGTCGTCCCGGTCTGGAAGGCGTGGATCACGCAGGCCATCGAGGAGAAGGCCCTGCACCTGCAAGATGCGCACCGGAACGAGACGTTCTTCCTGCTGCCGGGCATCCTCGCGGTGTTCTTCTCCGGCTACGCCTGGGCAGCCTCGGCGGACTACAACATCGTCACCACCGGCTGGCTCATCGCGCTCCAGGTCGTGACGTTCGTCGACCTGTTCATCTTTCTGCCGCTGATGGGTGTCGGCCTGCGCCGGGTCCGCTACCTCGCGCTCGCCGCGAAGAAGCACGGCGAGGTCACCGACGAGCTGCGGGACGCCCTGGCCGACAACGTTCCGCTCGTGTTCGGTACGCTGATCGCACTGTCGATCCCGGTGATGGTCTGGCTCCCGGTCTTTAAGCCGTTCTAGCCGCCGCACCGTCGCGATCGTGAAGGCCTCGACCGCCGCGCGTGTCGAGGCATCGAGGAGCCTCGCATGCGCATCTTCATGGACACCGCGAACATCGATGACATCCGACGCGGGGCCTCCCTCGGGATCGTCGATGGGGTGACGACGAACCCGACGCTCGTCGCGAAGGAAGGCGTCCAGTACCGCGACCGCGTCCTGGAGATCTGCGAGGTCGTGGACGGCCCGATCTCCGCCGAGTGCATCTCGATGGAGTACGAACCGCTGGTCGAGGAAGCGCGCCGCGTCGCCTCCTGGCACCCGAACATCGTCGTGAAGATCCCGATGTCCGAGGTGGGGCTCCGCGCGATCAAGACCGTCAGCGCCGAGGGCATCCGCGTGAACACCACGCTGGTCTTCTCCGCGAACCAGGCGCTCCTCGCCGCGAAGGCCGGTGCCGCCTTCGTCTCGCCGTTCGTCGGCCGTCTCAACGACGCCGGCCACGACGGCATGGAGGTCATCCGCGAGATCGTGGCGGTCTTCGACACCTTCAACCTGCCGACGCAGGTCCTCGCCGCGAGCATCCGCAATCCTCGCGACGTCACCGAAGCCGCGCTCGCCGGGTCGCACGTCGCGACCATCCCGCCGGCCGTGCTGTTCGCGATGGTCCAGCACCCGCTGACGGACAAGGGCATCGAGATCTTCCTGAACGACGCGAAGAAGTACACGCCCGTCTAGCGTCCTCAAGCGCCTCCGGCAACGAGCATGCGGAATCGACCGCCACGGCGGCTGCCAGGACCGCGACGTGTGCGCGGGGCAGTGACGGTGAGACCAGCACGGCACACGTTGTCCGCGCGACGGCAGAGACGCGAACATCACCGTTTTCGCGCGGGTGATCCGCCCGAGGCCGAAGACATTTCCAGCCGCACTGCCCGGTGGCAACAATCCACTTGTCGAGGCGAACGCGGAACCGCTAAGATTGACGCATCCCACAACCCTGTGGTGCCCCACCTGAACCCAGTTGCCGGCTCTCCAGCGCGCACGGGTTCCCCGTTGAGATCAGGCCTAGCCCATGACTACTTCGTCGCGCGGACGCGATCTCGCGTCTTCGGATGCCCCGACCCGGTCCCGGCGTCGCTCACGCCGTGGCGGGGGAGGAGGCGGAGGCGGCGGCACCGGAGGACGCGGACGGCCACCCCAGGCCGATCCCTCCCTGGAGCCGATGCCCGAGATCGACCCCGACGTACCCGTCCTCGACATCGCCGAGCTGGAACAGCGCTCCCGCGATGACCTCATCAATCTGGCCGAGCGTGACCTGAACCTCGAGGGCGTCTCCGGGATGCCCAAGCCAGAGCTCATCTTCCGCATCCTCGAGGCCCAGGCCGAGCGCCGCGGCACCATCTTCTCCGGTGGCGTCCTCACCATCGCCGACGACGGCTTTGGCTTCCTCCGCGGCGAACGCATGCTCCCGGGGCCTAACGACGTCTACGTCTCCCAGTCGCAGATCCGCCGCTTCGGCCTGCGCCCCGGAGACTACGTCACGGGCCAGGTGCGCCAGCCCAAGCCGTCCGAGAAGTACTACGGCCTCCTCCGCGTCGACGCCGTGAACGGCATGGACCCGGAGGAAGCCAAGCGCCGCCCGGACTTCGACGCGCTGACCCCCATCTTCCCGAACCGCATGCTCCGCCTGGAGAGCGACCAGCACGAGCTCTCGCAGCGCGTGGTGGATCTCTTCGCACCCATCGGCCGCGGGCAGCGCGGACTCATCGTCTCACCGCCGAAGGCCGGAAAGACGATGCTGCTGAAGTCCATCGCCCACGGCATCACCGGCAACTGGCCGGACTGCCACCTCATGGTGCTGCTCATCGGTGAGCGCCCCGAGGAAGTGACGGACATGCGCCGCTCCGTCCGCGGCGAGGTCATCGCCTCCACGTTCGACGAGCCGGTCGAGGACCACGCTCGCGTGACCGAGGTCGCGATCGAGCGCGCGAAGCGCCTCGTCGAGGGCGGCGTGGACGTCGTGATCCTCATGGACTCCATCACGCGTCTCGCTCGCGCCTACAACATCGCGATGCCGACGTCGGGCCGCACGCTCTCCGGCGGTATGGACCCGATCGCCCTCTACCCGCCAAAGCGCTTCTTCGGCGCCGCCCGCAACACCGAGGAGGGCGGCAGCCTCACGATCATCGCGACCTGTCTCGTCGAGACCGGCTCGCGCATGGACGAGGTCATCTTCGAGGAGTTCAAGGGCACCGGGAACATGGAGCTCCGGCTCTCCCGCCGCCTCGCCGAGAAGCGGGTCTACCCCGCCATCGACCTCCTCGGCTCCTCGACCCGCCGCGAAGACCTGCTCTTCGAGGAAGACGAGCTGCGCCAGGTCTGGCTGCTGCGCCGCATGGCCTCGATGCTCGAGGAAGACAGCGGCGACGCGACGGACCGCATCCTGGAGCGGCTCGCGAAGACGAAGAACAACGCGGAGTTCCTCGCGACCCTCAAGACCGACGTCATCTAGCGTCGTCTCCGGATCCCACGAATCGCCCGCCTCGCGCGGGCGATTCTGTGTCCGGCATGTCCCGTGCTCCCTCGAGCCCGGTTCGCCGGCGGCGCTCGCCCGGCTCCGGCTCCCGCCGGCAAGCTCTCGAAGTTCCTCGACCCGGCCACCCGCCACCCGATCGGTGCGATGCTCTCGAATCCCCCGGGCCTGTTACACTGATCGCGCCCCAACTCGACAAGGGACAAACGAACGAGCCGTGCGAGCGGCTCGTCTTGGCGTGTTCCTCGGACCGTCGAGGCAACGACAACCGGGGCAGGGAGACACCATGGCATTCAACGACCGCGAACTGACCTGCCGCGACTGCGGCGGCCCGTTCATCTTCTCCGCCGGCGAGCAGGAGTTTTACGCCACCAAGGGCCTGCAGCACGACCCCGTGCGCTGCCCGTCCTGCCGCTCCCAGCGCAAGGCGATGCGCCCCGAGGACCGGGACGAGACCCCTCGCTTCGGCGTCTACTCGTCGTGGGGCGGTCGCACCCCGCGCCAGCTCCACGTCGCGTCCTGCAACCAGTGCGCCCGCATGACCGAGGTGCCGTTCGTCCCCCGCGGCGACCGCCCGGTCTACTGCTCGGACTGCTACAACGACATCCGCCGTAAGCAGGAGGCCCAGCAGCAGGCCGAGGAAGAGGCCGCGCTCGCCCGCATGTCGGCGTCCGCCGGCCGCCCCACCGACCCGCTGGAGAGCGAAGCGCCCGTTGAGGCTGCTGCCACTCCGCGTCCCGTGGTGCACGACCCCGACGCGGGCCGCATCTAGCCCGGCGCGCCGCTCATAGACCACAACTCGGGCGCGCCGTATGGTGATCGTCCGTCTTCAAGAGGAGAACTGACCGATGGCGAACAGCCCCCAGGCTCGCAAGCGCGTCCGCCAGACCATCAAGCGCACCGAGCAGAACAAGCCCTTCCGCACCCGCGCCTACCGCGCCGTGCGTGACGCCCGCGCCGCCATCGCCGACGGTTCGGACGACGCGCCGCAGCTCGTGCGCCTCGCGCAGCAGGAGCTGGATCGTGCCGCGCGCCGCAACATCATTCACCCGAACGCGGCCTCCCGTCGCGTCTCGCGGCTGAACCAGCAGCTCAAGGCGGCTTCGGCCTCCTGAGCTACTCGCGCCCGACGCACCGACGAACCCCCGCCCGAGCGGGGGTTTCTCGTTTCGCGGGCACCGCTCCAGCCCGCGCCGCCGAGCGGCGCGTTCACGAATCGGGCCCCGAGTGGCCGACGTTGACCGGCGCACGGGGTGGGCGCACGATCCTCGAATGACCACCGATCAGGGCCACGACGCGGAACGGCCCGATCGGGCTCCGCGCGATACCGACCCCATCGAGCCGTTCGACTGGCCCGAGCGCCCTCGCTTCGACCGGCCCGCCCCACAGCGACCGCGCCGCCGCGGATCGGTCGAGCCGCCCGCGGAGCCGACGACCAACCGAGGGCGTTTCCTCGCGCGTTCCGAGCGACGGCAGGGCTTCAGTCTGTCCGGCATCGGGATGGGGAGCGTCGCCTCCGCCGCCGGTGTTGTCGCGCTCGGGTTCGTGTTCTCGCGGCTGCTCGGACTGCTGCGCTCCGTCGTCATCGCGGACGCGTTCGGCACCGACCCCGAACTCTCCGCGTACTGGGTCGCGTTCCGGCTGCCCGACCTCGTCTTCCAGCTGCTCGCCGGCGCGACGCTCTCCGCTGCGTTCATCCCCACGTTCAGCCGCGTCATGCTGAGACAGGGCGAGGCGGCCGGCTGGCGACTTGCCTCGAGCGTGCTCAACCTCGTCGCGATCGCGACGTTCGTCGCGGCCGCGGTCGCCTTCGTCCTCGCGCCGCTGCTCGTGCCGCTGCTGGCGCCCGGCCTCGGAGAGGCCACGGGCCGCCAGGCCGAGCTGCAGGACCTCGCCGTCGAACTCACCCGGCTGATGCTGATCTCTCCGTTGTTCTTCGGGATCAGCGGCATGCTCATGGGCATCCTCAACGCGCGGCAGCACTTCCTCGCGCCCGCGTTCGCGCCGGTCGTCTACAACCTCGGCATCATCTTCGGCGCGCTGTTCCTCGCCGGGCCGTTCGGGATCCACGGACTCGCGTGGGGCGTCGTCCTCGGCGCACTCGGGCATCTCGTGGTGCAGATCCCGGCGCTCCGCACCGTCGGCATGAGGTGGCAGCCTACGCTCGACCTCGGCTCCGTGGCCGTCCGCGACGTGCTGCGACTGATGGGACCGCGTGTCGTCGGACTGGCGGCGGCGCAGGTGAACCTGCTCGTCATCGTCTTCTTCGCTTCGTTCGTCTCGGACGAGGCGATCAGCGCGGTGAACTACGCCTTCCTGATGATGATGCTGCCGGTGGGCGTGATCGGGATGGCGATCTCCACGGCGGTCTTCCCCACGCTCGCCGCGCAGGCCGCGGCGCACGACATGGGCCCGCTGAGGACCTCCGTCTCGAACGCGCTCCGGGTCATCCTCTTCCTCTCGATCCCGGCCTCGGTCGGCCTCGTCATCCTCGCGCGCCCCTCGATCCAGCTGCTGCTCGAGCGCGGGGCGTTCGACGCGCGCTCCACGGACATGGTCGTCGACGCCCTCGTGTTCTACGCGGCGGGCATCTCCGCGCAGGCCGGCATCGAGATCCTCAGCCGCGGCTTCTACGCGCTCTCGGACACCAGGACACCCGTCACGATCGCCGTGATCTCGATGGCGCTGAACATCGCGTTCGCGGCCCTGCTCGTGCAGCCGTTCGACATCGCCGGCCTTGCCGCAGCGGCCTCGCTCTCCGCATTCGTGGAGTTCGCGCTCCTCGTGCGGCTGCTCGACGTGCGGCTCGGCGGACTCGAGCGCGTCCCGCTGCGGCGCTCGGTCGGCTCGACCGCCATCGCGAGCATCGTCATGGCGGAGGTCGTCATCATCGTGCGGCTGCTGCTCGGCGCCGCCGGGCTCGACGAGGGCTCCGCCCTCGGATCGCTCATGCTCCTCGCCATAGCCGGCGGCCTCGGCGGCCTCGCCTTCCTCGCGATCTCCGGGGGCCTGAACCGCGACGACTACGACCTGTTCCTCGGACGCTTCCGCCGCTAGCGACTTCCCCTCGCGCCTACGATCCTCCCGCCGCCCTCGGGACCGACCGAGGAGAGAGGGGCTCGATCATGGGCACACTGGGCGAGGGCTACGCGGAAGTCGAAGCGTTCATCGCGGACGCGCACCGGATCCTGGATGGGCACGGCGGACCGACCGAGGCCGCCTTCGAGGCGATCGGCCGGCGCATGCAGCCGCTCGCGAGGCGCAGTGACCTGGAGGACCTCCGGGACGGCTCGCCGCTCCCCGGGAACTGGATCTACAGCGAGCCGGACGGCCTCACGTTGATGCTCTCGACGTTCCCGCAAACGACCGCCGTCCACACGCACGGCGCGTGGGGCGTGATGGTCGGCTACCGCGGGACGGAGCGATACCGGCAGTGGGTCCGGGAGGACGACGGAAGCGTGCCAGGCAAGGCCACCCTGCGTCTCCTCCGCGAGCTCGAGGTGAAGCCGGGCGACTTCGGCTGGTGGTATCCGCCGCCGAGCGACATCCATCAGCAGGTGCCCGATGAGGGCGGCGTCCTCGAGCTGATCCTCATGGGCAATCCGCCCACGCCGCACCGTCTCTACTTCAACGTGGAGGATGGCACGTACACGGAGGGCGAGTACGCGAGAGACCACTACCGGCGCTGAGGATGGCCCCTCGCCCACGTATCAGGCGCCTGATAGGGCGCGGTTGCCCTGGTCGGCGATACTCACGCCGTACGTGATAGCCGCCGAGGGCGCCGTCACGGAACACGGCGAACGCGCACCCATCCCGACCGGAGGGCCACGTGGAGTATCGAGACCTGATCCGTACCGACGCTGACTGCGTCACCACGGTGACGCTCAACCGTCCCGACCGTCTGAACGCCATCAGCCCGAACCTCGTCCACGAACTCCTCGACGTCGTCGAGTCCACCGCGAACGATGATGGCACCAAGGTGCTCGTGATCACGGGCACGGGACGAGGCTTCTCCGCCGGGGCCGACCTCGCCGCCAGCGTCGAGGAGCGCGAGCAGGACAAGGAGCTCGACCGGCGCGACGGCTATCGCCGCATGATCCAGGGGCCGATCGGCCACTGGGGCGTCCTCTATTCCGCCCTGGGGCACTACCCGAAGCCGATGATCGCCGCCGTGAACGGCGTCTCCGCCGGCGCCGGCCTCTCGCTCGCCCTCGCGGCGGACATGCGGATCGCCTCCACCGAGGCGCGCTTCATCGCCGTCTTCGCCCGCCGCGGCATCGTCCCCGACACCGGGTCGACGTGGCACCTCTCGCAGTACATCGGGCGCCCGCGAGCGATCGAGATGTTGCTCACCGGCGACGAGGTCGACGCGCAGACCGCGCTTGCCTGGGGCCTCGCCAACCGCGTCGTGGAGCCGGACGTCCTGATGGACGAGACGATGGCCCTCGCACGTCGCATCGCCTCCGGCCCCTCCGTGATGCTGGAGATCACGAAGCGGATCGTGAACGACATCACCCGCGACGGCCTCAATCGGCAGCTCCAGAACGAGGCGTGGGCGGGGACGCGCGTCGCCCTCTCGGAGGACTCCCGCGAGGGCGTCCGAGCCTTCCTCGAAGGCCGCGCCCCCGATTGGTCCGGGCGGTAACGCCCCGGTCGAGGACGCTCATTGTCGGACAAGCAGGGAGCCGCCACCGGGCCTTCGATGACGGCTCCCTGGAATTGCCTCGGACGTCCCGCTACTTCGGCTGGACGTTCACGTTGAAGCGGAAGACGTTCTCCGGGTCGTACTTCGCCTTCACGGCCCGCAGCCGCTCCAGCGATCCCCGGTACGCCCGCGGCAACTGCGTCTCGGCGTCCGACTGGAGGAAGTTCACGTAGGCGCCGTTGGCCGACGGAGCGAGGTGCTCCCAGGCGTCGCGCGCCCATTGCCGGTGGGCCGTGCCGTCGTCCTCCGGATCCATCCAGATGCCGATCACGCTCGCCATCAAGGCCGCGTCGCGGTGCGGGAACGCGGTCGCGTCCGCGGCCACGCGGCCGAACGCGCCACCCAGGCCGCGAAGCTGGATCATGTTGAACGGCGAGGACGACGAGCGCATCGCAGCGAGCATCGCGTCGACCTCGGCGTCGGAGAGCGTGTCCGTGAACATCGTGTGGAGAGCCGCGCCGTGCCGCTTCTCGGCCTCGGCGGTGTAGGCGAACATCGTCGGGTACGGGGCGTACGTCACGGTGTCCGCGATCGGCTCCGCCACCGTCCGCAGCGGCTCGAGCGCCGCCGCCAGCCCCTCCTCAGGCCCCGTCCACACCGCGCCGATGAGGACCACCGGCTGCCCCACGACCTCCTCGGGGATGAAGGGTGCGGGGGGCGCGGCCATCAGGAACGCGATCGTCGTCAGGTCATCCGGCGCCTGTGGCGTGTAGTCCAGGTACCGACGCAGCACCTCTCGCGTCGCCGGAAGGACGACGGCTCCGCAGTACGACATGCCCGCGGGGGCGAGCCGGAACGTGAACTCGGTGATGATCCCGAAGTTGCTCCCACCGCCCCGGATCGCCCAGAACAGGTCCGGGTGCTCGGTGGCGGAGGCGCGGAGCACCTCCCCTGCCGCCGTGACGACCGTCGCCGACAGCAGGTTGTCGATCGTGAGGCCGTGCTTCCGCACCATCCACCCGATGCCGCCGCCGACGGTGAGGCCGCCGATGCCCACCGACCCCGTGTCACCCGTCGTCAGCGCCAGGCCGAACGCGCCGGCCTGCGCCGCGAGATCCGAGGAGCGCACGCCCGGCTGGACGGTCGCCGTCCGCTCGATCGGGTCGATGGTGATCGCCTTCATCGTGCCCAGATCGACGACGATCGCGCCGTCCTGCACGGAGTGACCCGCGACGGCGTGACCCCCGGACCTCGGCACGAAGTCGATGCCGCGATCCCGGGCAAAGCGGACCGCGAACGCCACGTCCGCAGTTCCCTCGCAGCGGACGATGGCCGCCGGGTGACGGTCGAAGGCGAGGCTCACGATCTGTCGGGCGATGTCGTACTCCGCCTCGTCGGGCGTGACGACCGTACCGGTGACGCCGGCGCGAAGCGCGTCGAGGGCGTCGGAGTCAAGCTGATTGATGCGTGCCGCAATGCTGGTCATTTGAATCCCTCCCTTGGGCTCAACCAGTCCCCTGTGGACTGCAGGGAGAGCATGCCGCGGCGCGGACGCTCGCGTTCCTACCCTCTTCCTAACGCTCCTTCACTGTTCCCTAAGTTCATCCGATAAGATTCCTAACCCCGGCTCGCCAGCTCGGGGAGCCTCAGCGAGCCGCCCGCGGCACCGGATCGGCCACGCAATCGATGTTCAGGATCGACGACGAACTCAAGGCGTTCTGCGAGGCCGGTGTCTCGGTCATCGTCGGCGCCGTCGACCCCCAGGGACGCCCCCAGGTCAGCCATGCCTGGGGCCCGCGCGTGCACCCCGGCGGCCAGCGGGTATCCATCTACATCGAGGAGGCCCGCATCGCTCCGATCCTCGCGGGCCGCGAGACCAACGGGCGGATCGCCGTCACCTTCACCGACCCCGTCTCGGTTCGCTCCGTGCAGGTGAAGGGCCAGATCCTCGAGGTCGGCCAGCCCAACGAGGCCGAACAGGCCTGGATCGACCGCCACCGCGACGCCTTCACCGTGACCACCTCCCTCATCGGGGATCCGCCACCACTGATCCGCAACTTCTGGATGGACCCCACTGTGCGGATCGACTTCAGCGTTGAGCGCGCCTTCGACCAGACGCCCGGCCCTGGGGCGGGAAGGCCGCTCGAATGAACGGTGGCTCGCTGTGACGACGACCGAGGCCAGGTTCGACTTCCCCCTGGATGCCATCCCGTCGTGCTGGGAGGGCGTCGTCCCGGCCGCGATCTGCACCGTCGGCGAGGACGGCGATCCGAACGTGACCTACCTCTCGATCGTCCACCGCGTGGACGATCGTCACGTCGCCCTCTCCCGGCAGTTCTTCAAGAAGACCGACGAGAACACCCAGCGCAACCCGCTTGCACAGGTCCAGCTCGTCGAGTCGGACACCGGCCGGCTGTTCTCGCTCGACCTGCGCTATGAGCGCACCGAGACCGAGGGCCCCCTCTTCGAGCGCATGCGCACGCACCTCGACGCGATCGCGCTCGATGCCGGGCTCGCCAATGTCTTCAAGCTGAAGGGTGTCGACATCTGCGAGGTGCTCGGCGTCACCCTCGTTCCGGGTAAACCGCCCATCTCATGGGCCCCGGACAGCGCCGCCGGCCCCGTCTCACTGGCCGAGGTCGAAGCCGTCTCCCAGCGGATCAACGAGGCGGGTGACCTCGAGCAGCTACTCGAGGTGTTCCTGGACGCCTGCCGCAACCTCGTCCGCTGCGACCACGCGTTCGTCATGCTCGCGGACGAGACCGGCGATCGCCTCTACACGGTCGCCAGTATCGGCTACGGCGACGCCGGCACCGGCTCCGAGATCGAACTCGGGGCCGGGCTCATCGGCCTCGCGGCCGCGCGCCGCCAGTCCGTGCGGATCACCCACATGGCCCGGGACCTGAGGTACGCCCAGGCCTCGAGGGCGGGCACCGAGCCGCCGGCGAGCGAAATCCCGCTGCCCGCGCTGGCCGCCACCCAGAGCCAGCTGGTCACACCCATGCTCTCCCGGCGGGAGCTCGTCGGCGTCGCCGTCCTCGAGAGCGAGCGCATCGGCGCCTTCCAGTCCGCGGACGAGTGCCTCGTCGGCATCCTCGCCAACCAGGTGGCGACCGCGATGACGCTCCTCGTCGGCGCCGAGGGCGTCCAGGCCGAGCCCCACCCGGCTCCCGCCGGCCCGGAGCCGGTCGTCGTGAAGTACTACGCGGAGGACGAGAGCGTCTTCCTGGACAACGAATACCTGATCAAGGGCGTCGCCGGCGGCATCCTGTGGCGGCTGCTCCGCCACTACGTCGACGAGGGTCGCGAGGAGTTCTCGAACCGCGAGCTGCGGCTGGACTCATCGCTCGCGTTGCCCGACGTGAAAGACAACCTCGAGGCGCGGCTGATCCTCCTCCGCCGACGCCTCGAGGAGCGGTGCGACTACCTCCGGATCGAGAAGGTCGCCCGGGGACGCTTCCGCCTCGAGGTGACCCGGCCGATCTCGCTCATATCGGCCAACGAGCCGCCCGCCGGAGGCGACGAGGGCGCCACCGGCTGACCTGCGCCACGCTCCCCGGCGCACCTATACTCGCGACGATCCCGCTCGGAGGCCTCGTATCCCGCGCTCCCGCTCCACCGCAGAACAGGGCACGCCCGAGGACGAGGCCGCGGCCCGCGACGAGCAGCTCGCTCGCGCCGCGCTCACGGACCGCAGCGCCTTCTCCGCCCTCTACGAAGCTCACGCCCCGCGCGTCTACCGCTACTTGCTGTCACGCACCTCTGACCCCTCCGAGGCCGAGGAGCTCACGTCGCGGACGTTCCTCAACGCACTGACGCGGCTCCACCAGTTCCGAGGTCGCGGTGCGAAGTTCCAGTCCTGGGTGATGAGCATTGCGCACAACCTGCTCATCAACTGGTACCGGGACCGTGGTCGCCGCCCGCCGACGGAAGCCCTGGAAGCCGCGGCGGCCGTTCCGGACTCGATCCCGGGGCCCGAGGCGAGCCTGGTGGAGAACGAACGCATCGGCATGATCCGCCGGGCAATCTCCTCGCTCCCGCCGGACCGGCAGGAGCTGATCGCACTGAAATACGTGGACGGGCGAACGAACGCCGAGATCGGCCGTATGATGGGGCGCACTGAAGGAGCGGTGAAAGCCCTCCATCACCGCACCCTCCGCGAGCTGCAACATCGGCTGGCCGAGGTGCAGGACGGCGCGCCTCCGTCTCCCACGCCTCCGCGTTCGCGGGCCGGCGGAAGCAGGCGGCAGCGGGAGGGTCGGGCATGACGCAGCGCGCTCGCATCATCGGGGTAGGGCGGCACCTGCCCGCGCGTGTCATGACCAACGATGACCTGTCCCGGATCGTCGATACCTCGGACGAATGGATCGTCGAGCGCACCGGCATCCGCGAGCGCCGCATCGCCTCGGAGACCGAGACCACGAGCACCCTCGCCGCCGAGGCGGCCCGGCGCGCGCTCGCCTCGGCCGGCGTCGACGCGTCCGAGGTGGACCTGATCATCACCGGCACATGCACGCCGGACGGCATGTTCCCGGCGGTCTCGACGCTCGTGCAGCACGCCATCGGAGCCGGCGACGCGATGACCTTCGACGTCAACGCCGCCTGCACGGGCTTCCTCTCGGCGCTCAGCACGGCCCGCCAGTTCATCGCAACCGGCCAATCGCGTCGGGCGCTGGTGCTCGGCGCGGAGACCATGTCCCGCATCATGAACTGGGAGGACCGGACTACCTGTGTCCTGTTCGGCGACGGCGCCGGCGCCGTCCTCCTGGAAAGCGTCCCTGACGACGACGGCTCGACGGATGCGTTCGTCCTTCACTCGGACGGCAGCCAGTCGGGCCTGCTCTACGCCACGGGGCCGTGCGGGCCGGGAGAGGCGCTTTCCCGCGAGGCGCACCTCGTGATGAACGGCGCTGCCGTGTTCAAACACGCCGTCACGGAGATGGCAGAAGCCTCCCTGGAGGTCATCCGCAACGCCGGGCTCACGCCGGCCGATATCGACCTCGTCGTCCCGCACCAGGCCAACCGCCGCATCATCACCGCCATGGCCGACCGGCTCGGCTTCCCCCCCGACCGCGTCTACATCAACCTCGAGCGCTACGGGAACACCTCCTCGGCAACGATCCCGATCGCGCTAGCCGAGGCCACCGCCGAGGGCCGCCTGAAGGCGGGCGACCACGTGCTCCTGTGTGCCTTCGGGGGCGGCCTGACGTGGGGCGCCATGACCCTCGAGTGGGCGGGAATCCGCAACCCCGCGGCGGCCGTCGCGGACTCGACGGTCGCGTCGGAGGTGCCGGCAGAGGTGCCCGCGGAGTAGCGAGCACAGCGCCCGCTGGGCCTGCGCGGCACCCGCCACGCGGCCTCGTTCGCGCCCCGTCTAACCTCGCCCCTATGCGCCGTCCTCGATAGGATGAAGTCTCCCCACCGCTCGGAGGCTCCATGGATCTCACGTGGCTTGGCGGCGCAGCGACGCGGATGCGGACACGCAGCGCCGCCGTGGTCATGGACCCGTACGACAAGTCCGCCGGCGGGACGATGGGCCGTCCAGACGCGCACATCATCACCGTCAGCCACGACGATCCGCTGCGGAACGGCACCTCGCAGGTCGCGCCCGCCGAGGGCGAGCCGATGGTGCTGACCGGGCCCGGCGAGTACGAGATCCGCGGCGTCATCATCGAGGGCGTGCGCTCGTCGCTCCGGGGTGATGGCGACCCCACCTCCCTCCGCAGCACGCTCTGGCTGTTCGAGGCGGAGGACCTGCGGGTTGCGCACCTCGGAGGCATGGGCGTGCCGCCCTCCGGTGACGCGATGGACGTGCTCTCGGTGGCGGACATCGTGTTCGTGCCGATCGGGCTGCCGGACACGCTCCAGGGGGCCGACGCCGCGAAGGCCGTCCGTGCGATGGAGCCCTCGATCGTGATCCCCATCGGGTACGACCCGGCGGACCAGACCGCCCTCAAGGCGTTCGTCTCCGCGATGGCCGCCACCCCCGAAGAGCCCGTGTCGCGCTTCACCGTGAACCGGCGCGACATCGCCGACGAGACCAAGCGCCTCGTCCTCCTCGAGGCACGCGCGTAGCGCAGCTCGTCCCCAGCATCGATCGACGAAGGAGGCGCCCCGAGGGGCGCCTCCTTGCTCCGTAGCATCGAACCCGCGCTATGGCAGGAAGTTCAGCGGATCCTGGTAGACACCGTTGCGCCGCAGCTCGAAGTGGACGTGCGGGCCGGTGGTCCGGCCGGTCATGCCGATGTAGCCAATCACGTCGCCGGAGTTGACCCACGCCCCAGGCTCGACCGCGAACGCCGACATGTGGGCGTAGAGCGTTTCGTAGCCGTTCCCGTGGTCGATGATGACGTGGTAGCCGTACGAGCAGCACGGGTTGCCGCCGACGAACGTCACCTGGCCGGAGTTGGTCGCGTAGATCGGCGTGCCGACGGACGCCGCGACGTCGATACCGAGCGGGTGCGCCGGACCGAACGGCGAGGTCAGCAGACCAAGCGCCGGCCACGTCCAGCCGGACTCGGAGGCCGGCGGGATGTCGGACGCACCCGGACGCACCGGCGGCGGAGCCACCGGGACGACCTTCTTGCCGCCCGGCACGAGGATCAGCGACCCAGGCTGGATGTTATTCGGGTCGCCAGCGAGCCCGTTCGCTCGGAACTCGACGATGTCACGCCAGTCCGCCTCGTACTTCGTCGCGACCTCCGTGACGGTCTCGTTCACCTTCACGGAGTGGATGATGCCCTCGACGGACGGGATCTGGAGGATCAGGCCAGGGTAGATCGCGTTCGAGTCGGCGACGTCGACGTTGTTCCACTTGATGTAGTCCACGCCGATGCCGAAGCGGTCCGCGATGCCGGACAGCGTGTCGCCGGCCTGGACTTCGTACTCCCAGAAGATCGGGATCTTCTCGTTGGCGTCGCCGCCGTCGACGCTGGCCTGCGACTGCGATGAACCATCCTGCTGCGCCGCGATGGCGGCGCGCGCCTGCGCGGTGTTGTCCTGCGCGTTGGTGAGCACGTCAAGTGAGGTCTTCGGTGAGACGACGGTGAGGGGAACGGGGCCGGAGGTGAGGGACTCGGCGCCGGCGGTCGGGACCGCGGCTGCCAGGCCGGGGAGGCTGAAGCGCTCAGCGTTCAGGACGGGCTGAGTCGGCAGCCCCGCGACGTGGACGGGGAACAGGCCCACGAAGACGATGACGCCCAGCAGCCCCGCGATGATCGAGAAGTTGACGGATGAGCGGAACCGGCGCGGAGCCTGGTCCGCGTGGACGCGCGCGCGGAGCAGCCGACGGCTGCGGCGCGGCGGCCGCTGTGGTGTTAGCGTTCCGTGGATCGTGCGTCTCCCCTCCGCCCGCATGCCCCGCCCAGGGCCCACGGCCGTCAGCGCACTCGACGTCCAGCGCCGCGCGATCTACGCGGCTTCGCGAACGTCACACAGTCGGCAACACGCTTATGTTGCGCGACCCCGCTGGGGAGAGCGTAGCTTGTGGCCGGAGACACAAACAACGTCGCAACATTGCATTTCCGCACGATTGTGCGAAGTTGCATTGAGCCGTTGCAGCGCCGCGCGGGCCGTGCTAGCCGCCCGCCATCGCGCCCACGACGAGGTATGGCTCGACTCCATCGACCACCGCGGCCGGCAGCGGCGCATCTGGATCGTCGTTCGAGAGATCCTCGCCGCACGCGTAGAAGCGGACCAGCGCACGCCGTCGCTTCGTCGCGCGGTCGCGCGTGAGTCCGACCAGCACGGGGTACCTCGCCTCCAGCGCATCCAGCACGGAGCGCTGGGTGACGTCGCCGTGGACGGCGAGCGTCACCTCGCCGCCCACCTCCGCCAGCCGTCGGAGGTGCAGGGGCAGCACCACGCGGATCGGTCGGACGTCCATCGCGGGGGACTGCCGCGCTACGGCAGCGCCTGCACCTCGACGGAGTAGACCGACGGCAGGTCATGCACGATGGCGTTCCAGGAGTCGCCGCCGTCGTTCGACGCGTAGACCTGCCCGCCCGTGGTGCCGAAGTAGATGCCGCAGGGGTCCATCTGATCCACGCACATGGCGTCGCGGAAGATATTCACGAAGCAGTTCTGCTGCGGCAGCCCCTTCGTCAGCGGCTCCCACTCGTCACCGCCCGTGCGGCTGCGGTAGACACGCAGCTTGCCGTCCGGCGGGAAGTGCTCCGAGTCGCTGGTGATCGGGATGACGTAGATCGTCTCCGGCTCGTGCGCATGCACGTCGATGGGGAACCCGAAGTCGGACGGGAGGTTGCCGCTGACCTCGCGCCAGTGTGCGCCGCCGTCGTCGCTCCGCATGACATCCCAGTGCTTCTGCATGAACAGCGTCTCCGGGCGCGACGGGTGGAGGGCGATCCGGTGCACGCAGTGGCCGACCTCGGCGTCGGGCGATGGGATGCCCTCGGACACCAACCCCTGGTTTATCGGCCGCCAGCTCGCGCCGTGGTCGTCGCTACGGAAGACGCCAGCTGCCGATATCGCCGTGTAGATGCGGCCGGCGTTCACAGGGTCCTGGATGATCGTGTGCGCGCCGAGGCCCCCGGCGCCGGGCATCCACCCCGGTGCGGTCCGGTGCTCTCGCAGCCCGGTGAGCTCCGTCCAGCTCTGGCCGCCATCGGTCGAGCGGAACATGGCGGCATCCTCGACGCCCGCGAGCACGGTGTCCGGATCGACGAGGGACGGCTCCAGGTGCCACACGCGTGTGAACGCCCACGGCTTCAGGGTGCCGTCGTACCAGAGGTGATCGCCGGTCGGCGAGGCGTACGTGAAGTCGCCGTTCACCGGCGCCCAGGTCTCCCCGCCGTCGTCCGAGCGCTGGATGACCTGCCCGAACCATCCGGAGGTCTGCGAGGCGTAGATCCGGTTCGCGTCGGCGGGCGATCCTTTCACGTGGTAGATCTCCCAGCCGGGAAAGTGCGGCCCCGAGACCTTCCACTCCTTGCGACCGCCATCCGATGTCAGGACGAACGCGCCCTTGCGCGTTCCCACCAGCACCCGCACTCCCGCCATCGTTGTTCCCCTCGTCCGCGAGCACCCAGCCGCCCCGCTGCGACTCAGCCGCCCGCAGACGACTCTGAACGTCGCGCCGGAGGACGTCAACGGGAGCTGTCACTCCGAGCTGAGGAAACCCGCCGCCGGGGAGGTTCCATCGAACTGGCGGAGCAGGTCGGCGACCCACGCCTCGATGAGCGGCCAGGGCCGCCAGTCACCGGCATCCATCCGGCTGAACGGAAAGTGCAGCTTCGCCGGATCGATCACACCGCCAAAGACCTCGATACGCGCGTTCGCCGGACACCCAGAGCGGGCGAGCGCAGATCGCACGCGGTCGCCCTCCCGGGCGTACGCCGCATCGGTGCGGTCAGACGTGGTCGGTCCCAGGGCGAACACGCGGAACGGAACCCGCGCGAGCGCCTCGCCGTGGCGCCGCACGAACTTCATCGCATCCCCGTTCCAGCGCCCGTAGTACAGCGGCGCCCCGAGGATCACCGCGTCGTACCCTCCGAGGGTCTTCACGTCGCGCGCCCGACGCACCTCGGCCTGGTGGTCCGCGCGCCGGATCTGTTCCGCCATCAATCCGGCGGTCTGCAGCGTCGAACCGTGCTTGGTCTCGTAGGCGAGCAATACGCGAGCCATCGTCGACCTCCCGCTACAAGGGTGCATCCCCGCGCTCCGCGGTCGGAGGGTCAAGAGTCCCGTCCCCGCGCGGCCTTCGTCAGGAAGCGCCCCGAGAGCGTCTCGTCACGCCCTCGCCCCGAGGGCGCTTGGACTGCGATACTGCCCGCGAGGTCCGGGGCCCAGAGCTCCCGGCCCCAAAGCGCTCCCCACCCCCGCGAGGCCAGTCATGCGCGCCACCGTCTTCAACGCCCCGGGCAACGTGACCGTCGAGGACCGTCCGACGCCGTTCGCCGGTCCGGGTGAAGTCCGCCTCCGCGTCGGGGCGGCATCGCTGTGCGCCTCCGACGTGCGCGTCTACCGGGGCGAGAAGCATGCAGCGCCGGGCGTCATCCCCGGGCACGAGATCGCCGGCGTCGTGGACCAGCTGGGCGAGGGCGTGACCGGGCTCGCCGAGGGCGACCGGGTGATCCTCTGCCCGATCATGGCCTGCAACGCCTGCCGCTACTGCCTGCTCGGACGACGGAACCGCTGCGTGAGGCGGCAGACCCTCGGCTACGACCTCGACGGCGGGTTTGCCGAGTACCTCCGCGTGCCGGCCGCGCTGGTAGAGACCGGGCACGTCATCAAGATCCCGGACGCCCTCCCGCTCGATCTCGCCGCGATCACGGAGCCCTCCGCCTGCACGCTCGCCTCGCTCGAGCTGTGCGGGGTCGGAGCAGGCAGCTCGATGGCGATCCTCGGCGCGGGCCCCATGGGCCTCATGCACCTCCTGCTCGGCCGCGCCCTCGGCGCCGGTCCGATCATCGTGAGCGAGCCGGTCGCGGAGCGCCGCGCCCTGGCCGCCCGCTGGGGCGCGGACATCGTGCTCGACCCCGCGACCGACGACCTCCGCGCGACGGTGGTGGATGCCACCGGCGAAGGCGCGGATGCCGTGATCGTCTCGGTGGGCCTGAACGCGCTGGTCCCGCCCGCGCTCTCGATCGTCCGCCCGCAGGGGACCGTGAACCTGTTCGCCGGATTCCCCAGGGGCGGCGACCCGGTCCCCTTCGATCCGAACCTCGTCCACTACGGCGAGGTGATCCTGACCGGCTCACAGAACGCGACCACGGACCAGTACCGGCGGACGGCGCAGCTCATCGGCCACGTGCCGCATTACGACGAGCTGCTCACGAACCGCTACACGGTGGAGCAGGGGCCGGATGCGTACGAGTCCCGCCTCGCCCTTGCCGGCCTGAAGTCTCTCGTCGAGTTCCCCGGCGTGGACGAGCGCTAGCAGGGCTCAGCGTTGACGCTCACCGCGAACCTGGCGTCGCGCAGGGCCTCCCCCGGGGAGACCGCATGAACTGGCGTCCCACGTTCCTCAAAGACTCCGCGCCTGATCCGGTGGCGATCGAGGCGGAGGCCGAACACGCGAAGGCGACCGCGGCGATGACCCGCCGCTTCCGCGACACGCGCGTCCTCGCCGGGCTCTCGCTCTCCGACGTCGAGCGCGACACGCGGATCAACCGCCAGTACCTCGAGGCGATCGAGGACGGTCGCTTCGGCGACATCCCGGCGCCGATCTACGCGCGCGGATTCGTGCGCTCGTACGCCCGCTACCTCGGCCTCGACCCGGAGGAGGCCGTCGCGGCCATGCCGAAGCTCCCGCCACCGCTCGGCCTGGAGCCGATGCCGGGCCTCCGTCGCACGGTCGCGCCCGCGCTGCCGGCAGTGAACCTCCCGGTCGCTGCCGGCATCGCCGCGGCGATCCTCCTCGCGATCCTGGCGTACCTGTTCCTCCCCGGCCTCGGCGGGGGAGACGGCCTCGACGACCCCGGGACCGCGACGGCAACAGCGACGGCGACCATTCCGGGTACCTCGACGGCCACGGCGGGACCGGGCGAGGCAGCGTCGACGGCGACCGTGCCGCCGTTCGAGGCGGGCACCGTCCCCGATTTCACCGGCCTCTCGCGGGAGACGGCCCAGGCGACCATCGCCACGCTTGAGCTGACGCCGCTCTTCGTGGACGCCGCCTCCGAGGCCCCCTCCGGGACGATCTTCGATCAGTCCCCCTCGCCGGGCACCGAGGTCGAACCAGGCGACGTCATCACACTGTTCGTCTCCACCGGCCCGTAGCCGCCATCGCGTCGGCACCGCTGGCGCCGCTGCGGCCCCGCCACTCCTTCGCAAGCCGGGCCACGGCCGACTCCCCCTGCTCCCCTCCGAATCGGAACGGGAGGCAAGACGATGAAGCTGCCGAGCTGGTCCCGCACCGGCCGGAACGGAGGCGACCCTGCGTCAGACGTCGCGCAGGACGTGCTGGCCCTGGGACTCGTAGGCAACGGAGTCGTCTCCGTGCTGTGGCCACGGAGGCGCCTGATGTCGTGGAAGTTCGGGCCGAGGCCGTACCAGCGCCTGACGCAGGCGGCGGCGGATCGGCCGCAGCTCATCCGCTCGATCGCCGCCGCCGAGCTGGCTGCCGGACTGCGGTGGACGCACCGGCTCTACCGGGCACACGCGGCGTAGCCGGGGCCGCGGACGACGAGGCCCTCGCGGAGCGCGAGGGCCTCTCGTGCGGTCAATGCTGGCTCCCGGTGCTGGGCTACTTGCCCAGCAGGCGCTTCAGCTCCGCGATGTGCTCGTCGAAGTGGTCGCCCATCGACTCGACCTCCTGGCGGAGCGATCGGCGCAGGCCGTTCTTGCGCCCCGGGCGGCCCCAGCTCGCGTCCGGGGTGTGCGAGAGGACAGCGACCGTTTCGCCGACGGCAGCCTCGAACGCCGAGAGGAGCGACTCAGGATTGGCGCTCTTCAGTCGATCGGACTCGGCAGCCTCATCGAAGGGCATTCGTGCGGGGTCGGTCATCGTCGACATGCGGTAGATGAACACGCCGTTCTTCTGCGTCACGACCACGAGGTGCGCGAGGATGCGGGCGGGCGACCAGCCGCCGTCGCTCGGCTCGGCCCGGAGGACGCCGGCGGAGACACCGCGGAGGACGTCGCGCAGCCGCTCAGGGCCCGTCGCGACGCGGTCGACGAGGTGCGCGTACTTCTCGGGCGCACCGGTCACGAAGTCGATTCGGGTTCCGGTCACGACATCACCTCCAGCATCACCTCGACCTCGACGGGCGAGTTCGCCGGGAGCGCCGCGACGCCGAACGCGACGCGCGCGCCGATCCCGAGGTCTTCTCCCAGCACGTCGCGGAACAGCTCGCTCGCGCCGTTCACCACCCGGGGATGATCAGTGAACTCGGGCGTACTCGCCACGTACCCCACCGTGCGTAGCACGCGCAGGCCATCCAGCGTCCCGTGCACGGCCTTCGCCGCCGCGAGCGCGTTGAGACCACACTGTCGGGCCGCCGCGTAGCCGTCCTCGAGGCTCACGGCGTCACCCAGCCGTCCCGGCGTCAGGATCGAGCCGTCCCGAACCGCCACCTGCCCCGACACGATGATCAGGTTCCCGGCCTTCACCGCCGGGCGGTAGACCGCCGCGGGCGCCGTCGCCGCCGGCAACGTGATGCCCAGCTCCGCCAGTCGTGCTTCGACGCTCATTGCGACCCCGATCGTCCGATACAGCCCTGCTGCCAGCGGATCAGAGGGCGTCCGGCCCGAGGATCCGCTCGAGGATCCCCGAGAGGTCCTCGTCGTTGTAGAAGTGGATGGTGAGCGTGCCCTTGCCCTTCGCGCTGCGTCGCAGCGCCACCTTCGTCCCCAGCTCGCGCTGGAGCGCGTCCTGGAAGCCGGCGGTGATTGCCTCGGGGCCGCGCTCCGCGGGCAGCTTCGCACGCTTCGGTCGGTCGGCGGCGCCGGTCCACTGGCGGACGAGCGCCTCCGTCTGCCGGACGTTGAGCTTCTCGCCCAGGATCTTCTCAAGCGCCTGCACCTGCCGCGCCTCGTCCGGCAGGCCGAGCAGCGCACGACCGTGGCCCTCCGAGATATCGCCGCTCGAGATCGCAGCACGCACCTCGACCGGCAGGTCGACGAGACGAACCGTGTTCGCCACCGCCGTCCGCGACTTGCCGACGCGCTCCGCGACCTCCTGCTGGGTGAGGCCAAACTCGTCCATCAGTCGCTGGTAGGCGGCGGCCTCCTCCAGCGGGTTGAGGTCATGCCGCTGCACGTTTTCGACGATCGCGATCTCGAGGAGCTCCTGCGGGGTGCTCTGCCGGATCGTCACCGGGACGCGCTCCAGCCCGGCCGCCTTCGCGGCACGCAGGCGGCGTTCGCCGGCAATCAGCGTGTAGACGCGCTGGCCGTCCTGTCCGACGTCCTCCATGACAAGCAGCGGCTGGATGATCCCGTAGGTGAGGATCGAGTCGGTGAGCTCGAGGAGCTTCGACTCGTCCATGACCGTGCGGGGCTGCTTCGGGTTCGGCACCACGTCACCGATGGGCACCTCGGTGACCGGCACGCGCTCATCGCGCGCCGGCTGCTCGTCCCCCGGGATCAACGCCCCGAGGCCGCGGCCCAGTCCACCTTTGCGTGCCACTAGTGGTGCCCTTCTGGATCGCCGGATGACGCCGACGGCGCCACCGGCTCGCTCGGACGGTCGACGGCGCCCGCTGCCGGGCGGACACCCGCGGGCGCGCGGTCACCGAGCGAGGCGATGAACTCATCCGCCAGCGCCTCATACGCGCGGGCTCCCGCCGAGACCGGGTCGTACTGCTGGATCGGCTCCCCGTGGCTGGGCGCCTCGGCGAGTCGCACGGAGCGAGGGATCACGGTCGCGAAGGTGTTCGGGAAGTGCGCGCGCACCTCCTGCTCCACCTCGCGGGAGAGGTTGGTGCGAGCGTCGTACATGGTGAGGAGCACGCCGCGGATCGTGAGCCGCGGGTTGAGGTTGCGCTTCACCAGCTCGATCGTGTGCGCAAGGTGTCCGAGGCCCTCGAGCGCGAAGTACTCGGCCTGCACCGGGATCACGACCTCGTCCGCCGCCGCCAGCGCGTTCACCGTGAGCATGCCCAGCGACGGGGGGCAGTCGATGAGGATCACGTCGAACCGTTCGCGGAGCGGCTCGAGCGCGCGTTTCATCCGAAACTCGCGGGCCATGACGGAGACGAGCTCCACCTCCGCGCCCGCCAGCGCCGGGCTGGTCGGCACGACCGCGAGGTTTGGCGTCTCGGTCCCCACGACCGACGACAGGAGCGGAACCTCTTCCACGAGTGCGGCGTATAGGCCTCCACCGTCCGCCGGCCGGCCCACGCCGAGGGCGCTCGTCGCGTTGGCCTGCGGGTCGGCATCGAGGACCAGCGTGCGCACGCCCCGCGACGCGAGCGCGGCGGCCAGCGACACGGTGGACGTCGTCTTCCCGACGCCGCCCTTCTGGTTCGCGAAGGCGATGACGATGCTCACGCGGGACGTCCCCCATCGGCGACCGCCCCACCCGGCCCATTCGCTGCCGGGTGGAAGCGATCCTCGATCTCCGTGAGGGAAGGGAGGACGCCCGGACCGCGCACTTCGCAGGCGGCCGCGGCGCAAGCCGCTGCCAGCCGTCCGGCGAACTCTTCCCCCGCTCGCAGCCCGAGTATAAACGCGGCCGCGAACACGTCCCCGGCACCGGTCGCGTCGACCACCTCGACCGGGACCGGTGGGATCTCTCGCGAGCCGCCGCGGGACAGCACACGTGCCCCGCTCGCCCCCCGCGTCACGACGACCCGGCCCGCCCGCGCCGCCAGGTGCTCGATCGCGCCGGCTGGCCAGAGTCGCGTCTCCTCCTCCGACAGGAAGATCGTCACGTTCGGTCGCGCGGCGTCGAGGAGCACCGACGACGGTTGCGCACGGTGCGCGATCCGCGAGTCCGGGAGGACGGCCCGCTGCAGTCCCTGCGCGAGGAGGGCGACCTCCGCCGCCGGGTACTCGTCGAGAAACGCGATTACGTCGATGTCGTCGGCAAGCAACGGGGCAAGGATCAGCGTCGCCGGCTCAGGCCACTCCGAGGGAACGTCGGACGGGGTCAGCGTTCGCTCGGTGGGCTGGAGTAGGCTCTGTACGCGCTCGCCATTTGGGAAGTCGTGCCGCAAGACGAGGGTATCGCCCGCCGCGACGTGGCTGACGTGCCCCTCGAGCGGCCCGAGGGCGGCGTCAGAGCTTCCCACCGTGAGGACGAAGGCTGCCACCCCGAGGGCTTCGCTCGCACGTGCGGTATATACCGCGGTTCCCCCAGGGACGCGCTCAATACCCTCACGGACCACCTCGTCCCACGTCACGGGGGCGACGATCCACACGGGCTCCGGCGAGGGAGTCAGCGGCACTCAGCGATCCTTGCGCAGGCATCCTCACGCGGCTGCAGTCTCAACCGGCAGGGGACACCCTCGGGCTAGTCGTCGGGCAGGATCTCGACCTGGCGCTCGTCACCGGAGCCCACGCTCTCGGTGCGGACGCCTTCCTCCTCGCGCAGGGCGATGTGCACGATGCGCCGCTCGTGCGCCGGCATCGGCTCGAGCGTGATCACATCGCCGGTCTCGCGAACCTCCTGCGCGATCTCACGCGCCAGGTCGACCAGCATCTCCTCGCGCCGCCGGCGGTAGCCCTCGATGTCGACGCCGAAGACCGGCGGCTTGTTGCCGCCCTTCGAGACGATCGTGTTCACGAGGTACTGCAGGGCGGAGAGCGTCTCACCACGCCGGCCGATGAGGACACCGAGCTCGTCCGACACGTCGTCGTTGTCACCGTAGATGTCGAAGACCTGCTCGATCAGCCCGATGCCGTCGCCGGGCGTCTCCGGATCGCGCGCGGTGATCTGGGTGTCGACGTAGCCGAGCAGCGTCAGCATGTCACGGAGCGTCGACCCGGCGAGGTCGAGATCGTCGGCGGGATCCTCGATCGGCGCGTAGGGGAGTTCCTCCGGCGAGCCCGGCACCGGGATCGCATCCTCGTCCGAGACGCCCTCGATCGGCTCGCCCGAACGTGGCTCCTCGCGATCGCGACCCCGAGCGCTCCCGCCACGACCGCGCCCACCGCGGGCGCCGCGCGTGCGGCCACCGCCATCGCGCGATCCGCGACCGCGGCTGTCGCCGCCGTCGCCGGAGCGAACGTCACGGCGCCCACCGGCAGCGGCCTCTACCGGTGCCTCGCTGACGGGCGCCTCCTCGGAGGCAACCTCGCCGGCGCGTCCGGCGCCACCGCGGCGACCTCGCCCCCCGCGTCGACCGCGACGACGGGGCGGACGGCCCTCGCCGTCGCCCTCGGCGGCTTCGTCAGTTTCACGTGAAACGTCGGCCCCGGAGGTGACTGGGGGCGCGATGGGGGTCACCCGCACGACGGCGGGTTCGCCACCAATGCCGAAAAGCCCGCTCTTACCCTCGGTGACGACGACGACGTCGACCTGATCGCGAGGAAGACCGAGTTGAGCCAGAGCCTTGCTGACCGCCTCGTCGACCGTCTTTCCCGTCGTCTCCATCTGTGTCCCCCGAATCGGTATCGCTGCCGGTGGCAGCGTCAGTCTGCGAAGTCTTGCGGGAGCCCGGGCGCGAGCCGCGGCGGGTACCCGGCTCCGGCAGGGTGATGCCCCAGGACGCCCGGAGCGGCGCCGGGACGAGCGAGCCCCAGGTGAAGTCGCCGGGGCCCACGAAGATCCACTGGAGGATGATGCCGATGGCGGTGCTGGCGAACCAGTAGAGGCCGACGCCGGACGGGCTCGCGAACACGATCCACGAGAACAGCAGCGGCATCATCCAGAGCATCATCTGGTTCATCTGCGCCTGCTGAGAGTTCGCGGCCGCCGTGCTGGTCGTCCGACCCATCGAGATGCGCTGCTGTAGCCACATCGCGAAGCCGGTGACCACCGTCAGCGGCAGGTTGCCACTGGCACCGAGGTCCACCCCCAGGAACGTGGGGCTCAGCGGCACCGCGTTCTGGATGAACTCGATGTCGTAGAGGCGGCCGGAGAGGTTGAGGACACCCTCCGGCGTATCGCCGAGGGTGATGCGGATGACCTGGTAGAGCGCGATGAAGATTGGGAACTGGATGAGCTGAGGCCCGAGGCAGCCGAGCGGGTTCACCCCGGCCTCGCGGTAGAGCTTCATCACCTCTTCGTTGCGCCGCCGGGGATCCGAGTACTTCTTCTGGATCTCCTGCATCTGTGGCTGAATCTCCTGCAGCGCCCGCATGGAATGCAGCATCCGCAGGGTCAGCGGGAACAGGAGCGCGCGAGAGACCGCGGTGAAGAGCAGGATGGCAAGGCCGTACGAGCCGAACGCGACGGCCGTGAGCCCGACCATGATGTTGATCAGCGGGGTTTCGAGGACTGTTTGCCAGATGGCGCCGATCGGCATGCCGGTGGTGCTCCCCTCAGCCCTGCGCTATTCGCCCGCCGCGGCCAGCGGCACGGCCTGGACAGCGCCCTGGCGCGAAGCATCCACGCGCACGAGGTCGTGGCGCGAGGTGACCAGGTAGATGTCGTTGTCGATCACGATGGGATCCGCGTTCACGTTCCCCTCGAGGGTCGCGTCCTGCCGCCACGAGAGATCGCCGGTCGCCAGGTCGAGGGCGAACACCCGACCGTCGCGGGCGACAGCGACAAGGTGGCTGCCCACGATGACGGGCGAGGCGCGGAACTCAGCGCCGTCACCCGCCACGAAAGACCAGACCGCTGCGCCGCTGGCGCGGTCGAGGGCATACACGACGCCGTTCATCGTGGCGGCGTAGACAACGCCGGCGCTCACGACCGGCCGCGCGAGGAACCAGCCGTCCGCGGCGAACGCCCATCGCTCCTCGCCGCTCGTAACCTCGAGCGCGTGCAGGTGCTGGTCGAACGCGCCCACGATGAGCAGGTCCCCATCAAGCAGGAGGTCCGCGGCGGTGGGGCCGGAGATCTCTTGCTCCCAGCGGACGTCGCCGGTCCGGGCATCGATTGCCACGGTCGCACCGTTGTCGAGGTCACCAAGGTAGAGCGTGCCGGCCTGCAGGGCGGGCGATCCCCAGATGCGCCGATCTGACGTGCGCAGGACTCCCTCTTCGGCACCCGTCGCGGCATTGATCCGTACGATCCGGCCGTCCGCAGTCGCGACATAGAGCATGTCGCCGTCCAACACGGGCGTCGCGACGACGTGAGCGTCGAGGTCGACCGACCAACCCTCGGAGGCCGCACCGTCCGCGAACTGGATGCGCACGACGCGCCCCGCGTAGTCCGCGAGGAAGGCCGAGTCGCCCTCCACGAGTGGCGTCGCGTAGAAGGCGTGCTCCCGACTGTCCTCGTCGGGGAACGACCATGCAACGGTGCCGCTGTCCGGATCCACAAGCGAGAGCTGGCCGGAGGACGACTGGACCAGGATGTCACCGCCAACCTCGACCGGCGCCGCCCAGCCCTCGGGCTGCTGGACGTTGGCGCAAGCGGTCGCGAGCAGCGACACGGGAACAAGCGCACCGGCGAGCAGGCGTCGGTGTTTCACGTGAAACACCGGGCCGGGAGGCGCACCGTCTGAGCCAGAGTGTTTCACGTGAAACACTCTCGAGAGCAGCGAGTGAAGCATCAGCGAAGGCTCGCATCCGTGAGCGGCGACGTCACCTCAGAGGGCGGTACCCGCAGGTGTTCGGAATGTGCGTCGGAGGCGTAGGCGCCTTCCCGCGCGTTCGAGGCAGTATCGGGGACTGGGTCGTATCCGCCACCCCCGCCGGGGCGGCATCGGGCGAGCCGGCGGGCGGCCAGGCGTACCCCTCGGACCGTGCCGTAGCGCTCGATCGCCTCATAGGCATACGCGGAGCAGGTTGGTTCGTAGCGACAGGCGACACCGAGCATCGGTGACACGACCGCCCGGTACGCGCGGATGAGCCCCAGGAGCATCCTCATGCGGCTCGGTCGCCCAGCAGGTGAAGCTTGCGCGCGTTCTGCATCACGATGCTCTGCAGCTCTCCGTAGCTCACGGAATCTGCACCGGACCGCGCGACGATCACGACGTCGACGCCATCGACCCAGTCCATCCCGCGGACAATCGCACGGAGCCGCCGCTTCACACGGTTGCGAACCACGGCCCCGCCGACCTGCTTGCTCACCGAGTAGCCGACCCGCGAAGGGCCGGACTCCGTGCGCAGCGCCACGAGTTGGAGCAGGGGATGACGAGCCCGACGGCCCTTCCGCATCACCTCGGCGAAGTCCGCGCGCTTCCGAAGACGCTCAGGCCGTTGGCCGGGCATCGCGGGAGACACGTGGGGGGCCGGATCGAGGGTGGTCGTGTCGTTCGCCGTGGGGACGGTTGAGGGCACTGCTCGCCTCCGACTGCCTCGACGCGGTCACCGGCGCGTCAGCGCGCCAGGCGGCGGGGCGAAGGGCGTGGTGGCGATCCCGAACTGGCCGCGGGACTTCGGTTCCGAGGTGCGGGTTAGACCGACAGGCGGGCGCGCCCGTGCGCACGGCGACGCGCGATCACGGCGCGACCACTCTTGGTCGACATCCGCGCGCGGAAGCCAAGCTTGCGCTTGCGGGGAATGCGCTTCGGCTGCCAGGTACGCTTCACCGCTGCTCCGATCGTTGGTGTTTAGCCTGTGAAGTATAGAAGGGCGATTCGCCTTCGAGCAATCCACCCGGAGCGAGGAGTCTGCCGGTGGCCAGCGTCCGACGCCGGGCAGCGCTGCCTTCACGCCCCGGGGCACACTCCCCGACGCGAAAAGACGTCTCACGATCACTGCCTGGCGCATGGGTTATCGGCACGAGAGAGTGGCGGAGATGTACGAGAAATGTCAGCCTTTATTCTGACACTCAGAACGAAACCGGACGAACGCCCGCGTATAGTCCCGTCTGAGCGGGCGACATTAGACCACGAGTACGGATATCCGTCCTCGGACGTAGCCCGACCCGCGATCGGTCGCAAATGTGCGTCGCCGGGTAGCGCAAACGGTAATCGCATTACGAGCGTCGCTCTCGCTCCGGCTGATCGTGCCCGTGCTGCTCGCCCTCCTGCCGCTCTCGCTCGTCGCACGCCAACAGGCGGAGGAGAACCGGGTACGCACGCTCGCGCAGGCCGAGGCCGCCATCAAGACGGCGACGAGCGCCCTCGCGACCAGCGAGCGGATGTTCATTGAGGACGCCGGTTCGATGATCGCGGGCCTCGCCGCGATCCCATCCGTGAACGGCCCACGGGCCGAGTGCGAAGAAACCCTCCAGACCGTCACTGGCATCGATCACCGCTTCGCCAACCTCGGCGTGATCGCCACGGACGGGTCAGTGGTCTGCAGCGCACTCCCGGTTCCGGAGGGCACCGACCTCAGCGATCGCACCTACTTCCTCGATGCGATGCGCTACAACGAGCTCGCATGGGGTGCCTACCAGGTGGGGCGGATCACCGGCCAGCCCTCGATCAATATCGGCTACCCGCTCCGCACCACGGGCGGACGGCCCATCGGTGTGGTGTTCGGCGCCCTGGGCGTGTCCTTCCTCGGAGAACAGCTCGCGATGGTGGAACTGCCCGAGGGCGCGTCCGCGATCGTGGTCGACCGCTCGGGAACCATCCTCGTCGATACCGACGACCCGACTCGCGTGGGCGACCCGGCATACCGCCTGTCGCTGTCCACGCTCCTGCGTACGCCCGAGCGGGCACTCGCGGGCCTCTACGACGGCGAGGTGATCGCTAGCGTCCACGACCTCACCGGCGGAGCGGTTGTCGTCGCGATGCCTCGCGCCGCGGTCGAGGCGCCGGCGATCGCAGAGGCGCGCGAGGTGTTCCTCGTCGCCGTCGCCGCCGCGCTCCTCGGGGGCGGGACGGCGATGCTCCTGACGTGGCTCGGCGTGGGGCGGCCGATCACGGCGATACGCCAGGTCGTGCGTGAGTTTGCCTCGGGTGACCTCAGCCACCGCATCCGCCCACCCTCGACCATCGGAACCCTGAACGGCCTCGCATGGGACGTCGACCAGATGGCGACCGCACTCGAGCGCAGCGAGGCCGAGCTTCGGCGTTACGCCTTCGAGGACATCGCCACGGGCCTCCCCAATCGGCAGGCCCTGCTCGTCCGGATGGCCCGGCACACTCACGGCGCGCTTGTGTACGTGCGCATCGACTCACTGTCCGATGTCGCCGCGATGTTCGGCTACCGCTCCGCCGACGAGGTCGTGATGGAGACGGCAGTCCGGATCCTGCGTGTGGCGGAGGCCCGCGAGCTGGTCGCCCGCGTCTCGGACGGGAGCTTCGCGCTGTTCTTCACGTCCGTGGTCGACCGGGAGCAGGCGCTCCGGCAGATGCGACAGGTCCTCGACGCTGTCAGTGGGAGCATGCGCATCGGTGACGGCTCGATCGAGATCGTGCCCCGCGCCGGCGCGGCGCTGCTCCCGCACGACGCCGATGACCCCGAGACGCTGATGCGGATGGCCGAGCTCGCCGCGCGAGGACCGAACCGCTCCGACCACGGCACGTTGTTCGATCCGACCTCCGACCAGCAGAAGGCGGAGAACCTCCGTCTCCTCAGCGAGATGCGCGAGGCGCTCCTCGCCGACCGGTTCGAGGTGTTCTACCAGCCCATCGTGCGGCTGCACGGAGATGGTGAGCCGCATTTCGAAGCACTCATCCGCTGGACCGGCGACGACGGCATCCGCCGTTCCCCGGGGGAGTTCATCCCCCTCGCCGAGCGGACCGGGTCCATCGAGCACATCGACCGCTGGGTGCTCGGGCGCGTCGGACGGCAGCTGGACCAGTGGCGAGGCCAGGGGTTTGCTCCGAAGGTCTCGGTGAACCTCTCCGCGCATTCGCTGCTGAACCAAGATCTCCCGGCTTACATGGAGTCCGTGATCTCGGCGCACCACGTGGCACCGCGGCAGTTGCACGTCGAGATCACCGAGACCGCCTTCATCGAGGGGCTCGACGGGCCGCTCCGCGTCTGCGAGTCCCTGAACGAGATGGGTGTCCCGATCTCGGTGGACGACTTCGGGATGGGCTACTCGCCCGTGCAGTACCTCCGCGCATTCCCGGTGGAGACGTTGAAGGTCGATACATCCGTGGTGCGCGACATCGAGCACGATCCCTCCGTCTCGTCGGTCATCCAGGGGATCGTGATGGTCGCGGAGCGCCTCCAGCTGCGCACCGTGGCCGAGGGCATGGAGACGCCCGAGGCCCACGCCGCCCTGCTGCAGCTCGGCATCACGGACGCGCAGGGGTACTACTACGCCCGGCCAATGCCGCCCGACGAGGCGCTGCGGTGGGCACAGTCCTGGCGCGCCTCGGCCTGAGCACGCCGCGCACCGGCAGAAACCGCAAACGGCGGCCTCGCGGCCGCCGTCGTCGTCGGGGTACCTGCGCCGGAGGCGTCAGTGGTGGTCGTCGTGCGGCGCGTCGGGCTTCTGGAACTCCCAGTCGAGCTTCCGCTCGCGGCGGTACATGAAGCCGATAGTCGTCACCGCGAACAGGCCGAGGAGGGCCAGGGTGGTGAGGATCATGATCATCGTCCAGTCGGTGGACGGGTCGAGCGAGCGGCCGTGCGCCTCGAACTCCGTTTGACCCTCCGCCGCGAAGGCGAAGGCGGGCACGGACACTGCGAGCAGCAGTCCGGAAGCGGCGGCGATCAGACGTCGGACCATCGAGGGCTCCCAACCAGCACACGCGTGCGCGCCAAATCTAGCAAGCGAGGGCGCAACAGGCACGCCCTCGGGCTCTGCCGTTGCCGCCTAGTGCGGCAGGCTCGGCGCGTCCGTGCCGAGGTAGAGGTAGCGGTACATCGCGTAGTTCGCCGTCACGTGCTCCAGGTAGGCGCGGGTCTCCGTGAAGTCCACGGCGTACAGGTAGCCGTCCGGGCCGGGAAAGCGCTGGGAGTCCAGCCACCGCATCGCGTTCCCCGGGCCGCCGTTGTAGGCAGACAGCGCGGCCAGCATGTGCCCCTCGAACTCGTCGAGCTGCACGCCGAGGTAGTACGCGCCGAATCGCGTGGCGACCCGCGGCTCGGCGAGGTCCTCGAACGACCACCCCTCGACGTCGAGGTCGCGGGCGATCACCTCCCCGGTCGGGTAGATGACCTGCGTCAGGCCGAAGGCGCCGGCGCTCGACCCGGCGGTCGGATCGAACGCGGACTCCTGGCGCATGAGCGCATAGAGGAGCAGCACGGGCACCGCGAACTCCTCCGCCGCTGCCGAGGCCTCCGAGAGGAACGGCACCGGGTATGCCAGCGCGAGCAGCTCACGCGGAGCGACGAGTCGCTCCGCGGGGGCGACGCGCCCGAGGATGACGTTCGCCGCGTTCAGGGCGACGTCGTGGAGGCCGTGTTCCTTCGCCGCGTACGCCAGGTCGACGAGCTCGAACGGCTCATCGTGGCGGGACCGGAGCACCTCGATCAGCAGCCCCCGCGCGACCTCGGACTCGCCAGCCTGTGCGAGCACCCATGCCAGCTCCACGTCGGCCTCCTCGAGGAGCGGCGACTCGACGGCCCTGGACTCGCCGAGCGAAGCGAGCCAGACGTCGATGGGGACGCGGTTGTCGGGGATGGGCGCCGGCGTTTCGTGGAGCGCCGAGGTCGGGATCGGCTCAGTGATCGCGCCTCCGCTCGCCTCGAACGCCGCAGCGTACGACGTCGGATCGTAGGAGGTCGCCGGCGCGAGCTCGGCGGCGGGCGCCTCGAACAGGGCGACGAGCACGTCGTGCCAGTGGGCTGCCTCGGCTGCGGTGGAGGGCGATGCGGTGCGCGTGATCGCCGCGAGGCGCACGGTGCTCTCCTCGCCGCGACCCGCCAGCCCGAGCGCGATCGCCGCGCGCAGCTCGGCGTCCTCGGCGAACGTCGACGCGGGGAACGCCTCAGCGAGGAGGTCATACTCGACGACGGCGTCCTCCGGCCGGTCGAGCTCCTCGAAGACGCGCCCCCGCCAGTACCGAGCGTCGTCCGCCCAGTCGCCGTCCGGCGCGGCGAGGAGCGAGTTGCCGTACGCCTCGATGGCGCCTTCTCGGTCGTATGCGCGCTCCCGAAGCGCGCCAATGTAGAACCAGGCCTGTCCCGCCTCCGTCGTGTCGAGCGCCTGCTCGTCCAGGAGCGCCTCGTACCTCCCCAGGGCGTCATCGTTCCGGAAGGCGCGGTAGGCGACATACGCGGCGACCAGGCGGGGGTAGGCTGCCTCCCGCGCATCGAGGAGGTCCAGCGCATCCTGCGCCGCGGCCGATCCCGGCTCGGTGGTCATCGCGGCGACCGCGAGTTCCTCCCAGCCGGGGGTGCCCGCCGTTTCCAGGATGCGAGCGCGCTCCCACAGGGCCGACGCACGCGAGTACCGCCCGACATCGAGCGACTCCACCTGCTCCAGCGCGATCAGCGCCTCGCCGTCTCGCCCTGCCTCTTCGAGCGCCACGGCGCCCTCGGTGATCGCGATCGCACGGACGGACGTCGGGAGGCGCTCGGCCGCGCCACCCTCCGCGAGCAGCGCAGCGTACCGGTCAGCAGCCGACGCGGGCCCCTCGGCGAGCGCGACCATCTGCGCCGCACGGAATTCGGCGAACGGCGAGAGGTCGCCACGCGAGCGGAGGACGAGGTCGAACAGCTCGGCCGCGAGCTCGTAGCGGGCCGCGTCCCGCGCCTCGACGGCGGCCCGGTACGTGAACGTGGGGTTCGCCCCGCCCGCCTGGGCCAGCATCGCGCTGAAGGCGAGGTGGATGTCAGGGATCTCGAGGATCGCCGGCGTCGCTGCGGCTGTCGGTGTCATGCCCGGTGCGGTGGCCGTCGGGGAGGCGACCGGCGCGCCCGCGTCGGGGCCGGGCCCCACGCCGCCACCGCTCGCACCGACGGTCTCGAGCGGCGCGCTGACGGAGATTCCATCACCCTCTGTCGCCGGCACGTCGCCAGCCTCACGCGTGCCCGCGAAGGCGGCCAGCGCGACCACGACCAGGGCGGCGAACACCACGGCTCCGGCGCGACGCGCGATGCGACTCGTCATGCATCCATCGTATGCGGGAGCGCGGCGCAGGCCTCGAAGCTGTGCGGCCCTGCCTTCGGGCTGCGCGGCCGGATCGACGGGGTTTCGGGAGCGCCCGTATCATGGGTCGGCTCCGGGCGGGGGTATGTAGGGACCGCTGGTGACGCCATCGCGCCGCCCTGACCTTGTCGTACCCGATCCCCGGCGACCGCTCCCCACTGGTGAGGGGTTCGCGTGACCGTCTGGGTCGGCCGGTATGCCATGGTTTCCGGGCAGGTGCGCGAGCACGGCCCCTGGCTGGTCGATCGGGTGCGGCGCACCGAGGACCAGGAGCTGCGCGTCGTCGTCCTCGCGGAGCCGACCGACGCCCGGTCCGCCGAGTTCTGCCACGAGGTGGCGGAGGCGGTCGCGGTGCTGTTCGCGCGCGAGTCGCTCTCGATCACGGGCGGCCTCCTGCGCGCGCTGCGGCAGGCGCACGCGAACCTGGCCGAGTGGAACCGCCGCTCCCTGCGCGAGCACCGGGTCGCCGTCGGCGTGACTTGCGCCGTCGTGCGCGACGGGCGCGAGGTGCTCCTCGCGCAGGTCGGCCCCGGCGTCGCCTTCGTCCGCGAGGGCGACCGCATCACCCGCTACCACACTGCGGAGCTGCCCGCGGCGACGCCCATCGGCTCCGCCGACCCCATCGAGCCACTGTTTACTTCGCTCACGCTGAACGACGGCCAGGTGCTGCTGCTCACCGAGAACGCCGAGGCCGCCCTCGGCCGGCACACCATCGAGAACGCACTGCGGGCCGGCCCCGAGCACACGCTCGCGCAGCTCTTCCCGCATACGCGCGGGCTGACGGACATGAACGCCGTGCTGATCGCCGACCTCGACATCGACGAAGACCAGGTGGCCGCGCCCCTGGACTTCGAGGAGGAACCCGAGGAGATAGAGGGACGCGAGGTCGCGTTCACGGGGATGGACGAGATCCCACGCCCGCCGCCGGTGAAGCGGCCCCGAGGCTGGAAGGTCCTCGGCAGCGGCGGCGAGGACGGCGCCACGCGTCCGCCCCTGCCGAGCATCCGACGCACGCGCACGGTCGGCGGGCGGGGGAACGCCCTCGCGCCCCTGGTGCCCTGGCGCACGGTCGCCATCGTCGCAGCGGCCGCCGTCGGGCTCGCGCTCCTGGCATGGCTCGTGCTGCCCGGGATCCTCTCGGAAGACCGCGCAGAGGAGCTGGACACGGCGATCGCGCAGGCGGAGGCGCAGCTCGGGGTCGCGGCCGCGGCGGAAGGCGCCGACGCGCAGCGCGAGGCCTTACGGGCAGCGCTCACCGAGGCGGAACGCGCGCGGGCTCTCGCCCCCGAGGATCCGCGCATCGAGCAGATCGTGGCGGATGCGGAGGCGCAGCTTGCCGCACTCGACGCCGTGACGAACGTCGAGAGCCTCGAGCGCGTGGTGACGTTCGAGGGGACGATCACCGCGCCCGTCCAGGCGGAGGAGCTAGTCGCCGGCGGCAACGCCCTGTGGCTGCGCGAGTCAGGACGAGGCCGGGTCATACGGATCGACCCCGCGGGCGAGGCCGATCCGGTGGAGGTGTACCGGACCGGGGAAACCTACGGCGACGTCGCCGCGCGCGAGCCCGCGGCCATTGCCTGGGACGCCTCGACGCAGCGGCTCGTGATCGTCGACGCCGGACGATCGCTATTCGCGGTCGACATCGGCGAGGACGTCGCGGAGCCGCTGGCGCTGCGTGACGCTGAGGAGATGCGGTCCGTGACCGCCATCGCGGTCTACCTGGGGAACCTCTACATCCTCGACCCGGAAGGCGGCGAGGTGTGGCGCTACCTGCCGGCCGCGGAAGGGTTCGACTCCGAGCGAACCGGCATCCTCGGCGGAATCGACCTGGCGGGCGCGACCGGCCTCGCGGTCGACGGCGAGGTGTTCGTCCTCGACGCGCCCTCGCTTCGTCACTTCGTGCAGGGGCGCGAGCAGGAGCCCATGCTCCGCGGGATCGACACGCCGACGGAGACCCCGGTTGGGCTGGTCGAGGACGTCCTGCGCGAGATCCTCTACGTGGCGGACCGGGGCGGGGGACGCATCGTCGCCTCGGACCGAGGCGGCGAATTCTTCCGCCAGTACCGGCACCCGGACTTCATCGACCTGCGCGGGATCACCGTCGCGCCGGACGGGACCGCCCTCTACGCGCTCACATCGGACGGCATCTCATCCTTCCCAGTCACGCCGCGCTAGGGAGGACGCAGGGGAACGGGGCGCGGGTGCGGGCTAGTTCGCTGCGGGGAGAGTCAGCCGGAACACACAGCGATCGCTGCCGCGAGGTCGCGACTCCGTGAGCTGCACCGCACAGCCCGTCGCGCGCTTCAGCGCGCACACGTCCATCTCGCACACGGACGGCGCGACGCGCGCGGCGTCGAGGTAGGGGCACGTGTACTGCACGATGCGCGCCTCGCGGGCGGAGTCCTCCAGCTCGACGACGTTCCCCTCCGCGCGCAGGTGTTCCGCGATCGTCTCGGCCCGCGCGTGGAGCGACCCGGCCGACGCGTCCGGCAGCGGCGTGGCGAGCCGGCCCGCGGCCGCGACGACCAGCCGCTCCTGGAGGCCGTCCGGGCACACCTCGGCGGCGGCCTCGAGCAGCGCGACGGCCAGGCGGCCGTACGCCTTCGGGTAGAGCGCCTCGCCGGCGTCCGTGAGGCGATACGCGAGGGCGGGGCGCCCGACACGACCCTTCAGGTCACGGAACGCGACCAGGCCGTCCTGCTCCAGGATCGCGAGGTGCTGGCGGATGCCCGTCGTGGTCAGCGCGAGCTCTCGGCTGAGGTCTCGGACGGTCGCTTCCCGGTGCATGCGCAGGTAGTCGAGAATGGCCTGTCGGGTTGATTGCATTTGGTAACTCCTGACTGAACGAAACCACGTGCGAGGGAGGAACCGATATGCCCGAAGGTCCTGCGTCATCCGGGAGCACCGGACCGGACGCCTGGCGAGTCGCCGCCGATGTCACGCTGGAGAGTGCCGCTGAGGAGTTGCGCCTGCAACTGGTCGCGATCGCGGCGAAGATCGATCCGTTCCCCGCATTCCCCGGTGCAGTCTTCGCATACGGCATCGAGGTTGAACCGCGCGGCGACGGCGACCCGGACCTGGGATGCGTGATCCTCGGCAACGACGGCCAGCTGTACGAGCTCCAGATCGGGCTCGACGACACGCGGCCACAGCAGGCCGTCGCCGACCCGAGCACCGAGCGACACGAGGAGCTGCGGCCGCTGGACGTCCGGCCCGAGGTCTTCGTCCGGTACGCGAGGGCCGCGGTGGAGGCGGCCGCAAACTACGTGGAAGCACGGGACGCGGCGGGAGCCTAGGCAGTGCCGGAACTCCACCACACCGCCGCGGCGTTTGCCACCGCCCGAGTGCCCACGGCGACGCCCGGGGCCACGGCCGGCGAGGTCCGGGCGACGCTGGTCGGACAGTCGTTCGTGAGCGCCTCCGCCGTTGCCGTCCTCGAAGGCGACCGCCTGGTGGGGCTGGTCCGCCCTCCTGCGCTCTGGGAAGCGCACGAGGACGCGACCATGGCCTCGATCATGGACGCCGACCCGCCGGCGGTGCGCCCGGGACTGGACCAGGAGCTGGCCGCGTGGAAGGCCGTCCAGCACGGCGAAGCGGCGATCGCCGTCGTCGACCGAGACGGGCGATTCGTCGGGCTCATCCCGGCACACCGGATGCTCCAGGTGCTGCTCGAGGAGCGCGACGAGGACCTCGCCCGGCGGTCCGGGGAGCTGCTGGCCGTGCGCGCTGCGGAAGAGCCGATCGGGCGCCGGATGGCGCACCGCCTTCCGTGGCTCATCCTCGGGCTGGTGGCGGCGATGGGGGCGGCTATCGTCGTCGGCGAGTTCGAGGCAGAACTTGAGCAGCGCGTCGCGCTGGCGTTCTTCCTCCCCGCGGTGATCTACATCGCGGACGCCGTCGGCACGCAGACGGAGACGCTGATCATCCGAGGAATGTCGGCCGGAGTGCCGCTCCGTCGCGTGGCCCGGAGCGAAGCGTTGACGGGCGCGCTCGTCGGCCTGCTCCTCGCCGCCGGGGCGTTCCTCGCGGCTATCGTCGGCTGGGGCGACGAGGAAGTCGCGCTGACGCTCGCCGTCGGGATCGCCGCCGCCTGTTCGGTCGCCACGATCGTCGCAATGGCCCTGCCACAGATCCTTGTCTGGCTGCGGGTTGATCCGGCGTTCGGCAGCGGGCCGATCGCGACCGTCGCGCAGGACGTGCTGACGATCGTGATCTACCTGTCGGCGGCGCGATTGATCCTGGCCTAGTTCTGAACGGGGCCGGCGGTGGCCTACCCGCCGATGAAGGACATCTCCACCCGCTCGAGCCCGCCCGTCGCCTCCGTGCGGAGCTCGGAGTAGCGGTCCGTGCGCGCCCGCCAGAGCGCGTCGATCATCTCGCAAAGCTCCGCGTCCGACGCGTCTGTACGCATCGCGGCCCGGAAGTCGGTGCCGCCAGCAGCGAAGAGGCAGGTGTAGATCCTGCCGTCCGCCGACAATCGCGCGCGGGTGCAGGTGCCGCAGAAGGGCTGCGTGACCGAGGTGATGAACCCGACCTCGCCCGCGCCATCGCGGTAGCGGTACCGCCGAGCCACCTCGCCCGGGTAGTTGGCCTCGACCGGTTCCAGTCCGAACTCGGCGTCGAGCATCCCGACGAGGTCGGCGGCGGGGACGACTTCGTCCAGACGCCATCCGTTCGTCGTGCCCACGTCCATGAACTCGATGAACCGGACGATGTGCGGGGTGCCTCTGAAGTGCCGCGCGAGGTCGACCAGGGTGTGGTCATTCACACCGCGACGCACCACGGCGTTGACCTTCACGGGGCCCAGCCCGGCCTCCGCCGCAGCCCCAATCCCCTCGAGCACCATCGCGACCGGGAAGTCCATGTCATTCATCGCGCGGAAGGTCGCGTCGTCGATCGAGTCGAGGCTGACCGTCACCCGGTTGAGGCCGGCGTCGACGAGCGGCCGGGCGAGGTGCTTGAGCATGGTCCCGTTCGTGGTCATCGCGACCTCGACGGGCGCGCCCTCGGGCGTCTCGATCGCCCGCAGCATTGTTACGAGCTTCGGAAGGTCCGCGCGCAACGTGGGCTCGCCCCCGGTGAGGCGGAACTTCTTCACGCCCCGCTGTGCGAAGAGGCGCGCGATGCGCGTGATCTCCTCAAACGAGAGGACCTCGGAGCGGGGCAGGAAGGCGAAGTTCGGTCCGAAGACCTCCTTCGGCATGCAGTACCGGCAGCGGAAGTTGCAGCGGTCGGTGACCGAGATCCGCAGGTCGTGCAGAGGCCGGCCGAACGCATCGACGAGCGCCGACTCTCCCCCCGGCGTCGGATCCAGGTCGTCCAGTTCTGGATGATTCATCACGATCGAGTGTACGCCTGCGCGCCCGCGAACCAGCGAGCACGCGCGCGAACGGCGCAAGCGTCCGCGCTCGCGGCTAGACTGCATGCGATGGACGCGGAACGGCCCCCCGACGACCGGACGCTGAGCCACCTCGACGAGCGAGGCAATGCCCGCATGGTCGACGTGTCCGCGAAGGCGGTCACCTCGCGCGAGGCGACGGCTCGCGGGCGCGTGGTGATGCAGCCGGAGACGCTCGCGATGATCGTCGAGGGCCGCGCACCGAAGGGCGATGTGCTCGCGACAGCGCGCATCGCCGGGATCATGGCCGCGAAGCGGACGCACGAGCTGATCCCCCTCTGCCACCCCCTGCCGATCAGCGGGGTCTCCGTGGACCTCGCTCCGTCGGACGACGGAGCCGGCGTCGACATCGAGGCGACCGTCCGCGTCTCCGGTCAGACGGGGGTCGAGATGGAAGCGCTGACCGCGGTCAGCGTGGCCGCCCTGACCGTGTATGACATGTGCAAGGCGGTCGAGCGCGGGATGTGCATCGAGGCGGTACGCCTCGTCGCGAAGTCCGGCGGCAAGTCCGGGGACTTCACCGCGCCCTAGCTCCCAGCCTGCGCGAAGAAGAAGGGCCCGCCGAACGGCGGGCCCTCGTGCGTGTACCGGGGTCGAGGACGTTACGCGGCGACGCCCTCAGCGGTCTCCGCGTTCGGTGCGAGCTTCCCGAGCATCAGCTCCAGGGCCATCGTGTGCGCGCACGTGGACTCGCGCCGGAAGAAGTCGCAACCACAACTCCAACTGGCTCCATCGAACGAGACATCGTGGTCACCGTTGTTCCCCTTCACGGTGACGGTTAGCGTGCGGACCGCGAAGCGGTGCGGATCCTCCGCGTAGCGGTGCGCCTTCTCGATCTTGCCGATCATTCCTGAGTGCATCGGTCCTCCTCGAACCTTGCAACTGGTGGGGAGTCGGTGGACTCCCATAACAACAACGCCGCGGACGGGCCGCGGCGTTCTTCTCAGGGGAGTTCAAGCTGACCCGCGAGGGTCGTGTCCTTCGATCCGTGCATCACGCTTCCTCCTCGGTGCGGATGACGCTCTCTCCGGTTGCGACAACGCTACGCCTTCCGGCGGCAGCGAATCAAGAGCGTGCGCGTGTGCACAGGCGTCGGCGCGGGCCGAGTCGTTGACGTGGCGTGGAGGATTGAGGAGAGGTGGAGTGCACCGCGGGCTCACGAGTAGCGATCGAGGATCTCGTAGCGCGACCCCGCAGCGCCGAGTCGGGAGCGGATCAGCAGTACCTCCCCCGCGACGAACGGCTCCGGGTGCGGCGGTGGAAGCCCCTGGACGTGCTGGGCCATGGCGCGACGGTCGGCGGCCGTGACGGAGTTCCGGACACGCGCGAGCGTCAGGTGAGGGGTGTAGCGGTCCGTCTCGGACGGCAGGCCGAGCGCTTCCTCGACCGCCGCGTTCGCACGGTCGTGCAGCGCTCGCAAGCCCGCGAGGTCGCCGTCGACGCCGACCCACACGACCGAGGTGCGGGCAGGGGCGCCGAACGTCCCGAGGGCGCCCAGCCGGAGTTCCACCTCGACCGGCGGGAGATGGCGTCGCAGCGCGGCCTTGAGACGAGGCGTGTCGAGGTCATCGACCTCCCCGACGAAGCGAAGCGTGACGTGCATGCTCTCGAGGTCAACCAGCCGCGCACCGTCGAGGACGGTCCGTGGCAGCGCATGCTGGATCACCGACGCTTCATGCTTCCAGGCGGCCGGGGCTTCGATCGCGATGAAGAGCCGCATCGACGCGCTAGTCGGTGTCGTCCTCGGCGTCCGCGTCTTCCGCCTCCGCCTCCGCGCGGTCGCGCGAGGCGAGGAATGCGTGCTCGGCGGCCGCGCTCAGCGCCTGGACGTCTGACGGGATCTCCACGCCACTCGCCTCCGCCGCCGCCACCGCCTGGATCAGCTCGTCGAGGACTTCTTCCTCCCCGGCCAGCGCGTCGTCGGCCAGCGCGTCGCCGGCCAGCGCGTCGCCGGCCAGCGCGTCGCCGGTGAGGGCATCCTCCGCCGCCTCGTCGCCCGGGAGATCCTCGGTCGTGACGTCCTCGGGAGCAGGCTCGCGCGGGCGGAGCGCCTCGGCGATCGTCGCATCGTCGAGGCCGAGGGTCGCCTGGATCTCGGACGGCGGGAGGTCGATGTCCTCGGGCAGCGGTGGGAGCTGCCCGGGGCGTTCGAGGCCGAAGTGCTCGAGGAAGCGCGCGGTCGTCCGGAACAGCATCGGACGCCCCGGGCCGGTGGCATGGCCAGCGGATTCGATGAGGTCACGTGCGCGGAGCGTGGCGATCGCGCCATCGCTCGACACGCCGCGGATCTGGTCAACCTGGCCGCGGGTGATGGGCTGGCGGTACGCGATGATCGCCAGGGTCTCCAGCGCCGCGGTGGAGAGCCGCCGGTTCGCCTCGAGGCCGAGGAACCGTTCGATGAAGCTCGCCGCTTCCGGGGCGCTCGTGAGCTGGACGCCGGCCGGGCCTCGCTGAAGGCGGATCCCGCGCCCGGACGCCCTCAGGGCATCGGCCAGCTCGTCCAGCGCACGCTCGACACGTGCCTGGGAGACGTCCACGGCACGTGAGAGGTACGGGACGTCGATCGGATGGTCAGCCACGAAGAGCAGCGCCTCGAGCAGCGAAGGAAGCTGGTCGAGGTCCTCGAACATCTCGGCCTGCTCGGGCTCGACCGCCTCGCCGACCACCTCCGGCTCGAGCTCCGCATCCCCGGCCTCACCGTCCCCGGCCGGCGTCTCCGCCTCCCCGGCGTCTTCGGCCTCCGGGTCATCGAACGCCCGGGGGGGAGCCATGCGCACCGGCGCCTCCGCAGCGGGCTCGTGGCTCGATGCATCGCTCGGCTGCTCGTCCTCGGGGGTCGGGGGGAGCTCCTGCTCGTCCGTCATGCGTCCTCATCGTCCGGGTGGGCGCGGCCGCGCGGTGGGGAGGAGTGCCGCGTCGTGCGCAGGTCGAGTTCGTCGTACTTCACGTCCGCGAGGGGCGGTTCGCTCAGGAGCAGCCCCAGGCGGTGATGGATCAGCCAGTCCGCGGCGTCGTCCACGCCATCGAGGACGTCGTCGATACGCGCCTCGGGCGAAACACGGAGCCATGCGCGCACTCGCACCCGGCTCCGGCCGCGGTTCTCCACGCTCACCTCGACGTCCCGCACTTCGTCCACCTCGAGGATGGCGTCGCGGAGCTGCCCGGCGATGGCGTCGACCGTCATCCTCCCACGCTCTCCGGACAGGCGCACCGCCCGCCGGGGATGCGTTCCACGCCACCACGCGACGACGAACCCGAGCGTCGCGATGGCCCCGAGGACGACCGAGGCGGTGACGCGGGTCTGGCCGTCACCTTCGCGAGCGGCCAGAGCTGCCGAGCCCTCGGCGACCGCATCGAGCACCGGCGACCATGCCACCCAGGTCACAACGACCAGGGCCGCACAGACGGCGGCGACCGACGTCGGGGCGCGAAGCGCGATCCAGCGAGAGAAACGGGGGGCGCGGTATTCGTCCTCGGGCGCATCGGCTCCCACCCCGAAGCGAAGGGACGCCCCGCCATCGAGCGCGCGGGCACCCGAGAGCGAGTCGAACGAGTCCCGTGGGAGTCGAGCCATAGGGCAGTCCCGCCCGGCCGGTCCGTCCGTCGGACCGAGTACCTGCCGTGGATGCCCCCGCCGCTACCGATGGGGTCACTGTACGATCCCCGCCATGATTGTGGATATCCACACGCACATCTTCCCGCCGAAGTTCGTCGAAGAACGCGACCGATTGGCGTCGCACGATCCCCGGTTCGGAGCGATGTACGGGACACGCAAGGCGCTCATGGCGACGGCGGAGGACCTCCGCGAATCGATGCGGACGGCGGGCGTCGACGTGTCGGTGGTGTGTGGCTTCTGGTGGAGCGATCCCGAGCTGGCCGCCGAGCACGCGCAATACCTGGGAGACGTCGCGGCGCAGTCGGACGGCTCGATGATCGCCTTCGCGCCCACCTTCGACCGGCCCGCCCGGTGCGCCGGCATCGGCGAGGTGCGCCTCTCGGACGAGGCCGCGTTCTCGGAGACGGACGCCCCCATGCTCGTCCACTGCTCCGAGGAGGTCGGACACCTCTACCCGGGGAAGTCCGGGGGACTCTCACCCGGCGCGCTGTGGCGGCTGCTCCAGGCGCAGCCCGCCGCGCGCGTGGTCGCAGCCCACTGGGGCGGCGGCTTTCCGTTCTTCGCGCTCATGCCAGAGGTCGCCCGGCTCCTGGAGGAGGACCGGCTGCTCGTGGACACGGCGGCCACGGCCTACCTCTACCGACCCGAGGTCTTCGACCGCGCCATCGACCTCCTGGGCCCGCGCTACATTGCCTGGGGATCGGACTATCCGCTCCGCTCCCAGGCGGTCGACCTCGGCCAGACGCGCGATGCGCTCCACACGGACGGCGCGCGGAACGCCATCCTCGGCGGCAACGCGGCGCGCTTCCTCGGCCTCGAAGGTTAGCCGAGCACGACCTCGTCCTCGACGACGTCGATCACCTCGGCGCGGCCGAGGAGGTGGTCGTCGATGAACCGCTTGCAGGCGTCCACCAGCGAGCGCGCCGAGGCGATCTCACCGGAGACGACGGCGAACCCGACCTGCGCGCGGTTCACGTAGTCCTGGTCGCCCACCTCGGCCGCGCTCACGTGCATCCTCGAACGCAGGCGCTCGACGAGCGACCGGATGACCGATCGCTTCTCCTTGAGCGAGTCCGCCTGCGGAATGGCGATCGTGACCAGCACGCTGATAGTGACCATGGCTCGATGTTGACACAGCCGCCGCCCGCCGTGCACGACGAGGCCGCGCGGCCCGCGGCTCCGCCTAGCCGGCGGTCCAGCCGTTGTCCGCGGTGATGATCGCGCCGCTCACGTTGGACGCCTCGTCGGAAGCGAGCCACGAGACCAGCGCCGCGATCTCGTCCGGATTGGCCATGCGCCCGGCCGTCGCCAGCACGGGCTGGTACTGCTCGAACGCCCACGGGCTCCGGGGCGCGGAGGTCGCGCCGATGTTCGTCTCGACGCCGCCCGGGCAGACGGCGTTGCAGCGGATGCCGGCGTTGCGATAGGTCCAGGCCGTCGAGCGCGTGAGGCCGATGACGCCGTGCTTCGAGACCCCGTAGGCGACGCCCGATATCCCGCCCTTCAGGCCACCAACGCTCGCGATGTTCACGATCGCACCGCGACCGCGCTCCATCATGCCCGGCAAGACGGCGCGCGTCAGCATCATCGGCGCGTCGAGGTTCACGGCGAGCACACGTCGCCAGAGGGCATCGTCCAGCTCGTGGACCGGGACGAACCCGTCCATGATGCCGGCGACGTTGGCGACGATATCGATGTGGCCGTCCTGGTTCGCTCGGGTCACCACGGCGTCCACGGCGGACTGCTGCGTGAGATCACCGGCGACGGGCTCGATGCGTGTTCCGGCCTCCGTGGCGAGCTCGTGGAGCCCGGCCTCGTTCACGTCGCAGGCGATCACGGTCGCGCCCTCGCGGACGAGCCGCAGGGCGGTCGCGCGCCCGATGCCCGAGCCCGCCCCGGTGACGATCGCCACCCTGCCCTCGTGCCGTGTCGCGTCGATGTGTCGGTCGTCCATGCGCGTCCTCCTGCTGTCTCCGCCGCCAGTGTGACGCGAACGGGAAGCGGACAGGGGGAGCGTTGGTCCCGCGGTATCCGGGCCGATCAGGCACCCGTGCCTCTGCGGACGACGAAGCCCGCCTTGCGGCGGGCTTCGATGCGAGCAGGTGGCCCGAGCGGGAGTCCGCGCTAGGCGGAACGGCCCGCGCGACGGAGAAGCCGTGCCACGCGCTCCTCGGTCGGCGGGTGAGTCGAGAGCAGCTTCGCGCCGCGCATCCCCGCGAACGGGTTGGCGATGAACAGGTGCGCGGTGGACTCCGGTACCTTCATCGGCACGCGGCGGGCGCCCATCTCGATCCGCTGAAGCGCCGAGGCGAGCGCCTCCGGGTCGCCGGAGATGTCGGCGCCGTCCGCGTCGGCCTGGAACTCGCGCGATCGCGAGATGCCCAGCTGGATCAGCGTCGCCGCGATCGGCGCGACGATCAGCGCGAGCAGGCTTCCGACGCCGTTGCGGCGGTCCCCGCCACCGAACCACATGCCCATCCACGCGATCATCGAGATCGCCGACGCAATCGCGGCGACGATCGACGACGTCAGCACGTCGCGGTTCTTCACGTGTGCCAGCTCGTGGCCGAGGACCGCTCGCAGCTCACGCTCGGAGAGCAGCTGACGGATACCGGCGGTGACGGCGACGGCGGCGTGCTCCGGACTACGGCCCGTGGCAAAGGCGTTCGGCTGCATGGAATCCATCGCGTAGACGCGCGGCATCGGCATGCCAGCGCGCTTCGAGATGTCCTCCACCATCGCGAACAGCTGCGGATCCTGGTCCCGCGAGATCTCGTGGGCTCCCGTGGACCTCAGGACGATGTCCGCGGAGAACCAGTAGGACCCGAAGTTCATCACGAGGGCGATCACGAAGAAGACGATCGCCCCGTTCATGCCGCCGATCGCACCGCCGACGGCGATGAGCAGACCGCTGAGGCCTGCAAGAAGTACGGCGGTCTTCAGGTTGTTCATTCGTCGCTCACTCCGTGGTGGGTTCCGCCTCGCAGTGTACCTACGTCCACAGCGGAGGCTGTGAACGGTCTGCTAACCAGCCAGACTGGCTGGATCGCTGCGGCTCCCTCCGATGGGACGCGGGGGACTGGTGAGGCCGATCCCCGTCGCATAGTCTCCGACCATGCCCGTCGCCTTTGGCCTGAACCGCTTCGACTTCCGCACCCCGGACGACTTCGCCGCCGACGTCGCGCGCGCGGAGGAGCTCGGGTGGGACTACGCGTTCATTCCCGACTCGCAACTGCGCCGGCACGACACCTATGTCATGCTCGCGTTCGCGGCGAAGGCGACCACTTCGATCCGTCTCGGGCCGCTGCTCACCAACCCCGTCACGAGACACCCCACCGTCACCGCTTCTTCGATCTCCACGGTGGACGTCGTCTCGGACGGCCGCGCGATCCTCGGCCTGGGGATCGGCGACACCGCCGTCCGGCTCGCGGGGCTCCGGCCGGCGAGAGTCGCGACGCTGGAGGCGGCGACGCAACAGATCCACGGCTTGCTGCATGGCGCGAAGGTCGAGGCACCCCGCGGCGCCGGCGTCCCGCACGCGCGTCCGGTGCCGGTCTGGGTGGCGGCCGCCGGGCCTCGGATGCTGCGAGCCGCGGGCCGCACCGCCGATGGCGTCTTCCTGCGTGTCGGTACGCACCCCGCGAACGTGCACGCGGCGGTCGACGCCGTCCACGCGGGTGCGCGCGAGGCCGGGCGCGACCCGGCGTCGATTCGCCTCGGGCTGGTGGTGCACACGGCGCTGGGAACCGGAGGCGCCGACGATGCGCGCACGCTCACGATCGCGAAGTCCATGGCTGCAGGCTTCTACGAGTACTCGCCGCACCTGTTCGACGTCCCCGGCCTGCCGTGGGACGGGCCGGACGTCCATGCCCTGCAACCCCGGGTGAACCCGGACTTCCACCACCACCCGGACCTCGTCGAGTCGGGCCGCATGGTGGACTTCCTCACGGAGGAGGCCGCGGGCGCCTTCGCCTTCCGCGGAACGCCGGAGGCGATCGCGGACCAGATCGCGGCGACGCTCTCCCTCGGCATCCCGTTCGAGATCGTGGTCCCGCACCCGGTTCCGAACCCCCCGGTGCCGAGGTCGGGCGCGGACTTCATGGAGATACTCGCGCGCGAGGTCTTCCCCCGCGTCCGCGAGCGAGTGGCGGGCTAGCCGCCAGACCCGGTCGCCAGGCCCAGCCGCCACAGACTCAGTCGCTAGACGAGGCCGTTCTTCGCGGCGAACGGATCCCACCCGGCATCCGTGTGTCGGTCGTACTCGCAGGCGTCGGCGACACGCTGCGCGGTCTCCTGACCGAGCAGACGCTCGACGATCGCGAGCGCCATGTCGATGCCCGCGGACACGCCGCCGGAGGTGATGACGTTGCCGTCGTCCACCCAGCGTGCTTGAGGGATCCACGTCACGTCCGATCCCTGCGTCGTGACCCACTGCCAGGCCCGCTTGTTGGACGTCGCGCGCCGGCCGTCGAGGAGCCCGGCGGCAGCCAGCAGGCCGGCGCCGGTGCAGACGCTCGTGGTCAGCTCGGCGGCCTCAGAGGCGGTCCGAAGGAAGTCGAGGATCGCCTGGTTAGTCACCTCGGCCCGCGTCCCGCGGCCACCCGGCACCAGGATCACATCGAGGTGCGGCGGGTCGGCGAAGGTGTGATCGACGACGGTCGAGGGTCCCTGGAAGCTGACGACGGAGCCTGGACGCTCCGCGAGCATGACGATCTCGAAGTGCTCCGACAGCATCCCGAAGACCTCGAGCGGGCCGTAGACGTCCAGGACTTCGAAGCCCGGGAACAGCACGAAGCCTACGCGTCGCCGCGGGGACTGAGTATCTGGTGTGGTCACGTGAGCGCCTCCTGTGAAGGCGCCTGATGGTACCGCGCTCCCCGGATCGGGTGAAGCTACGCGCGCTCAGATGGGACGTTACGAGGGCAACGAAGAGGCCGCCCTCTCGGGCGGCCTCTGTCGGTTTCGAGTGACCTCGAAGGGTTGGGCTACAGGCCCAGCTGCTGAGCAACGGCCTCGCGGTGGAAGTCGCTGTCGCCGAAGGCGATTTCCGCGCGCTTCTGGCGGCGGAAGAAGAGCTGGATCTTGTAGTCCTTGGTGAAGCCGATACCACCGTGGATCTGCTGGCCGTGGGCGACCACGCGGCGGGTGGCCTCGGAGCACCAGGCCTTCGCCATGTTGACGGCGAGGGTGGTGTCCGCGGCGGGCTGGCCCGAGGCGATCGACCAGGCGGCCTTGTACATGATGAACCGCGAGCCGTCGACGTCCGTGACCATGTCAGCGCACTTGTGCTGGATGGCCTGGAACGAACCGATCGGGCGGCCGAACTGCACGCGCTCCTTGGCGTAGTCGACGGCGATCTCGAAGTCCATCTGAGAGAGGCCCACGAGGTAGGCGCACTCGGCGGTGGTGTACTTCTCGATGACCGGCTTCAGAGCGTTCCAGCCCTGGCCGTCGGCGCCGAGGAGCTGGCCCTTCGCGCCGTCCAGGACGACCTCGCACTGCTTGTCGCGGGCGATGGTCTGGAGCTGCGTAATCTTCACGCCCGGCTGGTCGGTGGCGACGATGCCGAGGGTGGTGCCGGCGCCGGACTTGCCGGCGACGATCAGGTAGTCGGCGACGTTGGCGTCCGGGACGAAGAGCTTCGTGCCCTTGAAGGTCACGTCGCTGCCCGAGACGGTCGCCTGGCACTCGATCCCGGCCTCGTCGAAGCGGGCCGAGGGCTCGGTCAGCGCGAGGCTGAAGATGAGGTCACCCGAGGCGATCTTCGGGAGGAACTCCGCCTTCTGGGCGTCCGAACCGATCTCCATGAGCGGGACCGCGCCACCGAGGACGGTGGACATGAACGGGCCCGGGACGAGGGCGCGACCGAACTCCTCGAGCAGGACGCAGAGGTCAAGGAAGTCGAAGCCGGCGCCGCCGTGCTGCTCCGGGATCAGCAGGCCCTGCCAACCCTGCTCCGCCATCTTCTGCCAGAGGACGGGCGAGTAGCCCTTCTCGTCCTCTTCCATCTCCCGGACGTGAGTCTCCGGGCACTCGTTCTCCAGGAACTCGCGCGCTGCGTTCTTCAGCAGCTCTTGCTGCTCGCTCAGACCGAGGTCCACTTGGCTTTCCTCCCGTGTGCGCCCCGCCAACCGTGTGGTCGGGGTCGCTCCATCAAGTGACTGATGTGATCCGCCTGACCGGTGCCGGACCTCCGAGGAGGCCCGGCCCGGCGATGTACGCCTCGACTATCCGCGGGGGAGGCCCAGGCCTCGCGTCGCGATGACGTTGCGCTGAATCTCGTTCGAACCCGAGAAGATGGTGTGCGGCACAGAACCGACGTAGTCCTGCACGTGCTCCGCCTTCATGGGGGCCCACTTGCTCTTCGGGTCCCAGACGTTGCCGTAAAGGCCCCACGCCTTGGTCTCCGTGCGGGACAGCCGCTGGTGCAGCTCCGCGCCGTACATCTTGTTGACCGAGGCCTCGTAGTTCGGGACCAGGCCACGGTTCTGGATGGAGACGATGCGGAAGGCGAAGTTGAAGAGGATCTGCGTCTCGATGGCGCGGTCCGCGAGCTCCAGCCGCACGGCAGCGAAGTCCTGGCGGCGGAACTGCTTGCCCTCGTTGCTCTCGAGGAACTTCTTCACCTGGTCGATGCTGCGCTTGTAGCTGATGGCGCCGGCGATGCCCGAGCGCTCGAAGTCGAGCAGGGTCATGCCGACGTACCAGCCGCGGTTCTCTTCACCGATGCGGTTCTTCACCGGGACGCGGACGTCCTCGAAGAAGGTCTCGTTGAAGTGGTGCTTCCAGCCCATGTTGATCAGCGGTCGCAGGGAGAGGCCCGGCGACTTGATGTTCATGACGAGGAAGGAGATGCCGCGGTGCTTCGGGGCCTCCGGGTCCGTGCGGACCAGCGCGAAGAGCCAGTCGGCGTTGTGGCCGCCGGAGGTCCAGATCTTCTGGCCGTTGACCACGTACTCGTCACCGTCGCGGACGGCGCGCGTCTGGAGCGACGCGAGGTCGGAACCGGCGCCCGGCTCCGAGTAGCCCTGGGCCCAGGCCACCTCGCCGGAGAGGATCTTCGGCAGGTGCTCGGCCTTCTGCTCGTCGGTGCCGTGGACGATCACGGTCGGGCCGAGCATGGAGACGCCCATGCCGCCGGGCATCGGGGCGGCCACCTCGGCCATCTCCTGGTTGTAGATGAACTGCTCGATGGTGGAGAGTCCGGCGCCGCCGTACTCCTTCGGCCACGCCGGGGCGATCCAGCCCTTCTTGGCGAGGGCGTCCGCCCACTGCATCGCCGTCTCGCGGCGCGTCGGGTCTTCCGACTTGCGGTCGGCCTGCCAGCCGCCCTCGAAGCCCTCGCCCCCGCCTTCACCAGATCGGTACGCCTGCGGGAGTTCCTTCTGGATGAAATCGCGGACTTCTTGGCGGAAGGCCGCCTGCTCCGGGGAGTCGCTCCAGTCCATGGTTCTGGATCCCTTCCTGTGCCGTGCAAGTACCGCGCTTGAGGGCTGCGGTCATGCGCAAGCGCATGCATGATGGCACACCTGATAGGCGCTCGTTCGTGGCGCCTCAGCTGCGTTCGGGTCTGCGTCGCGCGGATTCCCCCACCGCAGGGCCGCTCGCCCACGCGCACTATCGTTGTACGACCGTCGCAGGTCAACACCCTCACGTTAGATGGAGGGACGGAAGTCCGGAGGTTGTCACCGGGTGCCTGCGGCGCCCGCGACCGCTACACCGAGCGCGATCGGCCGGGCGACGAGCCCCGTCGTTCGGGCCGTCCCTGCGTCCAGTTGACTGCGACGCTCCCTCGGATCGATTCTCTTGCGGTCGTTCAGGCGGGGTCGGCTCACACAACTACGCATGACCGACTGATTCGATGCGATCCCCAGCTCGCAGTCGGAGTGGTGTGTGACGCAATCGCGGTCGGCTCGTCCTGCGCTCACCTTCCTCCTAGGCCTGAGTCTCGTCTCCGGTTGCCTGGCGCTCCTCGCGCCCGCGCGCGCCGAGGCGGCACCCTCGCGCGAGGCGTTCGCCGCGATGTGCCGCGACGTCGCGGCCGTCGCCGGCTCCCAGGCGAACGTCACCACGGGCGTGGTCATCCTGGACCTGGAGACGGACGACCGCTGCGCCATCAACGCCGACCGCCATTACCGGACGGCGTCCCTCTATAAGACGGTCGTCGCCTCGGAACTCTGGCGACAGGTGGACGAAGGCGACGTTGACCTCCAGGACTCGCTGACCATCGAGCCGCGCCACCACATCGACGACGCACCCGAGTTCCGGCCAAAGTCCCCGTACACCCTCTCGGTCTACGGGGCGGCCGAGCGGATGATCACCTTCTCCGATAACGGCACGGCGTTCGCGCTGCGTGAGCTGCTGGGCACGGGCGTCGTCGACGACGCGACCGAGTGGCTGAACATGCCCGCCACGTCGCTCAGCAACACGTTCATCACCTCGCCCAGCGACCAGGCGACGCTCTACTCGGAGCTCTACCGCGGCGAGGTCGTGAGCCGCGAGGCAAGTGACGCGATCATCGACTTGCTCCTGCGCCAGGAGATCAACGACATGATCCCCGTCGGACTGCCGGACGACGCCGACGTCCAGGTCGCCCACAAGACCGGCACGCTGGACACGTTCCTGCACGACGCCGGCATCGTGTACGCGCCCGGGGGCGACTTCGTCCTCATCGTGATGACGGAGCACCGGGACTTCGAGGCCGCGCTCGCGACGATCCAGTCGGTGGCCGGCGTCGCGTACGAGGCCTACGCGGTCCCGCCCGAGCCGGTTCTCGAAGCCACGCCCGACGTCGTCGCGATCGCTGCGACGACACCCCTCGCGAACGCGCCCTCCGCCGCGGACCTGGTCGCCGGCGGGAGCACGCTCCCGGGGACCGTGGTGCTCTCGGAAGAGGCCTCGTCCCGTGGATTCGGGAACACGCTGCAGGAGCCGGCGGTGCTGGCGGGCCTGCTCGTAGTCGTAGCCGCTGTCCTCGTCACGCCCGTGATGGCGCTGCGGCGGCGCCCAGCGCCGTCCTCGCCCACGCCCTCCCGGCCGACGCCCGCCATCCCCATCCCGGACGGCGGGGGGATGGGATCACCTGCGGCATTGCATTATCGTGACAGCCCCTTCCCGGTGGGGGGTGGCGTCCTGTCCCCAGAGGGCGCCCGCTTGCGAGCCGACCGCAGCGAAAGAGGTTTGGTCATGCGCTTTGGCAGCCGCCGAGACGACGACGGGCGTCCTGCTCCGATGTCGCCCGCATCCCGTTCAGTCGCCGAGGTCGCCGAGCAGCCCGTGCTGCCATCCAAGCGGCTCCAGCGCCTGGCCGAGCATTTCCGTTCGCAGGGTGAACTGCTGGCGACGATGCGCGACCAGTTCGAGGACGAGATGGAGCCGCTGCACGAGCTGATCGTGAAGCAGGCCCAGACCATGCACGCCGTGCTCCAGAACCTGGAGGACCGCCTCCGCCCGCTGAACGAGTACGCGGACGGCGAGGAGGCCAACCTCACCGCGCTCGAAGAGCGCATCCGCTCCGGCGGGCAGGACCACGTGGCGCGTTCGTTCTCGACCTACCTGGAGGAGCAGCGTCGTCGCATCGCCGAGACGCGCAACCAGATCGACGAGCAGCGCATGCCGTTCCTCGAGTACGGGGAGGCGCAACGCGAAACCGTGGAGACCGCGCTCTCACGCTTCGACAACGACCTCCAGGCGCTGGAGGAGAACCTGGCCGAGCAGCGCCGCGTCATGGTGCGCATGCTGGACGCGATGCGGTCCGACACGTTCACCGCCGTGAAGGACTTCCTGGACGGGCGCCAGGCAGCCCTCGCCGAGATCGCCGAACGCGGTTCCACCGATCCCATCGAGATCTCGCGGGCTGCGCAGAAGCTCCGCGACGGGCTGCAGGCGCTCGCGTCGCGCTCGGACTACGTCCGTTCGCTCCTCGAGCAGGCCGAGTCCTCCGACCGGTCGCTGGCCGCGATCGCGCCCGCGCCGCGCGCCATCCGCGAGGAACCGGAGCACTCTCCGGCCGCCGACGCATCCGAGGACGAGGAAGCGGCGGCGGAGGTCTCTGCCTAGCTCCCACCTCGCGACCCGAACCCCGCGAAGCCCCGCCAGCCGGCGGGGCTTCGTCGTGTCCGGCCCGTGCCTCGACACGAGCATCGCCGCCTTGACATATGCCGATATCGGAATACGATGCGCTCATGGCACGAGCATCGACGACGTCGGACGTGTTCAACGCGATCGCGGAGCCGCAGCGACGGGACATCATCGAGCTGCTGCGGAACGGCGAGCACGGCGTCACCGAGATCGCCGAGGCGCTCGGGATCTCGCAGCCCGGGGCATCGAAGCACCTTCGGGTGCTGCGCGAGGTGGGCCTGGTCCGAGCACGAAGCGAGGGCAAGCAGCGGCTCTACGGCCTCGACGCGCGCGGCCTGAGGCCGATCCACCAGTGGGTGGGTGGCTTCGAGGAGTTCTGGAACGAGAGCTTCGACCGGCTCAACGCCTACGTGAAGGAACTGCAGCGAAGGGAACGGAACGATGCCGCAAGGCGCTGACACACACGCACCTCTGACGAACGACGAGACGGACCGTGAGATCGTGATTTCGCGGGTGATCGAGGGGCCGCGCCAGCTCGTGTTCCTCGCCTACTCGGACGTCGAGCACCTGTCGGAGTGGTGGGGCCCCGACGGCTTCACCACCTCCACGCACTCATTCGACTTCCGAGTCGGAGGCGTGTGGGACTTCGTCATGCACGCACCGGACGGCACCGACTTCGACAACTGGATCCAGTGGTTGGAGATCGTGCCCCCGGAGCGCCTGGTGGCCCATCACGGCGAGCGACCCGATGATCCCCAGGCGTTCACGCAGACGATCACCTTCGAGGAGGTCGAGGGCGGAACGTTGGTGGCCATGCGGGCGGTGTTCCCGACGGCAGAACGACGCGACCAGGTCGTGCGCGAGTTCGGCGCCATCGAGGGTGGGCACCAGCACCTCGCACGGCTGAATGGATACATCCGCACGGTCATCAGCGCTGCCTGAGCCGTCGCGCTGGTTCAGGCCTCGGCTGGCTGGAGCAGCTGCAGCGTGTTCCCGTCCGGGTCGAGGAATGTCGCCATCATCCCGCCCCACCCCATCCGCACGGGGCCGTGGGTGAACTCGACGCCCCTCGCGCGCATCGTTTCGGCGTGCGCCTCCAGGTCGTGGGTGAGGAAGTTGAGCATCACGCGGTTTGGATCCGTGCTCGGGCCGGACAGCGCATCGTGCGTGGAGAGGATCAGGCGAAGCCGGTCGGGAGGTGTGCCCCACGTGAACGCGACCCGCCGGATGTTGTGCGGCGCGATCCCGCCGCCCGGCGGATCGGGGGTCAGTCCCACCACGTCGACGTAGTACGAGCGCATCGCCTCGAACCGATCCGGGGTCGTGAAGAGGCTGATCCCGGCGACGCCCTCGATGGCCACTGCTACCGCGCCCGCGACTTCACCAGGTCGATCAGGGTGCGGACGGGGGTGCCCTTCATCCCCTTGACCTCCCACCCCTTGTCGGCGGTCACGCTCATAACGTTGGCGATGTCCAGGTGCACCCAGGGAGTGTCCTTCGCGAAGACCTCCAGGAACTTCGCGGCGGTGATGCTGCCGGCGTCCCGACCGCCGGTGTTCTTGATGTCGGCGACCTCCGACTTGATGAGCTCGAAGTAGTCGGCGTCCATCGGCATCCGCCACGCCGGCTCACCCGCGGCTTCCGCCACCTTCTCGACGTCCGAGGCGAACCGGTCGTTGTTCGTGAAGAGGCCCATGCGCGTGCGTCCGAGGGCGATCGCCATGGCGCCGGTCAGCGTGGCGACGTCAACGAGCGAAGTGCACCCGTTCTCGCGGGCGAAGCAGAGGGCGTCCGCCAGCACCAGCCGGCCCTCGGCGTCCGTGTTGATCACCTCGATTGAGGTACCGTCCATCGCGTAGACCACGTCGCCGGGCTTCGTCGCGGAGCCGCTCGGCATGTTCTCGGTGCAGGGCGCGACGGCCATCACGTTGACGGGAAGCTTGAGGCGAGCGACCGCGTAGATCGCCGCGATGACGGAGGCAGCCCCGCTCATGTCCCCCTTCATGGCCTGCATGCCCTCACCCGGCTTCAGCGAGATGCCGCCGGTGTCGAAGGTGATGCCCTTGCCGACGAGGCCGATGTAGCGGCCCCGGGTCCGCGCGCCGTTGTACGTGAGCACGATGAACTTCGGCGGCTGAATCGAGCCGGCCGCGACGGAGAGGTAGGAGCCCATCTTCAGGCGCTCCGCCTCGGCGCGCTCGATGATGCGGCACTCGATGCCGACCTCGGACGCGATCTGCTGCGCGCGGTTCGCGACGATCGTCGGCGTCATGAGGTTGGCGGGTTCGTTCGCCATGTCCCGCATGAAGTTCACGGCCTCGGCCACGACCACGCCGGCCTCCACGCCGCGTCGCGTCGGCGCGGCACGGCGGGTCGAGGACTCCACGAAGGTCACGTTGCCGAGCTCGAACTCCGGCTTGTCCGCCGCGCGCGTGTGGTGCTTGTCGAACCGGTAGAGCCCGAGGACCACGCCCTCCGCCGCTGCCTGCGCGACCTCCTCCGGGGAGACGCCGCTCGGCGCCTCGCCCAGGGAGATCGCGACGTTGCCCGCGTTCATCGAGCGCAGCGAACGCGCGAGGTTGCCGAGGCGGTTGCGCAGCGCGCTGGCCGTGAGCTTGCCGCGCTCGCCGACGCCGTACACGACCACCCGCTTCGCCTTGATGCGACGCCGCGCCGAGGCGGGGACGGGAAGCGTCGTGGTCTCGGCGCTCTTCCCGGCGATCAGGCCGTCGTCGAGCATCTGCTTGATCACGCCACCGAGCGCCTGGTCCGCCGCGCCGGTATCCCCGGCCAGCGTGCGGACCCCCTGCGCGAGTGGGACCGCGATCGTGTCCGCGTCGTTCTCCGTGATGCTGCCGGCGACGACCGTGATCTCCATGCGACGACTCCCTCTACCTATCCAGTGGCGACGCGAGCATACAGCGCCTCGCCGGAGGCATCCCGGGATCCGGCGCATCGGTCGCGGGCGGTGGCACGTCGCGGCGAATCCCCGATCTCCATCGCGAGAATGAGCGCCAGGCCACCGATCTCATCCCAGAGGGGGACGGCAGGGGCGCGGGCGTCCGCGACACTCGGTGCCAGGGCGGCCAGACAGCGGGCCATCGCCGGGAGTATCCTCCGGGGCGTAACGGTTCCGCGCCGGGAAGCGGGCGGAGCCGATGGTTCGGGACAACGGCACGATGCGAGCTCGCGTCTACCGCTACATCCACCAGGTGACCTCGCCGACACGGCGGAAGGTCACGTGGTTCGATCTCATCGAGATCGGGCTGGTGGCGTTCGGCTTCCTGCTCTACTTCATCGTCCGGGGTGCCGTGGTGGATCGGACGGGGGAGGCGCTCGCCAACTCCCGCGCGATCATCGAGGTGCAGAAGGCAGCCGGGCTGCTGTTCGAGCCGGCGCTCAACGCGTGGACGATGGACGCCCCCTGGCGCATCGACTTCTTCAACTGGGTCTACTTCTGGCTGGACTTCCCGCTGATCGTCAGCGTGGGCCTGTTCCTCTTCTTCAGGAGCCGGTTCCACTACACGCTGCTGCGCGATGCGCTGCTGATCTCCGGCGGCCTGGCGCTGATCATGTACGTCTCGTACCCCGTCGCGCCGCCTCGGTACCTGCCGGAGTGGGGCTTCGTCGACACGCTGGAGGAGTTCGCGAACCTCTCCTACCAGGCGCAGTCGATGGCCCCGTTCGTGAACCCGTACGCCGCCGTGCCGTCGCTACACGTGGGGTGGTCCGTGCTGCTCGCGTTCGTCGTGTTCATGGCGACGACGAACCCGCTCGCACGCGCCGCCGTGCTGGCGGTGCTCGGGTCGCAGGTCGTCGCGGTGATGGCGACCGCGAACCACTACTTCTTCGACACGCTGGTGGGCACGCTCGTCTGCGTGACGGCGCTGATGCTCGCGATGTGGCTCCAGTCCGCCGGCTACCCGCGTATCCGCGAGTTCTTCGGGCGCCGCGCATCCGAGCTCGAAGCCCGGCAGGCGATCGTCTTCGCCGAGGCGCTCACCGCTCAGCCGGCCTCCATCGAGGAGGCCGAGCGGGAGACCGTGGGCGCCTGAGTCCCTGCGCCTGAGTCCCTGCGCCTGAGTCCTTGCAGGCTGAGCCCCGGGCTCCTCAGTCCACTTGCGTCCATGCGATTCCGAGGAAGCCCGGGCCGTAGCGCGTCGCCGCGTGCCGGGTGATCGGCGTGACATGCACCTCGAGCGGCTGGACGTGGCGCTCGATCCACGTCGCCATCGCTTCCGCGCCCGGCCCGACGCCCCCGTGGTGCACGACCACCCGCAGCCCCGAGGCATCCCGCACGGTGGCAGCAAAGCGGTCGCGGAGCAGGCGCAGGGCGTCATCGCGGCGCGGCGGCAGCGCGTCGAGCGCGAAGCCGTCGTCGCGGACGAGCGTCACCACTCGGTTCGGGGTGCCGAGGTTGCCGGGCGACTGCTGGCCGCTGAGCTCCGGATGCTCGATCAGCGCCAGGAGCTGCGTGCGCGTGTTCCGCGCGCGCTCGATCGCCGTCGCCGGCGCGTCGCCGTGCGCGGCCGCCTCCGCAGCCAGCACCGCGCGCCAGCCGCACGCCATCAGCACGTCCCGCGTGAGCACGTCGAACACCGCCCCGGCGGCCTCGACCGCGTGACGCGCGCCCACCTCGGCGCCCGCGGGATGGCCGTGGCCGTCGCCGGGTCCCACGTACAGGACGTGAGACGCGCCCTCCTCGGCCGCGCGGCGGCAGGCCTCGACGGCAGGCGCGACGTCGAGGGAGGCGCCGGCCTCGACCATGAGCCGCGGGATGTTCTCGCGCGCGACGAGGAGCGTCGTCTCCCCGGGCGCGACCAGGATGCCCAGGCGCTCGGCGAGGGGCGCGGGAAAGCTGACGTCGGCGTCGACGACGACGCGGAGCGAAGACGGCACGGAGACCCTCGATCCCAGGGAACTGCGGTAAGCCAAGTGCAGTCGCGCCGGAGCACGTCGGTACTGTGCCACTGGCGACGCGTGTGCTAGCGTGATTCGGTCAGTTCCAGACCGATCGACGTCGATCGCTCGGCCGGAACGGCAGGCGGTTGCTCCCCGGCCGCGCGGTGGGATTCCTCGGACCTTCGGGACTGAAACTTCAGGAATCCGCATCCGCCCGATGGGTCGGGACTGGCGACGCCGCCCAACTTCGAGTGTAGGGACGTAGCGCCAGAGACAGGTAGCAGTTCAAGCAGATGGCTCAGACCGTAGAACGCAAGACCGAGATCATCGACGAGTACAAGCGTGGCGAGGCCGACACCGGTTCGCCCGAGGTGCAGGTCGCACTCCTCACGGATCGCATCATCCGCCTCACCGACCACCTCCGTGAGCACAAGCACGACTTCGCGACGCGCCGCGGGCTCCTCAAGCTCGTGGGCCAGCGGCGCCGCCAGCTCCGCTACCTCGCGAAGAAGGACGTGGAGCGCTACCACACCCTGATCCAGCGTCTCGGGCTGCGCCGCTAGCGCAGCCCGAACCATTTCTGGCGGCCCGTCCCGGCACTGTGGACGGGCGACGCGCCAGAGTTCCGAGGCGCAACGCCCTACCTCAACACCCCGAGGAAACGACCGAAGGCGGAGCCGGTGCTCCGCTCGGACGGCAACAGGCCGATCCCGTCCCGGTAGCCGGCGACCGACCCGAAAGGACTCCCCTCGCCCGGCCGATCTGAGATGTGTGTGGAGCCAGAGACAGAGCAAAGAGAGACCCTGACCTTGACCAACACCGCCGCGCAGACGCGCACCTTCACCCGTGAGATCGAGGGCAAGACGTTCGAGCTCGGCTTCGGCCGCCTCGCCCCGAACGCCCTCGCCGCCTGCACCGTGCGCTACGGCGACACCGTGCTCCTCGTCACCCTCGCTGACGGCGACCCCCGTCCCGGCATCGACTTCTTCCCGCTCACCGTCGACTTCGAGGAGCGGATGTACTCGATCGGGAAGATCCCCGGCTCGTTCTTCCGGCGCGAGGGCCGCCCCGGCACGGACGCCACGCTCGCCGCACGCATGACCGACCGCCCGATCCGCCCGCTCTTCCCGAAGGGCTTCAAGCGCGAGGTGCAGATCGTCGGCACGCTGCTTGCCTCCGACCGGGAGAACCCGGCGGACGCGCTGATGACCACCGGCGCCTCGGCCATCATCAACATCTCGCCGCTGCCGTTCGAGGGCCCGGTGTCCTCGGTCCGCATCGCGCGCGTCGACGGCCGCTTCAAGGCCTTCCCGACGTACGCCGAGCTCGAGGCCTCCGACCTCGAGCTGACGGTCGCCGCGAACGACGACTCCGTCGTCATGATCGAGGCCGGCGCGAAGCAGATCCCTGAGGACGAGCTGATCGAGGCGATCGAGTACGCCGAGTCGATCTGCCGCGAGCTCAACGCGCTCCAGCGCGAGGTCATGGCCGAGCTGGCCCAGCCGAAGATGGACTGGGAGAAGCCGGCGGACCAGAGCGCTGTCCGCGCGCGCGTCGAGGAGATCCTCGCGGGCCAGGACGAGATGATCTTCGCCTCCGTGCAGGGTGAAGGCTTCCGCGGCCTGGACGCCGTCGCGAAGTACGTCCTCGCCAAGATGGAGGAGGCCGGCGACTCGGACATCGACACGCGTGCCGTCGCCGCCCAGACTGAGGCGCACATCAAGGCCACCGTCCGCGGCAAGATCCTCAACGAGGGTGTCCGCGCGGACGGCCGCAACCCCGACCAGATCCGCGAGCTGAGCGCCGAGGTGGGCGTCCTCCCGCGCGTCCACGGATCGGGCCTCTTCCAGCGCGGCCAGACGCAGGTGCTGACCGTCGCCACGCTCGGCACGCTGCGTGACCGCGCTCGCATCGACGCCATCGCGCCGGGCGAGTGGAAGATGTTCATGCACCACTACAACTTCCCGCCGTTCTCCGTCGGCGAGGCGCGCCCGATGCGCAGCCCCGGCCGTCGCGAGATCGGTCACGGGATGCTGGCGGAAAAGGCCCTCGAGGCGGTCCTCCCGACGTTCGAGAAGTTCCCGTACGTCATCCGTCTCGTGTCGGACGTCCTCTCCTCCAACGGTTCGACGTCGCAGGCCTCGGTCTGTGGCTCGACGCTCGCGCTGATGGACGCCGGCGTGCCGATCGACGCCCCCGTCGCCGGCATCGCGATGGGCCTCGTCACCTCGGACGAGATGGCGACGAAGTGGGAGCTCCTCACCGACATCGCCGGCATCGAGGACGCCCTCGGCGACATGGACTTCAAGGTCGCCGGCACCGAGACCGGTGTCACCGCCGTCCAGCTGGACATCAAGCTCAAGAAGCTGCCGCCGAACTTCCTCCGGGAAGTCTTCGCCCGCGCCCGCGACGCGCGCCTGAAGATCCTCGACGTCATGCTCAAGGCGATCCACGACCCGCGCTCCGAGGTGGGGACGTACGCGCCGAAGATCACGATCGTCCACATCGACCCGTCGAAGATCGGCGCGGTCATCGGCCCGGGCGGCAAGGTGATCAACGCGATCATCGCCGCGACCGGCGCTTCGATTGACATCCAGGAGGACGGCTCGGTCTTCATCGGCGGCCAGGACGCCGCAGGCGTCGAAGCGGCGGTCCGCCAGGTGCAGGGACTCACGAAGGAGATCCAGGTCGGCGAGGTCTACGAAGGCCCGGTCTCCCGGATCATGTCCTTCGGCGCCTTCGTCGAGATCCTCCCCGGCAAGGACGGGATGGTCCACATCTCCGAGCTGTCCGAGGAGCGGGTCGAGCGTGTCGAGGACGTGGTGAACGTCGGCGACGTGGTCAAGGTGAAGGTCATCGAGATCGACAACCTGGGCCGCATCAACCTGTCAATGCGCGAGGCGGACTCCGAGGGCCCCGTCGGCATCCGCGAGGGCGGCGAGGATCGCCCGCGCCGCTCCGGCGGTGGTGACCGCGGCGGCCGCGGTGGCGGTCCTCGCGGTGGCGGTGACCGTGGCGGTCGTGGCGGACCGCCGCGTGGTGACCGTGGCGGTGACCGCGGTGGCGATCGCGGTGGCGATCGCGGTGGCGATCGCGGGCCTCGACCCGACCGTGGTGGCGACCGCCCCTCGGGCGGTGATCGGCCGTCGGGTGGCGGTGGACGCCGCTGGTAGCCTCAGAGCCGCCAGCGCCTCAACGCTGACTGAGCAACAACGACGGCCCGGGAGTGATCCCGGGCCGTCCTGTCATTGCGACGCTCGCCTATTGCGAGGCGCTCCACTGACCCGTGACCATGTGCTCAGCCGTGGGAGGCGACAGGGAAGAGGACGGAATGGCAAAGTACCTGATCTCATTCCCGAGCAGCGCGATGGTCATCCCCGATGGCGAGCTCCAGGCCGTCTCCGATGCATCGCATGCCGTGGTCGACGAGGCGAAGGCTGCCGGCGTCTGGGTGTTCGGCGGCGGCATCGACGAGAGCGTGCCTCCAGTGATGGTCGACGCAGATGGCACCGTGACCGAAGGCACCTACCCGCAGACGAAGCAGATCGAGGGTGGCTACGCGGTCCTCGAACTGCCCTCGCGGGAGTCGGCGCTCGAGTGGGCAGCGAAGCTCGCGGCCGCCTGCCGGTGCGCGCAGGAAGTTCGCCTGTTCGCGTACGACCCGGCCAGCTAGGCGAGACGTGGTCCGACCAGGAGTCAGACGGCCCGGGATCGCTCCCGGGCCGTCTGATGCCGCGCGTGCGGGAAGTGCCTGCGCCTGGTGTCCTAGTGCGCCTGGTGTCCTAGTGCGCCTGGTGGTTCCCGCCGCGCAGGAGGAGTCCCGCCGCCTGCACGACCACCTGGCCGCCCGCGTCCCGGATGGTGATGGCCATGGTGTCCTCGGAGCCCGGTTCACCCGCGTCGGTGAACACGAACTCCACGGTCGCCCCTCCCGTGCCGTCGAGGCGGCCGGTGCCCTGACCTGCGTAGAGATCGAACCCGGCAGCGGGCTGCTCAGGCCCAATGGCGGGGCTATCGCCACAGAACGACCACGTCAGCGACTCGAGGTGGAAGCGGTGGCGTGCCCAGTTCACTTCGAGACGCTGTGGCTCGTCTGTGTCGTCGCAGCGCAGCGTGAACCCGTGCGTGACTCGCCCGTACTCGGACGTATCGACCCGACCACCGCCCGTCATGCGCCCGTCCGCGACGGACAGCTCGCAGTCGTCGCCCAGCCCGTCCCCGTCGCTGTCCCGCTGCCCGGGGTTCTGGATGAACTGGCAGTTGTCCGTCGCGTCCGGGACGCCGTCGTTGTCATCGTCCGTGTCGCAGACGTCCCCCAGTCCGTCGCCGTCACCATCCTCCTGGCCGGGGTTCGGGATCAGCGTGCAGCTGTCCGAGGTGTCCGGATGCCCGTCGGCGTCATCGTCGGTATCACAGGGGTCGCCGACGCCGTCGCCATCCGTATCGAGCTGGTCGGCGTCGGCAACCGCCGGGCAGTTGTCGTCGGGATCGGGGACCGTGTCGCCGTCCGAGTCGGCGGGCCCGCTCACGCTCTCGATCCGGAGCGCGGTGAACGCGACGCAGTTCTCCGGCTGCGTGACGACGATCCGGTTCTCGCCAGTCGCCACCAGCGGCGCTAGGTCCCACGTCGTCGTGCCGTACTCGGTCACGGGCGAGGGCGCCAAGTAGCCGGCGGGGTGCATCGCGTTGAACACCGTCACGTTCGCGCCAATGCCCGAGCCAAGCATGTCGACCGCGAACGTCGTCACGGTCACGTCCGGCGGGACGGTGACGACGTTCTGGAAGTGGAGCATCGACGTCAGGTCCGTACAGTCCGGAAGGCTCGGATCGAAGAAGACGATCGTGTCGCCGTCCTCGCAGATCGCGCCGGGGCCACAGGGCACCCAGCCGTCGTCGTCGCCCGGCGGGATCTCCGTCGATCCACCCGGATGCCCTTCCCACGGCGAGACCAGTACGCCCTGCTCGGCGTCGGCGTCGACGCGTGTCGCCAGCGCCGGCGAAAGCAATGCGATCGCGACCAGGACGAGCACCGCGACGCGCGGGACTGCGGTTCGTACATGCATCTCGTGGGCCACCAAGCGACTCCCCATCCACCTTCGACCTCAGTCCCACGAGTAGAGACCGAGCGGGGAGTTGCCCTCAGCACGGATCCGCAAGGAATTGTGGGGAAGTGTGGGTCGCGCCGGAAGCGGCCGGCGTGGCGCGTCCGATCCGGCTACTTCAGTCCCACCAGCGCATCGAGGCCCACCACCAGCTCATTGCGCTGCACGACTTCGCGGATCGCGAGCATCACGCCGGGCATGAACGAGTCGCGGCCGGTGGAGTCGTGGCGGAGGGTGAGGGTCTGGCCCTGGCCGCCGAAGATGACCTCCTGGCTCGCAACGAAGCCGGGGAGGCGTACCGAGTGGATCGTGACGCCGCCGGTGCCGGCGCCGCGCGCGCCCTCGATGTGCTCGAGCTCGGGCGCGTTCGACTCGAAGTCGCGGCCGCGTGCCTCGCGCATGAGGCGTGCGGTGCTGAGGGCGGTGCCGGAAGGCGAGTCGACCTTGCGGTCGTGGTGAAGCTCGATGATCTCGGCGCTGTCGAAGAACCTCGCGGCAATCGTGCTCATGTACATGAGCAGCACCGCGCCGATGGCGAAGTTCGCGCCGTACACGCCGCCGATGCCGGCCTCGGCACAGCCCTTCCGCCACGCCTCGATGGTGGCGTCCGTGACGCCGGAGGTGCCGACCACGAGACGGACGCCGGCCTTCGTGGCTGCCTCGACGAGGGTGGGGGTGAATGCCGCGTTCGTGAAGTCGACGACGACGTCGGGCTTCGCCACGGCGAACAGCTCCTCGGGCGTGGCGTGGCGGCCGAGCACCGTGCCGCTCGTGAGCCGGTGCTCCGGATCCGCCGCGCCGAGCGGCTCGAGGACGCCCACCGGCTGCATGTCCTCCTGCGCCTCGACGGTATCGAGGATGAGACTGCCCATCCGGCCGCTGCCGCTGACCGCTACTCGGATCATCAGTCGCCTCCATACCGCAGGCGCTCGTTCATGAGCGCGAAGTAGAGCGTACGCATCTCGTTCAGCACGTCGTCCGGGTCACTGCCGTCGACGCGGCGCGGGAACGATCTCGCGGCGTCCTCGAGGTCCTTCATGGCCGCCGCCAGATCGTCCCACGGGTTGTGCTCGCGCATGTACCCCTTCATCGCCTTCGTCGCCATGTAGAGCGCGTGGGTGAAGTCGTACTCGTCCGAGCAGACGGGCAGCGCCGGCCGGCCCGCCGAGGCGACTCCATCCCGGTCGAGGACCACCTCGGCGCGCAGCGGATGACCACGCAGGCCGTCGCGGAGGATGGCGTCGAACTCCTCGCGGACGACGAACCCGAGGTCGATGCAGTGGAACGCCGCCTCGCCCAGCGGCCAGTGGCGGCCGGACGGAGCACCGCGGTCGGAGAAGCGCCCGTGCCAGCGCAGCGGGATCGCGTGCCGCAGCGCGTGCGCGGCCTGCCACGGCCCGTCCTCGCCTTCGACGTGCGCGAGGACGTCGATGTCCGCGTAGCCATCGTTGCCGCCCTGGTCGCCCCACGGCACGAGCGACCCGTAGATCGCCACGCGCGCGACCGCGGGACACGAGGTGAGAGCCGCCACGACATCGAGCGCAATGCGCCGCGGTGTCGTGACGTAGGGGAAGAGGAGCCGCTCGGTGTCCGGGTCCACGGGAGGGGATTCTAGCGTCCGCAGAGCCCTCGATCGGCCCGAGGTGGGGGTGCGGAGCGGACTACGCCGCGAGGGCGAGCGTCCGCACCGCCGAGGGCACGTCGACCGTCGACGCGATCCGGTGCGTCACCAGCACGCGTGAGCCACCGCCCTCGGGGCGCACGAGGATCTCGACGGTGCCGGGCCGGCGCTCGACACCGTCCGCGACCGTGACCTCCCAGGCGATGCGGGCGCCACCATCCGGGGCGGAGGTCGCGGGCTCGCGGGCGATCTCGGTGCCAACGGTGAGGAAGCCGTCGCGGCCGAACGGCCGGCGCTCGGGATCGGCGAGGTAGTCGAAGACCTCGGCGGGGTCCGCGTCGATGTGCTCGTCCACCTCGACGCGCTCGGTGCGTTCGCTCGGCTCGCTCATCGTCGCCTCCCGGGTGTCTTCCGTTCTGGGGCCTGCTCGAGGTCTTCCTTCATCTGGGCCACTGCCGCCTGCCAGTACCGCTCCACCTCCGCCCGGACGCGGGCGAGGCCCTCCGGGGAGGCGCGGTAGATGCGACGCCGCCCCTCGGCGCGCACGGTCACGAGGCCGGCGTCGAGGAGCACGCGCAGGTGCTGCGACACCGCCGGCTGCGAGATCCGCAGCGCCGCCACCAGCTCGGACACCGCGCGCTCGCCCTCGACCAGGCGGTCGAGGATCGCGCGACGGGTGGGCTCGGCGAAGGCGGCCATCACGGCGGCGTCACTGGTCATGCGCCGAGTGTAGCGCGGATACATGCGCGTGTGTTTATATAAGTCATGGCGCATGTGTTACTCGAAGGGAGCGCCCGATGACCCTCAACCAGGCAACCGTCCCGCACGCGATCGTCCCGATGGTCGTGGAGAACGGCCCACGCGGGGAGCGCGCGTACGACATCTACTCGCTGCTGCTGAAGGAGCGCATCGTCTACCTCGGGACGGCGGTGGACTCGCAGGTGGCGAACTCGATCGTCGCGCAGCTGCTCTGGCTCGACCGCGAGGACCCCGACCGGGACATCTCGATGTACGTGAACTCGCCTGGCGGCGAGGTGTACGCGGGCATGGCGATCATCGACACAATGAACCTCATCCGCGCCGACGTCTCGACGATCGCCGTCGGCTTCAGCGCGAGCATGGGCACCGCGATCCTCGCCGCCGGCGCCCGCGGCAAGCGCTACGCCCTGCCGAGCGCCACCATCCACCAGCACCAGGCGCTGGGTGGTGCGCAGGGCCAGACGCGGGACGTCGAGATCCAGGCCGCGGAACTCATCCGCATGAACCAGCGCCTGCGGGAGCTCCTCGCGGAGCGCACCGGCCGTCCGGTCGAGGAGATCGCCCGCGACTTCGACCGCGACCGCTATATGACCGCCGAGGAGGCGAAGGCGTACGGCCTGGTGGACGAGGTCCTCGCGGGCGCCTCGGTGGCGCCGGCGCGGCGCAGGGCGGGGTTCGAGGTGGGGGCGGGTAGAAAGGTGGGGAAGTCACTCGATACGCTGGGGTCGTGGAAGTGACCTTCACCCGCACGGGAACCCGGCGATACCGCGTGTCGGTGTCGCGAGACAAGGGGCCAGACCTGGTCATGGAGCCGGCTCCCGGCTTCGTCGCCAACCTGCCCCACGATCTGACGCACTTCCTCGTCGAGCGCCACTGGCGGTTGAGCGAGGGCATCTACGGGGACCTCGAAGCGGGAGGCGACGCCGGCACCTTCCGCCCAGCAGAAGGCGCCGGCGACCGTCGGACACGTAAGCGTGCCGGGCTCGCGACGTCCGGCCGCGACATGGACCGATCGGAGCTTCTCGCCGCGGCGGTGTTTGCGGCGTGGCAGGTCCATCGGGGTGCGGTCCCAGGGGGCTCGGCATACGCAGCCGAGACCGCAGCAAGCGCGCGCGTCACCGCAGCTCAGATCGCCGAGGTGCTCCCGGCGTGTGATGAAGCGGCCGCGCGATGGTCCGCTCTGCGGGTAGGCGAATCTATGTCACTCACGTGGACACCACCCGGTGCGGGTCGCGGAGACCGAAGCAGCCACCGCGGGTGACGGCCTCCCCACAACCGCCCCACCTCGTACACTGGTCGATGCCGCCTGCGAGGCGGCATCGCCATCTCGGGCGTCCCAGCAACCCAGAACATCGAGGGCGGCCCGAGTCATCGAGGAGCTGTGATCGTGGAGCCGACCGTAGCTGTCATTGGGGCCACCGGCGCCGTTGGGGACGTGTTCCTCAAGGTGGCGGCCGAGCGGAAGCTCCCGATGAAGCAGCTCAAGCTCCTCGCCTCCGCCCGCTCCAAGGGCAAGGTGCTCCACTACGACGGCTCGACGACCGTCGCGCCGAACGGCGGGGACATCGTCGTCGAGGAGACGACGGAGGAGTCCCTCGCGGACGCGGACATCGTCTTCTGCTCCGCCTCCTCCGAGGTGTCGAAGCAGTGGGGCCCGTGGCTGAAGGCCCGCGGCAAGGTCATGATCGACGACGGGTCGGCGTACCGCATGGACCCGACGGTGCCGCTCGTGATCCCCGAGGTGAACGGCGACGACCTCGAGTGGCACCAGGGGATCATCTCGATCCCGAACTGCACGACGACCCCGCTCGCGATGGCGCTCCACGCGATGCGCCAGGTCGCGCCGCTCACGCGCGTCATCGCGTCGACGTACCAGGCCGTGTCCGGCACGGGCGCGGCCGCCGTCCGCGAGCTGGATGCGCAGGTCGCGGCGATCGGCCGCGGCGAACCGGTACCGGCGCCCGTGCAGTACCCCGTGCAGATCGCCGGGAACGTCCTGCCGCACGTCGACTCGTTCGACGCGGAGGAGGACTTCTACACCAAGGAGGAGCTGAAGATGCGCAACGAGACGCGCAAGATCCTCCACCTGGACGGGCTCCCCTTCGCGGCGACGTGCGTGCGCGTGCCGGTGGCCGTCGGCCACGCCGAGGTCGTCCACGCCGAGTTCGCGCAGCACGTCGAGATCGCGGACCTCGTGGCGGCGCTGCAGGCGCAGGCCGGCGTCGAGGTCATCGCGGACCCGACGAAGTACGTGACCCCGCTCGAGATCGCCGGCTCGGACCTGGCGTACGTCGCCCGGCTGCGGCCCGACCGCACGGTCGAGCACGGCGTGACCTTCTGGTGCCTGACGGACAACCTCCGCAAGGGCGCCGCCCTCAACGCGATCCAGATCGCGGAGGAGCTGCTGAAGCGCGACCTGGTCTTCGACTACGCGGCGAAGGCACGGGCCTAGCGCACGCCCGTCCGATCGCTGTGGCGCCAGGCGGAGCCTCCCACCCGGGAGGCTTCGTCGATCCCGGGAACCGAGATCGAGCATTCAGCGTTCAAAATGGTGGGGCGGCCATCCGGACGGGAGCCGCCGCGCTGGACTCGCCCCCGGCGAGCTGGAATGGAACGAGTGGCGTGAACCGAGTGCTCAAGGTGGTGGCTGGTTCGCTGCTGGGCATGGCAACCATCGTGGCCGTGATGAGCCCCGCATCGGCGCAGATGCCCGGGTCGCCGGTGGTGGAGTTCGAGGGTGCGGTGGGTTCCTCCGTGGCGGGGTCGGCGGTCCTTGCTCCCCTCGGCGAGGGTACGGCGGTGGACCTCGGCCTGCGCGGCCTCGAGGCGGGCGTCGAATACACGGCGACCTTGCATGGCGGCTCGTGCGAGCAGCCGAGCGCGAGCCTGACGGAGATCGCGAGCTTCACCGGCGGGGCCGACGGGACGGCGACGCCGGGCGGCGAGGTGCTGTTCCGCGGCACCGAGCCGGTGGCGCTGGCTGCGGTGGCCGACGGCGAGCACGTGATCCTCGTGAGCGGGCCGTCGGGCGTCGTCGCCTGCGCGGTCGTGACGGCGCCGGCGATGCCGGCCGTCCCTGCCCCGGCGGAGAGCGGCAACGCGGGCCTGGCGGGTTCCGGCGGCACACACCCGGCGAGCCTGGCCGTGCTCGGGGCACTGGGGGTCGCGGCGATGGTCTTCGGCGCGCGGCAGGTGACGGCCCTGCGGGACTAGCCATCCCGTCCGGCGGATGTTCGACTGCGAAGCCCCGGGAATCCCGGGGCTTCGCCATCGCAGCCAGCACGCTGCCATCCCGCGAGGCGCCGCGGCTCATTACACTTCGGGTTCACCTCGCCCTCGCGTCGACGTGCTGAGGGCAGATGCCTCGGAGGATCCCCCCATGTCCGCCCCCTTTGGCCGTCTGATGACCGCGATGGTCACTCCGTTCGACGCGAACGGCGAGGTCGACCTCGAGCAGACGAAGGTGCTGGCGAAGGCGCTCGTTGCTTCCGGGACGGAGGGCATCGTCTCGACGGGCTCGACGGGTGAGGCCGCCGCGCTCGACGACGAGGAGACGATCGCCGTCTGGCGCGCGACGAAGGAAGCGGTCGGCCCCGACGTCGCCGTGATCGCCGGCGCGACGAGCAACAACCTCCGCCGCTCGATCAAACTCACCGAGGCCGCGGAGCGGGAGGGCCTGGACGGGATCCTCTTCACGGTCCCGGCCTACGTGAAGCCGCCGCAGAACGGACTCGTCGCGCACTTCCAGGCGGTCGCCCGAAGCACCGGCCTGCCGTGCATCCTCTACAACGTGCCGGGCCGCACCGCGCAGAACATGACCGTCAGCACCACGCTGCGCCTCGCCGAGGTGCCGAACATCGTCGGCATCAAGGAGGCGAGCGGCGAGCTGAACCAGATCGGCGCGATCATCGACGTGGCCCCGGAGGACTTCCGCGTGTGGTCCGGCAATGACTCGGACACGCTCACGGTGATGGCCCTCGGCGGATACGGCGTCATCTCGGTCTCGGCGCACCTCGTCGGCTTCCAGATCCGCGCGATGATCGACGCGATCCTGGGTGGCCGCCTGCCCGAGGCGGCCCGGATGCACCACCGCATGCAGACGCTGGTGGACGCCCTGTTCATCGAGAGCAACCCGATCCCGGTGAAGCACGCCCTGAACGCCGTCGGCCTGCGGGTAGGCGAGCCGAGGCTGCCGCTCATTCCCCCCTCGGAGAGCGCGGCCGCGCTGATCGAGGCAGAGCTGCAGCGCCACACGATCGACATCAAGGGCGCGATCGCGGCAGCTGCGACCGCCTAGCGTCCCGATCTCCGGACTGCCGAGCGCAACGCCCCGAGGCTCCTCGGGGCGTTGTCCGTTCGAGACCTCAGCCCCCGCGCAGCTCCGGCAGGCGGCCGGGGTGGCGGATCAGCCAGCGGATGCGGCGGTAGCCCCAGGCGTAGTGCAGCACCACGAGCGCGCCGAGGATGCCCGCGGCCGTCCATGCCCCCGCGACGGCGAGCAGGACGACCGCGGCAGTGAAGAAGTCCGCTTCGATGCAGAGGCGGATCACGCCAGGGACGGGGATTGGGGCGAGCTTCGGGTCGCCGTCGACGCGGAACGTTCCCCAGATCGCGGCGGCGACGAGCGGCAGCGCCACCACCAGCGCGATGCTCACGAGCGTGTCTTCGACGAGGTTCCAGCCCGCGTAGCCGAGTGCAACGAGGGCGGCGACCTCGAGGGCGAACCGGAGCACCTCGTTCGGGCCGACCGCCGGCGCGGACATGGGTCGTCGCGGCGGAGTCACTCAGCGTCCTGTCAGCTCCGTAAGGCCCGAGCGTTCGATAATCAGCATCGTCCGCACGCGCCCTGCGTGCACGGGGTCGAGGGACTGCGCCGGTGCTCGAACTCGGATCGTGGCTGCGCCGTCCCGCCCGCGCCGTCATCCTCGCACTCGCGCTGATCCTGATCGCCCCTGTCTCCGCAGCATGCAGCGAGGACGAGGCGCCGGAGGGGCCACCTCCGCCCTCGGTGACGATCGCCGCCGGACCCGGCTCGTTCACCATCGCCGGGTCGTTCAGTCCGGGGGTGAACCGCATCACGTTCAACAACGCCGGCGAGCGCGCCCGCAACGCTCAGCTCGTGCGGCTCGACCCGGGCTACGCGCCCGGGCAGCTGTTCGACGCGATCGAGGCAGGTACCCGCTGGCCGGAGTGGGCGACCTACGTTGGCGGCCCCGGCCTGACCGAGCCCGGCCGGTCGATGTCGTACGAGGTGGACCTCGAGGTCGCGCAGTACGTGATCCTCTCGATGCCGCCCGGCAACGGGGGAGCGCTCCGCTTCCAGCCCGAGGTGGTGCAGGCGTTCCAGGTCGCGGGCGAGGAGACGGGCGCCGTCGCGACGCGGCCCACGATCGTCGTCACCGCGAGACGCGCGAGCCTGGAGGCACCATCAAAGCACGCCGCGGGTGACTTCCGGCTTCAGCTCGTGAACGAGGACGACACGCCGCACGACGTCTCGGTCTTCGCGCTCAACCCGGGGGCCACCATCGAGGACCTGGTCTCCTACCTCGACGGCCGCGAGTCCGCGGCGCCCGGCGTGTTCGCGGGCGGGGTGCAGGCGGTGGAGCCCGGCGAAAGCGGGCTCACCGTGCTGTTCCTCACCCCCGGTGAGTACGCCCTCGTCTCCCTCTTCCCGGAGCCGGACGGCGTCACGCCGGGCTTCCAGGTGGGGATGATCTCGAGGCTCACGGTCGAGTAGCGACCTCGAGGGCTGCCAGGCCGGACTAGGCCTTCGTCGACGCGCGCTCCGCGACGATGCGCTCCCACGCCGCGCGGGTGTTCGCGCGGGCGCGCTCGAACCCGATGCGGTCGCCGTAGTAGCCGCCGAGGATCCCCGCCAGCGAGCGTCCGCCGACGAGCAGGATGAGCCCGTAGACGACGGTCGCCCAGATCAGGCTGCCCTTCAGGAACGGTACGGCGAGGACGAACGCCAGACCACCCACGATCGCGATCAGCAGGCCGAGGTATGCCATCCACGTCACCCAGCGGGACTCGGTCTTGCGCTGGGCGCGGAGCGTTTCCATGACGGCTTCCGGCACGGCGTTGACGGGCCTGCGCCCGGCCGTCGTCGACTCGCCGCAGTGGGGGCATTCCATCGTGCCGGGGCCGATGGGCGTGTAGCAGTTCCCGCAGAACCGCCCGCGGTTCGGGGCCTCGCCGCGCGACACTGCGACGAGGTGATCCTCCAGCGCCTGGGAGAACAGCGGGCAGCCGTCGTCGGGCCGGAACCGCTCCTCGCCTGGTTCGTCGAAGCTCATGCCGCCGCTCCCTTCGCACCCCGGCCGGGGCGACGATCCCGATCGAGCGACCGTGCGAGGTCCGCCAGCACGCGGTCGATCTCGCCGTGGTACCCGGCGGCGCGGCCGCTCGGTGAGGGCATCACCCACACCTCGGCGCCGGCGAGCGGATCGACGTCCTGCCGCCCCCATGCCCGCGAGGTCCACGCGCGCGGGTAGACCGCCTCGAAGGGACGCGTGGCGGTGAAGCACACGGCTCGGGGGCTCGCGACGGCGATCCGGTCGAGGAACGCCGGGAGAGCGTCCGCGAACTCGTCCCTGGTGACCTGGGTGCTGTCCGTGACGACGCGCTTCACGACGTCGGTAAAGCCGATGCCGACCTCCAGCAGCGACGCGTCGTCCTCGCAGGTGACGTCGCGCTCGACGAGGGGGGACGCGGAGAGGCGGCGCCAGAACGCGTTGCCGGGGTGCCCGTAGTAGTGGCCCCGCTCGGCGGAACGCTCCCCCGGATTGATGCCGACGAACACGAGGTCGAGGCCGGGGCGGATCAGGTCCGGGAGTGTTGGGAGCGTCGAGGGGTCGAGACGTCCTCGGGACATGGGCGTTCCAGGAGTTAGCGCGGCAGGTACGAGTACGAGGGGTCGCCGAGCGTGACTCCCAGCCACAGGACCCCGAGCGAGACGAGCAGGAGGAGGAACGAGAACAGGAACGAGGCGCGCCGGGCCGCCTCGAGGTCCGCGACCGTCCCCCGGCCGGCATCGAGGGCCTCGGAGGTACGGCGGATGCGTCGCGCGAAGATCAGCGTGTGCACGAGGACGAGCACCAGCACCGTGGTGAAGAGGCTCATCTTGGTGATGAACACGTACCCGAACCGGTAGCCCATCATGTTGTCCTGGATGGACTCGGGAACGATCGAGTAATACTGGTACAGGCCGGTGAGCAGCAGCGTCACCAGCGAGATCGCCGCCAGGGCACCGAACCGGCGCGCGATGACCGTGACCACCTGGCGCTTGAGTTGCTCGTCCTCGATCAGCCAGGAAGCGGGCGTGACGGCGTAGAACATCAGAAGCTGCGGCCCGACGAACGTCGCGGCCGCCGTCACGTGGATGATGAGCGAGACCAGGTGCACGGTCGATCCCTTCCAGCGTCGGCGCTGCCCACGAAGGGCGCGAGACGGCCCGATCCGACCTTACCCGCGCCAGCGGTACCCGCGAGCGCGGATGGCCTTACGGCTCGATGGAGGCGCCGAACACGTCGCGCGTGACGATCGCCTGGTGGCGCTCCGGCCCGACCGAGATCATGTCCACCGGCACGCCGAGGATCTGCTCGATGCGGCGCACGTACTGGCGTGCCTCCGTCGGCAGGTCGCCCAGGTGACGGACATGCGTGACGTCCTGGCCCCAGCCGGGAAGCTCCTCGTAGATCGGTTTCGCGCGGTTCATCGCGTTGACCGTGGGCGGCAGCGTCGTGATCCGCTGATCGTCAAGCTCGTAGGCCACGCAGACCTTGATGCTTTCGAGCGCGGAGAGCGAATCGAGGCGCGTGAGGGCGACCGAGGTGACGCCGTTCAGGCGGGCGGTGTAGCGCGCCAGGACGCCGTCGAACCAGCCGACGCGACGCGCGCGCCCGGTTGTGGTGCCGTACTCGGCGGTCCCGGCGGCGCCGCCGGTGCCCTCCCGCAGCATCACCATCTCGTCGCCGGAGGTGATCTCGGTGGGCATCGGGCCGTTGCCGACACGCGTCTGGTAGGACTTGTAGACGCCGACCACGCGCTGGATTGCCGTTGGCCCGAGGCCGATGCCGATCGCGCCGCCGGCGGCAACGGAGGCCGGGACGGACGACGTCACGTACGGATAGGTGCCCGTGTCGAGGTCGAGGAGCGTGCCCTGGGCGCCCTCGAGCAGGATGTATTCGCCGCGCTCGTCCGCCTCCTGCACGTACGCGATGGTGTCGGCGACGTAGGGGCGCATCCGCTCGCCGAACTCGGTGTACTTCGCGAAGATCTCGTCGAAGTCGAGCGGCGGCAGCTGGTACAGGTCCTGCAGCACGCGGTTCTTGTACTCGAGGGCGCTTCGGAGCTTCCACTCGAAGAAGCCCTTGTCGAGCAGGTCCGCGACCCGGATGCCGATGCGGGCGACCTTGTCGTAGAAGGCGGGGCCGGTGCCGGTCCCCGTCGTGCCGATGGCCAGGTCGCCCTTCAGCTTCTCCTCGGCGCGGTCAATGATCGGGTGCCAGGGCATGATGACGTGGGCGTGCTCGCTGATCATCAGCCGCGCGGTCGAGACGCCGCGCTCGGTGAGCATCGCGATCTCCGCGATGAGCTTCTCCGGATCGATCACGACGCCGTTGCCGATGATGCAGGCCTTCTCGCCGCGGAAGATGCCCGCCGGCACGAGGTGAAGCGCGAACTTCCCGCGGTCGTTGATGATCGTGTGGCCCGCGTTGTTCCCGGCCGAGTAGCGGGCGATGACCGAGCAGTACCCCGAGTGGAAGTCCACCACGCGGCCCTTGCCCTCGTCTCCCCACTGGCCTCCGATGACGACGACGGCAGGCATTCGGAACTCCAACGTGTGCCGGTGAGGGCAGTGCGGGCCGGACGAACTCGGTGCGCGGGCGAGCCACCCCGAAAGGGCACCACCCGCGAGGATACCGGGCGTGCCCCCAACAAGGGAGGGCGACCGTCTCCGATCGCGATGCCCGCGGGTCGAGGCTCTCGAATCTGGCTAGGCGACGTCCGACTCGGGCGACGTCTCCTCGCCTGAACCCTCGCTGTCGCCCGAAGCCCGATCCTCCTCGCCTTCGTCGTCACCCTTCGGGCGGTTCGCCTCGAACCACATGCCGAACACAGCAAACGGCACCAGGACCATCCCCAGCATGACGAGGACGTCGGACGGTACCGCGGTCAGCCCCACGGCCTGGAGCGTGATGCCCGAGACGAAGGAGCCGGCGACGGCCCGGGGGAAGCGCCCCTGCTTGCCAAGCAGCCACATCCCGGCGATCCCGATCGCGGACAGCACCATCCCGGCGAGGAGCAGCGGGTTCGAGGGGTTCACCGTGAGGGAGACGGCCGTGCAGGCGCTCCCGGCGACGAACGCGAGGAGGACACCGGCAGTGGCGGCACGCAGCGCACCCTTGCCCGGCAACCACATGGCGACGACACCAATGCCGGAGAGGATCATCCCGGCCAAGATCAGCAGGTCGTTCTCCGCGACTGTGATGCCGATCGCCGTGCATGTCCCGCCCGCGAGGAAGACAGCGAGGACGAACGGCCAGATCTGCGCCCCCGAGACGCCCTCCGCGAACAGCAGGCTGAGGCGGATCTGCTGCTGCGCGCTCTTGGACCTCTGCTCAGCCACGCCCTGCTCCTTCCTCGTCACGTCGGCGTCCGGAGCTGCTGCCCTGCGGCAACGCGCCCGGACCGCCACCCGGGCCACCACCGGGAGCGCCCGGCGGACCGCCACCCGGCGGGCCGCCGCCACCAGGCGCGCCGGGGGCTCCAAAGACGAACGGAAGGAACGCCCCTCCCGACACCAGCGCACCAGCCAGCGCGCGTTCGTCGATCGACTGGGAGGCGTACCACGGGACGACGCCCCCACTGAACCCGGTTCCCACCATCGTGATGTTCCTCAGCTCGGAACGCGTCTGGGCCTCGGGTGACGGCACCGGCCGCCCACCACGCGTGATCGACGTGTCGATGATCTGCAGGAGCGACGCCGGCGGCCGCCCGAGCCTCACGGGGACGGGCCGCGGCGTCGGGGTCGGCGTCGGGTCATCCTGTCCCGACTGAGATCCGGGAGTGGGGTCCGAGCTGCCGCCAGCGCGAGGTGAGCCGGAGTCCACCGGGGACCCACCGGCGCCCGGCGTTGGCGTCGCGCTCTCCACAGGCGTGCTGAACCCAGCGGCCGGCGTCGGCGTCGACGAGGGCGCCACGGTGGCCGTCGAGGTCGGCGACACGGTGGCCGTCGGCGTGAGTGTCGGGGTCGGCGTGGGGGTCGGCGTCACGGTGGCCGCCGGGGTAGCCGTCGGGGTGGGTGTCGGGGTTGGCGTCGGTGATGGCGTGGGCGTCGGGGTCGAGGTCGGTGATGGCGTGGGCGTCGGGGTCGTAGTCGTGGCGGGCGGCGGCGGGGGCGGCGCGGACACCTGGACGCTGAGGCTATCGCACCCGGTTCCGCCGTCCTTGTCCTGCACACACACCGACACGATGAACAGCCCTGGCGACCCAAAGGCATACACCAGGTTGAGCGCGACCCCGGGTGTCGCCGTGCCGCTCGCTGCTGAGTCGTCACCCCAGCTCACGAGGTACGTCCACGGCGCGTCCGCGACCCCGGGGTCGGTGAACGTGGGGGACAGCGCGACCGGCTGGCCCGTCCAGACCGACCTGTCCGCCCCGGCGGAGACGGCGGGAGCGACGTTCGCGATCGTGACCGAGAACCCCGCCTCGTCCGCCCCGTTCGAGTCGCTGACCGCGAGCGATCCGTTGTAGCTACCGTTGTCGGCGTACACGTGCGACGCGGTGATGCCGCTCGCGTTCCCGCCGTCCCCGAAGAACCACGTGTAGCTCGTACCCGAGCCGACCGACGTCGACGCCGAGCCGTCGACGTTCACCGGGGCGCCCTCGGTGCCACTGTACGGGCCACCGGCGGCGGCGGTCGGAATCACCGGCGCGGACCAGGTGACCGTTGCCAGACCGGCGAGGGCCTGCGCGCCGCCGGTCTGGCCGGCCCAGTGGATGGTCGCGGTCACCGTGTCGAGGCCGGCAGCGGCGCCGGTGTAGCTCCCGGTCGCGGAGTCCGTCCCGGCGATCATCGACGCTCCGGTGTTCGCGCCGCTCCAGGCGAGCGCTGCCGTCAGCGGCCCGTCGTACGTCCCCGTGTCGAGCTGTGGCGTGACGGTAAGGTTCACGCTCGCCCCGGTCGTCGGCGTCGCGTTCGACGGCGACACGACGAGGCCCGTGATGTGCGACGTCGAGGTGGCCACCCCGAGGATGTTCCCGCCCGGGCCTGCCGCGGAGCCCCACCACGTCGAGGAGGCGGTGAAGGCGGCGTTCGCGTCGAGGACGGCACCGTTCACCATCGCGGAGTCGGTGATCGTCGCGGTGCCGGTCGCTCCCCCCTGCCGATCCACGGTCCCGCCGTCGACGAGGACGCGCGTGAGCGTGGTCGTGCCGTTGACCTGCATCGCGCTGCCGGCAACACCGGCGGTGTTGCCGCTGAGGGAGGAGTCAGTGACCAGGAGCGTGGTGCCCGCGCCGGAGTAGATGCCGCCTCCGCGTCCGGTGGCGCTGTTGGAGAGCATGATCACGCCGTAGAGGGTGAGCTGCCCCTCATTCAGGATGCCGCCGCCATCGCCCGCGACGCTGCCGCCCTGGATCGTCATGTCCCTGAGCTCGAGGAGGCCGGGGCCGGCGTGGTGCACAGCACGGGAGCCCGGCGGCGGCTGGATCACGGTCGCGCCGCCGGGGACACCCTGAATGGTGATCGACGAGTTCAGGGCGACCGAGATGCTCTCGGGGTAGGCCTCGACGGAGAGCTGCAGGATGTACGCGTCCTGCGGGTCGGGGGCACCGAGCTCCGGAATGGCGGCGAGTGCCGCCTGGATGCTCGGGTAGTCGCACGCGGCCGCGCAGACGGTGAACGTCGTGGCCGCTCGGGCGGGCCTGAGGTCGACGACGAGCGCGACGAGGAACGCGCCGACAAGCGCCGGGAGGAGCACTCCAGCGAGACGAGCGGACCGGAACACGTAGCGCCACCCTAAGGACCGAAGCCAGACGAGCCCGGCACATCCTTACAGCCCGTGCCGTTTCGGGACACCCCCGCGCGGGAACCGTCAGATCACGGAGGCCCGGGTCGCCTCGACGATGAACTTCGCCGCGAGGCGGGGATCCTCCTGCGGGAAGAAGTGGCCCGCCGTCGGGTGCTGGCGATCGGTGAGCTGACGGAACAACCGCAACGCCTCGAGACGCGTGGCGGACGGACCGAGGCCGGGCGGATCCTCGGGCGTCCGGGGGCGCGCCCGGAGGACGTGCACGTCGGCGGTGATGGTCGGGAGCTCGTCGTCGAGACACGCCGACTGGTTGCCGGCATAGATCGAAGCCTCGAAGAGCGGCGGGCAGGCGAGGACGTAGCCGCCCTCCACGGCGCGCAGGCCGTGGGTCGTGTAGGCACGCAGGGCGTCCTCGCTCCAGGCTGCGAAGTTCGGCTTCTCCCGCAGGCTCTCGAAGAACGCCTCGGGCGAGGGCCACTCGTTGCGCCGCCGCCGAGACGGCTGCTCCGAGGCCGGCGGGCGCAGCGGCTCCTCCGGGTTCCGCGGCGGCGTGAGCGTCGGGTCCAGCAGTACGAGGCGCGCGATGCGTGCCGGGGCCTCGACCGCCGCAGCGGCAGCGGAGTGACCGCCCATCGAGTGCCCGACGAGCGTGACCCGCTCGAGGTCGAGCGCGGCGAGCATTGCCGCGAGATCTTCCCCGAACAGCCGCCAGCGGAAGCGCTCCTCGATCGGCTGGGGGCAGTCGGAGAGCCCGTGGCCGCGGAGGTCGACCGCTAGGATGTGCGCGTCATGCGGAAGCATCGCGACGACGGGATCCCAGACCCGGCCGCAGAGCCCCGTCGCGTGGACGAGGACGATCGGGTCGCCTTCGCCGGGCCACTCGTGGGCCGCCAGGGAGACACCGTCGACCTTCACGAACCTGACCGCTGGCTCGTCGCGCATCCGACCCCCGCTCCCGATCCGGCCGCTCGACCGGACTGCCCGCGGCAGCGTAGCGGCCTCTGGCCATCCGATCCCCTGGGGGAGGGCCGGGGCACCACTCAGGGGTGGGCGTCCGCCCAGGCGGGGGGCGCGGGCGCTCCTCGGTGGCTCGTCGCTTGCAGTTCCGTGCACACCCGAAGGGCGAAGCGATGGACGAAGGCGGTGACGTGACGTGCCCATGACAGGCGAAGGGCGCGTCGTAGACTTGAAGAGCGGGGTAGCTGAGGAGCGACCGTGGTTCACCGCGCACGCGCGCGCCTCCTCGCCGTCCGCCGCCTGGTCCGCCTGCCGCCCACGCTCCTGCCGCTCGCATTCGGCGTGCTGGTGCTGGGTGCCTGCGCGGCCTCGGATCCGCCGCCCACGAGCCCGCTCGACGAGACTCCGGACATCTCGACCCCCGGCGCCGTCTCACCGATGCCGACCCTGACGGCTACCCCCTCGTCCCCCACCGTGTCGCCCTCCGGCACGCCCGCCACCAACGCCGCCGCCGAGGCCGAGCGTGTGACCGGCGAGGCGATCGCGCGATTGGCGGAGTGGCTCGGCATCCCGGCGACGGACCTCCGCCTGACCAGCATCGAGGCGGTCGACTGGCCAAGCGCCTGCCTCGGCGTGGAGAATCCTGCCCTCGCGTGCGCCGAGGTCATCACGCCCGGCTACCGCGTGACGCTGCATCACGTCGCGCTCCCGGAGACGCCGTTCTTCGTCCACACGAGCAAGGGCGGAACGTACGCGTGGGCGCCGACACACGGACCAGAGCTGCGGACGGTGGAATCCGTCGACCCAGAGGCGGGGACCGTCAGCCTGCAGCGCGAGACCGGCGATGAGTCCATGGCGCGTATGCACCGAGTCGTCCCCGGGACATTCCTCGAGGTCCCGCTGAGCGGGCTGCAACCCGGGCAGCAGGTCGCGATCGGCACCGCCGATCCCGTGGACGGCGGCGATGCCGGACTCATCGTGCTGCTGGTCCCGGTCGCCGGCTAGCGCGGGCCAGCTGCGCGAGCGTCCTCCAGGCGCGTCACCAGCTGCTCGAAGGCCAGCCAGTCCTCGACGGCCTCGGTCTTCGCGCAGCGCTCGAGCGTGGCGTTGTACGGCGTGTGCAGGAGCGCCGGCACCATCTCGTCCGGGTGGTGCGTCAGCACGAGCGGTGTGTCGTCGAGATGCACCTCGGTGCGATGAGTCTCCCAGGCCGCTCGCTTCGTCTCCCACGCTGTATGCACGACCGGCACGTCGCCCAGGCCGCGCATGCGCAGCCACTCGCGGGCGAGTTCGACCTCCTCGTCGAGACGGGCGGTGATCACGACGACGTCGTGCGCGTCTCGCAGGCGCGGGGTCACCTCGAGCGCGCCGGGGATCGGCGGCGTATCGAGCATGGCCTCGGTGCGGTGCACCGCGGTCACCATCTGCAGGTAGCGCTCCTCGCCCAGGATGGGGAGCACGCCCGCGCGGGCGGTATCGGCGATCGAGACCTCGACGCCCCAGGTCTCGCGCATATACCGCTGCTTCGCCAGGGCGACGTCCATGATCGTGCCGTCGAAGTCGAGCCCGATGCGCATCAGGTCTCCGAGACGCCGTCCGCCCTGAGGGTGGCCGCGGCGACAGCCGGGGGAACGCCTTCTTCGAGCTCCCGGACGTACTCGGCGAAGCGGTGCCACGACTCCACGGAGCGGACGTGCGCGAGCGGCTCCTCGTGGCGGTCGAACACGCTCCCGACGAGGAGTGCGCTGGCACAGGCGTGGTCGACGAAGTGATCGAACACGCGGGCGGTGTCGTCGAGGTGCACACCGAGCCGGAGCTCGCTGGCGAACGTGTGCTTCGGCGCACGGCTCGTGGCGACGACGCGCTCGATCGGGATGTCGTGGGCCTTCAGCCAGGGGAGCACGAAGGTGGACTCGTGGTCGTGGCGGGCCGTGAGGACCACCAGCTCATGCCGCTCCGCCAGCGCGCGTGTGACCTCCAGAGCGCCCGGCTTCACCGGGATGGCGAGACTGAGATCGGTCTCGAGCAGCTCGAGGATGAGCTTGCGCCACTCGTCGCCGACGTGGTCCTCGGGCTTGCCCCCGGAGGCGTGCAGCGCCCGCAGGTCGAGGGCCCAGCGCCGCTCCGCCTCGGACGTGAGCATGACACCCCAGTCCGAGAGGGTGTCGTCGAAGTCAATGCCGATTCGCATGGGTCGAGGCTAGCAGGCGGCGGTTATCGGTCGATGATCGGACGGACTCGGTTGCCTGGTCATGGCCGGCGAGCGTCGAGGTAGATCTTGAGCCGGTCGAGGATGACGTGGCCGACGGCGTACTTGGTCATCAGCGGGTAGTCCGTCTGCCCGCCCTCGTCGTCGAGGATGGTGACCCGGTTGTCGTCGACGCCGAAGCCGGCGTCGGTCGCGGTCACATCGTTGGCGACAACGAAGCGGGCGCCCTTCTTCGCAAGCTTGCGCTGGGCGTTCGCGAGCAGGTCGTCCGTCTCGGCCGCGAAGGCGACCTTGATGAGGCCGCCGGGTTTCGCGTTGCCCGTCGGCACCGACGCGATCACATCCGGGTTCTCGACCAGGTCGATGGAGATGTCCCCGGCTGTCTCGCGCTTGATCTTGCGGGCGGAGGAAGACGCCGGACGGTAGTCGGCGACGGCGCCCGCCATGATCAGGCCGTCGGCGTCGGCGCACTCCGCGAGGACGGCCTCCTGCATCTGGAGCGCCGACTCGACGGCGATCACCCGGACCGTCGCCGGGATCGGCTGAGAGACCGTCGAGACGATGACGACCTCGGCGCCGCGGTCCCGCGCCGCCTCGGCGAGGGCGTACCCCATCTTCCCGGAGGACTTGTTGGTGATGTAGCGGACGGGGTCGATGTACTCGTGGGTCCCGCCCGCGCTGATGACGACCTTGCGGCCGACGTAGTCGCCGCCCTCGCGGGCTAGCCGAGCCCGCGCCTGGTCGACGATCTCTGCCGGCTCCACGAGCCTGCCGGATCCGACGCGCCCCGAGGCGAGCCGTCCCGACGCCGGGCCGAGGAACTGGACACCTCGCGACCGCAGCACCTCGACGTTCGCCTGCGTCGCGGGGTGTTCCCACATCTGCGCGTCCATCGCGGGGGCGACCAGCAACGGCGCCGTGGTGGCGATCGCCGTGAGGGAGACCATGTCGTCGGCGAGGCCCTGCGCGAGGCGCGCGAGACACGACGCGGTCGCAGGCGCGATGACCATGATCGATGCGCGCCGCGCCAGCTCAACGTGGGCCTCGCCGAATTCGCCGTGGGGGCGCCACATGTCGCCGTACGGCTCGCGCGCGGTGATCGAGCGGAACGTGAGCGGGGTGACGAACTCCGCCGCGTGCGAGGTCATCGCAACGTCCACGATCGCGCCGGCCTGGACCAGCCGGCTGGCCACCTCGACGGCCTTGTAGCAGGAGATGGACCCGGTGACGCCGAGGACGACGTGCGCGCCGCGCAGCGGATCCCCGTCGCGTCCCGGGTGCTCGATGCTCGACCGGTCGTCGCTCGTCACTGGTTCTGCTCCCACACGATGCGCAGTCCGGTGAGGTTGAGGTCCGGCTCGAGGACGTCGAAGCAGCCGGCCTCCTCGGCAAGGACGTTCACGTAGCCGCCGGTGCCGATGACGAGCGCCTCATCGCCGATCTCGGCCTTGAAGCGGCGCACCATGCCCCGGACCATCTCGACGTAGCCAAAGAAGATCCCGGACTGCATCGAATGCACAGTGTTGCGGCCGATCGGACTGGTCGGCTGCTCGAGCCCCACCCGGTGGAGCATCGCGGCGCGCGTGAAGAGCGCCTGTGACGCCAGGCCGATCCCCGGTGCGATCGCGCCGCCGAGGTAGTCCCCGTCACGGGAGACGGCATCGAACACGCAGGCAGTGCCCAGGTCCACGATGATCATCGGCGGGTCGTAGGTGTCGAGGGCCGCGACCGCGTGGAGGATCCGGTCTGGCCCCACCTCGCGCGGGTTGTCGTACAGCACGCGGACGCCAGTACGGACCCCCGGTCCGACGACCAGCGGTTCCACTTCGAAGTGCTTCCGGCAGACCTGCTGGAACGTGTTGATGAGCGGCGGCACGGTGCTGGACATGACGGCCGCCGTGACGTCGCGTGGTTTGATGTCGCGCGTGGCGAGGAGCCCGAGCAGGAGCATCGCGTACTCGTCGGGGAAGTTCTCCTGGTCGGAGGCGACGCGGAAGGCCGCGACCTCCTCGGCGCCGTCGAAGACACCGATCGCGACGCTCGTGTTGCCGATGTCGATCGCCAGCAGGAGGCCGTCGCCGGTCTCGTCGGCGGAGCCATCGCCCGCGGGGCGAGAGGCGGAGGAGCGCGCGTTGGTCATGTAGTAGTCCGTCGATTCCGCCGCCTGCAGGGTCGGCGTTCGGCATCCAGAGGCGCGCAGTATAGCGAGCGTCGCGCAGACCGACGGGCGTTATTAAGAGTTTCGCTTGTTGTAACGAAAAGCAGCGGCCACCTCACATAAGTGCCTTGATCGGCCAGATCGGGCGGTGCTATTGTCCGGGGCGTTCGGCTGACGGCCCGCTCGTTGCGGCAAGACGGTGGCCCTGCCGGACATCGAAGTAGCGAACTCACAACGGCGGCTCAGGCCCTCTCAGTCATCCCGGCGGGAACTTCCTCAGATTCGGACATCTGCGGAACCCGAAGTCATCCGACCTCGGGACTGGCGGGCTTGTGCTCTGTGACGGCCTTCGGGACGTGGTGCCGGACGATGGACTGGGGAGGGCAGAAGGCGTTGCACGACGATCCCTCTGTCCTCTGGCAAGCCGTCCTCAAGGTCCTCTCGACCCAGGTCTCGCGCGCCAATTACGACACGTGGCTCGACGGCACCGCCGGGATGCGCCTCGAAGGCGACGACGTGCTCGTGGTCGGGACTCGCTCGGAGTTCGTGACCGAGTGGCTGCACAAGCGCCTGCGCCCGGCCATCCTCCGCGCGCTCGCGGAGATCAACGGCGCGGAGCTGGACGTCCGCTTCGAGCCGCTCCGCCCAGAGGAAAGCGCCGTGACGGCGCTTCACAACCCAATGGGCGAGGCGCCGCGCGTGGCGCAACCGCGGCCGCGCCTCCGTGAGCGCTACACGTTCGCGAACTACATCGTGGGACCCGGCAACCGCCTCGCCTTCGCCGCCGCGGAGGGTGTCGCGCGCGAGCCGGGCCGGCTCTACAACCCGCTCTTCATCTACGGGGCCGCCGGCCTCGGCAAGACCCACCTGCTCCACGCGATCGGCCACTCGCTGATCGAGAAGGGGCAGCACGTGGTCTACCTCAGCGCGGAGGCGTTCACGAACGCGCTGATCACGGCGATCCAGGGCCGCAAGATGGACGAGTTCCGCGGCCGGTACCGATCTGCGGACGCGCTCCTCATCGACGACATCCAGTTCATCGCCGGTAAGGAGCAGACGCAGGAGGAGTTCTTCTACACCTTCAACGAGCTCTACGAGGCCGGTCGCCAGATCGTCATCACGTCCGACAAGAGCCCTGCTCATATCGCCCAGCTCGAGGACCGTCTTCGCACGCGATTCGAGTGGGGAATGATCGCCGACCTCCAGGCGCCGGACATGGAGACACGCGTCGCAATCCTCCGGCACAAGGCCGCCGAGCAGAACATCCGCGTCCGCGACGACGTGCTGCACGCGATCGCCGTGCGATTCAAGAACAACATCCGCGAGCTCGAGGGGTCCCTCACGCGCGTCGTTGCCTACTCGCGACTGACGGGCGAGCCGCTTTCGCCGGACGTGGTCGCCTCCGCGCTCGCCTCCCTCGAGACGAACGAGCCGAAGCTTCCCCCGTCGCCCGAACTCATCATGAACATCGTCTGCCGCTACTTCGACATCGACCGCGAGGGGCTGCTCTCGACCAGCCGCGAGAAGCGGGTGGCCTACCCGCGCCAGATCGCCATGTACCTGATGCGCGAGCTCGCGCACCGCTCGCTCGTCGAGATCGGGCACGCCCTCGGCGGCCGCGACCACTCCACCGTGCACCACGGATGGCGGAAGATGGAGAAGTCGCTGTCCGTCGACCCGGAGACACGTCGCGACATCGCCAGTCTCCGCGAGATGATCGAGCAGTCGCGCCGCATCGCCTGACGGCGACGGTCCCTTCGTCCAACCTCACTTATCCCCGAACCGGATGCGTCCGCTTTGACGAAATTGCGGATACGTCTAAACGTTTGTTTGCACCGATCTGTGGACAAACTACCGCCGTTTCGTGGATAGCCGTGGAGACTGTGCGCTTCTCACGCCGCAGGGCCGTTGTGCTGCGTACCAACGCCGGGACGAATGGGGATTCATCCTCCGACGCCCCACGGCCCGTCGAAGGCGTACCCGCGACACCGTGAACGAGGATCGCGCGCAGCCGCAACGCAAACGTAGAAGTCTCCACACGATCCACACCACTACGATGACGACGATCTGATCGCGGGCCCCTTCACCCGGAATGTGGAATCCTGCTTTCCACATCCACACACCCGCATCGCCGCTCAGACAGGCATCGGGCAGAAACGAAGTTCATGATCGACCAGATCGAGATCGAGGTGGCAGCCGGCGACGGCGGGGACGGCGTCGTGTCGTTTCGGCGCGAGAAGTTCGTCCCGCGCGGCGGGCCCGATGGCGGCGACGGCGGGCGAGGCGGGAACGTCATCCTCGAGGCGCAGCGCCGCATGTCCACGCTGGACGCCTACTCGGACGGCGGGGTTCGGCGCGCGGAGTCCGGGGCGTCCGGCGGCCCTAACCTCCGCCGAGGTGCCTCCGGTGCGTCACTGACCCTACCGGTCCCGGTTGGCACCGTGGTCTACGACGCCGAGACCGGCGAGGAACTCGGGGACCTGGACGCCGATGGCGCGACGTTCGTGGTGGCGCGTGGCGGCCGCGGAGGGTGGGGCAACAAGCGATTCGCCAACCCGACCCGCCAGGCCCCGAAGTTCGCGCAGCGCGGGGCCCCGGGGGACCGTGTCCGGCTGCGGCTCGACCTCAAGCTGCTCGCGGACGTCGGTCTCGTCGGCCTGCCGAACGCGGGGAAGTCGACCCTCCTCACGGCGTGGAGCCGCGCGCGCCCGAAGATCGCGGCGTACCCCTTCACGACGCTCCAGCCCGAGCTCGGCGTCGTCACGGTGGGTGACGACGCGTTCGTGGCAGCCGATATGCCCGGTCTCATCGAGGGGGCCAGCGCCGGCGTGGGCCTAGGGCATGAGTTCCTCCGCCACATCGAGCGCACCCGCGTCCTCGTCCATGTGCTGGACATGACCGCGGACGACCCCCTCGCCGACTACCGCCTCATCAACCAGGAGCTGGAGGAGTTCGGCCACGGGCTTGCCGAGAAGCCGCAGATCCTCGCGCTGAACAAGATCGACGACCCGGATGCCGTCGCGCAGATCGAGCTGCTGGAGGACGAGCTGGAGGCCCTAGAGGTGCCGCGGTTCGCGATCTCGGCCGCGACGGGCGAGGGCACGCGCGAGCTGGCGCAGCAGGCCCTTTGGCTGCTACGTCGGGTCCAGGAAGAGGAAGCTGCGGCAGCGGCCCGCGAGATCCCGATCCTCACGCCGGAACCGAAACGCACCGGCCGCTTCGAGTCCTATCTTGACGAGGACGGAGTCGCGGTCATCGACGGTCCGACGCCGAACTGGCTGGCGCTGACGCTCGACCTCCACGACCGGGCGCCGCGCGAGGAGTTCTTCAGCCGGCTGCGCCGGATGGGTGTCCACCGCGCCCTGCGCCGTCTCGGCGTCAGCGAGGGCGACATCGTGCGGGTCGGCGAGGTGGAGGTGCGGTGGGAGGAGTGACGGAGCGCCCCTATGGCGTCCGGGCCGGGCCCGGGCCGACCACCGTGCCTGACGAGGGCCCGCCGCGGCCACGCATCGGCATGCTCGGCGGCACGTTCGACCCGCCGCACAACGGCCATCTGGCGCTCGCCGATGCGGCGCGCCGGACGCTCAATCTCGACCGAGTCGTCTTCGTTCCGGCCGGCGACCCATGGCGGAAGCGTGACCGCGAGGTGACCCCCGCCGCCGCCCGCCTAGAGATGGTGCGGGAGGCCGTCGCAGGGCTGTCCTGGGCGCAGGTCTCGGCGATCGAGGTCGACCGGGTCGGGGCGTCCTACACGGCGGATACGCTCGCCGCGCTCGTGCAGCCGGGGGAGGACTGGTGGTTCATCCTGGGCGCCGACGCTCTCGCCGACCTGCCGTACTGGCGCGATCCGGAGCGCATCGTGTCGCTGGCGCGCCTGGCGGTGGCTCGACGGCCCGACACCGAGGGCCCGCTCCTGTCCGGGGAGGTGCGACGCGCTGTTCCCGGCATCGAGGGACGGATCGACTTCGTCTACATGGCCCGGTTCGAGGTCTCTGCAACGGAGATCAGGCGGCGCGTGGCGGCGGGGGAGTCGACGGACGAGCTGCTTCCGCACGCCGTGCGCGAGGTGATGGACCGCCGGGGGTTGTATCGGTAGCTGCGCCGACCTCGGAGGACTCCCCGCCGGGGAGAGCCCTACGGACGTGAGCCGGGCGCGGCGGAATAGCCCTCGGGGGGTCGGCCGACGAGGATCGAGGCGCGCGGGATCGGCGGCAGCACGAACGGCCGCAGGTCGGCGTCGCGGACGAACTCGAAGCCCGCGTCGGAGGCGAGGCGCTTGAGGGTGCGCTGCGAGCGCAGGCGCGGGTGCTTCACGCCCGTTGCGACGGTGCGTGCGTTCCAGGCGTCGAGCCAGCGGTTGCCTGTCGGGCCGAACTCCCAGATCACCGCCAGGCCGCCCGGCTCGAGCACGCGCTTGATTTCCGCGAACAGCCCGAGCGTGTCGACGTCGTCGAAGTGCTTCACGAGGTGTCCGCAGAGCACAAGGTTGAACGACCCGTCGCGGAACGGCAGCGTCGTGGCCGATCCCTGCACGAGGCCGGCGTGGCGCATCGGGTTGCCCTCGTCGGCCTGGGCCAGCTCGAGCATCGCGCGCGAGACATCGAGGCCCACGGGAGGCACGTCGCAGGCGAGCTGGTCGTCCAGTGCGCGGAGGATGGTGCCGCGCCCGCAGCCGATGTCGAGCAGCTTCGTGGTCCCGTCGAGCTTGAGGTTCTTCGGGAGGCGGTAGAGCGGGAGGTTCACCACCCACTGCCCCGGACCCATCATCCAGCGGAACCCGAACGCGGAGAGGCTGGAGCTGCGCAGCCAGCGCTCATACTCCTCCGCTCGCTGCGGGATCGTGCTCGTTCGGTCATCGGACTCCCATGTCGTCATCGCGCCACATCGTCCCATCGGATCGAGGTGGGATCGAGACTCGGGAACAGACCAGGGCCCGTGAGCGTTCAGACTCCGTAGGAAAGAGGCACCAGTGACGCTCGCGTGCTCGCTCCGTTCCGCTCTGATGGTGGCTGCGGCGACCTTCGCTTCGCTTGCCCTCGTCGCCTGCGACGGGGGTGACGAGGGCGGAAGCACGCCCATCCCTGCAGGTCCGTCTGCCTCGGCCACGGCCACCGCGTCCCCTGACCCGACGGACACGCCGGCGGACGAACCGGGGGACGGCGGGCCGCGGCGCTCCGGGGATGCCGTGCTCGACGTCATCCTCGCGGCGGTGCAGGAGCGCGATGTGCCCGCGCTCTCGGCGCTCGCGCAGTACCAGGAGATCGGCTGCACGACGGCGGAGGGCCTGGGCGGTCCGCCGAAGTGCGAGGAGGGGATGACCGAGGGCTCGACGCTCCGTGTGTTCCCCTTCGCGTCGTGCGAAGGCGGCTGGACGAACACCGCCACCCAGATGCTGGGTTCCTTCGCGAACGACGCAGAGGGTGCGTGGGCGGTGCTCCAGGTGAACGGATCCCCGGCTACGGACGGCTGGCCGGCACCGGACCACCTCCTCGTGTTCCACTCCGTGGAGGCCGGGAACGACTGGGCGTCCTACCTCGAGGTCGCCGGGGGCCAGATCACGCGACTGGTGCAGGGGTGCGGCGGTTCGCTGGACGACGTGATCGCCATCGGGGCGTACGGCCTCGAGGTGGTGGCTGGGCCGTGGGATGCGCCGGCGCCCGTGGCCGCCTCAGTGCCTTCGACCGGCGTCGAGGCGGTGGACGGGATCCTCGCGGCGGTCGCGACGTACGACGTCGTGCCGCTCGCTGAGAGCGCGCAGCGGGCGATGCAGGGCCTGCCGCCCGTGGCGTGCGAGGAGCCGCCGCTGATGGGTCCGGGCGGCGTCGAGTGCGACGGGGCGAAGGGCGAGACTGCGGGGACTGAGGTGTCGGTGTTCCCGATCGCCTACTGCGAGGGCGTCCTCGCCCGCGACCCGCTGCCTGCCCTGCGCGGGTTCCTCGACCAGGTGCCCGAGCTGTACGCAGTGGTCGAGGCACCCGCGGAGCCGTCGCAGTCCGAGCTGTACCCGCACGGCGCGTACTGGCTCGTGTACGAGCTGCAGGGCGCGCCGGCGCAGGTCTCGACCGGGGTGCGGCTGCATGTGACCGCCGAGGGGAACCTGACAGCGGTATGGTTCGGCTGCCAGCCGCCGGTTGAGGAGCTAGTGCAGTGGGACCGCGAGCCGCTGCCGGCGATCGAGGTCCGCGAGGAGTAGCACGTGTGTCGCGTCGTCCTTGTCGTGCTGCTGGACGAGAAGCCGCGGTCAGTAGCCGGGCGGGCGCGGGGTGTGCTGCTCGGTGTTCTCGAGGTCGAAGGACATGCGGACGCGCGCCTCGGGGCCGCCGGTCGCGACGGCCCAGTCGCACATGGAGGCGAGCTCGCGGAGCCGCGGGGCGAGGTGCTCGTAGCCGACGACGATCGGCGCAAGCGTGGCGTCGGGGTGCTCCCAGTGGTCGGCGACTTGTCGGACGCAGGCGGCGAGGGTGGTGGCAGGCTGCCAGGACTGCTCGAGCTCCATCCGGTCCTGCGGCGTCTCCACGTTGCGGTCCGCGTAGCGGTAGACGGGGCGGAGGTCGACCTTCAGCTGGCGCCGGAGGTGGCTCGCGGCCTGCGCGAGCTCGTGGCTGCCGCCCATCTCGGCGCTGTACGCCCACGAGATGAAGAACAGGACGATCGCGGGGTCGTCCGAGAAGTCGAGCGGGCACGGCTGTTCGAGGTTGAACTCGACGAAGAAGCGGTCGGGCCAGGACTTCTGTTCGGTCACAGGGTGACCTCGGTTGCCCCGCGTTGGGCGTGGGGCGGCCCATCCCCCCGGCCCCCTTCCCGGCGCGGGAAGGGGGCATGCGCAGAGCCACCTGAGGGTCGCGAAGGCCAGCCTTCTCTCTCGTGCAGGGAGAAGGCTAACGAGAGAGCGGACCGGCTCCGAGCGCGCACGCTAGATGTCGAGGGTGGCCTCAAGGGCGTGGGTGGTGATGAACTTCTTGCGCGGGGCCACATCGTCACCCATGAGGGTGTTGAAAAGTTCGTTCGCCAGCTCTGCGTCCGTGACCTCGACGCGGAGCAGCTGCCGGTTCGCGGGGTTCATCGTCGTGTCCCACAGCTGCTCGGCGTTCATCTCGCCGAGGCCCTTGTAGCGCTGCATGCTGACGCCCTTGTCGGTGTGCTCCTTGAAGTACGCCTCGCGGGCCTTGTCGTCGAAGAGCCACGTGGTGTTGCGGCCGCGCGTCACCGAGTAGAGCGGCGGCTGGGCGATGAACAGATGGCCCTCGTGGATCACCTCGGGCATGAAGCGGTAGAAGAACGTGAGCAGCAGCGTCCGGATGTGGGCGCCGTCCACGTCCGCGTCCGTCATGATGATGATCTTGTGGTAGCGGAGCCGGTTCGAGTCGTACTCGTCTCCGAAGCCCGTGCCGAGCGCGGTGATGATGTTCCGGATCTGCTCGTTCTCGAGCATCTTGTCCAGGCGGGCCTTCTCGACATTGAGGATCTTGCCCCGCAGCGGGAGCACCGCCTGGTTGCGCCGGTCGCGCGCCGCCTTCGCCGAGCCGCCGGCCGAGTCGCCCTCCACGATGTAGAGCTCGCACTTCTCGGGGTCGGTCTCGGAGCAGTCCGCGAGCTTGCCGGGCAGGTTGGAGCCCTCGAGGACACCCTTGCGCTGGACGAGGTCGCGGGCCTTGCGGGCGGCCTCGCGGGCGCGCGCGGCGGTGAGTGACTTCTCGATGATCTTCCGGGCGATGCCGGGGTTCTCCTCCAGCGTCTGGGTGAGCGCATTGCCGACGGCGGACTCGACGATGCCCTTCACCTCGGGGTTGCCGAGGCGCGTCTTCGTCTGTCCTTCGAACTGCGGTTCGCCGATCTTCACGGAGATCACCGCGGCGAGCCCCTCGCGCACGTCGTCACCGGTGAGGTTCGCGTCGTTGTCCTTCAGGATCTTCGCCTTGCGGGCGTAGTCGTTCAGGACGCGAGTGAGGGCGGTGCGGAAGCCGGTGACGTGCGAGCCGCCGTCGATCGTCTTGATGACGTTCGCGAAGGAGTGCACCACCTCGCCGAATGAGTCGTTGTACTGGAGGGCGACCTCGACCGCGGCGTCCTCGGTCTCGGCGGAGACGTAGATGGGATCCGGGTGCAGGGCGGTACGGGTGCGGTTGAGCTGCCGCACAAACGCCTGGATGCCGGAGTCGAAGTAGAACGAGCGCTCGCGGCCGTCGTCGCGCAGGTCGATGAACTGGATCATCAGACCCTTGGTCAGGTAGGCCATCTCCCGGAACCGTTGGGCGAGGAGGTCGAAGTCGTAGTCGAGCGTCTCGAACATCTGCGGGTCGGGCATCCAGCGAGTGGTCGTGCCGGTGTCGTCACGGTCGACCTTCCCCCGCTTCTTGAGCTCGTTCTGCGGGACGCCGCGCGCGTAGTCCTGCGCCCAGAGGGCGCCGTCCTGCTTCACCTCGACCTGGAGCCACTCGGAGAGCGCGTTCACGACGGATGCGCCCACGCCGTGGAGGCCGCCCGACACCTTGTATCCGCCACCGCCGAACTTGCCGCCGGCGTGGAGGACGGTGAGGACCGTCTCGACCGCGGAGAGGCCGGTCTTGGCCACCTTCCCGACGGGGATGCCACGGCCGTTGTCGATGACCTCGACGGAACAGTCCGGGCGGATCGTGACGACGATCTTGTCGCAGAAGCCGGCCATCGCCTCGTCAACGGAGTTGTCGACGATCTCGTAGATGAGGTGGTGAAGGCCGCGCTGATCCGTCGAGCCGATGTACATGCCGGGCCGGCGGCGGACAGCCTCGAGGCCTTCCAGGACCTGGATGTTGTCGGCCGTGTAGGTCGACGTCGGCTTGTTGGCCTTGGAAGCTGCAGTCGTCATGTAGTCCCGTTCACTCGCAGCGTGTCGCGCCCCGCCTCGGGTCGCCGGTCGGTGTCATTCGAGGCTCAACGCCGCGCGCGCGTCCGGCGTCGGGGGCGCGAGATCGAGCGGTGCCAGCTGAGCTTCAGGGGAGGATGGAAGCTGTTCCAGCACCTCGAATTGTACCACGATCCTCCCCGAATCCCGCGAGATTTCAGGCGATCGCCCGTCCCGGTCGTCCCCGCTGTCGCACTCGGATCGCACGAGCGAGCGAGAAGCACGAGGAACGAGGTCGGCTCGTCACTCTCCGGTGTGAAGGTGGCGCCGGAGTCCCCGGCCGATCGACGGTAGGATGCCGGTATGAGCAGCGGGGACGAGATCACGATGCGCCCCATCGGCGTGGTGCGGAACGCCGAGCACGACGTGGCGCTGTGGGACTGGGCGCGAGTCGAGTCGCGGATCGAGCTGCGCGCGGAGGACGCCCCGCGCCTCCTGGGGCTGGCGGACTACTCGCACGTCATCGTCGTCGGATGGCTGGACCGGTTTCCCCGGGAGTACCGCGACCGCCCGACGGCATACCCCGCCGGCGACGATCGGTATCCCCTGCAGGGCGTGCTCGCGCTGCGCGGAGGGCGTCCCAATCCGATCAGCGTGACGGTCTGCGAGCTGCGGAAGGTGGAGGGCGCCACGCTCGTCGTGCGCGGGCTCGATCTCGTCGACGGGACGCCCGTCCTCGACGTGAAGCCGTACTTCCCGGATTACGACGCAGTGCCGAAGGCGAAGGTGCCGAAGTGGGCGCGAGGGTGAGGCGTTGACGCCTCGCTCGGCAGGAGGGCGCCTCCAGGCCGGCCGGACCGGCATCGAGGAGCAGGTGACCTCGGGCCGCCTCGCCACTGACGGGAGCGGTAGCCCCGTCCAAAAGCCGCCGACCAACCGTCAGCTCGACGCGATCTACCACGCGCTGCTCGAACGCTACGGGCACCAGCAATGGTGGCCGACTGCCTCGGAGGATCCCGAGGAGCAGCGCTTCGAGATCTGCCTCGGCGCGATCCTCACCCAGAACACCTCGTGGCGAGGCGCCGCCGCTGCGCTCGCGAACCTGCGTGCCGAAGGGCTGACGGACCCCGCGAGCATCCTCGACACACCGCTCGACGTGCTGGGCGACCTCGTCCGGCCGAGTGGGCATTTCAACGTGAAGGCGCGCAAGCTCCACGCGTTCTGCGAGGCGGTGATCTTCGACGGCGCCGGCTCGGTGGACGCGCTGCTCGAGGGCGATGCCGGCGAGGTGCGCGCGCGTCTCCTGGAGATCTGGGGGATCGGGCCGGAGACGGCCGATGCGATGACGCTGTACGCGGCGCGCCAGCCGACCTTCGTGGTGGACGCGTATGCGTACCGGATCTTCGAACGGCTCGGATGCCCTCCGGGGCCCCGGAAGTACGAGGTGTACCGCGAGTTCCTGCTCACGCGGCTGACCTCGATGCGCGGCCCAGACGTGTCGTTCCTCAACGAGTGGCACGCGCTGCTCGTGCGCCACGGGCAGCAGACCTGTACGAAGTCGCGCCCCGCCTGCGAGGGCTGTCCGCTGCTGCGCCGGTGCGACTTCGGACGCGCCGAAGTCCGCGAATAGTCGTCGACGGGGCCTCGATCGCCAGTGGCCGCCACTCAGCTCGTCGACTGACGCCCGCGGGTCGTTGCCGCTGCCGTGCGGCTTCGACAGACTGATTTCGGACCAACGACCGGAGCGGCACAGGGCACAGCCCGGCAACGGGCTTGCGAGGATCACGTCCCATGGACCTCGGCATCATCGGCAAGGCGCGCAGCGGAAAGACCTCGGTGTTCAACGCCGTCACGCGCGGCACGGCCCAGGTGGGCGCGTACTCGGCCGGGAACGAGCCGAACGTCGGCGTGGTCAAGGTGCCGGACGAGCGCGTCGATGCCCTCGCGGCGGTGTTCACGCCGAAGAAGACGACCTACGCCGAGGTCCGCTGGGTGGACTACCCGATCGACGGGTTCGGCACCGAGGGCCCCGGCCGCCAGTTCGTGACCGAGCTCGCGAAGGCAGACGCCCTGGTCCACGTGGTGCGGGCGTTCGAGGACGACTCGGTCCCCCACCCGGAGGGCTCGGTGGATCCCCATCGCGATATCGACGCGCTGAACCTCGAGCTGACCTTCGTCGATCTCGGCCTGATCGAGCGGCGCCTCCAGCGCATCGACCAGGAGATGAAGTCGATGAAGGCGGCGGAGCGGCAGGGCATGGAGGGGCATCGTGAGCTCCTCGGCCGGCTGCAGGCGCACCTCGAGTCAGGCGAAGGGCTGCGATCACTGGCGATCACCGAGGCCGAGGAGAAGGAGCTCCGCGCCTACCAGTTCATCACCATGCTGCCGGTGCTCCTGGTCGTGAACATCGGCGAGGACGACCTCGCCCGCGCCGAGGAGATCGAGGCCGAGTTCCGGACGCGCTACGGGTCGGACGGCGTCGCCGTCGCGGCGATGTGCGCCCGCATCGAGGCGGAGCTGGCGCAGATGGAGCCGGAGGACGCGGAGGCGTTCCGCGCCGACCTCGGGCTCTCGGCGGACTCGCCGCGCGACCGGGCGATCGTCGCTGCGTACGAGCTGCTGGGCGTGCACTCGTTCCTCACAGCGGGCGAGGACGAGGTGCGGGCGTGGACCGTCGCGAAGGGGGCGACCGCTCCCGAGGCGGCGGGCCGCATCCACAGCGACCTGGAGCGTGGATTCATCCGCGCCGAGGTGGCGTCGTGGCGGGACATGGTGGACGCGAAGGGCTCGATGGCCGAGCTCAAGAAGGCCGGCAAGCTCCGCACCGAGGGCAAGACCTACGTCGTCCAGGACGGCGACGTGATGAACATCCTCTTCAACGTCTGACCACGCGGCGGGATCGTCCACCGTCGGGTAGCGTGGTGGCATGAGGTCAGCTCGCGCGCTTCAGCTGCTCGTCGCGCTCTTCCTCCTTGCTGGTTGCGCCGCCGACGCCGGTGACGCCGGCCCGGCCGCGACGGCGCACGGCGTCCTGAGCACACCGGCCAGCACGGCACCGACCAGTACGGTTGCGCCGAACGGGCCCTCCGCGAGGGCGACCGTGACGCCCGGGACCGCCCCGGCGCCTGTGCCGCCCCACACCGGGGGAGCGCCATCCACCGCGACGGCGACTGAGACACCGGCAGCCGATCCGGCCACGCCCACGGCAGCGCCCACCCCGGCCGCGACGGTGACGCCGACCCCGACCCCGATGTTGACCCCGACGCCGCGCGGCGCCTCGACCATCGCGGAGATCCGCGCGACTCACCTCCGGATCCCCGTGCTCGAGATTGACGCGGACGTGCAGGGCAGTCAGATCGTGCCCTACACCGGGACGACACCGGCGGGTTGCCCGCCGCCGACATCGACGACGACGCTCACTGTGCCCTCGCACGGCATCGCCACGCCCGACGAGACGTGGGAGGGCGTCGAGCGGAAGTCGTGGATCTACGGTCACAGCCGCTGGCTGGGCGAGCCCGGGCTGTTCTCCACCCTGCCCGCTCTGTCGGTGGGCGACGAGCTGTTCGTCGACGGCTTCGACCGCGTCACGGGCGAGGCGGTCGCCAACCGGCGCTTCGTCGTGGAGGGGTTCTACCTCTCCGATACGGAGTCGGGCAGCACGCTGGTGAACGCGGCCTCGCCGGAGGAGATCCCGAGCCGGGCGCAGGTGATCCTCCAGACGAGCGTCCGCGAGCGGGGCGCGGGGAAGGCATGGATCCTCGACCGCGAGACGGTGCTCTCGAAGGCGGAGACTCGTCTCGACGGGGACCTCGACGACCCCTGCAAGTACCTGCTGTTCTTCGTGGTCGCATCGGCGGCGTAGCGCCCGCAGGACGCGACGTATGATCGCGCCGTCCACCCGGCCGCCCCGAGGCTCGCCATGACCGAAGCACCTGACCGCCTCGCCATCGTGGAAGCGATCGAGTCCGCCCTCGCCGGCGGGACCCGTCTCGTCGTGGCGACGGTGATCGAGCCGGGCGCCGGCCACCTGGTGCCGGGCGCGAAGCTCTCCCTCGGGGCGGACGAGACCGTCCTCGGGACGCTTGGCGGTGAGGCGCTCGACGAGGCGGTGCTCGGGCTCGCCCGCGAGATGCTCACCACCGTCCCGCGAGTCACGATGCAGACGCTGTACGTGTCACCGGAGGGCGGCTTCTCCGATCGCCGGTCGCTCGCCGGCGCCGAGGACGCGGAAGTGATGCTCCAGCTCTTCGAGGCACCCGCCCGGCTGGTGATCGTCGGCGCCGGTCACGTCGGGTACGCCCTCGCCACGATCGGCGAGATCGCCGGCTTCGCCGTGACCGTGATCGACGATCGCGAAGAGTTCGCGAATCGCGACCGCTTCCCGATGGCTGAGCACGTCATCTGTGCCGACGTCGAGGACGCCCTCGATGGCATCCACCTCGACGCGAACTCCTACGTCGTCCTCGTCTCGCGCGGCCACCGGGTGGACGAGGATGCACTGCGGCACTCGGTAGGTCGCGGCGCCGCGTACGTCGGGATGATCGGCAGCCGCCGACGGACCAGCACCGTGCTCCGTCATCTGCTCGAGGAGGGGTTCGCCCCCGAGGTGCTGGATGCCGTGTCGACGCCGGTGGGCCTCGACATCGGTGCGGAGACGCCGGAGGAGATCGCGATCTCCATCCTCGCGGAGACGATCATGCTCCGCCGAGGCGGCACCGGAGACCGCATGCGGGCCGGTCGGCGACCGATCTTCCAGGGGAGCATGGTCGAGGACGCGTGAGCTCACGCGATGCATGCGTGAGCGATCAACGTGTCAGAGGGCCGGGGCCGGTCAGAATTGACCGAAACGAAAACACAGCCGTCCCCCAAGGGGGAAAACGGCTGTGCTATGCTCGGCGTTGGCGGCGGCCGGACGGATACGCCTCAATCTACCGGGGTTTGAGGCCCATCTCAGCCGCAGCCAGGTTCCCTCTGGGGCACGGGGGCCGAGCAATCGGCCTCCGTGCTTTTCTGTCTGGGGACGATACGGACGCCATCCTCCGGCGGATCTCTCGGATCGCCAGGAATTTTGACAATCCTCGATCCCACGCTCAACCTCGATGCTCAGCCTCGAGGCGGCCGGTCCGCACCCGTCGCCGGGTTTCGCGCTGCGTTATGATCGCCAGGTGGGGAGCAGCTGATGTCCCTGGACGTCTATCGCGAGATTCGGGAAGCGATGAATCGCGGCGAGCCGCGCGTTCTCGCGACGATCTCCTCCACCCGCGGATCCACGCCCCGGAAGGCGGGCGCCTCGATGCTGCTCCGGCCGGACGGCACCTTCGCCGGCACCATCGGCGGCGGCTGCGGCGAGGCCGAGGTCTGGCAGGAGGCGATGGAGACCATGAGGGACGGGAAGCCTCGCACCGTGGTGGTAGACCTCACCGAGCCGGTGGAGGGGGACGACAAGATCTGCGGAGGCGTGATGCACGTCTTTGTGGAACGAGTCTCCGAGGCGCACTAACTTCCCTCCAAATCGGGCTGTCCACGCCGGCGACAACGGCCCCGGGGCATCCACGCAAGTACCGAGCGGCGTACTCTGTACGCGAGACCATGATCGAGAGCGGGCACCCGCGCCTGCACGCTGAGTGGTCACACCGGCTGACATCGGGAACCAGGATCTGGCATCCGGGAACCAAGGATGTCGAGCCGAAAGGGGACATGGTCATGATCGGAAGCCTGGGTTGGCAGGAGCTGCTGATCATCCTGGTCATCCTCGCGCTGCTCTTCGGGGCCTCGCGCGTGGCGGACCTCGGTGGCGCGCTCGGTCGCGGTATCCGCGAGTTCCGGAGCGAGGCACGCGGCGAGGACGACGAGAAGAAGGATCAGAGCACGACCGCGGCGAAGTCCGACGAGTCCGCTTCGTCCAACACCTAGTCCGTCCGGAGGCGACCACGCCGTCGATCCGTCGACGGCCGTGAACTGACGTGAGAACGGGCGCCTGCGGGCGCCCGTTTCACGTTCCCACCACGGGTGGTCGGCTGGGTCACCAGTTCCCCGCGAGCGCTCGCCAACGTACTGCTATGCTCCGCGCGGCCTGACAGGCCAACCTGTAGCGGCAGCGCGGACGCGCGCCGAAGCAGAGAGGACCCGCGTGGAAATCGTCCCCGGACTGCATCAGCTGAAGACCCCGTTCCCCGGCCCGGCGCTCCCGTACATCATGCCCTACGCCCTCGTGGGCTCCGAAGGCGTCAGCCTCGTCGACGCGGGCTTCGGCACTCCCGCTGCGATCGAGGCGATGACCGCGCAGCTCGCCGAGCTCGGCTTCGAGCCGAAGGACATCCAGCGCATCTTCATCACCCACGCGCACCCGGACCACATCGGCATGGTGGGGTGGATCAAGGAACAGTCGCCCGGCGCGCAGGTCGTGATGCTCGAGCGCGAATGGCAGTGGATCCAGGATCGCTGGCTCGATGGCGAAGCGTGGACGCGCCTCTCCGACGCATGGCTCGTGAAGCACGGCGTCCCGCAGGAGGAGATCGACGCGGCCCACGAGGCCGGCGCGCTCTCGCCCACGTCGCCCGCGGTGAAGCCGGGCGCGGCGAAGCAGGCCGACGACGGACGGGGTCACGACGAGAAGGCCGGTGCCGCGGTTGCCACGCAGGCCCGGCCTCAGGGCGCCGGCAACCGCATGTTCGACTTCGGGACGCCGGACCTCCTGCTGCAGGACGGCGACATCGTCGAGTTCGACGGGTGGCGGATGCAGGCCGTCTGGACGCCGGGACATACGCCCGGCCACATGTGCATCTACGAGACGAATCACCGACTGATGTTCACCGGCGACCACGTCCTGCCGTACATCAGCCCGAACGTCTCACTGCACGCGGACCAGGAGGGCTCCAGCCCGCTTTCGGAGTTCCGCGACTCGCTCCGCAAGGTCGCGGCGTTCGACGTCGCCTGCGCCCTGCCGGCGCACGAGTTCACGATCGCGGACCTGAAGGGTCGCTGCGACGTGCTCCTGCACCACCACGACGACCGCCTCGAGGAGGTCCGGGACGCCATCGGCACGTCCGGGCCGGTGTCCGCGCGGACGATCTCCCAGAACGTGAAGTGGAACACGGGTCCGTTCGACGACTTCAACATCTTCATGAAGCGCTCGGCGCTCGGCGAGACCCTCTCGCACCTGCGGCTTCTCGAGGACGAGGAACGTGTGCGCGAGATCGTCGACGGTGATCGCATCCTCTGGGACCAGGTGCGCTGACCACTCGGGCGGCGCCACACGCCGTCCGCGAGCATCGGTGCGACAATCGAGGCGTGCCTCGAACACGTCAGGCCTCGTTCCGCCAGCGTGGCGCCCTTCTCGCGGGACGCGTGGCCCGTGACGCGACCCGCAGGCTGGGCCGCGGCGGCGGTACCGCGCTCCCCGGGCTCGTGGCGGGAACGCTGGCCCCCGACCTGATCGAGGCGGCCGGCGCGCTTCCTGGCCTCGGCGCGGTGACCGTCACTGGCACGAACGGCAAGACGACGACGACCCACCTGCTTGCTGCGATCGCCCGCGAGGGCGGCTGGGCGCCGCTCACCAACCGCTCTGGCTCGAACCTCGCGCGGGGACTCGTGACCGCGCTGGTCGACGTCGCGAGCGGAACCGGGGCGATCGCCGATCGCGACCACCGCCTCGGGATCTACGAGGTGGACGAGGCCGTCCTCCCCACCGTGTTCTCGCGTCTGCGTCCGCGCGCGGCGCTGTTCCTGAACCTCTTCCGTGACCAGCTGGATCGCTACGGCGAGATCGACTCAGTGGCGGAGGGCTGGGCGAGGATGCTCCCGCCGAAGCCGGGCACCGACAACGGCGCCGACTGGGCTCCCGCGCTCGTCCTCAACGCCGACGATCCCTCGGTCGCTCAGCTCGCGGAGGACGCACCGGCCCGGGTCGTCTGGTTCGGCATCGAGGACGTGGACGTCGCGCTGCCGGACGGCGAGCACGCCTCCGACGCCCGGTTCTGCCGCTGCGGCGCGCGACTGGCGCACGAGGTGCAGTTCATGGGCCACGTGGGCCACTGGTCGTGCGCCGCGTGCGGCCGCCACCGTCCGACGCCGGAGGTCGCCGCCACCCGCGTCCGCCTTGACGCCGACGGTAGCGACGTGGAGGTGCGGGTCGGTGAGCGGACGGCCGCGCTGCGTGTGCCGATGGCGGGGCTCTACTCCGTGACGAACGCCCTCGCGGCGCTCGCGGCGGCGCACGCACTTGGCATCGAGCTGGACGTCGCCGTCCGTGCGATCCGGGGCGCCGGGCCGGCGTTCGGCCGGCAGGAGCGGTTCGTCGTCGACGGAAGGCCCGTGCGGATCTGGCTAGCGAAGAACCCGGCGGGCCTGAACGAGATCGTGCGCGCCCTCCTCGCCTCCGAGCCGGGCCGGCCGCTCACCGTCCTCGCGATGCTGAACGACGGCATTCAGGACGGCAAGGACGTGTCCTGGATCTACGACGCCGACCTCGAGCGGCTGGCCGGGCGGCTCGCCGGCGTCGTCTGCGCCGGCGACCGCGCCGACGATCTCGCGCTCCGCCTGGAGATCGCGGGCGTCTCTCCGACGGCCGTCGTGGCGGACACCGAGGCGGCCCTCGACGCGGCCCTCGCCCTCGTTGGCGAGGGCGGGACGCTCGACGTGATCGCGACGTACACGGCGATGATCGCCGTCCGCGAAGCGGCCGCCGCCCGGGCCGGCGTCGGCTCGTACTGGGAGTCGCCCCCTGAGGCATCCTCGTGAACGCCCTCGGCGCCTCGATCCGCGTGGTGACGCTCTACGACGACGTGATGAACGTGTACGCCGATCGCGGCAACCTGCTCGCGATCCAGCACCGCACCGCGAAGCGTGGGATCGGTGTCGAGGCGATCGCAGCCAGCCTCGGGGATCCGCTCCCCGAGTCGCCCGACCTGGTCCTCATCGGCGGCGGCCAGGACCGTGAGCAGCGACGCATCGCGGATGAGCTCCGCGGCCACGGCCCGACGCTGCGCGCGTGGGCCGAGGAGGGCGTCGCGATGCTCGCCGTCTGCGGCGGCTTCCAGCTCTTCGGTCGGTGGTATCGCGACACGTCGGGCGTCACGCTTGCGGGTGCCGGCGTCTTCGACATCACCACAGTAGCCCCCGGCCCCGGTCAGGAGCGCTGCATCGGCGACATCCTCGTGCGCTCCACGATCCCCGAGGTCGGCCAGGTCGTGGGGTTCGAGAATCACGGGGGCCGCACCTACCTCGGCCCGAGCGCCGAGCCGTTCGCGCGCGTGGAGTACGGGCGCGGCAACAATGGAGCCGACGGCACGGAGGGCGCGGTGTACCGATCGGCGATCGGGACGTACCTCCACGGCTCGGTGCTGCCGAAGAACCCGCGCCTGCTGGACTGGCTCCTCGCCCGTGCGCTCCTCCACCGCACCGGCTCGCTGCCCGTGCTGCCGCCGCTCGAGGACGACCTCGAGCTGCGTGCACACCGTGCGGCGATCGAGGTAGCGCGACGCCGTTCACCCAGATTCGCCTGACCTGACCGCAGCGGGGATCGCCTGTATCCTCGCCCCTGCGGGGGTCGGGACGGACGTCTGATGCGGCGTACCCGGCGGGGTTTCCTCCGGTTCATCCTTTCGGCACCGATCGGGATCGCGGGAACCGCCTGCCTCGGCGCGAGCGGTCGCGAGGTCAGCGTCACGGTCAACGGCGGCACGCCGGCACCGACGGAGACGCCGGCGCCGCTGGGCGTGGTGGACGGTGCGACGCCGGCCGCGATCGACTTCACGCCGACGCCCCCTCCTTCCACGCTCGACCCGGACGACCTGCACGGCTTCGTGATGCCGATTGAGGGTTCGTGCTTCCCGTCACAGGATTCGCTGATGCCGAACTCGCCGCGGGACTACCGGAACGGCGTGAGCGAGGGCGTCGACTTCTACTTCGGCGACTCTTGCGTGGTGATCGAGCGCGGCACCCGCGTAGTCGCGGCCTACGAGGGCGTCGTGACGCGCGCGGACCACGACTACCAGGACCTCCTGCTGGCGGAGATCGGTGAACTGGAGGCGCAGGTCGCCGAGGACGGAACCGCAAGCGAGGAGACGCTGGACCGCTACCGCGGGCGGCAGATCTGGATCGAGCACGGAAACGGCATCGTCACCCGGTACTGCCACCTCAATTCGATCTCCGCGGAGATCGCGCCCGGCCTGCGCGTTGCGCAGGGCCAGCTCCTCGGGGGCGTCGGTGAGTCCGGCACACCGGAGTCAGTCACCGCCCCGGGGACGCAGCTCCACCTCCACTGGGAGGTGCGCACCGGTGAGTCGTTCCTCGGCGCCGGCCTCGACCCCGACACGGTGCGGTCGCTCTACGCCCGCCTGGTGGAGCCGGGCGACAGCTAGCGGTCTCTCACGTCGTGGCGATTCAGTCGGTATCGTGTCCGGCACCACCCAGTCGGCGGGAGACCCCGTGCCCAGCGCCCTCTCAGCACTCTCCAGCGTCCTGGCGATCGAGCTGCCGTTCGATCCCAACATCACCCAGGTCGGGGGATTCCTCCTGACCTGGCACGGCCTCTTCACCGCCGTGGGCATCCTCGTGGGGGTCCGGCTGTCGATCTGGATCGCCCGGGAGATCGGCTTTGACGTCGACGATGCGTACACGCTGGCGCTGATCGGGATTCCGAGCGGCATTGTCGGGGCGCGGGCGCTGTTCGTGATCGAAC